>Ga0209487_1001206_pt1 | contig 22176 bp, 21 predicted proteins | sample Poulit2012_FD_187524 | JGI IMG/M metagenome (GOLD analysis project Ga0209487, IMG submission 187524) | Agricultural soil microbial communities from Georgia to study Nitrogen management - Poultry litter 2012 (SPAdes) (version 2) | ecosystem: Environmental > Terrestrial > Soil > Agricultural land...
ACACGCTCAACCAGCTGCCGCTCACGCAATTTTCTTATGTTGTTTTCAATGGTAGTAGTGCTTACCCCCAGGCGTGCCGCCATCTCTCTGACCGTAATGCGTGGCTCGGCCCGCATCAGCCGGAGGATAGAATGCTGATGGGCTGACCGCTCTTTCCCCAACCTTTTATCCAACTCATTACCCAAGCCTTTACCCAACTCATTCCCCAGTCCGGGCTGCACCAACGTCTGGTGAATGATTTCCAGCATGAACTCCACGAAAGGAGCACTATCGGTTGCCGCGGTGCTGGCGGCAATGGCCTGGTAATCGTCCTGCTGGTTGGCATGCACCAACGTCTCGATCGGCAAATTGGCAAGCAGGGGGTTCCACTTCGCCAGAATCAGGCTCTGCCATAGCCGCCCCATGCGTCCATTGCCATCGGCAAAGGGGTGGGGGCACCGGGAAGACTGCAAGGGCAGCTGGGAGAGCTGCCCGAAAAGCTGCAAGGGGTTTACTGCTAGACATAATCATCCACCAGCCCTCGGGAGGGGCCCCGGAGCGGACTCTGCCCTTCCAGGGTCTCCGCCGTTTCGGGCCCTCCCCCTTCCCCGGGACTGGTTTCTGCTCGGGAGCCTGGCTCGGTATGGCTCTGGGGGGACTGGTCGCTGACATCGGCGTGGGCGAGCTGGAGTCCCTGGGCCTCCAGCATGTCGCGCAGGCGCGGCAGGGCCTGCTCCAGGGCATCGCGAACGGCGGCCTGGCTGCTGACAAAATGGACCTGGGTCTGGTCGTTCTGGGTGCTGATCCGCACCTGCAGCGGCCCCAGCTCGGGGGGGTCCAGGGCGATGTCGACGCTGTGGTTGCCAGATTCAATCATCCAGCTCAGCCGCTGCCCCAGCACCCTGTCCCAGCCGGCCTGGTCCAGAGGCAGCGCGGTGGTGGGCACCAGGGCTGCGGCCGGAGCCAGGCCCTGGGGCAGACCGGTCGGTGGCGTTGTCCGGGTGACCGACATCGAGGCCGTCAGCAGGGATTCGGAGAAGGGAGAGCGCTCGCCTTCACCGACTTCAGCCGGAGACCACTCCCCGGCGGGATGGGGGCCCAGCACAGCCAGTCCACGCAGGCCATCGGGCCGGACTGCCCGGCCCTCTCCCTGGGCCACCAGGCCGGCTGCCGAGATCAGTCCTGGGTTCGACTCCCCGGCCTCCCCGCCGGTCAGGGCCACCTGTTGCAGCACGAGCCGGCTCGGGGCCAGCTCGCCCTGCCCGCCCGGAGGGGCTTCCCGCCCCAGGTCCACCATCGAACTAGCGACAAGCCGAAACGAATCCAGGCCCGCTCCCATAACTGGCGGGCCCTCCACGCCCTCTTCGGCACCTTCTAGGAAGGCGGTCGGCATGGACGGCAAGCCGCTCTCTACCGGAGTCGGAGGCAAACCGCTGCCCTCCTCCGGCAAGGATTGGCCGCCGGCCAGCAGTTCCGTCAGGCTCTCCTCTGCGTCGCCCTCCACCTCGGCCCTGCCGGCCGAAAGGGACGCCAGACCCGGCTCCAGCGTCCGGGTCTGGAGCTGGAAGAGTTCGGCGAACTCCACGGCCTCCGCATCCTGGCCGAGGAGTTCCTGCCCTTCTCCCGACACGGAGGAGGCCGGGTTCAGCGGGCCGTCTGCAGACAGGGAAAAGGTAGAAAAAGACAGGAACGGGGTCATGGAATGCAGGCCTCTGAAGGAAGGGGGCTGCCCACAGCCCCGCACTTCCAACATTGGGTGCAATAACCTTGCCAGCCATTGATGCGTCAGGACCAGAGTCGCTGGTTCAGCAGTTCAAGCACCTTGCGGTATTCCTGCTCCAGCACGGGCAGCAGCGCCTCGCCCCGTGCCAGCTCGGCATTGCGGCCCAGCTTCTCCATCCTTCGGCACAGTGCGGACAGCCGGGGAGCGCCCATGTTTCCGGCGCTGCCCTTGAAGCTGTGTGCAGTGTACCGCAGGGTTTCGGCATCCTCTTCGACCAGGGCCTGGCGCATGACCTCGATGCGCATTTCACTGTCGCGCACGAAGGTGTCGAGCAGGGAGCCATAGCCACTGCCCATCAGCGCCTTCAGTTCAGTGACCAATGCCTGGTCCAGATGCTCCGTCGTCTCGCTCACTGCCCTCTCCCTTGGTCTGTTGTTGTCGAGACGCCGGCGCACCTCCTGCGCGCCGGCCGGTCGCCATTATTCTGCAAGGGCACCCAATCCTGCAAACCCGCTCTCTCCAATGTGGGGAATCATGAGTTCTCCCCGGGTCTGCGCCGGTCGTCCAGCTCGTTCTGAAGGCGGCGATCCTCAAGGCTCTGCAGCGCCTTTCGGTGGCGCTCTTCCAGCTGTTCCAGCAGACGTCGTCGCACATGCACTGCCCCCCAGTGCTGGCGGGCGCTGGCCTCCAGCTGGTCGGCCTGCTCGACCACGCGCTGCTGCTGCTCGCTGGCCGTGGCCAGCGCCCGCCCGAAGCGCTCGCCGTTGGTCAGCGCCCAGGGCGAGGTGGCCTGCCCGGGGGTGCTGTGCCCCGACCGACCATATTCCTCGCGGTACTCCGCCAGCTGTCGGAGACTGCGCCGGGCCGCATCGCCCTGCTCTCGTCGAAGGGCCAGCGCCCGGGCGGCCTGGTCCTCCTTCATCCGCTGCAGTTTCAGCAGCAGCGCCAGGCGCTCGGTGCGGCGTCGACTCATGCCTCCTCCTCGGCCGGGGCAACCAGGGCCTGCAGCTGATCGAGGCTGTCCTGCAGGCTGACCGCCTCGTCGATGCCCTGCTGCAGGAAGCGGCGAATGGCCGGCAGGCGCCGCAGCGCCTCGTCGGTCTCGGGGTCGCTGCCCTCGACATAGGCCCCTACGGCGATCAGGTCACGGCTCTGCTGGTAGCGGGCATACCACTGCTTGACCTGCAGCGCAGCCTGGAGGTGATCTCGGGATACGATGGCGGGCATGGCACGGCTGATGGAGGCCTCGATGTCGATGGCCGGGTAATGTCCCTCGTCCGCCAGGGTCCGGGACAGAACCACGTGGCCATCGAGGATGGCCCGCGCCGAATCGGCCACCGGGTCCTGGAGGTCATCCCCCTCGGTCAGCACCGTGTAGAAGGCCGTGATGGAGCCGCTGCCCGTGGCGTTGTTGCCCGCTCGCTCCACCAGCTGGGGCAACAGGGCAAAGACCGAGGGAGGATAGCCCCGGGTTGCCGGGGGCTCGCCCACCGACAGGGCGATCTCCCGCTGGGCCTGGGCATAGCGGGTCAGGGAATCCATCAACAGCAGCACGTGCTGGCCGCGGTCGCGAAAGTATTCCGCCAGGCGGGTGGCCAGGGTGGCCGCCCGCAGGCGCATCAGCGGGGGGTCATCGGCCGGGGCGGCCACGACAATGGCCCGGGCCAGCCCCTCGGGTCCCAGGGACTGGTCGATGAACTCCCGCACTTCCCGGCCCCGCTCGCCGACCAGGCCCACCACCACCACGTCGGCAGCAGTGAACCGGGTCATCATGCCCAGCAGCACGCTCTTGCCCACCCCCGAGCCGGCAAACAGGCCCAGCCGCTGGCCCCGGCCCACGCTCAGCTGGGCATTGATGGGCCGCACTCCCACATCCAGCGGCTCGCTGATGGGGTGGCGATCCAGAGGGTTGATGGCCACTCCCTCCCAGGGCAGGGTCTCGCTGCAATCCAGCGGCCCGCCGCCGTCCAGAGGCCGTCCCATGCCATCCAGGACCCGGCCCAGCAGCCCCGGTCCGGCGGGCACTCGCTGGCGGTCTGCCGCCACCACCCTGACCTCGGCTCCGGGCTGCAGGCCCTCGACATGTTCCACCGCCATCAGGTGGAGACTGTCGTCGGCAAAGCCCACCACCTCGGTTTCCAGCCAGCGGCCCGAACTGCTGCGCACCTGGCAGCGGCTGCCCACCCGGGCCTGAACCCCCATGGCCACCAGGGTCAGCCCCACCACCCGCACCAGTCGACCGGTGACCACCGGCCGTGCCCGGGCCTGCGCCACCTGCCGTCGTCTCTTCGCCAGCCAGTGCAGCAGTTCCGCGGCGGGCTCAACCGGCAGCGATTTACTCATCGCTGCCCTCCCCCGGTTCGTCCCACTCGGTCGCCGGTTCCTCCAGCATGGCCGCCAGCAGCTGCTTCAGGCGGGTCTCCCGGCTGAAGTCCACCACGCTGTGGCGGGTGTGCACGGTCAATCCTCCGGGCTGGAGCTGGTCATCGGCGACCAGGCGCCATTCCGCCGGCGCCAGGCCCGACGCCTCCAGCTCGGCCAGATCCGCGGGGTGCAGATGCAGGCTGAGGCCCTCCGCCCCCGCGGGCAAAGCGGCCAGGGCCTGCTCGGCAGCGGCAATCATGCGATCTGCCGGGGTGACCGGCTCTCTCTCCAGCACCGCTTTCGTCAGTTCCACCACCAGCCCGGTCACGGCCTCCTGCAGGGCAGCCCGCTGCTCTGCCAGGGGTTGCAGCAGCTGACCACACAGCCCGGCCAGCCGCTGCTGCAGGGCCTGCACCTCTTCGCGGGCCGCCTCCAGCCCCGCCTGGCGCCCCTGTTCATGGCCGGCCTGCCAGCCCTCTTGCTGGCCCCGCTCCAGGCCCTCCTGGCGCCCCTCCTCCATGGCGGCTTCGCGCAGGGCCTCCAGCTCGGCGGCGGTCAGGGAGGCAGCGGCGGGTGCCGGCTCGGGCTCGGGGTCCCGGGAGGGGACTTCCTGCACCGACTCTCCGGCCGAGGGCAGCAGGCAAGCTGGCTCCCCAACCTCGGGGAGTACCCAGCGCTGAAACTGGCCCGCCTCTCCCGCCGGGATGCGATTGCTGTCCTTCATTGCCCCGCCATGCCTCAGATCATCGCCTCCCCGGAGTTGCCCAGGGTGATCTCACCGGAGTCTGCCATGCGGCGGGCAATGATGAGAATTTCCCGCTGGGCGGACTCCACCTCGCTGACCCGGACCGGCCCCTTGGCGGCCAGGTCGTCGCGCAGCAGTTCCGCCGCCCGCTTTGACATGTTGTTGAACATTTTCTCCTGGAGGCTCTCATCGGCGCCCTTGAGGGCCAGAATCAGCACATCCGACGAGATCTCCCGCAGCAGCATCTGAATGCCCCGGTCGTCGATCTTGTGCAGATCCTCGAAGACGAACATCAGGTCCTGGATCTGGCTGCCCAGCTCTTCGTCGTAATCCCGGATGGCATCCATCAGCTCCGTCTCCACCGAGGATTCCAGGTGGTTCATGATCTCCGCCGCCACCTTGTGGCCGCCCATGTTCTTGCTCTGGCTGCCGGTGCTGCCGGAAAACTGTCGCTCCAAGATGGTGTTCAGCTCCTGCAGTGCCGTGGGCTGAACCGAATCCAGGGCGGCGACCCGAGTGATGATGTCCACCCGCTGGCGAGCGCTGAGCCCCTCCAGCACTTCCGCGGCCTGGTCCGGATCCAGATAGGCCACGACGATGGACTGGATCTGGGGGTGCTCGTGGCGAATGATGTCGGCCACCGAGCGGGGGTCCATCCACTTCAGCGTGTCCAGCCCGGTGGTGTTGTCGCCCAGCAGAATCCGGTCCACCAGGGTGCTGGCCTTGTCCTCCCCCAGGGCCTCCACCAGCATTTTACGAATGTAACCATCGGCCCCCACCCCCAGGCCGGTCAGGCTACTGGCCTCCTGGATGAAGGCGTCAATCACCTGACGGACGTCCTCGTGCTGGATGGTTTCCAGCTGGGCCATGGCCACTCCCAGGCGCTGCACTTCCTTGGGACCGAGGTGGCGCAGCACGGCAGCGGCGTCATTCTCTCCCAGGGACATGAGCAGGATGGCGGCCTGGTTCAGCCTGCTGATGTGGGGCGGGCCGGCGGGCCCATCCTCCCTGCGCTTGCGGTCACTCACTGCTGGCCACCCATTGCTTGACGACCTGGGCCACGCGACCGGGGTCATCCGCGATCAGGCCCTTGATGTAATCGATTTGCTGCTCATAGGACTCGGGCGGGGGCAGCAGCATGCCCCCGGCCTCACTCAGGCCGGCGGCCTGTTCGGCGAGCAGCTCCCGGGGCAGTTCCTCCGTCGGCGCCGGCAGCCCCTCCAGCCCGGCATCTTCCCGCAGCGGCTGACTGAGGCTGCGCATCACCGGCCGCAGCACCCCCAGCACCAGCACCCCGAGGGCGATGATGGCCAGCAGCCAGCGCAGCGCCGAGGGCACCCACTCCGACCGATACCAGGGCTCCTCCTCCAGCGCCGGAAACTCCTGGCCCCCCTGGAAAAAGCGGGTCTGCACCAGGTTGACGCTGTCGCCACGGCTGGCATCAAAGCCCACTGCGTCCTGCACCAGCAGGGTGAGCTGGGCCAGCTCGTCCGCGGTCCAGGGGCTGGGCTCACCGCCCTCGGGGACCAGCCGGTCATCCACCGCCACCGCCACCGTCAGCCGGGCGATGCGACCGACGTCGTGGCGGGTATAGCTGATGGTCCGGTCCAGCTCGTAGTTGCGCACGGACTGCTGGCGCCGGCTCTCGCCCTGCCGGCGGGTTCCCCCGGGGTCGCTCTCCTCGCCGGCCTGCTCGGGGGCCGCAGCCTCGGCCGGGGGCTGATTGCTCAGGGCCCCGGGAATGCCCACCACCAGGTCCTGGTTTCCGCGGACCTCCTCGGAGCGGCTTTCGCTGCGCACCGCCTCCGGGTCGGGCCGATACCTCTCCTGGGCCTCCTCGGAGGCAGTAAAGTCCACATCCACGGCCACTTCGGCGTGGAACCGGCCCGGGCCCAGCACCGGCTCCAGGATGGCGTGAATGCGCCGCACCGTTCTCTCTTCCAGGCGCTGGGCATGCTGCAGCTGGCGGTTGGCCTGGATGAGCTCCGGGTCTTCCAGGGCCAGCCGGGACAGCAGGCTGCCGCGCTGGTCCACGACGGTGACGCTCTCCGCCCGCAGCTCGGGAATGCTGGAGGCCACCAGATTGGTGATGGAGCGGACCTGCTCCGGCTCAATGCGCCTGCCGGGGAACAGCTCCACCAGCACCGATGCGCTGGGCTCCCGGCGATCGCGCAGAAACACCGACTGCCGGGGCATGGCCAGGTGGACCCGGGCGCTGCGCACGCTGTGCAGGCTGGCGATGGTGCGGGCCAGCTCCCCCTCCAGGCTGCGCCGATAGCGGGCATCCTCCATGAACTGGCTGGTGCCGAGTGGCTGCTCCTGATCCAGCAGCTCAAAACCCTGGGTGCGGCTGTTGGGGTCGCTGATCTCGGCCAGGCGCAGGCGGGCGTCGTGGATGCGGTCCGCGGGGACCAGCAGAGCACCGCTGCGGCGGTCCATGCGGTAGCCAATGCCGGCGCTGTCCAGCACCTCCAGCACCTCGGTGGAATCCAGCCGGTCCAGACTGCTGTACAGCGGCCGATAGTCCTCCTCCTGGGCCCAGAGCACGACGCCGACACCCACCGCGACACTGGCGGCCAGGCCCAGCATCAGCCCCAGCTGGCGCCACAGGTCGAGGTTGCTCAGACCGGCGACGAGGGCATTGCGGGGCAGCCGGAACGGAGTGGGCCTGTCGCCCTCCTCCGGCCGGGTCGTCTCCACTGCTGCGGGGAGCTGAGCCATGATTCACCCCTCCTCAGACCGGCATGTTCATGATTTCCTGGTAGGCTTCCACCAGGCGGTTGCGCACCTGGGTCAGGGCCTGAAAGGACACCTCGGCCTTCTGCCCCGCAATCATGACCTGCTCCAGCGAAACCCCCGGCTCGCCCCGCTCATAGTCGTGGGCGAGGGCCTGGGAGGTCTGCTGCAGGTTGTTGACATGGCCGACGGCCTGGCCCAGGACCTCGCCAAAGGACGTCGAGGTCGGTGGGGCTGCCGGCAGCGCCTCGGCCCGCGGCGGTTCCGCCCCCGGCCGGAGGGTTTCGACCTGTCCCTTCATGGCCCGCATCTGGGCCAGCAGTCCCTGAATGTCGGCGCGCTCACCTATCGTTGTCATCTCACTCCCCTGCACCAGCGCGGGCATGCCCTGGACCGGCCTGAACCAGGCTGTCAATTTTTCGGCATGCCCATGACCTCGACCGTTACTGATGCAGGATGCGGGCCAACCTGAAAGCTGCCCGCTGAGAGGGCGGTCCGGTCGCGGGGTCAGTCCAGGACCATGGCGGGGATGTGTTCCGGCCTGTCCAGATTCCGCCGCAGGCCGGCGAAGTCGAACAGCTCGGGATCGGCCAGCTGGGAGGGGGCCACGTTGCCGATGGCGGCGAAGATGGAGTCGACTCGCCCGGGGTGGCTCCGCTCCCACTCCTGGAGCATGCTCTTGATGACCTGGCGCTGCAGGTTGTCCTGGGAGCCGCACAGGTTGCAGGGAATGATGGGAAAGCCCCGGTATTCTGCATAGGCGGCCAGGTCGGCCTCTCTGCAGAAGGCCAGGGGGCGAATGACCAGGTTGCGGCCATCGTCGGACAGCAGCTTGGGCGGCATGGCCTTGAGCTTGCCCCCGTGGAAGAGATTGAGAAACAGGGTTTCCACAATGTCGTCCCGGTGGTGGCCCAGGGCGATCTTGTTGCAGCCGATGCGCTCGGCAAAGCCGTACAGCGTGCCCCGCCGCAGCCTGGAACACAGGCCGCAGGCGGTCTTGCCCTCGGGCACCACCGAGGTGACGATGCGGTAGGTATCCCGCTCGACAATGTAGTACTCAATGCCCAGGCCCTCCAGATACTCCGGCAGCACCTGCTCGGGAAAACCCGGCTGCTTCTGATCCAGATTCACCGCCACCAGCTCGAAGGCGACCGGCGCGCTGCGCTGCAGGTTTCTCAGCAGGTCCAGCATGGCGTAGCTGTCCTTGCCCCCGGACAGGCAGACCATGATGCGATCTCCCTCCTCGATCATCCGGTAGGTTTCAATGGCCCGCCCGAGATTGCGCCGCAGCCGCTTCTGCAGTCGGTGGAAGTCGATGCGATCCTGGTGGGGGGCAGCGTGGATGCTGGGTTGGCTCACGAGCGGACCTCCTCGGCAGCAACAGATGACCGAAGCCGCGAAGTGTACCAGAGCCGCGCCGTGGATCAGGTCCAAAAAGTGGAATTTCCACCCTCGGCTGATTAGAATAGGCCGCCGAAACCAGAGCCCGCACGCGCACCCCGCTGCTCTGTCACCCACGACCCCCAGACAGGAATTCGACCGATGAAACAAGCTGCTCGCGTCACCGTCACCGGCGCCGCCGGCCAGATAGGCTATGCCCTGCTTTTCCGTATCGCCTCCGGCGCCATGCTGGGCGAGGACCAGCCCGTCATCCTGCAGCTGCTGGACATCACTCCGGCCATGGCGGCCCTGGAGGGCGTGCGCATGGAACTGGATGACTGCGCCTTTCCCCTGCTCCAGGAAGTGATCTGCACCGACGACCCCACGGTGGCCTTCCGGGATGCGGACTACGCCCTGCTGGTCGGCGCGCGGCCCCGGGGACCGGGCATGGAGCGCAAGGACCTGCTGGAGGCCAACGCCGCCATCTTTTCCGTCCAGGGCAAGGCCATCAACGACGTGGCCAGCCGCGACATCAAGGTGCTGGTCGTGGGCAACCCGGCCAACACCAATGCCCTGATCGCCCAGCGCAACGCCCCGGACATCGATCCGCGCAACTTTACCGCCATGACCCGGCTGGACCACAACCGCGCTCTGACCCAGCTCGCCCAGAAGGCCGGCCGACCGGTGACCGCAGTGACCCGCATGACCATCTGGGGCAACCACTCTTCCACTCAGTATCCCGACCTGCACCATGCGCTGGTCGACGGCCGCAACGCCATGGAACAGGTGGACCAGAACTGGTACGAGAGCGAGTTCATCCCCACCGTGCAGCAGCGCGGCGCCGCCATCATCAAGGCCCGGGGTGCCTCTTCGGCAGCCTCTGCCGCCAATGCCGCCATCGACCACATGCGCAGCTGGGCCCTGGGTACGGAAGGCGATGACTGGGTCAGCATGGGGGTGCTGAGCGATGGCTCCTACGACATCGAGTCCGGTCTGATGTACTCCTTTCCCTGCCGCTGCCGCGATGGCCAGTGGGAGATTGTCCAGGGGCTGGAAATCAACGAGTTCAGCCGCAACCGGATGAGCGAGACCGAGCGAGAACTGGCCGAGGAGCGGGACGGCGTCAGCCACCTGCTGCCCTGAGCCTGCGAGGGCTCCGGCTTCGGCCGGGGCCCCTGTCCTGCACCGCCGCCCTCAGGCCTCCGTCCAGGGCGAGCTCAGTTCCCCCAATCCCGGCTGGCCGTGGCTGAACTCCACCGCATAGCCATCGGGGTCCCGCAGGCCACAGTAATACCCCACCGGCCAGGGTTCCTCCCGCGGCTCCCACAGCAGGCAGCCCTCGCTGCGTCCCCGCTCGGCCACCTCGTCCACTGCAGCCTTGCTGGCCAGCGCAAAGCCCAGATGAGAGTAGTCCTCTGCAGAGTGCAGCTGGCCCTGGCCACCGGGGATCAGCACCAGCAAAAGTCCGCCCCGCTCGGCCTGTCCCCCCTCGGTCAGCCAGACCACGCCACTGCCATCCCGGCGCCGCATGCAGGGCTCCAGGCCACAGTAGTCATGATAAAAGCGCATGCTGTGTTCGACGTTGATGACGTGCAGCGCCAAATGCGTCCAGGTCGCCACGAGCTTCCTCCACGGTGTTCCCAGCAGAATGAGTGGGCTGCCCCGGCCCGATCAGAGGCTCCGCATGGCTCCGCCGTCCACCACCAGGCTGGTGCCGGTGATGTAGCCGGCCGCCGGTGACAACAGAAAGGCACCGGCGCGGCCAAACTCCTCCGTGGTACCCAGCCGGCCCCAGGGGATGGGCGCCACCATCTGGCGACGCCGCTCCTCGACCGGAATGTTTCCGGCCCGGGCCTGGCTGGTGGCCAGGGCATCGATGCGGGCCGTGTCGATCAGGCCGGGGATCAGGCTGTTGACCCGAATGCCCTCACCGGCCAGGCTGCGCGACAGGCTCTTGGCCAGGCTGTGCACCCCTGCCCGCATGACATTGGACAACAGCAGACCGTCGATGGGTTCCCTCACCGAGGAGGAAGTCAGCATCAGGATGGCTCCCCCGCCGCGGGCGCGCAGTCCCGGCAGGGCCGCCCTCACCAGGCGCACGGCGCTGAGCAGGGTCAATTCGAAGGCCTGTTGCCAGGCGGCGTCGTCGAACGCCTCGAATTCGCCCGGGGGCGGCCCCCCGGCGTTGACCACCAGGCCATCGATGCCGCCGAAATGCTCCTGCACCGCGGCGGCCCAGCGCCGGATCTCCTCCGCCCGGCGCACATCGCAGCGGTGGGTCAGCACTGCCGCCGCCCCCACCTCGAGCAACTCCTCCGCGGCCCCCTGCAGGGCCGCCTCGTCGCGGCTGGACAGAGCCAGCGCCGCACCCTCGGCGGCCAGCACCCGAGCCACGCCCAGCCCCAGACCACGGCTGGCCCCGGCAACCATGTACACCCTGCCCTGCACATTGAGATCCATGAACCCCTCCGAAATTCGGCCTCCCATCCGCCGGGACCACATGACAGAAGCTCCGCGGCTGGCTTAAGCTTGCAGCTTTGCAGGGAGGCGATGAAAACGTGTTGAAGCAATGGTTCAGGCCGCGGCGGCCCCTGCCGCCCACCGAACCCGCCGGTGTCGACACGGCAGCGCTGGAGCGACTGGTGCGCAATCGCGAGCTGGTCGTCGTTCACTGCTCTCGCACCGGCCAGAGCTATCAGAGCATGGTGCTGGCCCTGCGCTCCGGGCTGGGGGAGATCGTGCTGGACGAGTTCTTCCCCCGGGCGGGCACCGAGGCCCTGCAACGCGGCGACCTCGCCACCGTAACCTGCCCGGCCGCGGCAATCCACTTCACCGCCCGCCTGCTGGGCACCGAAGAGCGGGAGGGCCATGTCGCCCGGCGCATGGAACTGCCCAACCACATCGGCGGCGGCCTGCGGCAGGCCTACCGCGTCTATGTGGAAAACGAGCCCGATCTGGGGCTGGAACTGCGCCTGGGCGCCGACCAGCCGCCCCTCGATTGCCGCATCGTCAACCTGTCCGTCGACGGCATCAAGATCGATCTCGACGGCGATCACCGCGCCGGCCTCGACCCGTCCACCCCGCTGACCGACTGCCGGCTGCAGCTGCCCGGCACCCGCCCCCTGGTCTGCACCCTGCAGGTGCGCAACCTCAGCATCGTCCACACCCCGGGCCTACGCACCCTGGTCGGGGCCCGGCTGACCCTGGAACAGCCCGGAGACAGCAGCCGCCTCAACCGCTACCTGGCCGCTGTACAGCGCCGCCAGCGCCGCCGCCAGATCGGCCGTGGGCGAACCAGGCCATGAAAGCCCTGTCCGCACTGCTGCTGTGGCTGATCGGCCTGCCTGCCTTGGCTGCCGACCACGCGGTCATCCTGATGTATCACCATGTCAGCGATTCCACCCCGCCCAGCACCAGCATCAGCCCGGAGCAGTTTTCCCGCCATCTGGATTTCCTCGCCGAACAGGGCTACCGGGTCCTCGCCCTGGATGAACTGCTGGCCCGCCTCCGCGGGGGGCAGAGCCTGCCCGAACGCAGCGTGGCCCTCACCTTTGACGACGGCTATCGAAGCGTCTACGAACAGGCCTTCCCCCTGCTGCGGGAACGGGGCCTGCCCTTTACGTTGTTTCTCAACACCGAGCCCATCGACCAGGGACTGAAGGGCCATCTGGACTGGGATCAGCTGCGGGAAATGGCCCGCCATGGGGCGACCCTGGCCAACCATGGCCTTCGCCACGACCACATGGCCGCCAGAAAGCCGGGGGAAGATCTCGGTGACTGGCGTCGCCGGGTTCGCCAGGACCTTGACCAGGCCCGCCGGCGGATCCGCGAGGAGACCGGCCAGGACCACCGGCTGTTTGCCTACCCCTATGGCGAGTTCACCGCGGAGCTGCAGCAGCTGGTGGAGGAGCTGGATCATGTCGGCTTCGGCCAGCAGTCCGGCGCCGTGGGCGCCACCAGCGACTTCACCGCCCTGCCCCGCTACCCCATGGCCGAGGCCCAGGCTGGACTGGAGGCGCTGCGGGAAAAGCTGACCACCCGGCCCTTTCCCCTCGCCGGGATTCAGCGCCCCGACAACCCCCTGCCCGCCGGCCAGCGACCGGAGCTGGTTCTGACCCTGCAGCGCCCCCTGTCCCGGCCGGAGGCCCTGCGCTGCTACGCCGGTGCCCAGGGGGAGGCCAGGGTGCGCTGGCTGGACCCGCTGCGCTTCGCGGCCCGGGTCGAGTCCCCGCTGCCTCCCGGTCGCAGCCGCTACAACTGCACGGCTCCAGCCCGGGCGGGGGGCTACTACTGGTACTCGGCCCCCTGGGTCAGTCTCGACGAGGCGGGGCGCTGGCCCGAGGACTGAGGTCTTCCTCGTCCAGAGCATCGAGGCCGTTAAAGCGGATCAGGCTGCGCAGTCGCCGGACATAATCCGGGCCCCGCTCGGAATAATCCAGCAGTTCTGCCGCCAGTTCCAGACCGGTCAGGGTCTGGCCGCCTCGCCGCAGAGCCTGGCGCCGCTGGCGAAACGAGCGGTAGGCCTGATGGGTATTCAGCGTGAACAGATAGTGTTCCACCGAGTCGGCGGGGCCGTCGTAGACTGCCACCTCGTGGCGGGCTCCTGGGAGTCGCTGGCGAGGCACCAGGCCACAGCCGACCCGGTGGCAGCGAATGCCGAACAAATTGTTGCCCGCCACGGCAAAATGACTGGTTCCCCAGCCGGACTCCATGGCCCCCTGGGCCAGCACCAGGGAGGGCGGCACCTGGTCCACCCGGGACAGCAGGCGGGCGATCACCCGGTCGACGGAGAGCTCGGCCGCCGCTTTCGGCAGATAGCGCCGGGCCCAGCGCCGCAGCTGCCGGCGCTCACCGGGCGCCAGCCGCCCTCCCTCGGCCAGTCGTTGCTGCCAGGTCAGCAATTGTTCGCGCTGCTGCCCCAGCCGGCGATTGCAGTGCTCCACCATGGGCAGCAGAAAATCGACAAAGGCCTGCTTGCGCTCCGCCCCCGCCGCCAGGGCGCCAAAATCCGGCAGGGTCTGGGGCCAGCTCGGCTGCTGGAACTCGGGAGGCGAAGGCAGCGGAGGCTCGTTCACCCGCACTGCCCCCACCCATAGCGCCAGGGCCAGCACAATCAGCATGCTGCGGTCACGCGCACTCATTCCCGCCCCCCATCTTTACGACAGACCCTGCAGCGTCTTCATCGGTGGCACGCGGACGACGTGGCGACAGCTCCAGTAGCCCACGCTGCCAACCAGTACAGCACCCAGAGCGGGCCCCGCCAGCCAGGCCAGGGGGTGCAGCCGATGGGGCAACTCCAGCAGCCAGGTCTGAATGCCCCAGGCCGCCAGCTCCGCGGCCCCGGCTCCCAGCAGCCCCGCCAGAGCCCCCAGGCCACCGAATTCCAGCCACAGCGCAGTCCTTAGCAGGGCTCTGGGGGCGCCGAGGCTGCGCAGCAGAGCACTCTCCTCCAGCCGCTGGTCCAGGCTGGCCCGCACTGAGGCCAGCAGCACCAGCAGCCCGCAGACCACGGTCAGGGCCAGCACCAGCTCGAGGGCGGCGCTGACCCCGGCCACGGTGTGTCGGAGCTGGGCGATCAGGGCGTCCACCTCCAGCACGGTGACGGCGGGATGGCGCCGCACCAGATCATTGAGCAGCAGCTTGTCCTCCGCTGCCAGATAGAAGCTGGACAGGTAGCTGGCCGGATGCCCGGACAACATGGCCGGCGACAGCAACAGAAAGAAGTTGGGCTGCATGCTGTCCCAATCCAGCCGTCGCAGACTGGTGACGGTGGCGGCGAGGTTCTCACCTCCCAGCCGCAGGGTCAGCCGGTCACCCACATCCACCGCCAGGCGCTCGGCCAGCTCCTCCTCGATGCTGGCCTCCCCCTCGGCTCCGGCAGCCATCCAGCGGCCGCGGATAATCTCATTGCCCGGCGGCGGGGACAGGCTCCAGGAAAGGTTGAGTTCCCGGTCCACCGCCCGGCGGGTGCGCTCGTCCAGCTCGCCCCCCAGCCATTGCTCCAGCGGCTGATCATTGATGGCCACCAGGCGCCCCCTCACCATGGGGTAAAAGCCCTCCCCCTCCACGCCTTCGCTCGCCAGCCAGGCCTCGATCTCCGCCACGTCCTCGGGGGCCACATTGAGCAGAAAATGATTGGGCGCCCGCTCGGGCAGCTGCAGCTGCCAGTCATCGATCAGCGAGGTGCGGGCCAGGGCCAGCAACAACAGCAGCATCAGGGTCAGACTGAAGACCACCAGCTGCAGCACGCTGGCCCCGGTCTGGCGCACCAGCCCCGACCAGGCCAGCCGAGCGGCTCCGCCGGCCCCGCTGCCCAGGGCGCGACCCAGGCCCAGCATCAGCCAGCCCAACAGTCCCGACGCCCCCGCCAGGGCCAGCCCGCCGGCCACCACGGCGGCGGTCACCGCCGCCTCCCCGGCATACCACCACAACAGGGCGGCCATGGCGACAAAGCCCAGCACCAGTCGGGCCACCTCGCCCCCGGGAGCGCCCAGCTCCCGCCGCAGCACCCGCAGGGGTGGCACCCGAGCCAGCCTCGCCAGCGGGGGCCAGGCAAAGGCCGCCAGGCAGGTCAGCACCGTCACTCCAGCCGCCCCCAGGGGACGGCCGAACCCCGCCGCCGGCGCCGCCAGCTCCGGGTCCAGCAGCCACAGCAGCAATGCCTGCAGGCCCATGCCCAGCGCCGAACCCAACGCCAGCGCCAACAGTCCCAGCGGGAGCAGCTGGAGGGCATGGAGGACGAGAAGGCTCCGGCCCCGGGCTCCCAGGCTCTTCATCAGCGCCACCGCATCCTGGCGCCGCAGGCTGTAGCGCCGCGCGGCCATGGCCACCGCGATGGCCGCCAGCACCACGCCCAGCGAGCCCGACAGCAGCAAAAACCCCCGTGCCCGCTCCAGGGCCCGGGCCACCCTGGGCTCGGCATCCACCAGGGTCAGCCAGCGGTGACCCGGCTCCAGCCGCGTCTGCAGCCAGTGATGAAAGGCCTCCAGATCCGCCTCCTCACCGGCCAGCAGATAGCGGTAGTCCACCCTGGACCCCGGCAGCAACACGCCGGTGGCCGCCACATCCCGCCAGTGCATCAGGCCCCGGGCACCCAGCCCGTGGAGGCTGGCCCCCCGGTCCGGCTCGCTCACCAGCACCGCCGTCACCTGTAGCGACAGCTCGCCCACTTGGACCCGATCCCCCACCTCTCGCCCCAGCAGGGGCAGCAGGCGCGGATCCAGCCACAGTCCCCCGCGTTCAAGCCGGGCCAGGGCCGCGGCCTCTCCGGGCTCGCCACGCAGGCTGCCCCGCAGGGGATAGGCGTCGTCCACGGCCTTGATCGAGGCCAGCTCCATGGTCTCTTCAGTGGTCAGCATGGTCTGGAACTCCAGGACCCGGGCCACCGCCAGACCCTGGCTGCGGGCCTGTTCCAGCCAATGCTCCGGCACCGGCGTCGAGCTGGTCAGCACCCGGTCTGCCGCCAGCAGATGGGCGCTTTCAGCCACCAGACTCCGCGCCAGGCGGTCGCTGAAGGCGGTGAGGCCCACCACGATGGTCGCCGCCAGGGTCAGGGCCACGGCCACCAGCAGCAGCTCGCCGCTGCGCCAATCCCTGGCCAGCATCCGCCAGGCCAGCCTGATCATGCCGGCAGCCCCTGGCCCGGGTCGGCATCGCTGTCCGCCACCAGCCGGCCCGCCGCCAGAGTGAGCTGGCGGCGACAGCGTCGGGCCAGCCGCGGTTCATGGGTGACCAGCACCAGCGTGGTGCCGGCATCCCGATTGAGCGCAAACAGCAGGTCGATGATCCGCTCACCGGCAGCGCTGTCCAGGTTGCCGGTGGGCTCGTCGGCAAACAGCACCGCCGGCGTGGTGACAAAGGCCCGGGCGATGGCCACCCGCTGCTGCTCTCCCCCGGAGAGCTGGCGGGGAGTGTGGCCCAGGCGGTCGGCCAGGCCCACCCGGGCCAGCTGCTCTTCTGCCCGGCGACGGGGTGCGCGGTGGCCGGCCAGCTCCAGGGGCAGCATCACGTTCTCCAGGGCCGTCAGCCCCGGCAGCAGCAGAAAGGACTGAAAGACCACGCCCACCAGTCGGGCCCGCAGCGCGGCTCGCCGGTCTTCATCCAGGGCAGTGAGCTCCTCGCCGCCCAGCCAGATTCGTCCCTCGGTCGGCACATCCAGCCCGGCCAGCAGCCCCAGCAGGGTCGACTTGCCCGCCCCCGAGGGACCCACGATGGCCACGCTGTCCCCCGCCTTGATTTCAACATCGATCCCCTGCAGGATCTGGAGTTCTTCTCCCGGCCCCGCCACGATCTGGGAAACCGATGCTGCGCTGATGATTACGGTCACGATATCTCCTGTCCCTCGACGCCTGGCTGCCGGGCTGCTCTGGGGCTGGATTATGGCATGCTTTCACGGCGCTGCCCTGGCAACAGCGGGTTCTCTGCTGGTGCTGGGGGACAGTCTCTCGGCCGCCTACGGCATGCCCCTGGAGCAGGGCTGGGTAGCGCTGCTGGAACAGCGCCTGGCGGTCCGCTGCCCGGGGTTGGCCGTGGTCAATGCCAGCATCAGCGGGGAGACCAGCGCTGGCGGCGTCCGGCGGCTGCCCGCCCTGCTCGAACAGCATCGACCGCGCCTCGTCCTCATCGAGCTCGGGGGCAACGATGGGCTGCGGGGCCAGCCTCTGACGGCCCTGCGGAGCAGTCTGTCGACCCTGATTACTCAATCCCGGGCCCAGGGCGCCGAGGTGGTGCTGGTGGGCATGCGCATTCCGCCCAATTACGGCCGGCCCTACGCCGAGGGCTTTCACGCGCTCTACCAGGAATTGGCCGCGGAGCACGAAGTCGCCCTGGTGCCTTTCTTTCTGGCCGGCGTGGCCGGCGAGGAGGGGATGATGCAGGGGGATGGCATCCATCCCACCGCGGCGGCCCAGCCCCGCCTGCTGGACACCCTGTGGCCGGTGCTGGAGCCCCTGCTGGAGAGCTCGGGCTGCAGCGCCCGTGGGGCCGTCAGCATTCCATCAGTCGGGCCTCCCGCTGGCGCCAGTCCGGCAGCAGGCGATCCATGAGGGCCTGGAAGCCCGGCCCGTGGTTGAATTCCAGCAGATGGCACAGCTCGTGGGCGATCACGTGGTCGGCCAGTTCGGGCGGCAACTTCACCAGCCTGCGGTTCAGCGTGATGACGCCCTCCTGGCTGCAGCTGCCCCAGCGCCGGCGCATGCGGCGCAGCCGCAGGGTTTGCGGCAGCGGGGCCTCCCGGCCCAGACACTGCCTGTAGCGGGCAACCCACAACTCAAACCTGGGAGGCAGCAGGAGCTGGGCCTGGCGAAAGTACCAGCGGTCCAGGGCCCGGCTGCGCGCCTGCTCATCCGCCGGGTCGGGCAGGGTCAGTCGCAATGCCTCTCCCTGCCGGCACAGCCGCACCCGGGCGCCGGCTTCCAGGGTCAGGGCCAGCATGCGTCCCTCCAGGGGCACCTCGCCTCCGCCCGCCTCCCAGCGCACGCGATAGCCCCGCCGGGCCCTCCGCAGCGCACGCTGACGCGCTGCCTGTACCCATTCGCTGCGGCCCTGCAACCAGTGCTCCACCGCCGCCCGTGACCACCCGTGGGGAACCCGGGCCTCGACGCTGGCATCGTCCAGCACGTGCACGGCCAGGGTCCTGCGCCGCTGATGGCGCAGTCGCCAGGCAAAGGGCAGACCCATCTCAACCTCCCTCGCCGATCTCCGTCGGCTGATGCTGCTCGATGACATCAAAGAAGGCCCGCCCATACCGGCCCAGCTTGGCCTGCCCCACCCCCGGCAGCTGGAGCAGGTCCTCCAGCCGATCGGGCTTCAGCTTGACCATGGCCTGCAGGGTGCGGTCGTGGAAGATGACATAGGGCGGCATGCCCTCGGCCTCGGCCAGCTCCAGTCGGCAGCGGCGCAGGGCCTCCCACAGCGCTCGCTCGCGGTCGTTCATCGGCAGCCGCTCCCGGTGCTGGGGCAACACTGTTTCGCCCTCATCCACGCGCAGGGCCAGGCGGGTCGTCCCTCGCAGCAGGGGACGGCTGGCCTCGGTCAGCCTCAGAGTGCCATAGTGGCCCGGCTCCACCGCCAGCTCGCCCCGGGCCAGCAGCTGGCGGATGAGGGATTGCCACTGGTTCGCCGAGACCTCCCGACCAATGCCGAAGGTGGACAGGCGCTGGTGCCCGTGCTGGCGAATCTTGTCATGGTCCCGGCCCCTCAGCACATCGATGATATGGCCCGCTCCAAAGCGCTGCCCCACCCGATAGACACAGGACAGCAGCTTGCGGGCAGCCTCAGTGGCGTCCCAGGTGCGGGGGGGCTTCAGGCAATTGTCACAATTGCCGCAGGGCCCCGGGGCCTGCTCGCCAAAATAGGCCAGCAGGGCCGTTCGACGGCAGCTGGTGAGCTCGCACCAGCCCAGCAGCGCTTCCAGCCGCTGGCGCTCCCGCTGCTTGAACTCGTCATTGCCCTCTCCCGAGGCCACCATTTCCCTCAGCCTCACCACGTCGGACAACCCGTAGGTCATCCACACGTCGGCGGGGGCGCCGTCTCGCCCTGCACGGCCGGTCTCCTGGTAGTAGGCCTCCATGGAGCGGGGCAGCGCCGTGTGCACCACAAAGCGCACGTCGGGCTTGTCGATGCCCATGCCAAAGGCGATGGTGGCCACCATGACGATGCCCTCTTCCGCCAGGAAGCGGCGCTGGTGATGGGCCCGGAGACGGGCTTCCAGCCCCGCGTGATACGGCAGCGCATTCCACCCCTGCTGCTGTAGCCACTCCGCGGTGCGCTCGACATTGTTGCGGGAGAGGCAATAGATGATGCCGGACTGGCCCCGCCGGCGGGCGAGGAAGCTCAGCAGCTGGCGGCGCCCGTTTTGCCGGGGCTCCACCAGGTAGCGCAGATTGGGGCGGTCGAAGCTGCTGATGAAGCGTCGGGCATGGGTCAGCTTCAGCCGCTGGGCTATCTCTTCCCGGGTGGCGGCCTCCGCGGTGGCGGTCAGGGCAATGCGGGGGACGGCGGGAAAGCGTCGGGCCAGCACTTCCAGACCGAGATAGTCCCGGCGGAAATCATGGCCCCACTGGGCCACGCAGTGGGCTTCGTCGATGGCAAACAAGGCCACCGTGAGGCCCTCCAGCAGAGTCAGGGTGCGACTCTGGAGCAGCCGCTCGGGGGCGATATAGAGCAGATCCAGCTCGCCGTCGCGCAGCTGCCGCTCCACCTCCCTCTGGGCTTCGGGTTCCAGGGTGGAATTGAGGCAGGCGGCGCGGACCCCCAGGCGCACCAGGGCATCCACCTGGTCCTGCATCAGGGCAATCAGCGGGGAGACCACGATGCCCACGCCCTCCCGCAGCAGAGCAGGAAGCTGATAGCACAGGGACTTGCCGCCCCCGGTGGGCATGAGCACCAGAGCGTCTTCACCCCGGGCGACGCCGACAATGATGTCGGCCTGGGGCCCGCGAAACTCGTCAAAGCCGTAGACGTCGCGGAGAATCTGATGGGCACGCTGCAACATGGGGGGCATTATACCGGTCGCAGCCGTCAGTGACAGGTCGTAGAATGTGGGGCTGTTCACTCCACTGTCCGGATTGGTTCATGTACGACCCCAATACTCTGCTGGCGCTGGATCGCGCCCACCTCTGGCACCCCTATTCATCCGTACCGGCCACGGCGCCGATGTTTCCCGTCGTCGGCGCCTCGGGGGTGCGCCTGCAGCTGGCGGACGGCCGCCAGCTCATCGACGGCATGGCCTCCTGGTGGTCCGCCATCCATGGCTACAACCATCCCGCCATTGGCACCGCCCTGAAGCGACAGATCGACACCCTGACCCACGTCATGTTCGGCGGCCTCACCCACCCCGCTGCGGTCCGCCTGGGCGAGCTGCTGGTCGAGCTGACCCCGCCCCCCCTGGACCAGGTCTTTCTGGCCGACTCGGGGTCGGTGGCCGTGGAGGTGGCCATGAAGATGGCCATCCAGTACTGGCAGGCCGCAGGGCGCGGCCACAAGCGCCGCTTCCTGGCCCTGCGCGGCGGCTACCACGGCGACACCATGGGCGCCATGTCCGTCTGCGACCCGGTCACCGGCATGCATCATCTGTTCAGCGACAGCCTGGCTCCCCAGCTCTTTGCGCCCCGCCCGGCCATTCGCTACGACCAGCCCTGGCAGGCCGGAGCCATGGACGAATGGGAAGCCCTGCTGGCCACCCACGCCGACGAGTTGGCCGCGGTCATCGTCGAGCCGATCGTCCAGGGCGCGGGGGGGATGTGGTTCTATCATCCCCGCTACCTTCAGGAGCTGCGCCAGCTCTGCGACCGCTACCAAGTGCTGTGGATCGCCGACGAGATCGCCACCGGCTTCGGCCGCACCGGAACCCTGTTTGCCTGTGAGCACGCCGCCGTGGTGCCCGACATCCTCTGCCTGGGCAAGGCCCTGACCGGGGGCAGCATGAGCCTGGCAGCCACCCTGTGCAGCCAGGCCCTGGCCGAGCAGGTCTGTGCCGGAGAGGCGGGTGCTTTCATGCATGGGCCCACCTTCATGGGCAATCCCCTGGCCTGTGCCGCCGCCATCGCCAGCATCGAGCTGCTGCTCGAGCAGCGCTGGCCGCAGCAGGTTGCGGCCATCGAGCAGGGCCTGCGTCGAGGCCTGGAGCCCGCCCGCCACCTCCCGGGCGTGGCCGATGTGCGCTGCCTCGGCGCCATCGGCGTCATCGAGATGGACCAGCCCGTGGACCTGGCCCGCATCCAGCCGGCTCTGGTGGAGCGTGGAGTCTGGGTGCGACCCTTCGGGCGACTGGTCTACGTCATGCCCGCCTACCTCATGGGCGAAGAGGATCTGGCCACCCTGTGCGCCGCCATGGTGGAGGTGGTCGCCGAGGCGAACCACTGATAGCCTATAGCTCCCGTGGTGAGGAAAAGGATGACCAGCCCATGCGCACCCTGGCCATTGCCCTGCTGTCCGCCGCCCTGCTGAGCCCCCTCTGCCGGGCCGAGCTGCCCCGGGTCGGCGAGCCGCTGCCGCCCCTGGCCATCGAAGATCGCGGCGAACTGTTGCTGGCGGAGGATCGGCCCGTCTTCCAGCCCTGGCAGACGGACTCTGCTCCTGCCCAGCCCCGGGTCGTGCAATACCTCGCAGCCCGGTTTTCCACCAGCCGGATCAACGAACCCTTTACCGACGCCCTGGAGGCCGCCCGCCTGGACCCGGCCCACCACCAGGTCATCACCATTCTCAACCTGGATGAGGCCCTCTGGGGCACCCGCAGCCTGGTGCTGAA
>Ga0209487_1001207_pt1 | contig 22170 bp, 17 predicted proteins | sample Poulit2012_FD_187524 | JGI IMG/M metagenome (GOLD analysis project Ga0209487, IMG submission 187524) | Agricultural soil microbial communities from Georgia to study Nitrogen management - Poultry litter 2012 (SPAdes) (version 2) | ecosystem: Environmental > Terrestrial > Soil > Agricultural land...
GAACTCGGCGGTGCCTGCGCCTTGGTAGCCGACTTCTTGGGCGAGCCGGACGGCGGCGTCGAGCATCTCCTCGCGCACGCGGGGCGAAAGCCCGGGGGCGGGGGACTCTTCGATGAGTTTCTGGCGGCGGCGTTGCACGGAGCAGTCGCGTTCGAACAGGTGCACTGCGTTTCCGTGGGCGTCGGCGAGTACCTGCACCTCCACGTGCCGGGGCTTGAGGATCGCTTTCTCCAGGTACACCGCGCCGTCACCGAAGGCGGCGGCGGCCTCGGCCTGTGCCGCTTCGACCGCGCCGACCAGGTCGGACTCTGCCGTGACCATCCTGATGCCCCGTCCGCCCCCGCCGGCAGCGGCCTTGACCAGCACCGGGAAGCCGAGGTCGCGGGCCACGCCGACCGCATCGGAGGAATCGGTCAGGACGTCGGACCCCGGCACCACCGGGACGCCGGCGCGTTCCGCGGTGCTGCGCGCGGCGGCCTTGTCGCCCATGGTCTCGATGTTCTCCGCGGTGGGGCCCACGAATGTCAGCCCCGCCTCGGTCACGCGGCGGGCGAACTCGGCCCGTTCGGACAGGAACCCGTAGCCAGGGTGCACGAACTGGCACCCGGTGCTGCGGGCGGCGTCGAGCACTTTGTCGATGTTGAGGTAGGAGTCCTTGGCCTGGGATTTCCCGAGCCCCACGGCTTCATCGGCCAGGGTCGCCCAGCGGGACCCCTCATCGGCGTCGCTGTAGATCGCGACGGTTTCCCAGCCCAGGCAGTGGGCGGCGCGGATGATCCGCACCGCGATCTCCCCGCGGTTGGCGACGAGGACTCGTGGGGCGGGCTCGCTCACTCCACGACCGCCACGGTCTGCCCGACCGATACTTCGTCCTCGTTGTCAACGAGGAATTCCTTCAGGGTGCCACTCGCCGTGGCCTTGAGTTCGGTGAAACTCTTCATCACCTCGATCAGGCCGATGGTCTGGCCTTCCTCGACGGAGTCGCCCTCACGGACGAACTCGTCCTTCTCGGGGGCGGGGCGGCGGTAGAAGACGCCGGGGAGGGGGGAGTCGATGTTCGCCACTGTCAGTTCCTTTCGACGATGAATGTGACCTTGGTGGTTCAACGATTTGAGAATGGCAGGAGACCCGCGTGGCCGCATGCCGGCCCGCGGGGACCGAAGGTGCAGCGGGTGGCGCCTGGGCGGCGCCTGAAGCGGGGCGCGCTCCGCCGGGCCCGCATGCCACCACGCAGGACGCCGCGGCGGTCACGTGAGGGCGTCTCGGACCTTGTCCAATCGGCGCTGCTGTTCGCGCCGGGCGGTCAGGGCTTCCTCGATTCCCACCTCCCGGAACCGCACCACGTCCCCGGAGCGGGCCTGGCCGAAGATGTCCCGGTCGGCGGAGATGACCGTGGCGATCGTGACGTAACCACCGCCGGTCACCGCATCGCCCAGCAGCACGATCGGCTCATCGCCGCCGGGCACCTGCACCGAACCCAACGGGTAGCCCAGGTCCACCACGTTGGCCGGGTCGCTGCCCGCGCCGAAGGGCTGTTCCCGCTCCACGAAGTCCAACTTCCCGCCACGTAGCCGGTAGCCCACCCGGTCGGCGTCCTTGGTGATCCGCCACGGGGTGTTGAGGAACGAGGCCAACGCGTCCTCGGTGAGGCGGTAGGAGCACAGCCCGACGACGGCGCGCACCTCGACGTCGGAACCGAACTGCGGAGCCAGGTCCGCGGGCAGTGCACCCTCGCGTGGCGCGCCCGCTGCTTGGCCGAGCGGCAGCACGTCACCCTCGGCGAGTTTGCGGCCCTCGTGCCCGCCGAGCCCGATCAGGGTGTAGGTCGATCTGGAACCCAGGTAGGTCGGCACGTCCACCCCGCCGGAGATGGCGATATAGGGACGCGCGCCGGTGGCGATCATCCCGAAACTCAACACGTCCCCGGCCTTGACCGGGACGGACGTCCACATCGGCACCGTTTCGTCGTTCAACGTGGCCGCAGCGTCCCCGCCGGTCACCGCGATCACCCGGTCGTCGGTGAATTCCAGCGTGGGGCCGATGTACGTCGCCTCCAACGCGGCGGCGCCCTCGTCGTTGCCGACCAGCAGGTTGGCCACCCGGAAGGAGTACTGGTCCATCGCCCCCGAGGGCGGCATCCCGATCGCGTACATCCCGGTGCGGCCGAGGTCCTGCACAGTGGTGGACAGTCCGCCGTTATGTACCTTCACCTGGGCACTCATCGGTACAGCACCTCCAGCAGGTGGTCGTTGACGCCTTGGGGGTCGGCCAGGAACGCGGCCGGGGAGAACTCCACCTCGCGCTGCCGGTACCGGAAGGAGCCGTCCTCCACGGCCGTGCGGGTCTGGTCGAATTCGTCCTGGTCCACTGAGCGGTACCGCAGGATGTCACCGGCCTTGGGGAACACGATCGAGTGGTCGAAGTCGGGATGGTCCTGGCGCACGTTCAGCACCGGTGTCGCCGACATCCCGTACAACTGGTAGCCGCCCGCCCCCTGCACGGGATACACCACGGAGAACGCGCCGCCGATACCAAAGGCCCGCTCCGGGGTGAAGGTGCGCGGCCGGATGTACTTGGGCACCTGCACCTGGCGCTCGCGGGGTTCCAACTGGTAGCAGAACGGCAGCCCGGGTACGAACCCGAGCATCGTCACGATCCACGGATTGCCCGCGAGGTGGTCGATGAAACTCTGCACGCTGTCGAAGCCGTTGGTGCGGGCGCCGTACTCCAGGTCCGTGGAGTCCGGGTCCTGGTGGCGGTCGCGGAAGCGCATCAGCGCCTCGTGCGTCCACGGGTCGTTGTACAGGATCGGCACGTCCACCACGCGGGTCTGCAGGGTGAAGTCGGGCGGCACCTCGGTGAACCGGTCCTCCAACTCCTGCAGGATCCTCATCAGGTCCTGGGGCGCGATCACGTCCGGATCCAGCCGCACCAGGTAGGAGGCGTTGGACGGGCAGATGTCGACCAGACCGTCCATCTGTCGATCTGCCAGTTCCTGGGTGATGAGCATGGCCTTGATGTTGGCTTCCATGCTCATCTCCTCGGCGATCTCCACGAAGATGAACTCATCGCCCCCGTACTCATAGCGTGCGGGGGGCAAATCGACCCGCGGACTCATGAAGCCTCCTGATCGTGGTCCTGATGTTCGTGTAGCGGGCGGATGGTCCACCCGAGGCTGGTGATGCGTTCGGTGACGGCGACGGCGTTCTCCACCGCGCCCGGCCGGTCGGAGTGCAGGCAGATGGTGTCCGCCCGGATCGGCGATTCCATCCCGCTCGCGGAGCGGACATAGCCGGCCAGGATTCCTTCCACTTGGTCGGCGCACCACTGCGGGTCCCGACGGCGGTTGGCCGGGTCGATGATGATGTGCCCGTCGTCGGTGTACTCCAGGTCCGCGAACGCCTCGGCCGCTACCCGGTGGCCGCGGTCGAGTTGGCGCTGGGCGCAGCGGCCGGCCTCCAGCACCAGCACCAGCGAGGGGTCCAGCGCGGTGACGGCGTCGGCCACCGCGTCGGCGACGTCGTCGTCCTTCATCAGCAGGCCGTAGAGGCTGCCGTGGGGTTTCACGTGCCGCAGCGCCACCCCCTGGGCGTCGGCGAGCGCGCGCAGCGCCCCGGTCTGGTAGAGCACCGCTTGGGCGGCTTCGGCCGGCGAGAAGGCCATCGCCCGCCTGCCGAACCCCACCAGGTCCGGGAAGCCGGGGTGGGATCCGAGCGCGAGGTCGTGCTCCTTGGTCAGGGTCACGGCCTGGCTCATCGTGGCGGGGTCCCCGGCGTGCCAACCGCAGGCCACATTGATCGAGGTGATCAGCGGGGCGAGTTCGTCGTCGGCTCCCAGCGGCCACCGGCCGAAACTCTCCCCGCCGTCGGCGTTCAGGTCGATGACGCGCGATCCGGTCTCGGGCATGGACTGGTCTCCCTTCGTCGGGGACGTGGTCATGGTGCGGCTCAGCCTTCCACGGCCCACGCGGCGCCGCACGCGCTTAGCACCGCACGCCCGGCCAGCACGCCCGCCAGGTGGCGCCGGTACTCCGGGGTGCCGCCCAGATCGCTCGGGGGGTCGGTGTCCTCTCCGGCCCTGGCGGCGGCCTCGCCGGCTTCGGTGCTGTGTGCGGCTGTACCCGCCAGCGCCTGTTCGGCGGCGGGGGCCCGCAGCGGTGTGGCGCCCATATTGGCCAGGCCCAACCGGGTTTCGGCAATGCTCCCGTTCTCGGTGCGGACGGCGGCGGCGACGGCGACGATCGCCCAGGATTGGGCCGCGGGGGAGAACTTCTCGTAATGCATGCCCCAGCCGGTGTGCTTGCGCACGCGAATGGCGCTGAGCAACTCACCCGGCTCCAACGCGGTGGTGAAGAAGTCCTCGAAGAACTCCCGGGCAGGCACCTGGCGCGTGCCGTCGGTGCCGGTGATCTCCAGGGTGGCGTCCAGGGCCAGGGCGGCCGGGGCGATGTCGCCGGCAGGGTCGGCGTGGGCGAGCGCACCGCCCACCGTGCCGCGGTAGCGGATCTGCGGGTCGGCCACCGAGGCCGCTGCCTGGGCCAGCACCGCGGCATGGGCGTGCACCAAGGGATCGCGGGCGACGTCGTGGTGGGTGGCCATCGCGCCGATCACCAGGTCCTGCCCGTCCTCACGGATTTCCCGCAGCGCCCCGATCCCGCCGAGGTCCACCAGCGCGCTCGGGGCCGCCAGCCGGAACCGCAACACAGGGATGAGCGACTGCCCGCCCCCGAGCACGGCAGCATCGTCGTCATCGGCCAGTGCCCGGGAGGCGTCCTCGACGGTGTCCGGGCGGATGTAATCGAAGGCAACGGGTCTCATAACTGCTCCTGCCCCTCGGTACCCTGCTGAGCCGCGGCACCCTGCTGGCCCGCGGCACCCTGCTGGCCCGCGACACCCTGCTGGTCCGCGGCACCCTGCTGCGCCGCCTGCTGGATCGCGGTCCAGACGTTCACCGGAGTGCACGGCATCCTGATGTCTTTCACGCCCAGCGGCCGCAGCGCATCGAGGACGGCGTTGACGATCGCCGGCGGCGCCGCCGTGGTGCCGGTCTCCCCCACCGCCTTCACCCCGAGGGTGTTGGTGGTGGACTGCGTCACGGTGGTGTCGGTGCGGAACCGGGGGACGTCCGGGGCCGCGGGCACCAGGTAGTCGGCGAACGTGCCGGTGGTGAGCTGCCCGTCCTCGGTGTAGTGGATGTCCTCGTACAGCGCCTGGCCGATGCCCTGCACCAGCCCGCCGTGTACCTGCCCGTCGACGATCAGCGGGTTCACCAGCACGCCCACGTCCTGCACGCAGACGTAGTCGCGCACCCTCACTTGCCCCGTCTGGGTGTCCACCTCGACCGCGGCCAAGTGGGTGCCGCTGGGGAAGGAGAAGTTCTCCGGGTCGAAGGTGTTGTCGGAGTCCAGGTTCGGTTCCAACCCGTCGGGCAGGTCATGGGCCAGCCAGGTGCCCAAGGCGATCTCACTGATGGTGACGCTGCTCTGGGTGCCACGCACGGAGAACTTCCCGCGGTGGTAGTCGATGTCCGCCACGTCTGCTTCCATGATGTGGGCGGCGATGGGTTTGGCCTTCTCCACCACTTTGCGGGCGGCGCCGACGATGGCCATTCCGCCCACCACCAGGGACCGGGAGCCGTAGGTGTCCATGCCCTTGTGGGACATCCCGGTGTCCCCGGTGATCAGGGTGATGTCCTCGAACGGCACCCCCAGTTCGTCGGAGACGATCTGGGCGAACGCGGTGGCATGGCCCTGCCCGTGCGGGGTGGTTCCGGCAACGACCTCGACCTTGCCGGTGGGCAGCATCCGGATGGAGGCGTGCTCCCATCCGCCGGAGCCGTAGTTCAACCCGCCCAGCACGCGGCTGGGGGCCAGCCCGGACAGTTCCACGAACGTGCACACCCCGATGCCCAGCCGGACCGGGTCCCCGGAGTTGTGCCGGCGTTCCTGCTCGGCGCGCAGGCCGTCGTAGTCGAAGAGTTCCAGTGCCCGGTCGGTGGCCTGGTCGTAGTCGGCCGCGTCGTAGGTCAGGCCCGCGACGGTGGCGTAAGGGAACTCCTCCCGCTTGATCCAGTTGCGGCGGCGCACCTCGATCGGGTCCATGCCGAGTTCCACGGCCAGTTCGTCCAGCATCCGCTCGATGCCGAAGGTGGCCTCCGGTTTGCCGGCGCCGCGGTAGGCGTCGGTCATCGTCTTGTTGGTGAACACGTCGGTGCAGTGGAAGTTGTAGGCGGGGATCTTGTAGATGCCGTTGAACATGAAGCCGCCGAGCAGGGGGATACCGGCGGTGAGGATGCCGAGGTAAGCGCCCATGTCGGCGGTGAGTTTCACGTCCAGGGCGGTGATCGTGCCGTCCCGGCGGGCCGCCAGGGTGAGTTCTTGCACCTGGTCCCGGGCGTGGTGGGAGGACTGCATCGACTCGCTGCGTGATTCGGTGTACTTGCACGGCAACTGCAGCCGCTGGGCGATGAGCAGCACCAGGGCTTCCTCGCGGGTGAACTGCAGTTTCCCGCCGAAGCCGCCGCCGACGTCCGGGGCGATCACTCGTAGTTCGTGCTCGGCCACCGGTTGGGACATCGCCATCAACAGCCGCACGATGTGCGGGACCTGGGTGGCCGACCACAGCGTGACCTGCTCCGCGGTGGGGTCGACGACGATCGAGCGGGGTTCGATGTACGCCGGGGTGATCCGGTTCTGCCGCAGCGTGCGGCGGATCACCACCTGGTCGGGGTCCTCCTCGGCCGCCCGGATCGCCTCGGCCGCCGAGCCGCCGGTGCCCAGCGCGGCGGAGTCCAGTTCCCACGTGGCGCACACGTTGGTACCCAGATCCGGATGCACCAGCGGGGCGCCCTCAGCCAATGCGGCGACCGGGTCGGTGACCACCGGCAGGTCCTCGTAGTCGACGTCGATGAGTTCCACCGCGTCGTCGGCCTCCTCCTTGGTGGTGGCGGCCACGACGGCGATGATGTCACCCACGTGCTTGACCGCGCCGACGCTGACGGGGAAGTACGGCGGGGTGAGCATGTCCTCGCTGACCGTCCAGGCGGTGGGCATCTGCCCCTGCTCGGGTAGGTCGGCGCCGGTCCATACGCCCACCACGCCGCGCGCTTGTTTCGCGGCGTCGGTGTCGATGTTGGTGAGGCGCGCGTGGGCGACGGGGGAGCGCAGTAGGGACAGGTGCACCATGCCGGGCAGGGTGAGGCTGTCGGTCCACCGGGTCCGGCCGGTCAGTAGCCTGCGGTCCTCCTTGCGCAGCCGTGCCCGGCCGATCTCGCCGTCGGTCTGCTCGGTGGGTGCCGTCGTCGTGCTCATTGGAGTTCCTCCACTGCCGCGCCGCTGGGCTGCCCGCCGGTGGGCTGCCCGCCGGTGGCAGTCCCCGCGCCGGCCTGGGCCGTGCTTGTTGCCGCGCCGGCCGGGGCTGCGCCCGCACTGGCCGGGGCTGCGCTCGTGCCGCCCTGGTCTGCGACCGCGCCCGGGTCGCTCTCACCCGTCGCCGCCCGCTCGCCGTCGGACTCCGCGTACGCCAGCACCGCATCGACGATGCCCTGGTAGCCGGTGCACCGGCACATGTTCCCCTTCATCCCCTCGCGCACCTCCTCCTCGGTGGGGGAAGGGTTCTCCCGGACCAGGCACACCGCGCGCATCAGCATCCCGGGGGTGCAGTAGCCGCATTGCAAGCCGTGGTGTTCGTGGAAGGCCTGCTGCACCGGGTGCAGGGTGCCGTCGGCGTCGGCGAGTCCTTCCACGGTGTCGATGCTCGAGCCGTCCGCCTGCACGGCCAGTACGGCGCAGGATTTGACGCTGATGCCGTCCAGGAGCACGGTGCACGCCCCGCAGTTGCTGGTGTCGCAACCGACGACGGTGCCCGTCTTGCCCAACTGTTCCCGCAGCAGGTGGGCCAGCAGGGTGCGCGGTTCGACGTCGACGGTCCGGCGGACGTCGTCAACGGTGACAGTGATCGAAACCATGGGTCGACTCGACTCCTTCGGCGAGACAGATGGTTGGACCAGCGACCACCCCCGAGGGGCCCGGATCCACGATGGGAGATAAGAGTCCCGCAAGGTGTCACCGGCGTCAAGAGATGATCTCGCGTCGACCTGCGCGGCCGATCCCCGGCGACTACGGCTCGCGATCCGCCCCGTACCCGCGGGCCAGCAGCCCCTCTCCCAACGCTTCGGCGATCTTCACGGTCCGGACCACGCTGGGCACCACCAATGCCCGGATGGACATCCGGCTTCCGCGGGCGTGCCGGGCCTCATCGGCCTGGGCCACCGCGGTCACGATGAGCGCAACGCTTCGGATCGCCAGCGCGATGGTCAGCGCCACCTGCTCCGGATCCACCCGCACGCGCCGCAGCGGGCGCAGCACCCGGGTGATCAGCTCCAGGATCTCGGTCAGCGGCGTGGTCAGCGACACCGCCCACGCCAGCGCCAAGCACGCCAGCACCCGACTCGAGCCGGTCACCGCCTGGGGCCAGTCCAGCAGCCAGACCTGCGCCGCGGTGAGGGCCAGCAACATGACCAGCACCGCCCGCAACGGACGAGTCAGCGTGGCAGCCGGAACCCCGGTGGAGACCAGCACCAGCACACTGCCGCCGGCCAGGGCGGCCGCGATCCAGGGGGAGTCGATCAGCAGCACCACCGCCACGGCGACCAGCAGCCCGGTGACCTTGAAGCCGGCGGGGATGCGGTGCAGCAAGGTGTGGCCGGGGTGGTGCACACCCACGATCGCCGTCGTCTGCGCCCAGAAACCCGCCATCTCAACCCACCAGGCCCTTCACGCCGCCAGGCCCTCAACCCACCAGGTTCGTGTAATGCTCGATCGCGCGGGCGGGCACGTCGTCGGCCACCACCCGGCCCTGGTGGAGCACGATCACCCGGTCGAAGTCGGTGAGCAGGTCCAGGTGGTGGGTGACCAGCAGCACCTGCTGCCGCAAGCCGGCCAGCCGGCTCGCGATGAGACGTGCGTTGAGCCGGTCCAGCAAGGTGGTGGGTTCATCGGCGACGACGACGTCCGGTTCGGCGAGAAGCACGGCGGCCAGGGCGAGCAGTTGCTTCTCCCCGCCGCTGAGCGCGTGGCAGGGACGGTCGGCCATCTCGGTGAGCCCGAACTGGGCCATCGCGCGGGTGACCAGGTCGGCGCGTTCGGTTCGTGACCGCACCCGCCGGCGCAAGGAGAACTCCAGGTCCTCCCGCACCGTGGGCATCACGATCTGGTGCTCGGCATCGGAGAACAGGAAACCGACCTTGCTCCGCACCCGCCCGGAGTGCTTGCCCACGTCCACGCCGTGTACCAGGACACTGCCCGTGGTGGGACGAACCAGACCGTTGATCATCCGCACCAACGTGGACTTCCCGGACCCGTTCGCCCCGATCAGCCCCACCCGGTGCTCGGCCAGATCCAGGCTCACCTCGTCCAACACCACCTGATCCCCGCGGACCAGGCCGACGCGGTCGAACCGCACGCTCACGCTACCGCCCGGGCCCGATCACACCAGGTAGGGCGCGGGCCACAGCGGAGCCGACGACGGCGGCCACGGCGGCTTTGAGCACGTCGCCGATCAGGAACGGGGCCATCATCGTTGCCGCCGTCACCAGCGACACACCGAGGACGGCGGCCAGCCAGGAGACGCCCACCACGTACAGCACCGGGATGCCCACCAGGCCGGCACCGAACAAGCCCACCGTCAGCCACGCGCCGCGCAACCGCCGCAGCGCCAGGGCCGCCAGTGCGCCCACGGCCACCACCATGGGGATGAACCCGACCAGGAACCCCCCGGTAGGACCGGCGAAGACGCCCAAGCCGCCGCGGAAGCCGCTCGCCACGGGCAATCCCACCGCCACCATTGCCAGGTAGACCAGCACCGCGAGCAGCCCCCGGCGGGGACCGAGCAGCACCGCGGCCAGCGTGACCGCCAGCGTCTGCAGGGTGACCGGGACCGCACCACCGAAGAGGTACAAGCCGGGCACGAGTGTGAGGGCCGCGATCAGGGCGGCGAACACCGCCACCCGCGCCATATCGCGGACGCCCCGGTCACGACCGGGAGCCGGCCCTCGATCGGCCACCGCAGGAGTCGGCATGGCGGGTCCTTTCGACGAGCCCTGTGCACAGCAACGCCGACTGTAACCCACGCGCTGGTGGACGATGTAGGCCGCCCAAGCAGGGACCGCCCGCTTCGGCCCCGCTGCAGCACCGTGCGCCTGCGCCGTCTGGAACGCGTAATCGGCAGTGTTCCGGACGGCGCAGCAAACCCGGGTCAGGGCGGCGGGCACCGCCTGGGCCGGCGCCCCGGGTCCGACCGGCTGGTCAGTGCACCGGATCCCACCGGCTGGTCAGTGCACCGGGTCCGACCGGCTGGTCAGCGCACCGGATCCCACCGGCTGGTCAGCGGGCCGGCCTGCGCGAGGGCCGCGATGTCGGGGCGTTGCCGGGCGAAGCCGGTGGCCTCCTCGAACATCTTGCCGACCTCCAGCACCCGCTTCTCCTGGCGGTGCGGGCCGATGATCTGCAATCCGACCGGCAACCCGTCCGGGGTGAACCCGCCGGGGATCGACAGCGCCGGGGAGCCGGTGATCGAGATGACGTACACCGAGGCCATCCACTGCAGGTAGTCCTCCTGGGGCACCCCGGCCACCTCGGTGGGGTACTCCAGTTCCACATCGAAGGGCAGCACTTGGCTGACCGGCGCGAGCAGCACGTCGTACTCGGTGAAGAAGGCCCGCATCCGCTCGAACAACACCCCGTGGTGGGCTTCTGCCGCCCCCAGGTCTCGGCCGCTCAAGTCCCGTCCGGCCGCTGCGTTGGCCACCACGCTCGGTTTGAACTTGTCCGGGTGGGCGGCGATCCGGTCGGCGAAGTTGTGCTGGAACTGCCAGGCGCGCAGCGTGCGGAAGGTTTCGATCGCCCCGCTCAGGTCCGGGCTGATCTCGGTCACCTCACAACCGAGGGACTCGAACACCTGCACGTTGGCCCGCAGCACGTCCAGCACGGCCGGCTCCACCGGCACCAGGCCGTTGAAGTCGGTGGTCCAAGCCACCCGCAGCCCCTTGGGCTCGGCGGCCCTGGGCCGGGCGAAGGACTCCCCGGGTTCCTCCAGCGCGATCGGCACCCGGTCATCGGGGCCCGCCTGCACCGACAACAACAGCGCCAGGTCGTCGATGTCCCGTGCCATCGGCCCCTGGACGCCCAAAGTGGACCACGGCAGCGCGGTGGGGTGGCTGGGCACCCGGCCAGGTGAGGGCCGCAGGCCCACCACGTTGCAGAACGAAGCCGGGTTCCGCAGCGAGCCGCCCATGTCACTGCCGTCGGCCAGCGCGAGCATCCCGGTGGCCAGCGCCGCCGCGGCCCCGCCGCTGCTGCCCCCGGCGGACCGGTCCAACGCGTAGGGGTTACGGGTGACGCCGAAGATCGGGTTGAAACTGTGCGAACCGGCCGCGAACTCCGGCACGTTGGTCTTGGCGACGCTGACGGTGCCGGCCGCCCGCATCCGGGCGACGACGAGTTCGTCCTCCTCGGGGACGTCCTCGGCGTGCAACGGGGACCCGTGCGTGGTGCGGATCCCGGCACTGACGTGGGTGTCCTTGTGCGCCATCGGCAGCCCGTGCAGCACGCCGTCGGGCCCGCGGGTGGCCATCCGTTCATCGGCCTGCGCCGCGGCGTCCATGGCGCGGTCCTCATCCAGGCTCACGATCGCGTTCACCGCCGGGTTCACCGCAGCGATGCGTTCCAGCGTGGTCCGCATCAACTCCCGTGCGGAGAGTTCTTTCGCCCGCAGCGCGGCGAGTTGGTCCCGTGCCGACCAGAAGCACACGTCGTCAGTCATCGCTCACCTGCGTCAAGGTCACCGTCATCGTTCACCCTTCCACTTCTCGAACTCAGCCGCGGACCCCGATCCCGCGAACCCTCGCGCCCGGCGCCTGGCCGTCCGGCGTCGGTGCGGTCGACCGGGTTCAACCTGATCGGTTCATCGGCTGGTGCCAGATCGAATCAAGTCCAACTGGCATGTATCGCTCAGCGCCTCCAGCGTCTCAGGGGCACTGGCTTCTGCGCCTCGTTGCTCTTGCCCATGAAACCTTCCGGGTTCCGGCAAATATTGCTGAAGAAGTTGCCCCGGGTGCGCGGTTCAATCGAGAGGACGACCCGGACAGCGCAGTGGTCGGGAGTCCGTACAAACGTTGGGAGTGGCATGGGCGCTACACGCCGTATCCGTATCGGCATTGACACCGGTGGCACGTTCACCGATGTGGTCGCGGTGGATGAGAACACCGGAGAACTCACCACCACCAAGACCCCCTCGACGCCGTCGGACCCGGCCGAAGGGTTCATCGCCGGTATCGAGAAGATCCTGGGCGAGGTGGGGCTGGCCGGTGAGGCGATCACCGCCGTCAGCCACGGCACCACGGTGGCCACGAACAAACTCCTGGAGGAGAAGGTCGAGAACCTCGGGTTCATCACCACCGAGGGCTACCTGCACATGCTGGAGATCGCCCGGCAATCGGTCCCGGACGGGTACGGCAACAGTTACTTCTGGGTGAAGCCTGACCGCATCGTACCGGTGGACCTGGTCCGCACCGTCCGCGGGCGCCTCGCGGTGGACGGCACCGAGGTGCGGCCGCTGTCGGAGGAGGACGTGGTGGCCGCGGCCCGGTACTTCCGCACCCGCGGGGTGGCCACCATCGGCGTCTCCCTGCTGCACTCCTACGCCAACCCGGCCCATGAAGAAGAGTTGGCCCGCATCCTGCAGCAGGAGTACCCGGAGGCCGATATCTCCCTGTCCTCCCGTGTGCTGCGCGAGTACCGGGAGTACGAACGGTCGGTGACCACGCTGGTGGACGCCGCCGTCAAGCCGAACATCCGCACCTACGTCAGCGGCATCTCCCAGCGCCTGCACCGCTACACCGCCGGGGACACCAACGGCGCGCCGGCCGCCGGCAACGGCACCGCCGGTGATGCCGCGTTGCCGTTCTACGTGATGAAGTCCAACGGCGGGGTGCTGTCCGCCGAAGAAGTCGTCCACCAACCGATCAGCACCGTGCTGTCCGGGCCGGCCGCCGGCGCGCTGGGCGCCGCGGTGATCGCCGAACGTGCCGGATACTCCTCGGTGCTGACCCTGGACGGCGGCGGGACATCCACGGACGTCACCGTCGTCCTGGACGGGCACCCGGCGCTGACCACCGAGGGCAACGTGGGCCCCTACCCGAGCAAGATCCCGATGATCGACGTGATCACCGTCGGCGCCGGCGGCGGTTCCATCGCCTGGATCAGCCCGGAGGGCACCCTGAAAGTCGGCCCGCATTCGGCCGGAGCCGATCCCGGTCCGCTGTGCTACGCCCAGGGCGGCACCGAACCCACCATCACCGACGCCCACGTGGTGCTCGGCCGCATCCCCGCACACCTCCTGGGCGGAGAAATCCCCCTGGACACCGCGGCCGCCCGCGCCGGCATCGAGAAACTCGCCGCGCAACTGGAACTCGGCCTGGAGGACGCCGCCAGCGGCATCCTGGAGATCTCGGCGTGGAACCAGGCCAACGCGCTGCGGCAGATCACCGTGCAGCGCGGGCTGGACGCCCGGGACTTCCCGATGGTCACCTTCGGCGGCTCCGGGTCCCTGCTGGCCTGCCGCCTGGCGGACATCCTCGGCCTGCAGGGCATCGTGGTGCCGCTGAACCCGGGCAACACCTCCGCCTACGGCCTGCTCACCGTCGATGTGCGCAACGACTACGTGCGCACCGCCGTCAGCCGGCACCACAACCTGGACCACCAGCGTGTGCAGTCGGTGCTGGAGGAACTGGCCGCCGAGGCCGACGACGCCCTGGCCCGAGAGGGCTTCGACCCGGCCGACCGGCGGTTCGAACGCAGCGCCGACCTGCGCTACTTCGGCCAGGCCTTCGAGGTGCGGGTACCCATCCCCGACGGCCCGGTGGACGCCACATTCGCCGAGACCGTGGCGGACACCTTCCACACCGAGCACCGCAAGCTGTACGGCTACGACTTCCGCGGCGATGACACCCAACAGGTGGAATGGGTGAACCTGCGCGTCACCGGCATCGGCCCGATCCGCAAACCCGAAGTCCACCAGATCGACCCCGGCCGAGGCGTAGAGCACGCGATCACCGGCCGCCGCCAGGTCTACTTCGACACCTGGCACGACACCCCGATCATCGACCGCACCCTGCTGGGCGCCGGAGACCGGATCGAGGGCCCGGCGGTGCTGGAGGAATTCAGCGCCACCGTGCCCTTGCACCCGGGCTTCACCGCCCGCGTGGACGACTTCGGCAACCTGATCATCACCCGCTTGGAGAACGCATCGTGACTGAGACGCTTACCCCCGCCGTCGGCCGCCGCGCCCCCGGAGGCGACGGGCCCTACCGGCTCACCGAGGGCATCGACGTCGACCCCATCGTGGTGGAGATCGTGGAGGGCTACCTGGCCTCCGTGGAGAAGGAAGTCGAGACCGCGATCGGGCGCACCAGCCGCTCCCCGATGATCCGCGACGCCCACGACTACCGCGCTGGCATCCACGACAAGCACGCCCGTAAACTCACCGGCCGGTCCTACTCCGCGCTGGTGCAGCCGATCATCCGGGACTTCCCGCTGGAGACGATGCGCCCCGGGGACGTGTTCTTCCATAACGACGTCTACGCCTCCGAGGGCGGGATCGGGCACCTGCCGGACCTGTGCGTCACCGCCCCGGTGTTCTTCGACTCCGGGCAGGGCCCCGAGGTGGTCGCGTTCGTGCAGGCCTTCGGCCATCACGACGACATCGGCGGCGCGGTGCCCGGCTCCATGCCCTCCGGTGCCACCAGCGTGTACGAGGAGGGGCTGATGGTCCCCCCGATCAAACTGTGGGACCAGGGCGTGCCGAACCAGGCGGCGCTGGCGATCATGACCCGCAACTCCCGGATGCCCGACTCTTTGGCCGCGGATCTGGACGCCGAGTGCTCCGCCTGCCTGATGGGCGCCAAGCGGATGGCCGAGTTGTTCCAGCGGTACGGGCGGGACCAGGTGTTCGCCGCTTTCGACGCCATCCTGGACAACACCACCGCCACCTTCCGCCGGGAGATCCTGTCCAAGATCCCCACCGGCACCTTCGTGTGGGAGGACTACGCCGAGCACGACGGCGTGGACGAGCCGCAGTTGCACACCCAGCGCATCACGCTCACTAAGGAAGAGACCGGGGGGCCCGACGACGGCCCGCGCCTGATCATCGACTTCACCGGCACCGGACCGCAGGCCAAGGGGCCGATCAACCACTGCGGGGACTACGCCGACGGGTCGTTCCTGAAGAAGTGGATCGCCCCGATCCTGCGGAACCTGGCCGACACCCCCGAGCGGATGGCCGAACTCGACGTGAACGAGGGCATCGCCCCGCTGATCGAGATGCGCTTCCCGCCCAAGGGCACCTTGATCACCCCGGAATTCCCGGCCCCCACCAATGCCCGCACCTTCGTGATCCTGCGGATCCTGGGGGTGCTGGCCGGGGCGGTGGCCAAGGCGGTGGACGGACGCATGCCCGCCGACCAGGAAACCATCCGCTACACCGGCGTGTACGGCAATGACGCCGACGGCAACCCCTACCTGATGCGGGAGGTGCTCGGCGGCGGATCCGGCGGGCGGTACTACGCCGACGGTGAGGACACCATCCACGTGGTGCCCGACTCCCGGAACCTGCCCACCGAATTCACCGAGTCCCGCTTCCCGTTCCGGGTGGAGAAACTCGGCCTGGCCGTCGACTCCGGCGGCGCCGGCCAGTTCCGCGGCGGCCTGGGCTATGAGAAGCACATCCGGATGCTCGCCGACGGGCACTTCATGTCCATCGCCGACCGGTCCATCCTCGCCTGCTGGGGGGTCAAGGGCGGCAAGGCCGGTAAACCCTTCCAGGTCACCATCGACCCCGGCGGGCCGCAGGAGCAGGAGGTGGACGCGCTGGCCGATGCGGTGCCGGTCAAGGCCGGTCAGGTGATCCGGATCCGCACCACCGGCGGGGGCGGGTGGGGCGACCCGCTGGACCGGGACCCCGACCTGGTGGCCCGGGACGTGTGGTGGCGCAAGGTCTCCCCGCAGGCCGCCCGGGATGACTACGGCGTGGTGTTCCGCGAGCAGGCCGACGACGACGAACGACCGGTCGTGGACGCCGGCGCCACCCAGGCGCGGCGGGCCGAACTGCGCGCCCAGCGCACCGGTGAGGAACCGTTCTTCGACCGGGGTCCGGGGTATTCCACCCTGTCCGGCGGTGCGCCCAGCTCGAGTTACGACTACCTGTGAACCATGCGCGTCGTCGTCACGGGAGCCAGCGGTAAGACCGGCCGGGCCGTTATCGCCGCCCTGCAGCGCTGCGGTCACGAACCCGTCGCGCTGGTGCGGCGGCCCGAGGCCGCCCAGGACGCCCGCCGGCAGGGGGTCACGGCCCGGGTGGCCACGTTCGCCGACACCGCGGCCCTGGTCGGGGCGTTCACCGGGGCCGACGCGGTGTATCACGTGCCGCCGAACATGCACCCGGAGGAGGAACTGATCGGCGCCGCCGTGGCCGATGCCGCGCAGGCAGCGGGTGCGCACCGGTTCGTCCTGCACTCGGTGCTGCACCCGTATGTGCCGCAGATGCCCCACCACGAACGCAAGGCGCGCACCGAACTGCTGATCCGCCGTCGGCCGCTGGCATGGAGCATCGTGCAACCGGCCAGTTACACCCAGAACGTGCTGCCGTTCGTGGCGGCCGCCCGCGAGGACGGGCGGTACGTGGTGCCGTATTCGACCACGGCCGCCTTCACCCCGGTGGACCTGGAGGACGTGGCGGATGCCGCCGTGGTGCTGCTGGAGAAGGACGCCACCATCCACGGCACCTTCGAGTTGTGCGGGCCCGAGCACGTGGACTCCCGCGGCATCGCCGAAGCCCTTGGCCAAGTGGTGGGCCGACCCGTGCTGGCCGAGCACCAACCGGTGGAGCAGTGGCGGGCGTCGGTGGCCGGCTCACGCCCGGAGCAGGAGATCCACGACCTGGCCGCTATGTTCGACTGGTACAACCAATTCGGGCTGACCGGCAGCGACGTGGTCCTGCGGAATCTGCTCGGACGGCGCCCGACCGATATCACCTCCGCGTTGACGCGCGATGTGAGCCGTTCGGTGCGTGCGCGATCCCGCCAGTTGAACCGACCCGCAAGTCCCGCAGCTCCCCGTTGACCCGCCCCGCGCTAGCAAGCACCCGCAACGTTCCCCGGATAGTTTCACCAGTTCGAGTTCCCGTCAAAGGAGCATCACCCATGGCCCTTCCCCTCGATGGAATCGTCGTCGTCGACCTCTCCCGCGCGCTCGCCGGCCCGCACGCCTCGATGATGCTCGGGGACCTGGGGGCGCGGGTGATCAAGGTGGAATCGGCCGCCGGGGACGACACCCGCCGGTGGGGCCCGCCGTTCGTGGGTCCGGAGGATGATCCGACCTCCACGTACTTCTTGTCCTGCAACCGGAACAAGGAATCCATCGTGCTGGACCTGAAGAGCGACGACGGGCGGGACACCCTGACCAAACTGGTGCAACGGGCCGATGTGCTGGTGGAGAACTTCCGCCCGGGCGTGCTGGACCGGCTCGGGTTCAGCGAGGACCGGCTGCGGGAACTGAACGACCAACTGGTGCAACTGTCCATCAGCGGGTTCGGCCACGACGGACCGGAGGGCGGGCGCGCGGGGTATGACCAGATCGCCCAGGGCGAGGCCGGGCTGATGTCGATCACCGGCCCGGCCCCGGATCAACCCACCCGGGTCGGGGTGCCGATCGGCGACCTGCTGGCCGGGATGTACGGGGCCTACGGGGTGGTGGCCGCGTTGCACGAACGGGGCCGCACCGGCAAGGGCACCGTGGTGCGCACTTCGCTGTTGGCCGCGATCGTGGGGGTACACGCCTTCCAGGGCACCCGGCAGACCGTCGCCGGGGAAGTGCCGCTGGCCTCCGGTAACCACCACCCCTCGATCAGCCCCTACGGCCTGTTCACCTGCGCCGAAGGCATGGTGCAGATCGCGGTGGGCAGCGACGGGCTCTGGGACCGATTCGCCGCCGAGTTCGATCTGGACACCTCCGACCCGCGCCTGGCCACCAACGCCGACCGGGTGGCCAACCGGGACCACGTGATCGAGATCGTCAACGCGGCCTTCGCCGACCTGGGTCTGGCCGAACTGATGGAACGGTTGAACTCCGCCGGCATCCCCGCCGGGGAGGTGCGCACCCTGGACCGGGTGTACGACTGGGAACAGACCCGCTCCCAGGGGCTGCTCATCGACGTGGACCACCCGGTGCTCGGCCCGGTGCAACTGCCCGGGCCGCCGCTGCGCTGGTTCGACGCCGAGGGGGAGCGCAAGCGCGAGCAGCACCTGGCCCCGCCGCGACTGGGCCAGGACGAGGCCGCGATCCGGGAGTGGCTGGACAGCACCCCGCCGCGGTAGAGGAGCCCGCCGGGCGGTGGTGCCACGTACGGGCCTGCTCCGCCGGGCGGTGGTGCCACGTACGGGCCTGCTCCGCCGGGCGGTGCGGCCGTCGGTGGGTCAGGCCGCCGGATGGCGGGGTTGTTCCAAACGCACTGCGATCCAGGCTTTGATGATGACTGGTTCAGAGCGGATCGGGCTGCGGCCGGGGCGCGGCGAAGTCACCGGAACGTTGCCGGAACGCCGCGAGGGTGCGCACGAGCGTCGTGGTTTCGTCGTCCTTGAGGCCGAGGTCTGCGAAGACGTCATTGAGGGAGACGGTCGCCGCTTCCATCCGATCACGCCCGGCATCCGTGAGCACGAGGATGGTGGCTCGTCCGTCCGTCGGGTGGGGCTCGCGGCGCACCAGGCCGTCGGCCTCCAGCCGTTTGACGGTGTTGGTGACGCTGGCGGGGTGGACCTGAAGGCGGGCCGTGGCGCTTGCCATCGGCAACCGTCCGTGACGGGTGAACCCCAGAAGCCGGAGCATCTCGTAGCGGGCGAAGGTGAGTTCGTGCGGTCTGAGAACCTCGTCGATTCGCGCCAACATGAGTTGGTGAGCACGCATGACGCTGGTGACGGCGGCCATCCCGTCGGCGGCATGGTCCCACCCATGGGCTCGCCATTGCCGCCGGGCCTCGGCGATGGGGTCAACGGGTAGCGGCCGGTGGTTCGCCATCGACGGTGCCCTCCTCCCTGCTCGCCACGAGGAGTGTAGCGAGCGCCGAGGGTCGGCGGCCCATACGTGCGCACCGAACCGACTCGTCGTCGTGGGCTCGGTTGCGAAGCCGGCGAACGCCACCGACCCCGATGTGCGGAGCGGTCACACCGCCGACTCTGAGTTTGCGCAGCGCGCACGATGCCAGCACTGAATTTGCTCAGCGCGCACGAAGCCAGCACTGAGCTTGCGCAGCGCGCACGACGCCGACTCTGAGTTTGCGCTGCGCGCACGGCTCGGAGTTTCCGAGCACCCACAGACCCTAGACTTACTTTGACAACAGACCATATAGTTGGCCTTCATAGTATCGCGGATCGCGGTTTCACCCAGCGAAGGGACGCACGCCATGACCGCAACGACAGCCCAGACTCGTGATCTGTCGCATTTCATCGGCGGGCGGCATGTGGCCGGCGCGTCGGGACGTTTCGGCGATGTCTACGACCCCAGCATCGGAGAGGTCCAGGCGCGGGTGCCGCTTGCGAATGCCGATGAGGTCGCCGCGGCGATCTCGGTGAGCGAGGAGGCCCAGCCTGAATGGGGGGCGACCAACCCGCAGGCGCGCGCTCGAGTGTTGTTGAAGTTCCTCGATCTCATCGCCAAGGACACCGAGAGCCTGGCGCGCACGTTGTCCAAGGAACACGGCAAGACTCTGGAGGACGCCAAGGGCGATATCCAGCGGGGTGTGGAGGTGGTGGAGTTCGCCGTCGGTGCGCCGCATCTGCTGAAGGGGGAGTACTCCACCGGCGCGGGCGGGGGCATCGATGTGTACAGCATGCGCCAGCCGCTGGGGGTGGTGGCCGGCATTACGCCGTTCAACTTCCCGGCGATGATTCCGCTGTGGAAGATGGGCCCGGCGTTGGCGGCGGGTAACGCGTTTGTGCTCAAGCCCAGTGAGCGTGACCCCTCGGTGCCGCTGCGGATCGCCGAACTCTTCCTGGAGGCGGGGCTACCCGAAGGCGTGCTCAACGTGGTCAACGGTGACAAGGAGGCCGTGGATGCGATCCTGCACGATGAGCGCATCAAGGCGGTGGGGTTCGTGGGCTCGACGCCGGTCGCGCAGTACATCTACGCCACCGCCGCGGCCAGCGGCAAGCGTGCGCAGTGCTTCGGCGGGGCGAAGAACCACATGGTGATCATGCCCGATGCGGATCTGGACCAGGCCGCCGATGCGCTCATCGGTGCGGGTTACGGCTCAGCCGGGGAGCGTTGCATGGCTATCTCCGTGGCCGTGCCCGTCGGGGAAGCCACTGCTCAGGCACTGCGGGGCAGGCTGATCGAGCGGGTGAAGGAACTCAAGGTCGGGCCGTCATTGGCGGAGGGGGTGGACTACGGTCCGCTTATCACCCGCGAGGCGGTCGAGCGCGTGAGCACGGCCATCCAGCGGGGCGTGCAGGAGGGCGCCACGCTGCTGGTGGACGGGCGGGGCCTGACCGTGCCGGGCCACGAGAACGGGTTCTACTTGGGGCCCACGTTGTTCGACGATGTCACCCCGCAGATGAGCATTTACCAGGAGGAGATCTTCGGGCCGGTGCTGACAGTTGCGCCGGCAGCCGATTACGAGCAAGCCGTGGCGATGGTGAACAACAACCAGTTCGGTAATGGCGTGGCCATCTTCACCCGCGACGGTGATGCGGCCCGGGATTTCTCCACCCGGATCGACGTGGGGATGGTGGGGGTGAACGTGCCGATCCCGGTGCCGATCGCCTATCACACCTTCGGTGGCTGGAAGAAGTCCGGGTTCGGTGACCTCAACCAGCACGGCCCGGACGCTTTCCGCTTCTACACCAAGACCAAGACCGTCACCAGCCGGTGGCCCTCGGGCATCAAGGACGGCGCCAGTTTCGTCATCCCCACGATGCACTGACCCGTGGCGGTAGCGATGAGCGACGAACGCGCCGCGCTGGTGGAGGCGGTCCGGGATTTCGCACAGAAGGCGCTGGCGCCGCACGCGAACCAGTGGGACGCCGACAAGCACTTCCCCGTCGACACCCTCCGCCAGGCGGGCGAGGTGGGCCTCGGAGGGGTATACGTCCGCGAGGACGTCGGCGGGTCTGGGCTGAGTCGGCTCGACGCCGCTGCGATCTTCGAGGAGTTGGCCCGCGGGGACGCCGCGATCGCGGCATACATTTCCATCCACAACATGGTCGCCTGGATGATCGACAAGTTCGGCGGCCAGGAGCAGCGCCGGCAATGGCTGCCGCGGATGATGACCATGGAGGATCTGGGCAGCTACTGTCTGACCGAACCCGGGGCCGGCTCCGATGCGGCGGCGCTGACCACAGCGGCCCGGCGCGACGGCGAAGAGTACGTCGTCAACGGCACCAAGCAGTTCATCTCCGGTGCCGGCAGTGCGGCGGTCTACCTGGTGATGGCCCGCACCGGTGAACCGGGGCCCCAGGGCGTCAGCGCCTTGCTCGTGCCGGCCGACGCGCCCGGGCTCAGTTTCGGGCCCATTGAGCGGAAGATGGGCTGGAACGCCCAGCCCACTAGGCAGGTGATCCTCGACGACGTGCGCGTGCCGATGTCCCACCGGCTGGCCGGGGAGGGGGACGGGTTCAGAATCGCGATGAAGGGGCTGAATGGCGGGCGGGTCAATATCGCAGCCGTGTCCTTGGGGGGCGCCCAGTGGGCGTTGGACAGAGCCGCCCGCTATGTCCAGGAGCGCCAAGCCTTCGGCGGCCCGTTGGCGGCGAACCAGAGCGTCGTGTTCGCCCTGGCGGATGCGCAGACCGAGTTGCAGGCTGCCCGGCTGTTGCTGCAGTCGGCGGCGCAGAAGATGGACGACGGCGCACCGGACGAAGCCGTGGCCTGCGCGATGGCCAAACGGTTTGCCACTGACGTCGCCTTCAACGCCGCCAACACGGCGCTGCAGATGCATGGCGGGTACGGCTACCTGCACGAGTACGGCATCGAACGCGTGGTCCGCGACCTGCGTGTGCACCAGATCCTGGAGGGAACCAACGAGATCATGCGAGTAGTCATCGGCCGAGAGGTGCTACGCAAGGCCA
>Ga0209487_1001208_pt1 | contig 22165 bp, 18 predicted proteins | sample Poulit2012_FD_187524 | JGI IMG/M metagenome (GOLD analysis project Ga0209487, IMG submission 187524) | Agricultural soil microbial communities from Georgia to study Nitrogen management - Poultry litter 2012 (SPAdes) (version 2) | ecosystem: Environmental > Terrestrial > Soil > Agricultural land...
GTTGAGGTTCGCGGCCTGCGTCAGATCACTGGCGAAGCGGAATTCAACGAGGTCTTTTTGACCGACGTCCAGATCCCGGCCGGTTACATGCTCGGTGAACCTGGGCAGGGCTGGAAAATCTCTAACACCACCCTCAACAACGAACGCGTGGCGATCGGTGGAGGCAATCCGCGTGAAGGCGGCATGATGGCCCAGGTCGCCAAAACCTGGCGGGACAACCCCGAATATCGCGATCCATTGCTGCATGACGAACTGGTGCGTCTGTGGGTGGAAGTAGAAGTTTCCCGGATGATGGGCGAGCGGCTCAGCCAGAAACTCGCAGCCGGTCAACCAGGACCTGAAGGGTCGGGTGCGAAACTGGCCTTCGCGACGAATAACCAACAGCTGTCTGGTTTGGAAATCGCGCTCAGTGGAGTCGATGGTCTGCGTTACGACACCTATGAAATGCGTCGTCCCGTCGAACACTCCATGACCGGGCGTATTCCGGGGTATCGCTACCTGCGTGCCAAAGGCAACTCGATTGAGGGCGGCACGAGCGAAATTATTCGAAACATTATTGCAGAACGAGTTCTAGGTCTACCTGGTGAGCACCGGGTCGACAAGGACGTGGCTTTCAAGGATCTCCCCAAATGACAGATATTGACCTGCTCCCAAGCGAAATCGAAGAGGACCTGCGCGACAGCATTCGTAGTCTCCTCGAGTCCAAAAGCGACAGCGCTTTTGTCGCAAGTCTCTATGACAACCCCGATACCGACACTTCCGCGCTGGATGCGGCATGGGCTGAAGAACTCGGACTTGCCGCTCTGTTGGTTCCTGAAGAGCTCGACGGAGCCGGCGCCACGATTTCCGAGGCCGCAGTAGTCTCTGAGGAAATTGGTCGCGCTGTTGCACCGGTTCGGTTCTTCTCTTCGGCTGTTGTCGCCACCACTCTGGCAGTCAAGCTGGAAGCCACTGAGCTCGTTGGCCGCTTGGCAGATGGTGAAGCGTTCGCTGCGGTTGCCTGCCCTGCGACTTCTGCCACCCTAGATTCCGGTGTCACGCTGGTTGAATCTGGTGACGATGCCGTGATCAACGGAACGGTTCCAGGTGTGATCGAAGCGGCCGGCGCCGATGAGCTGCTGGTGGTTTCGGGTACTGGCGACGACACGATCGTTGCCTCAGTAGCGGCCTCGGACGCGAAGGCCGAAGCATTCCTCACCCTCGATCAAAGCCGCCGCTTAGCCGACGTGACGTTCACTGATTCACCAGCTCGCGTTCTTGGCCGGGGTGTTCAAGCAGCCGAAGCCGTGCGCGCGGCGACCATCGTCGGACGCATCGTTCTTGCAGCTGAGCAATACGGCGTGGCGCAACGATCGTTTGACGTAGCCCTGGACTACATCAAGGAACGTCGCCAATTCGGCCGCACCATCGGCTCCTACCAGGCAATCAAGCACCGCATGGCCGACCTGTGGCTCGCTGTATCGCAAGCCGGGGCATCCGTGACCTACGCCGCCCGGGTGGCATCGGCTTGGCAGGCGGGCGAAGAAACTATTGAAGAAGCAGAACTCTGCTCTTTGGTAGCCGCGTCTTACGCCTCAACCGTGGCCGTCAATGCCGCCGAAGAAGCGCTACAGATGCACGGTGGAAACGGTATGACATGGGAATTCCCGCTGCACCTATATCTCAAACGTGCCAAGGCAGATGAACTGATCCTGGGGCATCCTGCAGCACAACGGCGCCAATTAGCCCCTCTGATCGACATCACACTCAACTAGAAAATCGACCTAACTACTTCTAGCCCGTCGTTTTGAATTTTTCACAGACGGAAACAACACAGAGGGAGGCGTCATACGCCACCCTCGCCGTAGCAGAGGCTCGGTCTGAAATAAGGAGAAAAGTCATTGCAAACTACTACTGATGAGAAGCTCGCGGGCACTACCGAGGACGGGATGGGTGACCTCACTCCGCAAGACACGCTGAATGATTTGCGGATGTCTGATGAGGCCATCCCGCTGTTGAACCACGTCAAACGGTTCATCAAAGAAACTGTCGACCCAATGTACGAGGAGTTCCAGAAACTCGGCGAGGGACACACCGACCGCTGGAGCTTCGCTCCCGGGCAGCTTGAGGTGCTGCAAAAAGCCAAAGATAAGGCCAAAGAAGAAGGCCTGTGGAACTTCTTCCTGCCGGACTCCGAAACCGGTGAAGGTCTGTCCAACCTCGACTATGCCTACATCGCCATTGAACTCGGCAAGAGCCCGCTGGCTTCGGAGACAATGAACTGCTCCGCACCGGACACCGGGAACATGGAAGTCCTCGAACGCGTCGGTACCCCAGAACAGAAGGAGCAGTGGCTACAGCCGCTCCTCGATGGTGAGATCCGCTCCGCCTACGTCATGACTGAACCAAACGTGGCCACTTCGGACGCCAAGAACGTCTCAACCACCGCAGTACTAGAAAACGGCGAATGGGTCATCAACGGAGAGAAACACTACATCTCCGGCGCAGGCGACCCACGATGCAAAATCCTCATCATGATGGTCAAGACCAACGACGGTGATGACCGCAACCGCAACCACTCGCAGATCCTGGTCCCAATGGACACCCCGGGTGTCGAAGTTGTCGGCCCAATGCACGTCTTCGGTGAGGACCATGCACCAAGAGGCCACATGCACATGCGCTTCAATAACGTGCGGGTACCCGAATCTAACATGCTGCTGGGCGAAGGCCGAGGCTTCGAGATCTCGCAGCTACGGTTGGGCCCTGGACGTATCCACCACTGCATGCGCACCATCGGTAAAGCCGAAGTTGCTCTGGACTACATGGTCAAGCGCGGCAACTCACGTACCGCGTTCGGTCAGACGCTGTCGAAGCTTGGCGGCAACCTCGAGAAAATCTCACGCGCTCGCATCGAGATCGAATCGATGCGCCTGCTAGTACTCAAGGCAGCCAAGGCCATGGACGTGCTGGGTAATAAGGAAGCCCGGGTCTGGGTCTCGATGGCCAAGGCAGCAATTCCAGAAAAAACCTGCCAGATCATCGACCAGGCAATCCAAATCCACGGCGCGTACGGCATGTCGCAGTTCACACCTCTGCCGGAGCTGTACGCCGACGTGCGTCATCTGCGTTTCGCCGATGGCCCGGACGAGGTCCACCACATGGTGGTTGGGCGCCACGAAATCTCGCAACACTAAGTCCTACACCTTGAAGTAACACACACTGAGAGTGCGCGGGTGACGGAGAAAGTCCGGCACCCGCGCGATCTTTTTATAGACGACTCTTTGGCTATATCCAACTCACTACTTTTTGATTCAGAAAAATTCCAGCGATGCATCGGCCACGCTGGAACGAAAGAGGAACTATGCGAAAATTTCGTAATTCAATCCCAGTAGCTCTGGCGGTGAGCTTGGGGCTAGTCCTAAGCGGTTGCTCTGGGGCTGGCGCTGACGAGCAGTCCGATGGCGAGCAGGGGTTTGAATTTGGAGCTCCGCAAGAAGAAGTCAACGAACTGATTGCCGATTTAGAACTAGTGACGTTGACCTATCAGCCTTCGGCTGGTTCTCCGAACTCGGTCCTTGCGCAAAGCACGCACGCTTTTGTGGAAGCGGTTGAGGAACGTTCAAACGGTCAGATCACTCTAGACATCGCATATGGACAAGCGATCGCTGGGTACGGAGAAGTGATCGACGCGCTCAATGATGGCCGAATCGACATTGCAACTCATCTACCGGTTTATGAACCCAGTGATTTTCCCACCTACGATGCACTGGCAACGTCAATGTCGGGGCTACCGATTTCTCCTGTTGTGGGTGAAGCCGTTCATGCTGCCATGGCAGCCGAACTAGGTGAAAAAAGTGAAGGACTACGCGCCGAGTTCGAAGCACAAGGTGTCACCCCCATAGCCCCGATCATGTCTGCTGGTGGGTATTACGGCCTATGTAACTCGGAGGACACCTCCGCTGCTGACTGGGCAGGGAATCAAACCCGAGTTGCCAGTACCGCTCATCACGCGGTGGTCGAAAATATTGGAGCCACACCGGTCTCCCTGGAGTGGGTGGAAACGTTCGAGGCCCTACAGCGAGGCACCGTCGACTGTTCAATGGCGCAGCTACACTCTTCTTCCGAAGGTGGCGTGCCAGAAGTTGCGCCGTACATTATCTATAGCTCGGACGAGAACTCCATGTCTTCGCGTACCGTTGCAGCCGAACTAGCTGGTCCAAGTTTCAATGAATTGCCGCTGGCGTATCAGCAGATCATTTATGATGCGCGGTGGGTCGAAGGCAATGCTAACGCCCTGAACTCTTCTATTGATGGTATTCAACAAGCAGTCATACAGGCCAAAGGCGCTGGTGGCGCGGTCGTACCGTTCGATGAGGAAGTCGATGAAGCGATCGGGGAAGCCAATGCAGAGTTGCTAGCTTCGGTTCGCGAGACAGGCTTGGTGTCCGACGAGCTGTTGGATTCGATCCCCGAACTGGGTGAGAAGTGGGAGAACCGCGTTCAGGAACTCGGGTATCAAGACGAAGGTGACTTCGAAGAACTCGACGAGTGGTGGGAACCAGGCGAAGTCGATTTCACCGAGCTCACCGAAGCGATTTATACCGAAGTAGGAATGGAGAACAGACCGAAATAAGGACAGTTCTCCTACCCGCTCGATCATAGATAGGGGGCTTCAGGTTCTATCAATTCGAACCTGAAGCCCCCTTATTGCAGGAGACCGAAATGCTTCAGCTAATTCAACGGCGTATCTCCTGAAGCGCCAACAGAAAGCTGCAGGGCTTCTGCCAGCATGCCTGGGTGCGCTTTGATCCAAACCGGTGCTCCATCTCTGCTCAAGCCGTACTTGAATATGAATTAGGGTTCAAGTAGTCTCCTCGTAAGGATATTCGGTATCGACGAAGGGTTGCAGCTATGGATTCGCCAGCGTTCGATAGACAATCGGGCGGGGCGAGTCCGCCCTCCGCCTTGCTCATCGATTTTGGCGGGGTGCTCACCAGTTCCGTTCTGGACGCCTTTCGATCACTCAGTGTAGATCTGGGCTTAGCGCCCGAGGCAGCGTTGAATGTGCTGAGCACCAACGAAGAAGCGCGCACAGCGCTGATTGAACACGAGGTCGGACGGGTTGAAGAAGAGGAATTCGAGGAGGCCTTTGCCGCGGCGCTGACCGAGGCTGGGGCCAGAGTCGAGTCGCAGGGATTACTAGCCCGCTTTGACGCGTATCTAGACCTAGAAGAATCGATGATCGAAACCGTCATGGAGGTGCGCCGTCGCGGGGTGCCAGTAGCGCTCGTTTCCAACTCACTCGGACGCGACTGTTATGCCCGAATCGACATGGAAGAACTCTTCGACGTGAGCGTGATATCCGGCAAGGTCGGAGTTCGCAAGCCATCACGACGGATCTATCGCATCGCTTGCGAACAACTTGGTGTCGCTCCCGAGGAGTGCATCTTGGTTGATGATCTGCAAAACAACCTCGACGGTGCAGCCAGACTCGGAATCCAAGGGATCCTCCACCAGAACGCGCCGGAGACAATAGCGCGCCTGGAGGAGTTTCTCGCGCTCCCCGTCGGCCCCACTACCACCAGATGAAATCTGGCTAACTCATCAAGAATGGACACCATGTTAGAACTTAGTGAACGCGGTCAAGAATACCGTGACAAGCTGCTCAGCTTTATGGACGAACACATCTACCCCGCGGAACCGGTCTATCGGGAACAGATGGAGGCGTCCGGCGATCCAAATCATCACCCTCAGATTCTTGAGGACCTCAAGACCGAGGCGCGTGAGCGGGGGCTGTGGAACCTCTTCCATCCGGATCCCGAATGGGGACCAGGTCTAACCAACCTTGAATACGCGCATCTGGCCGAAATCACCGGTCGGAGTCTTGAAATCGCACCTGAGGCCATCAATTGCAATGCGCCAGATACCGGCAACATGGAGGTACTAAGCCTGTTTGGTACCGAGGAGCATAAGGAAAAGTGGCTGCGACCGCTGCTCAACGGTGAGATCGCCTCAGGTTTTGCGATGACCGAGCCCCAGGTCGCGAGTGCGGACGCAACGAACATCGAGACCTCAATGGTCCTTGACGGCGATGAGTACGTCATCAACGGGCGCAAGTGGTGGACTTCCAACGCCCTGCATAAGAACTGCAAAGTGCTGATTGTCATGGGTAAGACCGACCCAGACGCTTCGACTCACCGTCAACAGTCAATGATGGTCGTGCCGATGGACACCCCCGGGATTAAGGTCATTCGCGGACTGCCGGTCTTTGGCTATCAGGACCGCGAGGGCCATGCAGAAATCATTTTTGATAACGTCCGCGTGCCGCGTGAGGCGCTACTCGCGGGAGAAGGGGAGGGCTTTATGATTAGCCAGGCCCGCTTGGGGCCCGGGCGAATCCACCACTGTATGCGAGCCATCGGTGTTGCTGAGCGGGCTTTGGACATGATGATCGATCGCGCTCAATCGCGCGTCGCTTTTGGAGAGCCGATCGCCAACCGTGCCAACATTCAAGACTGGGTGGCCGAGGCCCGCATCGATATTGAAATGGTCCGGTTACTCACCCTCAAAACCGCCTATCTCATGGACACGGTCGGGAACAAGCAGGCCCGCACCGAGATTGCAGCGATAAAAGTAGCGGCCCCGAATGTCGCTCTGCGCGTGCTAGACAGGGCGATTCAGGTACACGGGGGTGGGGGTGTGAGCGACGACTTCCCGCTAGCCATGTGGTACGCGCACATGCGTACTCTTCGGCTCGCCGACGGGCCGGGCGAGGTACACAAGATGACTATTGCCCGTCGTGAGTACCGCCGTCGCTGCCCAGACTGGGGTAAGAAGAAATAATCTATTGCCCCGCGCTCACTTCACGCCTGAGGCCGAGTAGGAGAACAGGAAGAGTAGAATGACCGTTATGTCTGATGAGAACTCTGCCGGCGAGGTGGTTCCGGACCTCGTTGATCCCTTGAAGCTAGGGCCCCAGCCACAAACCGCCCGCGGTAAACGCACCAGGGACGCTCTCATCGCGGCAGCCCGGAAAATTTTTGAACGGGATGGTTATCTCGACTCAAGACTGGTGGATATTGCCGAAGAGGCCAAATGTTCGATCGGCAGCTTTTACACCTGGTTTGAAAGTAAAGAAGTCATTTTCGCTGCAGTCCTCCACGAGGCGCAAAACGATATGCTCCACCCCGGTACGGGAATGATTGAGCGAACTGACGACCCGGTGGCCATCATCGATGCCAGCAACCGGGCGTACTTTGAAGCTTATCGACGCAATGCTCGGCTGAACCAGTTGCTTCAACAGGTCTCGTGGGTGGACCCGCGGTTCAGGGCGTTGCGACGAGCCCGTTCGGATGCCTTCATTAGTCGCAATGCGCGCGCGATCGCGAGCCTACAAGAGCGCGGCTTGGCAGATCGACAAGTTGATGCTGAAGTAGCGGCTATGGCGCTCTCCGGCATGGTGTCACGTTTGGCGACCGATGCATTCCTCTTCGATCTTGAGCACGACATTGAGGTACTCGTCGAGACCGCAACGCGTCTATGGACCAATGCTTTGGGCCTGACCGAACCGGAGCTGCGCCCGAGCTAACGCAACAACACGGAGGGGTCCCAAGCTGCCAGCTCAGGACCCCTACGTGTTAACCGTCTTCGAGGCTCGTCGGATCAGCGGGTGATGTTCGCTCCGCCGTCTACCGTCAGTGTGCTCCCGACGACGTAGTCTCCTGCGTTGGAAGCTAAATAGACGGCGGCGGCAGCCATATCCTCAGCGCTGCCGATACGACCCGATGGGATTCGTGCGGCGACCTCGGCGGCCTCGTCTCTGGCGGCCTTGTTCATGTTCGACGCAAAGGCCCCGGGAGCGATCGCGCTGACGACGATCCCTTGTGGTGCCAGCTCAGTTGCCATCCGCTTGGTCAGATGGGTTACTCCGGCTTTGCTTGCATGATAGGAGTAGGTCTCCAGCGGGTTGAGCGACAGGCCATCGATGGAGCCAATGTTGATAACTTTGGCGAGGTGTCCGTTGCGCTCGCGGGCCGTCAGTAAGAGGTCTTTGGCTTGTTGGGTGAGGAAGAAGGGGGCTTTGACGTTCAGGTTCATTACCTTATCCCAGCCAGATTCGGGGAACTCGTCGAATGGTTCAGCCCAAGCCGCCCCGGCGTTGTTGACGAGGATGTCCAACCGGTCCTCGTGTTCTCGGAAGGCCGTGAGTAGCTCTTCGATCCCTTCGAGTGTGGAAACATCAGCCGGCAATGCGACGCAGTGTCCAAGCTCGGAGAGTTCCGCGGCTGTGGCTTCGGCTGCCTCCGCCTTCCGGGCAGAAATGTACACCCGCGCTCCCTGGCTGAGTAGCCCTTCGGCTATCATTCGGCCAATACCGCGGGAGCCTCCGGTGACGAGGGCTACGCGACCTTCAAGTGAAAACAAAGACCTCAAGTCCATGGCGTTCCTTTGCGAGAGATTTGTGATTGATGCCACCCTGCAGCCTAACATGAATGCAGGTTCAATCAGCACTTGAGGTCGAATTCAAGTTAAGGTTAGGCTGAGCGTATTCTGACCCAGTCGGGTCAATAACCATCACTATCGATCTTGGGAGATTCTATGACTTGGTCCTCGCAGGAAGTCCGTCTGGCGCAACGTCCTCTGGGTTATCCAGATTCAGAGACGTGGGAAATCACCGAGGTGGAGGTCGGTGAGCCCGGCCCCGGGGAGTTCGTGGTAAATCTGGAACTCATCTCCCTGGATCCTGCGATGCGGGGCTGGCTCAATGATGTCCGTTCCTACACGCCGCCTGTTGGGCTGGGCGAAGTCATGCGTGCCTTCGGCGCCGGTGTTGTGGTTGCCTCACAGCACGACCAATACGCTGTCGGTGACGTCGTCAGCGGCAATTTCGGGGTGCGCGAGTACGCGGTCTCCGACGGTCAAGAAGTCACCAAACTTGATCTTGACGTGGCGCCAATGGCCACCTGGCTCGGTGCCCTTGGTATGCCGGGCATGACGGCGTATTTCGGACTCGAGGAGGTCGGGCGGGTTCAGCCGGGGGAGACGGTGCTCGTCTCGGCTGCCGCTGGTGCGGTCGGCAGCATCGTAGCCCAACTTGCCAAAGCCAAAGGGTGTCGTGTCATTGGTGTGGCGGGCGGTCCAGAGAAAGTGGCGTGGCTACGAGAAATCGGGCTTGACGAAGTGATTGATCGCAAGGAGGGGGATCTCCTGCGTCAGGTGCGGCGTGCGGCACCCGACGGGGTCGATTTCTACTTCGATAATGTCGGCGGTGAGATGCTCGACGCTGCGCTAGCTAACCTCGCTCTCGGCGCTCGAATCGCGCTGTGTGGAGCCATTTCGGCATACAACGAGGAGAAACTTCCAGAAGGACCGCGGCGGTATATGGCGCTATTAGTCTTCCGTGCAACGATGCAAGGGTTCCTCGTATCGGATTACCAAGATCGGTATGACGAGGCAGTGGCAGCGATTTCTGAACTCATTGCTCAAAAGCGGATCGTTGCCACCGAAACCATACTGGACGGTGGCGTGACCACCTTCCCAGACGCCCTGCTTGGTCTGTTTGACGGAGTCAATACGGGCAAGCTGCTCCTGAAAGTCTGATCTCACTGGTGAGGCTTGCGGCTCCTAGATGCCTGCCCCGAGTTTACTGACAGGCTCTGAAAACATAAATTCAACGAGGTTTTATTCTTGAACCTGAAAACACGTTCAAGTATGGTTTGAGTACGTGATCACGATCACACAATCATGAACTATGAGGGCCTAGCAGCGGGTTGCGCTAGCCCGAAATCGAACGTTTATGAAGATCACTTACCGCGACCTTCCGTGAGAATGCGCGCGATTCGCTACAGGGCAGATTAACCGGCACATTCTGCAGCCGATTGGAGAAAACCTATGGACGTCAACAATAAAGTGGCCATCGTGACTGGGGCTGCCGGAGGGATCGGGGCGGCTATCGCTCAGCGACTCCTTGAAGGCGGGGCGAAAGTGGTGATCTCGGATCTTGATGCGCAACGCCTAGAGGTGACAGCAGACCGGTTAGCCAATGAAATCGACCCTCAGAGAGTGGTAGCGGTCGCCGGGGATGCCGCCGATACCGAAGTTATCACGCGGTTGATCGAAACGGCCGAGGAGCGCCTGGGGCCGGTTGACATATATTTTGCGAACGCCGGAGTAGGCGACGCCAGCGGACTGGACGCCGACGAGAAACAGTGGCAACAGGCTCTCGAAGTCAATCTGATGGCCCATGTGCGGGCCGCGCAAAAGCTTGTACCTGCGTGGTTAGAGCGGGGAAGCGGCTACTTTGTCAGTACGGCCTCCGCTGCTGGACTGCTGACCCAAATTGGTTCCGCAACGTATTCCGTGAGTAAAAACGGGGCCGTTGCCTTCTCCGAATGGCTTGCGGTGACCTACGGGGCGCAGGGGATTGGCGTCAGCTGCCTGTGTCCAATGGGAGTGGACACCAACATGTTGAATGGCGGCAGCCAAGGTGATGGCACACCACGGCAGACCACTTCGGCGGTCACGAGTGCAGGTGAAGTACTCGATCCACTGGTCGTGGCCGACGAGGTATTGAAGGCGCTCGCCGAGGAGACGTTCCTGATCCTTCCCCACGAGAGCGTTCAGGAATTCCGTCGACGCAAGGTGGCTGACCCTGACCGGTGGATTCGTGGGATGCAGCGCTACGCGGGCTCTTTGGTCCACGGGTGACCGTCCAAATATCAGTTTGAGCGCCCACCAGTAACGACCGCCTGAAGTACTACCTCCGGGTAGGTGACAGCACGAGGAGCATAATTAATGACCAACGCAGCACATCTTGTGTGGGACCGGGCAGTTTCGAGCCCCAATCGGCTGGCGCTCCGCGAGGGCGAGCGGGAATGGACCTTCGAACAGTTACGTGCAGCCATTACTGCTTGCATGACCCAGCTGCGCCGACGCGGGGTAGCACGAGGTGATCACGTGCTCGTGGTATTACCAACGAGTGCTGAGTTCGTCATTGCCTACCACGCTCTGCTGGCACTCGGCGCTACGGCGGTAACGGTTAACACGCTTTCGACCGTCAGAGAGCTGAACTATTTCCTTGAAGACGCTGAGTGCTCCTATGTAATCGGGTGGCATGAGAGCGAGGCCGCAGTGACAGAGGCCGCCGCGAAGGCGGGCTTGGAAGTCTGGATTCTTCGACCGGAAGCCATGGGTTCCACCGATGAGGTTTTGGAACTTGAAGATGTCGCCAGTGACGATGCGGCAGTGCTGTTGTATACCTCTGGCACAACCGGCAGCCCGAAGGGTGCCGTGCTGACCCATCGCAACCTGTTGGCCTGCGGCAGATCCCTGAGTGCCGCTCTGGAAGTCACCGCGGATGATTCCATGGGCACGGCCTTACCCTTATTCCATGTTTTTGGGCAGGCGGCCGTGATGTTTACGGTCTACTCGGTAGGGGCCAGCTTGACGCTGCTGCGTCCGTTCGACGGGGCGGCTCTTCTGGAACTGGCTGCCCGGCACTCGTTGACGGCCGTGGCTGGGGTTCCGACGATGTGGAATGCGATGTTACATGCGGATACGAAGGTCACCCGTGAAGATCTGTCCGCCCTTCGGTTGGCTAGCTCAGGCGGTGCCGCGTTACCGCTCAAGGTCGCCGAGGCCTTCAAAGAACGCTTCGGTGCCCAGGTGCTTGACGGTTATGGTCTGAGCGAGACCACGGGTGCGACCACGTTCAGCTCTCCCGACAACCCGCGCAAAGAGATGAGCGTCGGACGAGCAGTGCCCGGGGTTGACATCGCGATCCTCGACGATCATGGGCAGCCGCTGCCACCCGGTGAAAGCGGGGAGGTCGCGGTTGCCGGACCGGTGGTGATGCGCGAGTACTGGAAGAAACCAGACAAGACTGCGGAAGCCTTCGACAACGGTTGGTTTTTGACGGGCGATATTGGTCGGATGGATGAGGACGGCGACCTATGGATCGTCGACCGTAAGAAGGATCTGGTGATCCGAGGTGGTTACAACGTATACCCGCGCGAGATCGAGGAAGTCTTATATTCTCACCCCGCGGTCCTTGAGGCAGCCGTGATTGGCGTGCCTGACGAACGCTTAGGGGAAGAACTCGCCGCAGTTGTGGCACTACAGCCCGGGCAGGAACTCGAACCCGAGGTATTGCGAGCATGGCTCGAGGAGCGGCTCGCTGCCTATAAGGTGCCGCGTATCTATCATCAAGTGGACGCGCTGGTGAAAGGTGCGACAGGCAAGATTCTGAAACGGAAAATCGACCGGGAAGCCATCGCCACTTCCGGCGCCCGCCCATCTCGCGTCACTAGCTGATCCAGCTGAGGGCTGGGTTCATATTAGCAAAACTGGAGGACCACCAGCATCCTGATGGTCCTCCAGTCGTCTGCGCGGCTACCTGCGGACGCGATGTAGGGTTATTCGGGTCGGTGCTGTATTGCGGCTTCTTGGAATACGCGCTCGCCAAGTGGACGGAAGTCTACGTCGCCGGGCTCGTACCATTCATCGAGTTCAGATAGCTCGCCCCCGTCTGTGTACCCGAGCTCTTCGACAATTCCGGTCCATTTCTCAGCAGATGCTTGCAGTTCGTCCCGAATACCGGCATCAAGGATTCCGTCGTCGATGAGACCGTCAACGAGTTCTTCTTGTACTTCTGACATACGTGCTTCGACCTCGGGATCGATCGCGGTGAAGCCGCCGCCGGCTTCTCGGGCGTCGATGACTGCTGCGCGACTCGAATCCATCGTATTTGCCAGTTGTCCATGGAACATATCAACCTCGGCGTCGAAGATGATCTGCTGGTAGGCCAGTGGCAACTCCTTAAAACTGGCTCCGGCGACATGGGCTGCCGTCGCCCCGCCGGTCATCCGCCCCTCACTAAATAGCGACACGTGGGGTGCCACCTCGAGCAAGCCGGTAGATCCGGCAACCTGCCCTTGTACAAAAGTGCAGTCAACAGTGCCGCGCTGCAGAGCCTCGAACGTTTCGCCGTACTCCATGGAGACCGGAGACGCGCCAATGCTTTCGGAAATCGTTGTTTGAGCGGTACCGCCAATGCGGAGCTGACGACCATTCCAGTCGTCCATGGACACACCGGGAGAGTTACATGCCATCCAATAATCGCCCGAAGACAATAGCGGCGACAGCGGCGTGAGACCTTTCTCTTCATACTCCTGCATAAGTTGGTCGTTGTTCCAGGCCAGTTCACTCATCATTGCCTGGGAAATCGCTTCGCCGGTCAGTGGATCCGCACTCGAGTACTGTGTCAGCTTGTTATACGCATCGATCGTGGGGTATGCCGCCGGATCATAGATCGGCACATGGTAGGAGATATCAACTCGACCATCGGCCAAGGCATCGTCAATCTCAGGGTATCCCGCGATTGCCTGTCCCCAGACGATATCCAGCGTAATCTTGCCCCCAGATCGCTCTTCCACAGCCTCTTTGAACGACATTCCAGTCACTGCCGAGGGCGTATCTGGAGAGCTAGCACTCGGCTGATACAGCAGCGTCACCGGTTCCAGGTCTTCAATGACCGCATCAACTTCCTCCTGGGAGGCACCGTATTCAAATCCCTCGCCCTGAGCACTGGCTTCTGTATCACCAACAGCCCCCGCACAGGCCGTAAGCAGCACAAGGGACGAGAGCGCGGCGCCTATCGAACCATACACTCGTTTTCGTGTCATAAAGTCTCCTTCGCTCGGGTGTTCCCACTCGCGTACAGCACCGGTGAGGTACCTCCGTGATCACTGGAGGAGTAAGGCCGATTTGCCGCGAGCGATTATGTGACGTAGATCACTAAAGCCAGTACGAGCGTAACCTAACATGAACTCACATTCAACTACGCGTTGGCGTCTCATTTCAAAGAAAGGATTCCCAGTAGCGACGCAGCAATGAGTGCTCTCAGTCGCACACCCTCGTTCGGGTGCGCGACTGAGCTCGGAGGTTACGAAAGTTCGTGAGGCTGCTTTGCAAAAGCTAGCTCACCGTACGTTGGCCGGCTTTCGCTAACGTGCTCTGGTACCGTCGCATCCCGCGCAGCCAACGGTCGTAATCGGCACCTTTACGCTGGTGCATATCCAGGACCTCTGGGTGCGGCAAAATGAGGAAACGTTCTTCTTCGAGCGCTTCGAGTACCACGTCAGCGACCACAGCGGGGTCGAGGATCTCTCCGGCGGAGGTCACCGACCGGGTGGCCATAGTCCCGATCTCATCGCCGAGTTGTTCACCTGCACGCAAGAGGGGAGTCTCGACGGCCATGGGGCACAAGCAGCTCACGCGAATGCCTCGGTCACCATACGTGACCGATAACCACTCGGCGAAACCTAATGCAGCGTGCTTGGTCACCGAATAAGCAGGCATCCCGATCTGGGTCAGCAGCCCGGCAGCAGAAGCCGTGCTAATAAAATACCCTTCGCCGCGTTCCAACCACCGGGGGACCATGACCTGAGCCGCTCGCACATGAGCGCGAACATTGACCTCAAACGCTTTATCCCAAGACTCTTCTGGGGCATGCAGGCCGGGCTGACCAGCAACTCCCGCGTTGGCGAAAAACATATCCACCGGACCAAAAGCATTCTCGGCCTCTTCGACCAGTCGGGTGATGTCAGCCCTATCGGTAGCATCAGCGACGACGGCTAATGCAGCACCCGGATGAATGTCGTTAATAGCCTCCACGACGGGCTCGACTGCAGCGGTTTGAAGGTCTGAGACAACAACTTTGGCGCCTTGACGCGCCAGGGCGGCGGCGAGAGCACTACCGATGCCCCCGCCGCCACCGGTGATGACGGCTACTTTGTTCTTGAACTTCAAGCTGTGTCCTTTGCTGTGTCGCGAAGTTGCCGCCGCAACAACTTGCCCGTGGCAGTCTTGGGCAGTTCGGGCAGGATTTCGACCGAGCGCGGATACTTATAGGCAGCCATCCGCTCTTTGCAATGCTCGATGAGTTCGGCCTCGGTCACCGTCGCACCCGCACGCACACTGACAAATGCTTTGACCGTCTCGCCGCGGTAAGCATCTGGTACGCCGACAACTGCCGCCTCGAGTACTGCCTCGTGTTCGTACAATACGTCTTCGACTTCGCGCGGCCAGATCTTATAACCGGCGGCATTGATCTGATCCTTTTTACGGTCGATGATGTAAAACCAACCGTCTTTGTCCATGTACCCGACGTCACCGGTGTGCATTCGCCGATAGTGTGTGCCCTCCGGGAGGTCTTTGGCGGTGGCTTCGGGTTTGTTCCAGTAACCAGCCACGACCTGGGGTCCTTCGGTGACCAGTTCGCCGATCTCGCCGGCCGGTAAGTCCTGGCCCTGTTCATCGACGATCCGTACGACCGTGTCATACACGGGAACCCCCACCGAGGTAGCCCCGGTGACCTCATCCACCGGAGCGCGTGCACCGTAGGGCACCCCGTGTGATGGTGACGTGGTTTCGGTCAGGCCATAGATATTGTGGATGTAGTGACCAAACATCTTCTCGAACGCGGTAATCGTGCTCGGCGGGATCGGTGCCCCGCCGGAGTAGATCTTCGTCAACGTTTTGAGCGACGCTGGTTTCACATCTGGAACATTCATCAGCGCAATGAATACGGTGATCGAGCCGGCGGTGAAGGTCGCGCCCTGCTCTTCAATCGTGCGGATGGTTTCTTGCGGCTCCATCCGGCACATCAGTGCTAGCGGTGCTCCGGTCAGCAGTGTTGCGGCGATGTGTGCGATCAATCCGGTGATATGGAATAACGGGGCCACCCCGAGAATGACGTCATCGCTATCCAGCTCGACCCACTCGCGGTACGTTTGCGCGTTGAAGACGACATTGCGGTGCGTCGTCATGGCTCCTTTGGGCGGTCCCGTGGTACCCGAGGTGTACGTCAAAAACGCGATCGAGTCCGGACCCAGGTCAGCTGCTGGCGGGTGCTGGCCCCGGTGTTCAGCCAGCAGGTTTGCCATATCGATGGTGTCTGGACATTCGATGGCCTCAACGTTGGCCAGCGGACCACGATTGAGGCTTTGATATTCCAGCTCAGAAGTAGTGATGACGGTGCGCACCTGGGTATTGGGCACCACTTCGCGTGCAACGTTCTGGTACAAATCCTGCATGGAAACCAGGACGGTCGCCCCGGAGTCCTGCAGTATTTCCGTGAGTTCACGGCTGCGGTACATCGGGTTGACCGATACTGCGATCCCACCGGCTTTCCACGTGCCGACTTGAGCGATGACAAATTGTGGAATGTTCTGGGCGAAGATGACCACGCGCTCGCCGGCCTGGAAGCCATGCTCCTGAATCCCGACCGCGAACGCGTCACTGAGTTCATCGAGCTCCCGGGCACTGATGCGACCGTCATAATACCGAATCAGGTCTGCTTCGGGGTCTCGGGCAACCGTGGCGGCGAACATCTCCAGCGCCGAGTCGAATTCAATGTCTAATGATGTTTTGTTCTGATCTGGGTACTGAGCCAGCCAGACTTTCTCGTCGTAAATGCTCATGCGATCACCGCAGAACCACAGGGTTGACGGGTGCACCGGTTCCCTCGACGATGTTCAGCGGTGCCGCGGTATAGAGGAAGTCCCAGCGGCCATCTGCGGCACACGCCTCGGCGAGTTTATCCAGGTTACAGATTTCAGTCAGCACCACACCAAGGTTGCGCATCAGAGCGCAGTGTAGCGGCAGCGCAACACCGGATTGCGGCTCATAAGTGACTTCGTTGGCGATGGTATCGGTCACCAGGTTGGGGATTTCGCGGTCGTTGAACCAGTCGACGAGTTCCCGGGAGTAGGTGAGGCCCGGTTCCATGAAGCCATCGTAGAATTCTTCATTGGACACGGAGTAGAAGTAGGTCATGAAACCGGTGCGGATCAGCAGAATATCGCGCTGTTGGAGCTCTACGCCTTGTTCTTTGGCGGCTGCCTCGAGATCGTTGTGATCAAAGGTCTCACCTTTATCCAACCAATCTTTGCCGCGATGCCGAGCCATATCAATCAGCACTCCGCGCCCGGCGACCCCGCGTTCGGCAATGGGCTGGACCGAGGCCTTTTTATTGCCGCCTACGGTGCTGCGAGCATCATAGCCATTCCAAATTTTCCCGTCATACCACACGTGTCCGAGGGCGTCGTACTGGGTCGAACCCTGCAGGAAGATCTCAGCCTTGTCATCCGAGTAGTGGAGGCCGCCGGGGAAATCCGGTGCGCCTTCTTTACCTGGGTCCCAAGACGATTCATCGAGCACGTTTTCACGTTTGATGCTCTGACGACCCGGGAACACTGGGTCACCGTGCGGGTGACCCATCGGAATCTGTAGGGTGAACACTTCACCACTTTTCACGTACTGGATCCCGCGGAGCACTTGTGCGGCGTCGAGGTAGTTCAGGGCGCCGACTTCGTCGTCATCTCCCCACTTGCCCCAGTTCTTTGGGGCGTCCTCACCGAGTAGTTCATGCATGGAAGGTGCAGTTTCTGCTGTCATGACAGGCTCCTGTGTATCAAAGTGTAAGTTCCAACAACCCATAGCCGATCGAGTGATCGGTCGAAGGATGTGTGATTAGCGTCTCACTTACTGCGCTGATGGTCAAGAGGTCGAGACGCAAAAACCGACACTTTGTGGGTGAGTAGAGCCGGGGACGGTTTGACACCTCACCTGGGTAAGCGCGCTCCGCGGGCCGGTATCCAGGAGCGTTAGCCGACGTAGGGCGGTGTGCGGCGCAGTTCCCCTCTGGCGACAGTGCGGCGGTGTACTGCGTCGGGGCCATCGACGATGCGCAGTGCGCGGGCCCAGGCATAGAAGTATGCCAGCGGGGTGTCATCGGAGACGCCCGCGGCTCCGAAGATCTCAATCGCGCGATCGATCACCGCACAGGCGACCTGCGGAGCGATGACCTTGATCGCGGAAATTTCAAAGCGGGCATCTTTGGCTCCGACGGTGTCGATCATCCACGCACAGTGCAGCACCTGTAGGCGCGCCTGGTCGATTTCGATCCGCGAGTTCGCGATGTGTTCTTGCACGACACCCTGATCTGCCAGTGGTCCTCCGAAGGCCTCCCGAGATTTGGCCCGTTCGACCATCAGAGCCAGTGCGCGCTCGGCCATCCCAATTGCTCGCATTGCGTGGTGAATACGACCGGGTCCAAGGCGGGCCTGGGCAATCGCGAATCCGCCACCTTCTTCTCCCAGCAGGTTTTCGACTGGCACGCGAACGTCCCGGAACACGAGTTCCGAGTGACCGTGCTGGTCTTGGTAACCGAACAGGGGGAGGTGGCGTTTGATTTCCAGCCCCGGGGTATCGCGGGGGACCAACACCATCGACTGCTGGCGGTGGGTATCGGCATCGGGATCAGTCTTGCCCATCACGATGAAAATTTCACAGCGCGTGTCGGCCACTCCGCTGATCCACCATTTGCGACCGTTGATCACGTATTCGTCGCCTTCGCGCTGAATGCTCAGCTGCACATTGGTCGCATCCGAGGAGGCCACATTGGGTTCGGTCATCGCATAGGCGGAACGAATCTTGCCTTCTTTGAGCGGCTCGAGCCAGCGGGCCTTCTGTTCGTCGGTGCCGAAGAGATGTAAGGTCTCCATGTTTCCGGTGTCGGGGGCCTGGCAGTTGATCGCTTCGGGACCAATGACGACGGACCACCCGGAAATCTCAGCGATCGGGGCGTATTCGAGGTTTGAGATGCCGGACCATTCGGGCAAAAACAGGTTCCAGAGTCCGCGGCGGCGGGCCTCTGCTTTGAGATCTTCCATGATCGGGGCGTAAGCGTGGTCGCCGTGGGTGCGTTGGTATTCAGCGACGACCGGTTCGGCGGGGAAGACCTTTTCTCGCATGAAATCCCACATGGTTTCGGAGAGTTCTTGGGTGCGGGCACTCGGGGTGAAATCCATCATTATTCCTAAGGTGGTTGAAGTGACTGCGTTATACAGGGAAGGAAGTACGTTTCTTGGAGCCGAAGAGGAACTGGCTCAGTGCATGGTCATGCCACCGTCGACGGTTAGCGTGACTCCGGTAATGAACGAGGAAGCGTCGGATGCTAGAAACACCAGGGCGCTGTCGAGCTCGTATTGGCGTCCGAGACGACCGAAGACCGTATTTGAGGTGATGTCGTCGAGCATGTCTTGAGGGATCTCGTCGGTCATTTCGGAAGCGAAATATCCCGGGGCCAGTGCGTTGACGCGAATGCCGCGTCGGGATCCCCACTGGGCAGCCAGATCGCGGGTGAGTCCCAGCACGCCGGCCTTCGTCGCCGAGTACGCGGCTTGCGGGGCAAATCCAGCTTTCAGGCCTAAGACGCTGGCGATGTTGACGATGCTCGAGCCCGGCTGCATTACGGCAGCGCACTCTTTGGCCATCCAATAGGCCCCATTGAGGTTAACGTCCACCACGGAGCGGAACTGATCTGGGGTTTCTTTCAGTGCAGGCACCGCGGTACCCAGCCCGGCGTTATTGACCAGGATATCGACCCGGCCGTGAGTTTCCATCGCGGTGCGCACCAGTTGGGCGCAGACCTCTGGGTCCGAGACGTCGGCTTCGACGATAGTAGCTTGACCCCCGTTGTCTGTGATCTGCTGTGCCAACGCTTCCAGCTTGTTGCGTCGACGCGCGGCCAGGACCACAATTGCGCCCGCGGAAGCTAAAGCTTTAGCAAAGCCGGCGCCCAAGCCCGAGGAGGCGCCGGTGATGATCGCGACTCGTTGGTCTAGACGGAATCTGTCCAGGACCGGAACGTCGTCGGAGAGGTCTCCGGTGCGTGGGTCGACGGCGGTGGGGGTGGCGTGTTGAGGCATCGGGTCATTCTCCTTGTGAGCGGTCTAATGTGGTGTGGCCGTATTCGACGATTTCGAGGATGTGGCTTGCGATGTCACCGAAGGACTGACCGGCCATATCGCCGGCATCGGCGCGAGTGGCAACCCCTTGAGCGATCGCTGCAAATTTGAAAGCGGAAAACGCCAGGTACCAGGGCATTTGGCTGGCATCGGTGCCGGTTGCTGAGCAGTAGCGTTCGATCAGGTGATCTGGTCCAGGCCATGCGCCGCCGCGACTGATATTGGGGATCAGCGGCATGTGCGGCCCTTCAGCATCGCCCCAGTACAACACGCTCAGTGCCAGGTCAGCGATCGGGTCGCCCAGTGTGGAGAGCTCCCAGTCAAGGACCGCTTTAATGCGCCCTGGATCCTCAGCGTCGAAAACACAGTTGTCCATGCGGTAGTCGCCGTGCACAATGCGGGCTGGGGGAGAGGTTGGGATCGATTGCCCCAGCCGATGCGCCAGCTCAGGAAGTCGATCGGTGCGGACCGAGTTATTGGCTTTCTCCGATTGGCCCAGCCAACGGCGCAGCTGACGTTCCAGGTAGCCTTCGGTTTTGCCTAAATCGCCCAGGCCGACTGCAGCGGGGTCCACCGCGTGCAATTCGATCATGACATCGATGAGTTCATCGGCCATCGCCTGTTTCTCGTCGGCGGTGGTGGCGTAACCGGCGGGGAGTTCGTCACGGATGATGTGGCCTTCGACCTTTTCCATGACGTAGTAGGGGACCCCGAGGTCCTCGCCGGTAGTCTCGTTGACGACCACGGTGGCCACCGGCACTCCGGTATCGGCCAACCCCTGTTGGATACGGGCCTCGCGGCCCATATCGTGAGCGCTCGGCAGCAATTTTCCCGTGGGCGGTCTGCGCAGAATCAGTTGTTGCCCGGTGGCTGACGTCAGGGTGAAGGTCAGATTCGATTTCCCGCCGGCCACAAGGTCGGCTGTGAAGTCCCGCCAGTTGTCGTCGCCGGTGGCCGCCGCTATTCGCGGGCCGACAACATCAGGACGCACGAGATGTTCGGTCGTCGCCCTGTCCTGCTGTGCTTGTCCTGCTGTCATAAAGGTTCACCCTGCCTCACAAACGATACCGAGCGAACGCTCGGCTTCTACCAATGCTAGGGTGGCCCATGCCACATGTGGATGTCAAGCTTGCAGCATTGTCAGAAGGGTATCAATCCGGGCCGCAGATCGTATTGGACAGTTCGCGCGAGCGGTGGTTCTATGAGGAAGAGTACTTCGAATAGGACATTTCTATGATCAACGCATTGAATTCTCAGGACCCAAACTCGCCCCAAGGCCCCCTGGCTGGAGTTGTCGTGGCTGATTTTAGCCGCGTACTGGCCGGCCCATACTGCACCATGCTGTTGGCCGACATGGGCGCAACCGTCATCAAAGTCGAAAGCCCCGGCGGAGACGATACTCGCCAATGGACCCCGCCCGAACGCGACGGCGTGAGCACGTACTACTTGGCGATCAACCGGAATAAGCATTCCATCACCTTGGACATGACCGACCCCGAGGATCTGCAAACCGCGTATGACATCATTGATCAAGCGGATGTTTTCGTTGAAAACTTTAAGCCAGGCAGCCTGGCCAAGTTCGGTCTGGATTCAGAGTCCGTTGCTGAGCGCTGGCCGGGCATTGTCCATGCCTCCATTACCGGTTTCGGCAGTGCCGGAGGCGCCGATATGCCCGGTTACGATCTGCTGGCTCAGGCGATGTCTGGAATGATGTCGATTACCGGCAGCCAGGATGGGCCTCCGCAACGCGCCGGCGTGGCGATGTTCGACGTCATGACCGGGATGCACGCCTCGATCGGTATTCTAGGAGCGCTTCGCGAACGTGGCATGTCCGGGCAAGGTCAGCATCTTGAAGTGAACTTATTATCCTCAGCCCTGTCGGGACTGGTGAACCAGACATCTGGTTATGCTGCCGCCGGCAACGTGCCAACACGGCTGGGTAATGATCACCCAAGCGTCTACCCCTACGGACCCTTCGCGACCGCGGACCGCGATCTCATCATTGGGTGTGGCAACGACAACCAGTTTGCCAAGCTTGTGCAGCACCTGGGCTTGCCTGAACTGGCCGACGACGAGCGCTTCCGCACCAACGCGCAGCGCAATGAGCACCGGGAAGAACTCCGGGCACTTCTGGAAGAAGCACTGTCCACCGCGACCGCTGATGAGTGGTTCGAACGTTTCCGGGCCGCGAAAATCGCCAGCGCTCCAATTCTGACCATTGGTGAAGGCGTCGAGTTCGCCGACGAAATTGGGCTGAACCCGATCGTCAACGCCGGCGGGCCAGAAGACAGCGTCCCCACGATCAAGCACCCGGTCGACTACAGCAGGACACCTGCCCGCTACGATAAAGCCCCGCCAGCCTTAGGCGCAGACCG
>Ga0209487_1001209_pt1 | contig 22133 bp, 18 predicted proteins | sample Poulit2012_FD_187524 | JGI IMG/M metagenome (GOLD analysis project Ga0209487, IMG submission 187524) | Agricultural soil microbial communities from Georgia to study Nitrogen management - Poultry litter 2012 (SPAdes) (version 2) | ecosystem: Environmental > Terrestrial > Soil > Agricultural land...
ACTTGGACTTTTGGGCATTTATGTACATTGAAAGAACCCCATGATTATCATCCAAGTTTGAAATATTGGAGTTTAAATACTCTTCCCATTATTCCTGAGAAATTTGGAATTAAACTCATCGAAAACAAAGGAGTAGAAAAACAATTCAAAACCATAGAAAAATTGGTCAATGAATGTTCTGAGGTGATCAATTGTGGGGATGCTGGACAAGAAGGAGAAGTCATTCAAAGATGGGTTTTGCACAAAGCTGGTTGCAAAAAACCTATCAAGAGACTATGGATTTCATCATTGACCGAAGAAGCTATCAAAGAAGGTTTTGCTAATTTAAAACCTGCTGAAAACTATCAAAATTTATATACTGCTGGAAATGCTCGTGCCATAGGTGATTGGTTATTGGGAATAAATGCTACTCGTTTGTTTACTAAAAAATTTGGTGGCAACAAAACTGTACTTTCGATAGGTAGAGTGCAAACACCTACTTTGGCAATGATTGTTCAAAGACAAAAAGAAATCGATGCCTTCCAATCGGAAGATTATTGGGAATTAAAAACCAATTATAGAGAAGTCGTTTTCAATGCGGATATCGAAAGACTAAAATCTGCTGAAAAAGCCAATGATGGATTGGAATATCTTAAAAAATTTCCATTTGAAATCATAGCTTTTGAAATCAAAGAAGGCGTTGAGCGAAATCCAAGACTGTTCGATTTGACAGCTTTGCAAGTAGAAGCCAACAAAAAGTTTGGTTTTACGGCAGAAAATACTTTAAAATACGTTCAAAGTTTATACGAAAAGAAAAACGTAACTTACCCAAGAGTTGACACTACATATTTATCGGAAAATCTACATCCAAAAGTCGGTGGAATTTTACAAAACATGCAGTTTTACTCTGATTTAACCGCTCCGATTTTGCAAAAACCGATTCCGAAAAGCAAAGCTGTTTTTGACGACAGCAAAGTGACGGATCATCACGCGATAATTCCAACCGAAGTACAACCATCTCCAAGTTTGAGTCGAGAAGAGAAATTGATTTATGATTTAATCGCCAAACGCTTCATAGCTGTATTTTACCCAGAATGTAAAATATCGAATACTTTGGTCGAAGGGAAAGTTGGGGAAATCATTTTCAAAACCAAAGGAAAACAAATCTTAGATGCAGGATGGAGAGAGGTTTATGCCAAAGATAAAAAAGACGAAGAAGACAAAAACAAAGAAGATGAACAAACACTACCCATGTTTGAAGTGGGAGAAAGCGGACCTCATGAACCATTTGTGCATCAAGGCAAAACTTCACCTCCCAAGCCTTACACTGAAGCGAGTTTACTGAGAGCGATGGAAACAGCTGGACGTCAAGTCGAGGATGAAGAGTTGAGAGAAATGATGAAAGGCAATGGAATTGGGAGACCATCAACCCGAGCCAATATCATTGAAACACTTTTTAGGAGAAAATACATTGAGAAAAAAAGGAGAAATATATTTGCTACTTCAACAGGAATTGAACTCATTGACACCATAGAAGATGAACTATTGAAAAGTCCAGAGTTGACGGGTGAATGGGAATTAAAGTTGAGGAAAATAGAAAAAGGCGAATATGAAGCGGATAAATTCAAGGAAGAATTGATGAAAATGGTTTGGGAGTTGACCCATAAAGTGATGAGTGGTCAATCCAAAGTTATTTTGGTCGAAGAAAAACCTAAAAATAAAACGAAAGCTACTAAAACCAAGAAAAAATCAATTGTTTGGGAAGAAATCAATTGCCCAAAATGTAAAAATCATCAATTGATCAAAGGAAAAACAGCCATTGGCTGTAAAAATTTCCAACAATGTAGTTTTAAAATTCCATTTGAAATATTTGGGAAAAAGTTGACCGAAAAACAACTATCGGATCTCGCTACAAAAGGGAAAACTTCAAAATTGAAAGGATTTAAAACCCATCCGAATGAATTGACTGAAGGAGTACTTCAATTGAATGAAACATTTGAAATTGAATTAAAATAAAAAACGCTTCCAAAATGGAAGCGTTTTACTTAAGTACAACAACCGAATTTATTCAGTTGGCTTATCAATTATCTTTATTATCCGAAGGTTTAGATTTTCTTTCTGGCTTAGGAATAGTCGCTTTTCTCGAAAGTTTCATTTTCTTTCTATCGTCATAACCTAAGAATTTCACTCGAATTTCATCTCCTAAATCTAAAACATCTTCAACTTTATCCAAGCGTCTGTGTTCGATTTCAGAAATATGAACCAATCCTTCTACACCTTTAGAAATTTCAACAAATGCACCAAATGGTTTGATCGATTTTACGGTCGCATCATAAGTAGCACCGATTTCCGGTACAAATGCAATTTGTTTAATTCTCTCAATTGCTAAATTGATTTTCTCTTGATCAACTCCAGCGATTTCCACTCTACCCTCTTCTTCTAATTCTTCAATCGCAATAACAGTATCGGTTTCTTTTTGAAGTTCTTGAATGATTTTTCCACCAGGTCCAATCACAGCACCGATGAATTCTTTAGGAATCATCACCATTACCAATTTTGGAGCATTAGGTTTCAATTCCTTACGTGGTTCAGGTAAAACTTTCAACATTTCACCCAAAATATGCAAACGTCCTTCTCTTGCTTGTTCCAAAGCTTGTTCTAAAATATCCATAGACAAACCTTCCACTTTGATATCCATTTGACAAGCAGTGATACCATCTTTGGTTCCGGTAACTTTAAAATCCATATCTCCCAAATGATCTTCATCGCCCAAAATATCTGAAAGCACTGTCCATTTTCCAGATTTTTGATCGGTAATCAATCCCATCGCAATTCCTGAAACTGGTTTTCTAATCGGCACACCACCATCCATCAAAGCTAAACTTCCTGCACAAACAGTTGCCATGGAAGAAGAACCATTGGATTCTAAAATATCAGAAACCAAACGTACAGTATATGGATAATCTTTAGGAAGCACTCGCTCCAAAGCTCTTTGCGCCAAATTACCATGACCTATTTCACGTCTTGAAGTTCCTCTGATTGGGCGCGCTTCACCTGTTGAAAATGGAGGGAAGTTATAATGTAAGAAGAAAGTTTCATCGTGTTGATTCACCACTGTATCTACCATATTTGCATCTTTAGAAGAACCTAAAGTCAATGCAGTCAATGATTGAGTTTCACCTCTTGTAAAAACAGCAGAACCATGCGATCCTGGCAAATAATCAACTTCGCACCAAATCGGACGAATGTCTTTTGGACCACGACCATCTAAACGAACTTGCTCGTTTAGAATCATTTGTCGCATAGCTTCTTTTTCTACATCGTGGTAATAAGTTTTCACAAATGGAGTTACTCTTTCTAACTCTTCTTCATCATTTTCGTATTGAGCCAAAAACTCATCCATAATGGCTTGGAACTTTTCTGCTCTTTCTTCTTTTGAAGATGGCTGCAAAGCTGCATCATATACTTTCTGATAGCATTCTGCCCAAACTTTTTCACGGATTTCTTCGTCATGAACCTCATGACTATATTCTCTTTTCGGTAATGATTTACCTACTTTTTCTGCTAATCTTTCTTGAGCTTCGACTTGTTTTTTGATTTCTACATGTGCAAATGAAATAGCTTCTAACATCTCTTTTTCAGAAACTTCATCCATTTCACCTTCAACCATAACAATCGAAGATTTCGTTCCTCCAACCACTAAATCCAAATCCACTCCTTCGAGTTGAGAATTTCCTGGGTTGACAATCAATTCACCATTGACACGAACCACTCTTACTTCTGACATAGGACCGTTGAACGGAATATCAGTAATAGAAATTGCTGCTGAAGCAGCCAAACCTGCCAAAGCTTCTGGCAAAGTTTCTTCGTCATAAGAGATCAATGAAATCATCACTTGAACCTCTGCGTGAAAATCTTCTGGAAATAAAGGTCTCAAAACCCTATCGACCAATCTCATCGTCAAAACCTCACTATCTGACGGTCTTGCTTCTCTTCTAAAAAAGTTTCCTGGGATACGTCCTCCGGCATAAAACTTCTCTCTATAATCTACTGTCAATGGCAAAAAGTCAACACCTTCGTTAGCTTCTTTGTTTGCCACCACTGTAGCCAACAGCATGGTGTCGCCCATGCGTACTACTACTGAACCATTGGCTTGTTTAGCCAACTTTCCAGTTTCAATCGTGATTTCTCTACCATCGGCAAGAGTAATCTTTTCTGTGATTGCTTGTGGAATCATTCCTTATTAATTTTTAATTCGTCTTGACAAAGCCGTATTGCTTGTCGGGTATTTATAGTCTTTCTATAATTTTTCAAATTTGGCTAACCAAAGAGATATTTCGGTATAAAAAAACAAAAAAGGACAATTCTTACAATTGCCCTTTAATTTTTTGCTGAAATAAATTATCTACGTAGACCCAAATCGGCGATAATCGCACGGTATCTTTCGATGTCTTTGTTTCTTAAATAATTCAATAAGCTTTTTCTTTTACCTACCAGTCTAACCAATGCTTTCTCACTGTTGAAGTCTTTTTTGTTCTGCTTCAAATGACCAGTCAAATGGTTAATTCTAAATGTAAATAAGGCAATTTGCCCTTCCGCTGAACCGGTGTCATCCGCTGACTTTCCGTACTTTGCGAAAATTTCTGCTTTTTTCTCTTTAGTTAGATACATTCCAATATTATTTAAATGATTATTATGTACGGGTGCAAATGTACAACTATTTGATAGAGTAGAAAAAATTATTTTAAAACTATTGATAATAATTTTATTATCGAACCAAATCCTTGCTCAAAACCCACATTTTCATAAAACCTTTGCTCCATCAACTACTTAACATGCTTATAAGAGCAAACTTTAATCATATACATTTTAACTGCATACTATAAGACTAATTCCTTTTGTTTGGATAAATTTGCATATTGAAACACAATTCAATTAAAATGAAGAGAAACCCAACCCTTTTAGGATTAATTATTACCATAATAATAACAGCTGCTTGTTATTTGATCTATATGGCATTTTTAAATAAAAAGGATAGCTATTTGATCACAAATCCTTCGGAAGAATACCTTGAATTGAAAATTGATGACCAAACTTACACTTTGGCACCTAAACAAGTCGTTCCAGTAAAATTAAGAGGCGGGCAGCATACTCTAAATTTCACTTATCAGGATGAAGAAGTGGATACTGTGTTTAGAATTACAAGAGCCAATGCAATAATCAATCCGACGAGAGCAGATTATTACGTTTTCGTTAGACCTTATGGTGCGGGTAGAAATGTAGATTCGATTTTCACCCACAAGACCATTACAATTGACAACAGAGTTTATAATGGCGATATCACACATTATAACGATTTATACATAGAAGATTTTTATTATAATTTGGACCAAGAATATCCAAAGTTTTTCATTAAAAAAGGTGAAAAAACCGATCTTTCTAAAATTTTCTCCAAAGAAGACTTTATGCAATTTTATTTCGATAATTACGAATAAAGCTCAGTATCAATTTTGACCTAAATAATAAGCAGATAGCCTTTGATACTTGAAAAAATAATTACCTTTGCATACTTATGAGTACAGTTAATCCATATTCCGAATCGGATTTAAGCAAAAAAGAGCAAGTTGAACAGATGTTCGACAATATTTCTGGCAAATATGACTTGCTCAATCGAATTTTGTCCATGGGCATTGATGTTCGTTGGAGAAAAAAAGTTGTTAAATCAGTCAAAAAAGCAAACCCAAAAAAAGTTTTAGATATAGCAACAGGTACAGGTGACTTAGCGATTCAAATCGCTAAATCTACCCAAGCTCAAATCACAGGTTTTGACTTATCAGCAGGAATGTTGGAAGTTGGAAGAAAGAAAGTAGCCAAGGAAAAATTGGATGATAGAATCGAAATGATACAAGGCGATGCTGAAAATATGCCGTTTGAGGATAATTCTTTCGATGTGATAACTGTGGCTTTTGGCGTAAGAAATTTTGAAAACTTGAAAAAAGGATTGGATGAAATCTATAGAGTTTTGAAACCAGGAGGAAAATTCATTATTCTTGAATTTTCACAACCAGAATCCTTTCCTATGAAACAATTATATGCATTTTATTCGAAAAATATTTTACCTAAAATAGGAAAACAAATATCAAAAGATGAAAGTGCCTACACCTACCTACCCGACTCTGTGAAAGCTTTTCCTTATGGTGAAGAAATGAAAAAAATTTTAAAAAACTCTAATTTTTCGAAATCTTCCGATAAAAAACTTACTTTTGGAATCGCAAGCATTTATGAGAGCTTAAAATAAAACACACAATTTTTCGTTAAGAAGAGGTATATGAGAAAATTATTTGCAATCATACTATTTTCAGTAGCCGTTACATCCTTTGCACAGTTTCGTCCAAACACGACCAAAACTTGGCATAGAGAGGGCTTCGATGATAGACAATTCAGTTGGGGATATTTTTTAGGCACGAACCTAATGTCATTCAAAGTCGTTCCAGATGAGGAAGGGCTGAACGAACAAGGTATGGTCTATCTGAGACAAAAAAATAAAATGGGATTCTCAGTCGGACTGATGGCTCGAATGAAATTACATGACAACTTTGATTTAAAGTTTGAACCAGGTGTACATTTCGCTGAAAGAGAGCTTTATTTTGGAAACATTGAATCCGCAGTCGATAGTGTAAGAGCCGTGAAATCCACTTATGTCGATTTGCCTCTTTTGATCAAGATTCATGGCGATAGATGGGTCAATACTCGACCATACATACAAGGAGGTGTTGGTTATATGGTCAATCTTCAATCCAACGAAAAGAAAGAAGAAGACAATAGCGATGATATGTTTAGAATGAAAACGCATAACTTCAATTGGCAAGTTGAATTAGGCGTTGAAATTTATTTCAGCAAATTTAAACTCACTCCGTCGCTCAAAGGAATCTTTATGTTCAACAATGAGTTGGTACAAGACAATCCGGACACACCACCCTATTGGGCGGGATCACTCAAATCTTTATCGACACGAGGAGTCTTCTTCTCACTTAAATTCGAATAAATTCTAATTACAAAATATAAAATCGGCAAATAAACTTAATTATTTGCCGATTTTTTTATCAAAAGATGAAAATACTTCCAATCAAAATCAGCATTTTATTAATAGCACTAAACATCATCAATTGTAAAAATATTGAACCAAAAAATATTGCTGAAAAGAAACCACTCCATCAATACATCGACAAAATAGATAGCCTTCCGTTGAGTGAAAGTATTTTTATCATCAATTTCGACAAAGAAAACAATCGATTGGACACCATTGGACTGAGGAATTTAAAGTACGATGAAAACAATTTCTTGGTTTATGAAAACAACATACAGTTCAAATCCAACTCACAAACCTTTAATTATTACAATTTCATCAATGGAATGGTTTATTCAAAAGGATTGAAAAACCAAGACATGATATTTGAATTTTGGGTAGATTTAGAGGATGGACTTATACAATCTGCTTATCACAATATGTTTTGGGATGGCAAAACAGATAGCGTCTTTATGGATTATCATTACACTTTCGAGTATGGAAAAAAGAAACAATTGCTGATCGATTCTAAAGATGATTTTTCGACGATTGAATTTTATAATGCATTTGAAAAGCCAAGTTTACATCTTTCAAAATTTCAAAATGACACCTTAGATTTGACCGAATTCTTTTATGAAAACAATGAATTGAAAAAGAAGAATTTCAAAAACATTCAGCAAAATGAAGAAATCATTTACGAATACGCGGATGAATTTTTGATCAGAGAAACTTTTCTGAGAAATGGAGAAAAAGTTTATCAAACCGATTATTCAAAAGATGAAAATGGAAATTATTTAAGTCAAACAGAAAACTTCTTCAAATAGCAGTATTGATTCATACAAATTAGATCCAACCAAATTCTTAATTTACTCTGAATCAATTACAATTTAATTCAAACATACATTCACCCAGCTTTTAATATCTTTTTTACCTAAAGATTAAGTCGTAAATTTGCAACTTATGAAAGAAAAGAAAAATTGGATTAAACAATTTGAAAAACCTTTGATCATAGGTGGACCTTGTAGTGCTGAGAGTGAACTTCAGATGTTAGAAACAGCTGAAAGGCTTGACAAAAACAATGTTCAAGTTTTTAGGGCTGGAATTTGGAAACCAAGGACCAAGCCCAATAGTTTTGAAGGTGTAGGTACCATCGGACTCAAATGGTTGAAAAAGGTCAAAGAAGAATACGGATTTAAAACGGCGATTGAAGTTGCGACGACCAATCATGTGAAATTAGCAATTGAATATGATGTTGATATATTGTGGATTGGAGCGCGTTCGACTACCAATCCGTTCACTGTTCAAGAAATTTCGGAAGCGCTCAATGGCACTGATAAAATTGTATTGGTCAAAAATCCTGTCAATCCAGATTTGGATTTATGGATTGGAGCAGTTGAAAGATTACAAGCTCAAAACATTGAAAATATAGGTGTCATTCATAGAGGATTTTCTACTTATAAAAAGAATAAATACAGAAACAATCCACAATGGCAAATTGCATTGGATTTTATGAATTTGATGCCTGAAATTCCTATTTTGTGCGATCCATCGCATATTTGTGGAAATAGAGAAAATATTTTAGAAATAGCACAACAAGCGTTTAATTTTGAATACGATGGATTGATGATTGAGTCACATTGCAATCCCGACAAAGCTTGGAGTGATGCTAAACAACAAGTTACACCCGAAAGATTATCGGAAATTATGAAAGAGTTGGTTTTAAGAAAAAGCCAATCCGAAGATGAATATTATCTTTCTACTTTGAAGCAATTGAGAGATGAGATAGATGAAACGGATTTCATGATTTTTGAAAACATCTCTCAGAGAATGCAGATTTCAGCTTTGATTGGTGAACTTAAAAAACAACACAATGTTGCTATTTACCAAAGAGAAAGATGGCAAGAAATCCGAGAAAACTTCGAATCAATGGGTGAGAATTTAGGTTTGTCCAAAGATTTCATAAAAAAACTATTGGATGCCATTCACCAAGAATCAATTCATCAGCAAAACTTAATCCTAAATAAAAAAAACGGTTTGAACTGAATGAAAGGAAGGGTTTATAAATCTACTGGAAGTTGGTACACTTTGAGAAGTGAAACTGGAGAATTTTATAATGCGAGAATTCGCGGAAGGTTTAGATTGGAAAACATTCAACACACCAATCCAATTGCTGTTGGTGATTATGTTGATTTCGAATTGGACAAAGACAATATAGCTGTCATCACGAAAATTTACGAACGAAAGAATTACATCATCAGACGTTCGGTGAATTTGTCCAAAAAATCTCACATCATAGCTTCTAACATTGATCAAGCTTTTTTAATTGTAACCATCGACAACCCAAAAACTTCTTTAGGTTTTATCGATAGATTTTTAGTGACAACTGAGGCTTATCACATCCCTACTATCATTATTTTCAACAAGATGGACACTTACAATTCAGAACATTTAGAAGAATTGAATAATTATAAAAAAATCTACGAATCCATCGGTTATAAAACTTTGGAAGTTTCTGCAATCACTGGTTTAAATATAGATTTGTTAAAAGAAAAACTCAATCATTCAACTTCTGTTTTTTCAGGTCACTCAGGCGTTGGAAAATCGACTTTGATGAATGCACTGAATCCTGAACTCGAAATCAGAACTTCAGAAGTTTCAGATTTCAATCAAAAAGGACAACACACCACGACTTTTGCTGAAATGTACGAATGGCCATTTGGAGGATTTTGTATAGATACGCCTGGAATCAAGGAGTTTGGGCTGATCGATATGGAGAAAAATGAAATTCAGAATTATTTTCCAGAAATATTTGAAAAGAGGTCGGACTGTAGATTTGACAACTGCATACATCTGAACGAACCCAAATGCGCAGTCATTGAAGCAGTCGAAAAAGGTGAGATTTTCAAAAGTAGATATGATAATTATTTAGGATTTCTAAACGAAATCAAAGAGTTAAATACAATTTAAAATGAGAGTTGTTATTCAGAGAGTCAAATATGCAAATGTAAATGTAGAGGGCGAAACCGTTGGAAAAATTGATACTGGACTTTTGGTTTTGGCTGGATTTGAAGCATCAGATACGACGGAAGATTTTGAATGGATTGCCAATAAAATCATACAACTCAGAATTTTTCCAGATGAAAATGGAGTAATGAATATTTCCGTTCAAGACGTAGAAGGAGATATCTTAGTAGTTAGCCAATTTACACTTCATGCATCTACAAAAAAAGGCAATCGACCATCTTACATAAGATCTTCACCACCCGATCTTGCTAAAAGTCAGTACGAAAACTTTGTTAAAGTTCTGCAAAATAAATATTTTCGTAAAATTCAAACTGGTAAATTCGGCGCCGACATGAAAGTTGAATTACTCAACGATGGACCTGTTACCATTTTGATCGATTCAAAAAACAGAGAATAATTTAAATTACGATAAGTTGAGAATAATATTATTTTGCTTCTTTATTTTTTTTAGCTTTAAACTTAGTGCACAAGATTATAATGTAAACAACATTCCAAATGAATTAAAAGAAGGTGCCTATGCAGTGGTGAGAGAACAAAACATAACGGTAGAATTCTTAAGTTATAATCAAGCCAAATTCAAAGAAGAAGTCGCCATCACAGTGCTGAACGAAAGTGGATTCAATTATGCCCAAATGCACATTCCTTATAGAGCTTCAAAAAAAATCAATAAATTCAATGCAAGTCTATACGATGCCAACGGAAAACATATTCGAAATCTGAGAAAAAGAGATTTAAAAGATGTCAGTGCTCACGATGGATTTTCTTTGTTCATAGACACTCGCGTTCAATATTATGAATTTTCAACTACTTCCTTTCCTTTTACGATTAAATATGAAGTTGAATATAGTTTTTCGACCACCATCAATTTACCAAATTGGCAACCAATAAGCAGATATAATCTGGCTGTTGAAAAGTCAAACTACACTTTGATTAACCATACACTTATACCGATTAGAAAAAGAGAATATGGTTTTGAATTAATGGAAATCAACAAAAATGAATCTGATAAACAATTGACTTATTCAATCGAAAATATTCCAGCCATTACTGAAGAAATTTTAAGTCCACCATTGAATGAACTTACACCTGAGGTTAATTTCTCACCAAACACTTTCGAATTAGAAGGCGTCAGAGGAAGAATGGAGAATTGGGATGATTTCGGAAAATGGTATTATAACAATCTCATCAAAGACAAAATCGATCTTAGCGAAAGCGAAAAACAAGCCATTGTTCAATTGGTAGATGGCATAGATGATCCGGCGGAAAAAGTAAGAATTCTTTATGAATACATGCAAACCAAAACCAGATATGTCAACATTTCAATTGGTATTGGAGGGTGGGAACCTTTTCCGGCTTCTTATGTGAGCAATAAAAGTTATGGAGATTGTAAGGCTTTATCGAACTATATGGTCAGTATTCTAAATGCTGTAGGAATCGACGCTTACCACACCATTATTTATGCAGATCATAACAGGAAAATTGATATGAAAGAAGATTTTACTTCGCTTCAAGGAAATCATATGATTGTCAATGTTCCACTTGAAGATGAAACCATTTGGTTGGAATGTACAAGTCAGCAAACGGCATTCAACCATTTAGGTGCTTTTACCGATGATAGAATTGGATTGTCTGTTACTCCAGAAGGTGGTAAAATCATCAGCACAAAAAAATATCCGAAAGAAATCAACAAAGAAATCGTCAGAGCTTTTGGTGAAATTTCACCCAATGGAAATTTGAAAATTAACTATGAAATTGAAAATTCAGGTTTACAATACGATAGGGTTAATTCCATAGATTTTTTAAGTCAAAGCGAACAGGAAAAAGTTTTGGAAAGACATTTCAGGTCATTACCCAATTTAAAAATTAATAGTTATTCAATAGAAAATGATAGGGCCCAAGCAATTTTTAAAATAAATGCTGAAGTTAAATCGTCAAATTATGCCAATGTGGTAGGTGACAATATTATTTTCAAACCCATTAGTTTTGGAAATGCTACAAGCAACTATAGAAAAGATAACAATAGAAAATTCCCATTTGAAATAAGATATGGATATACCGATGAAGCTTTTTTTGAAATAAAAATTCCGGAGGGATATCAACTCAACGATAGTTTTCAGCCTAAATTATATTCAGATGAATTCGGAAGTTACTTTATGACTATCGAACAAATCGACGAACAAACTTTGAAAATTTATAGAAAATTAGTTGTCAACGATGGACGATACTCCAACGACAAATTCAATGATTTCATTGAATTTCAAAGAACTGTATCATCTATGGACAACACCAAATTACTTATCGAAAAAATTTAATACTTAACACAATGAGACATTTTATTTGTTTAATTTTTCTAGTAAGCTGCTCGATTAGCTTTGCTCAAAACCACCGTTTTGGAAGAGTCAGCATAGAAGAATTGGAAAAGACGGAAAGCAAAATCACTCCCGATGCAGCAGCAGAAATTCTGTACGAAAAAGCCAATGTGAGTCTTGAACTCAATACAAGAGGTAAATTTGTATTGACAAGAGAATACGAAGGTCGAATCAAAATTTATGACAAAGACAATGTAGATGAAGATTTATTGGTACTTGAAGTATTGTTCAGTAGTTCATCCAATAGCCGTGAAAGCGTCAGTGGACTTAGAGGTTCTACTTATAATTTAGAAAACGGTAAATCTGTTGAAACTCGAGTTAGAAATTCAGACATTTTCTCGGAAAGCATCAATAGATATTGGAACTCACAAAAATTCACTTTCCCAAATGTTCAAAATGGATCGGTTTTGGAATATAAATACACCATCACTTCAGAAAACTTTAGAGAAATCGATCGATGGTTTTTCCAAAAAGAGATACCTGTAATTTACAGTGAGTTTAAATTTAAACACCCAGACATGTTCCGTTTCAGTCCAGACATTAGAGGAGGAATTTCTGGAAGGACAATCAGAGGTGGTGAAGCTTCTCATGATTACACCTTCGATTATGAAACAACGACTTTTATTTATGAGAATTTACCAGCTTTGGACAGAGAGGCATTTGTTTTCAATTTGGACAACTTGAAAGCTTCTATTCGTTTTGAATTGATGCAATTTGCTCATGCGGGTCATATGTCAGAAAACTATGCTACTTCTTGGGAACAAATCGGAAAAGATTTGATGAGACATAGTAATTTTGGTGGACAACTTGCAGGTAATAATTTCCTAAATGATCCAGTCCAACAAATCATTGCTGGTGCTGAAACTGACGAAGAAAAAATGGAAAGAATATTCAACTATGCAAAAAATAACTTTTCATGGAACAACTTCACAGGAATTACTACTGAGAATGGAATTAGAAATACTTTCAACAACAAATCAGGAAATGTAGCTGATATCAATTTATTGTTAGTTTCAATGTTGCAAAAAGCTGGACTCAATGCTTCACCGGTAGTTTCAAGTACAGTTAGCAATCTTATGTTGAATTATAGCTTCCCATCGATTACGAGTTTAAATTATGTAATCGCAGCTGTGGACATCGACAATACGACTTATTTAATGGATGCAACTGAAAGATATAGTAGAATCAATATGTTGCCTATGCGCGCATTGAATCACAGAGGATTTAAATTAATTTCAGAAAATCAAATCACTGAAACTCCGCTTTTGAACTATGCGATGAGTACTTCAAGAAAAACTGCTTTAGTAAATTTAAATCCTGACGGAACCATTTCAGGAAACTTCTCTGAGAATAGAGATTCGTACTTTGCGATGAATGACAAGAGAAGGCAAACCTCCAATCCTAAACAATTCGAAGAAAGATATTTAAACAATTATAGTTTCGACATTGATAATTTTAGAATAGACGAAAACGAAGAAAGAGGAATGTTCCGCTATTCGTTCCAATTCGAAAATGCACCTGGAGGAAATGCTATCGGTGACAAAATCATTTTCAATCCATTATTTTTCACCCAAAACAAAACACCGATGTTCGTTAGCAACAACCGAAATTATCCGTTAGAATTTGGTACGCTAATGGCATTGGAAAAAATATTTAGAATCAAAATTCCAGAAGGCTATAAAGTTGAATCATTGCCTGAATCAAAAACTTTTGTAGTAGAAGGAAATGTGGCTGGATACAGTTATAATGTTGAACAAAAAGATGATATGATCATCGTCTCAACACTTTATCAAATCGGACACAGTACATTGCCTTTCAGTTTTTACGAACCTATGAAAGAGTTTGAACTCAATGAAATCAATGCAGAAGCCCAACAAATCGTATTAGTTAAACAATAAATATGAGCTTAGAGAAATTACAAAAAGACGTAGATGATTGGATCAAAAACCATGGAGTGAGATATTTCAACGAGCTGACCAATATGGCTCAACTCACCGAAGAAGTTGGAGAAGTCGCGCGCATCATCGCAAGACGTTATGGTGAACAATCCGAAAAGGAATCCGACAAGGAAAAAGATTTAGGAGAGGAGTTGGCCGATGTACTTTTTGTGGTTCTTTGTTTAGCCAATCAAACTGGTGTTGATTTGCAAACTGCTTTCTATAAAAAATTAGAAATCAAAACCGAAAGAGATCACGACAGACATCATGACAATGAAAAATTGAAATAAATTAAATCGATGAAGGAAAAGAGTTTATTGCTACACAAAAAAGACAAAAATATTGCAGGAGAAATCTCCATCTGTGGCTCAAAAAGTGAAAGTAATCGCTTATTGATTTTAAACTCTTTGTTCAATAATAAAATTTCAATTTCGAATCTTTCGGATTCTGACGATACTCGAGTTTTGAAAGAAGCTTTGAGTTCAAATGCTAAAAGCATCAACATCGGTCATGCGGGTACAGCTATGCGATTTTTGACTGCATATTATTCAATCAAAGAAAATCTTGAAGTCGAATTGGATGGATCCGATAGGATGAGACAAAGGCCGATTGGTGTTTTGGTCGATGCATTGAATGCACTCGGAGCTGAAATTAATTATTTAGAAAATCATGGTTTTCCACCATTAAAAATCAAAGGAAAATCTATAATAAAAGACCACGTAAGTTTAGAAGCAAATATCAGTAGTCAATTCATCACCGCTTTGTTACTCATAGCTCCTAAACTTACAAATGGTCTAAACATTGAGCTCGAAGGCGAAATTACTTCTCTTCCCTATCTTTTGATGACCGTAGAATTGCTAAAGAAGTTAGGAATTCGAGTGGAACAAAAAGGAAATCAGTTTATCGTTTATCCAAAAGAAGAAATTCATCCCACATCCATAGAAGTAGAGTCCGATTGGAGTTCAGCTTCTTATTTTTATTCATTGGCTGCAATTTCTGATTCTTGTGATTTGAAAATAAGCTCTTTCAGAAAGGAAAGCTTGCAAGGAGATTCAGCTTTACAAAATATCTATAAAGAACATTTTGGAGTAAATACTTTTTTTGAAAATCAACGAATTCAACTCGTTAAAAACAAAGATTTCCAACCCAAATTTGTAGAGTTAAATTTGAATGAAACACCAGATTTGGCTCAAACCATAGCTGTGAGTTGTGCAGCATTAAAAACCAAATGTAAACTCACAGGTTTAGCTACTTTAAAAGTTAAAGAAACTGATCGTTTGGTCGCTTTAAAAAATGAATTACAAAAAATCGGAGCTTTGAGTAAAATCACTGAAGACACTTTGGAAATCATAGATTTTATAGCAGCAGAAAATTTACCGAAAATAAAAACTTATGACGATCATCGAATGGCACTCAGTTTTGCACCCTATAGTTTGATTCAATCCATTGAAATTGAAAATCCAGAAGTAGTCAATAAATCTTATCCTAAATTTTGGGAAGATTTGGCTGGACTAAATTATGGTTAGAAATCAACTTTTCCGACCGAATTACCTTTTCTTGCAGTAAAGCTTTTTCTTACACCATTGACATCGAAAGTCACCAAGTTTTGTTGTTCCTCAAATACATCGATGAGCATAGTATTATTCACTTCGATTTCTTTGATATTGGTCACATTATCGACTTTAAAGTAAATTCTCGTGGATTTATCCGTAGTTTGTGAACCTATATAAGAAAGAGGAACTCTCTTACCATTGACGTTTACTATGAGGTGAGAATTTGCATATTGGCTCACTTCCCTATCAAAAGCAGCCTTTGAAGATACGCTCGCACCGACAGCTTTTTCTAAATCATTGGTAAAAAATTTGGCGATCAATTTCAAACCTCCATTTTCATATTCAACTTTGGTCGTTGAAGTATGAAAACCTTGCGCATTTGCTAAATTACCCACGAAAGTGATGAGCATGAAAATCAATAAATACTTTAAACTTTTCATTGAATTAATTTTTAATACACTTAACTAAAACAAAGTCAGTGCCAAATCATTATAATACCTATAGTTTTAGATTGAAATGCCAATGTAGTAAATAAATTTTAACTAAATCAAACAAAATTTTAGCTTGTAAGAATTTATATGAATAAAAAAATGCGCGAAAATCATCGCGCATTGTATGTTGTTTGTTAAATTTCATTTAGAAAGGTAAATCATCTGGTTCTGAATCTTCACCTGCATTGAATTCAGCTTGAGGTGGAATGTTGGTCATTTCGCCATCATCAGGCATAGTGGTTCCAATTTTCTCAATTCTCCATCCATTGATACTGTTAAAGTACTTCGCTACTCCTTCTGGATTGATCCACTCTCTACCTCTAATGTTGATAGAAACTTTCACTTCATCGCCTACGTTGAAAGAATCTAACAATGAAACTTTATCTTGTAAAAACTCTACAAGTATATCCTGTGGATATTGCTCTTGAGTTGTAACTACCATTTCTTTCTTTTGAAAACCACTTGGGAAGGTTTGAAGATCAAAGATTTTTTTTATACGTCCGCTAATTTCCATGTTAATAATTTAACTGCAAAAATACATGAATTAAATTGAAGCAAAAAAATTACAAAATAAATTTGTTGAAAAATAATTTAATGTATATTTGCAGTCCAATTCGCGGATGTGGTGGAATTGGTAGACACGCTAGACTTAGGATCTAGTGCCGCAAGGCGTGGGGGTTCGACTCCCTTCATCCGCACAAAGACTTAAAAGGGATTTTAAGTCTTTTTTGTTTCCAAACTTTTGGCAAGTTCAATATTCATCAGATTTACCGAGCTTTAGGTAATTGTAAACAAGTAAATTTCAATCCCAAAAAATCTACAATTACACTTGTTATCTATTGATTTAAATCACTTTAATAAAATTCAATTATTTGGAACAAATCTAAATTATTAACTAACTTTGCCCAAATTATTCAAATAATGATGAAACTTAAATGGATTACCATTTTTGGGCTATTATTTTCATCTTTTGTATGGTCACAGGAGGATACAGATGAATACAACGGAGATGATGAAATAATCAGTTTACCCGATGCTGTTATCACAGGGCAATATTCGGCTCAGTCAGTTGACAAATCACTTTATCAAGTAGAAGTCATCACAGCTGAAGACATAAAAAATCAAGCAGGAAATACGATAGCTGATGTTTTGAATCAGAATTTGAACATGTTGATTATTCCAAGTCAAGGAAGTGGAGATTCTCAAATCGAAATGATGGGTTTGGGTGGTGGATATGTAAAGGTTTTGATCGACAATATTCCACTGGTATCTGATTCTGGATTTGGAAACAATATTGATTTGACCAAAATCAATTTGGACAATGTAGAAAAAATTGAAATCGTCAAAGGATCGATGGGTGTTGATTATGGAAGTAACGCACTCGCGGGTATCATCAATATTATCACTAAAAAAACTACTTCTTCGGACTGGAGATTTAACTTTATGGTTCAAGAAGAAACTGTAGGAGACGAATATGACTGGTACGAACAAGGTGGATTGTCCAAAGGAAAAGGAAGACATATTCAAGCTTTGGAAATTGGTAAAAGAATTACAGACAATTTACATTTCAACATTGGTTTGAATAGAAATGACTTCAAAGGACATTGGGGTGAGAAAAAAGGAAGAAAATACTTTGGTCAAGATGGAAAACGCGGTTATGAGTGGTTGCCAAAAGAGCAATGGAATTCTCATGCAGTTCTAAATTATCGAACGAGTAATTTTTCAGCTTTTTATCGATTGACTTATTTGAATGAAGACATTAATTTTTACAATGAAATTGTCAACCAACAAATTTCTCCCAATGGCGATAGAACTTTCATTGCAGCTGATAGAAATTATAAAACCGAACGTTGGGCACATCATTTAAATATCAATGCTAAATTATTCAATAAAGTACGTTACAACGGGGATTTCTCATATCAAACCCAGGAACGAAATTTCCAAGACTATTTGTACGATATTCCTCGAAGAGGAAACATCTCGAAAGATCCTAAAAACAAATTCTTATCAACCAAATCCATATATTCGAGAGGAACTTTTAGTAACTTTTTAGATTTAAAAAGCATAGATTTTCAAATAGGTTATGAATTTGATACAAACAAAGGTTTTGCCAATGCTTTTTCAGATGTAATAACACTTCCTGAAAACATTGAAAAAACTATTAATACTTACGCTGCATTTGCTTCGACTGAAATTTACACACCTTCTGGAGTATCACTTCGACCGGGTTTTAGGGCAACTTTCAGCAATAAATTCGATACACAATATAGTTTCTCTATGAATCTTAAATATGATTTGACTCACAACTCAAACATTCGAGCATTGTTTGGAACAGCCAATCGATATCCAAATTTCACAGAAATGTACACGAGTTTAGTGGATAGTAATCATAGTGTATTAGGTGACGAAAATTTAGTTCCAGAGAGTGGATTTTCTTCTTCAATTCAATGGAACAAAAGGTATAACTTAGGTGATGTTCGAATGGAGAATAACTTCAGTACTATTTATTTAAATGTAGATGACCGCATTGAATTGATTCGAACTGACCCTCAAGGAGCGAGTTTTAAGTTTATGAATATCGACAAATTTAAATCTTGGGGTCTAACGACCGAGCATCGACTTTGGTGGAATAATTTCAGTTTAAATTTGGGTGCTTCTTTGTTGGGCGTTTCTAAAACCATCAATGACCTTGACTTCGATGGTGACTCAGGAATTAGCAATAAATATCGATATACTTTTCAAGGAAATGTTTCGGCTAATTATTCCATCAAAAAATGGGGAACTACAATTTCTGCCTATTATAAATACAATGGAAAAACTTCTGAATATGTAACAGATGCAAACAATATTTCAACTACAGAATCAATTTATCGTTTGGTGGAGAGAGATGGATTCCATGTTTTGGACGCATCTATCAGAAAAGGATTCTATAATGATAGATTTGAAGTTACTTTTGGGGCGAGAAATATTTTCAATATCAACTCTGTGAAAGACAACTCTCTCAACCAAGGCCATGGAGACACAGGAGAAGGATTATTACCTTTATTTTATGGTCGCTCTTATTTCTTAAAGTTGAATTACAATTTAGAATTTTAAACGATGAAATCAATCAATAAAACAATATTCACACTTTTGACCGGCTTACTTTTGATTAACATTGCTTGCCTAAAGGAAGATGACGTTATGATAGATATTCCAAGCTTGGACGGAAATATTATGGCTCCTAATTTGGGCGGATCCAATCAAGCCAATCAAGTATGGATAGATTTGTCCACTCAAGAAACTCAATCCAATTTGCGAAGTGATTGGGATTTAGGATTTTATGCGGGTGAAGAATTCCGAGTTATTTTGAATTACTCTTCAATTATGGCTGCAATTCAAATGCCATCAAATGATATAAATGAACTTGATCAGAACGACTTCCAACCAATCATTAACCAAATTTCACAATCAGCTCCACTACCACCTTCATACATTGATAATATTTATGGAGATTATTTTAACGACGGAACTGCAATCGATGAAATAAGTTCAATAGATGAAGAAAACAAAGTTTATTTATTGAAGTTAGGATACGAACCATTCTATGGAAGTGTAGCTCCCTATACCACCAATCCTACAGGTATCTTTAGAGGATATAGGAAAATTAGAATACTTAGGAATGATGATAACTCTTACAAAGTTCAATTCGCAAATTTAAATGAAACTGAATACCAGGAGGTTATTGTTGAAAAAGATCCGAATTATCACTTTACATTTTTTAGTTTTAAAGATTTAAGTAATCCTATCATACAACCACCTAAAAACGATTGGGATTTATGTTTTACTGTTTTCAATAACGTAATTCCAGAATTAGGTACTTATATTTTCTCTGATTTTGTATTGAACAATTCACTTTCAAATGTAATTTCTTATGAAGTAATTGGCGATCCTCTGACGCTCGAAAATCAATACAATAGTTTTGAAGCATCAGATGTAAACCATTCGTTATTCATCGAAAACGACCAAACAGCCATAGGATCAAAATGGAGAGAAACAGTAAGTGGAACAGTTTCAACTCCCAAAATTCTCGGCGATAGATTCTATGTCATCAAAGATGCTGAAGAGAGATTGTTTAAGTTGCGATTTATCAGCATGTTGAATGAAAATAACGAAAGAGGTTATCCAGTATTTATTTACAAAGAATTATAGTTGATTTTAGTGGGTGGGAATACTTTTGCTCAACGCCATTATGTATCCCAAATGCAAGGATTCATGTAGATTGTTGTAGCGAATCGCATCTTCTATTTCAATCAAATTAATTCCAAAACTGGTATCCAAACCTTTGAATTGATTTAAATTTTCTGAAAAATAATCTTTTCTCAGTCGTTCTTGAGAAATTTGAAGGAGTTCAATCAGTTGTTCAACTTCACTTTGATCAACATCAGGACTTCCAAAGGTTCCTTTTTTAAATCGACTGACCCAATCGTTATCCACAAGCATGGGACGGTCTGATAAATAATTGGTCATCAATTGTTGAGTCACTAAGGCGTGAGCGATGTTCCAAAAAATATGATTTTTAAATCCCATAGGAATGAAAACCAATCTTTGTAGATCATATTGATTCAAAAAATCTATAAAATGTCCACGAATCACCGCTAAATCTTCGAAGTATTTTTCCATAAATGTGAATTAATCAGTTCAAAGTTAACAAACAATACCTAAGGGTCTTTAATTTATAAGTAAAATCATAATTATTAACTTTCAATAACGCGCAATAATGCGTAATTTTGAGGATTAAATTTAAGTAAATGAGTAGTTTAAAAAATAAAGCAGTTAACCTATTAGAAGAACTGGGTTTAGAGAAATGGATGAAGAACATGCAGGTAATGGGCAATGAGATCATTTTGGACATGGTATCACATTCTCCAACCATGCATGAAAGAAAGAGATTGGAACAAGCTTTAAAGGCTGCATTTGCGGATCAATTGCCTGAAGCTAAATTAAAACTCAATATATTGGTTGATGTACCTGAAAAAGAAGTTCCTAATCAATTGAGAGGGAAAGAAATTCCAGGTGTTAAAAACATCATTGCAATTGCTTCAGGAAAAGGTGGTGTAGGAAAGTCAACTGTAGCGGCAAATATGGCTATTTCTCTTCAAAAGATGGGATTCAAAGTTGGTTTATTGGATGCGGACATTTACGGACCTTCTATGCCAACTATGTTTGACGTTGAAGGCGCACAGCCATATTCTGTAAAAGTCAATGGAAAATCCATGATGGAGCCAATTGAAAGTTATGGGGTAAAATTATTATCCATAGGATTTTTTGGAAATATGGACCAAGCGGTAGTTTGGAGAGGACCAATGGCTTCAAAAGCTTTGCAGCAATTGATTCACGACGCACATTGGGGGGAACTCGATTTCTTACTATTGGACTTACCTCCAGGAACGGGAGACATACATTTATCGATTGTACAACAAGTTCCCGTAACAGGAGCAGTTATAGTTAGTACACCTCAGCATGTAGCTTTGGCTGACGTTCGCAAGGGAGTTGCTATGTTCCAAATGGATGCGATTCAAGTTCCTGTTTTGGGCGTTGTTGAAAATATGGCATATTTCACTCCTGCTGAATTGCCTGACAATAAATATTATATTTTTGGACAAGGAGGTGCAAAGGATTTAACAGAGAAACTCGATGTTCCATTCTTAGGAGAAATTCCTTTAATCCAAAGC
>Ga0209487_1001210_pt1 | contig 22116 bp, 15 predicted proteins | sample Poulit2012_FD_187524 | JGI IMG/M metagenome (GOLD analysis project Ga0209487, IMG submission 187524) | Agricultural soil microbial communities from Georgia to study Nitrogen management - Poultry litter 2012 (SPAdes) (version 2) | ecosystem: Environmental > Terrestrial > Soil > Agricultural land...
AAATCCCTGATAGCTCTTGATTTATAAAACTCATCTTCAGTCATAACCCGCTCGTACACGATGACTTTCGATCCCTTTTGCTTTAATTCGTATCATGAGTCCTTGAATAGTTGATTGTATGAATCAGTCTTCATGCAGATAATATGTGACTCTTTCAAATAACGGTTGCAAGTGCATTGGTTTCCAGACGGGACGTGCTTCGACATTATCTTCTCCAGATTTCTCAATAATTTCAAGGCTTAAAACACCTGTCTGTGCTAGATAAACTCTCAGTGCTGTTAACCATCGATTAGACTTTGTTCCAGGCAATTCAGGTTGAAATTCAATGCCAGGTATATGGAATGCTTCGTAATATCGATTATAGACCTCCTTACGTTGATAATGAGGCGCTGGATCCCGGGCTTGCATTGCTAGAAATCTTGCTTGCTTTAAGGCTTCTTCATCATTGGAAATAAGTGCGCCACCACCAGATGAGGTAATGATCTTATTACCGTTAAATGAGTAAATGCCATATTGGCCATGGGTTCCGCTTTTATGTCCTTTATACTCACTACCTTATGATTCAGCTGCATCTTCAAAGATGGGTGATTGAGGCCATAAGGATGTACCACTTCTGTCATCTTTTTTTACCAGTGATTGTCACAAGACTTACCACCTATCTACTCTATTTAAAATCTACATTCAAGATTAAAAGTGAGGTATATCCACGAAAATCAATCTTTAATTACATCTAAAATTTCTTTGAAGTCATTTTTTTTAATGTTTTTAAATGTCCTGCCTATTTTCCTTTTCAATAAGCTCATAAAGATACTTGTTGAGGGGATTACAGATACCAACTTTCTCTTTTCAAGTGCAAATTCGGCAATCATTTCGGAAGGAAGGTCTGCACTTTTAAGGCTCTTCTCCATTTCTTCCCCTTTATTTTTCCAGTACGTGATGTATGATAAACGCTTACTAAAATCATAAATACCTGCTTCAAAATCATGATATATATTCTGTTCCTTATAATACTTAGCGTCATCTTTGTTAACGATAATGAATAATAACTTGTCATAAAAATCAGGGTCCTTCATCAACTCTGTAATTTCATACATACAGTCTAAAGATTTTAAATATTTACTAGTTACAATAGAAACAACAAAATCATGATTTCTAATTGTTTTCATGTATTCATCCAAATCGTCTCTGTATTGAGTTATGTTTATGTCTCTACTTATGCTAATATCATCATGCTTATTTAAACTCTTCTCAACAATATTTGCAAGGTCTGCATCATCATGACAATAAGAAAGGAATACGGTTTTAATTTTCATTTTTTCCAACTCTCCATCCTGGTTAATTATAAAAGGAATATCATTGGCTTTGACTAAATCCATTGATTTATCAATGGAAATATAAAAAAGTCTCTTGCCTTCAAATTGAAAAGGTACAAATATACAGTTTACATTAATATTTAAAAATTCTAGTCCCTTTTCTAGTTGGAAGGGAACTGCATAATTTTTAACTCTCAGCGTTCTGCCATCATCGTGTATACCCAAAATAATATCACCACCACTTTCATTTGAAAAAGCAGAAATATATTTAGCTGCTTTTTCAGGAGTTAAAGTAGGGTGTATATATATTTTGTTATTTCTGTCGTTATTTCTTATAGCTTGTATAATTTCATCTTTTGTTCTCAATATTGTTGCACCTCAGACTTTTATAATTTTCTAAGAGGAATCCTTGTGATACCGGTTGTTTTGAGAAGTTCACCCAATGTTATAATCTTTTGCTCAGTACCGTTATCTGTCCACAACTCATACTCAGTACTATCAAGAATTTCTAATTCTCCTTCACCATAGAAAATAATTTGGTCGCCATCAGTTGGACGAATAACAATTGTGAGTTCCTTTTCATCTTTTTTAATAGGGAAGATCGTTTCTGTATATTGGTTAGCTTGCCATTCTTCTAAGGTTTTTGGTAGGCAATATCTTGGAGATTCCTTCAAATAATTATAGACATTCGAAACGCTTCTTGCTAACAAAGTCTCGAAATGATTTCGCATTTCTGGTGTCGTTGTTACAACATGCTTTAATAATTCCCTTATTTGTTCGATATTTAATTGAGGGTTATCTAAAATATTTTTGATTTGTTGATGGTTGTTTAAGAGTTCATCTAAACCTTCTATATCTATCCCCTTTCGCTCAACCTTTTCGGCAATTGTCATTCTTCGTAAAGTTTCTTCAGGTGAAGATAACAGCATTCTTTTAGGGAAAAATTTAGGGAAAATTTCTTCAGATAACCCAGGTTTCTTTAAAAAGATGTCGGTCAGTTTATTAAAGGTACATTGTACTTCATTTTTTCGCTTTGCTTGATTAACGGTCTCTTCTGAAAGAATATTAGTCACTTTAATTTCGATTGCTTTAGCACAGGACTTTGTATCTTTTTGATTCCTTTTTGTTTTTTGATAGTAAGAATCAAAAGCAGAAATATTACGGTCTAACAGCTTCTTTTTATAAGAGGAGTCTAACTCAAATAAAACTCCCTTTAATTCATCGTTAATATTTAAATCGTAAAAAACATTATTTATAAGATTAAAGTTTTTATCTTGCGTAGGAACAAATGCAGATTCAATTACCTGATCCATACCTTCATCATCAACCCATAATGAATAAAACTTATCTAACCACTCACACGTCTTTTTTTCGTCATTGAAATATCCATTTAATTCGGTAATATTATTATTTTTGAACATCGAATTGAATATTTTCAAATAAAAATTGCCACCAAAAACCTTTCTCCAACCCAAGAAGGTTTCTATTGTAGGGATATTAATGTATCCTCCATCGGTGTATAAATTCCAAAACAATATATCATTATCTTCCTTTTTGGCTTTTGGCAGATAGATTTGAGTGAGTCCAGAATCGTTTAAATAAGACATTCTTTCGTAATCATAAGAGGGGTTGTTTATCGGTACAAGGGGCTTTTTCTCTATATAACCTTTTATTTCATCATAGCAATACTTTTGTAGACCAGAATATTGACGTTTTTCCAATAAACATATATTGAATTCATTTCTAGTATTAACTTTTTCTGTGCAATAATCTATTAATTTTTTATATAAAGAAACCGCCTCTTCGATTATCCTTTTATTATCTGCATTACCATCTCTTATTGCGTCGCGATCTATTTCAACGTCAAAAAGGTCAGAATTCACAATAATAGGAAAGGCGTATTCTTCACTTCCGATTAATGGGAAATCACAAAATAACTTTGGCATGTTCTCAGGAATAGTTAGAAACGTAAATAAGCCATTCTCGAAGTTATATTTCACAGGGCAAGCGATTGTTACGTCTTTTTGTGTTAAAAAAAATAAATACTTCCGATTTTCATTATCAACATTGTCAGTTTTTAACGCAGAAATATTGCTGTTCAGCGGAGCAGGTAGATGAATGGTATTTTCTCTTTCATAAGTCTCACCATTATAATTTATGGAATGAATGTTTTCGTTAAATGCTAAAAGATAGGGTAATGTTGTTTGCAAATCTTCTGCGCCTTGTTTTACCGCTGCTATTGATTCAGGGGTTCCGTTAAGATTGTAAATGAACTTTGTTTTATTTATTTTCTCCACAACTTCGTTAGTGCTACGATTTAAATATTCCAACTTACTTAACATTTCTTCTGTTTTACTTCTAATATGGCGATAGTCTCCATTAGTACGGTCAATAGTAAAATTCATATCAGTCCAGGTACCATCTTCACGAATAAAACTTCCTTCGATCTCCACAATCTCCGATAATAAAAAAGTAGACATAAATCCCGTACCGAATTTTCCTGTCAATTTTTCTTCAGATTGTTGTTTTATAGAAACCTGAGTTATTAACGATAGTAGATTTTCATATGAAAAAGGCGTTCCATCGTGACTGAAGGAAATTCTATCTTCCGTAATTTCTAAAGATATGTTAATCGAACTGCCTCTAGGCGTACAATCAGAAGCATTTTGAATTAATTCCCATATCCACCTGCGTCTAATTTCATTTTTCTTTTCCTCTGAGGATTCTTTTATGTTTTTTAATTCATTCAATATTTGATTTGTGCTTGAATTTAGTGCAATTTCGTAATATTTATCTTTTATCAAAACGTTACCTTCCCTCTATGTAAATTTATTTGAACTGCCATGTAATAAATGCTATTTGTGTGGAGACTAACTTTAATGGTTTCAATTGTTATAATAGTGCCACTCTTTGGTGGTGTTTTATTATTGGAAGGGACAGGTAATCACTAATGATCTCAAATAGTGGCTCAAACCTCTGTACACCCAGCTTACTTTGTCTGCAACACTCATTAACTTCACATTCGACAATTTACAATAAGATCTAAGAACTGATAGACATCTTAAACTCGATCCTTGTATTTTTTATAATCGCTGAATATCATGTCAATAAAATCATCACATATATCTAATAAAATATAGTGTTCTCGAGCAATGAGTGAAATTCAGAACAAAACAAAGACGGAAATTACGATCTCTTTTTAAACCTTTTAACATATCTAAGAACTGTTCTTAGCCGACTACAGATCTCTTTCCGTTATTATCTCACAATCTTTTACCAAGCCGTTTTTCATAAAATATTCTTTTGTTCTATCAACATTTGAAGAATAAATCACTAGTCCCAAACTTTCTTTTGCTCGACTGGCTGCAACGTAGAGCAGACGCTTGGTTCGTTCTATAGAATTGTCCTTTCCTTCATTCATGTTCCTTAAATCAGTAGCAGTAGGTGGTGTTGTGCCAGATAGTTTCCCATAACTAAACATTCTACCTCTCGATTCATTATCATTCATAATGACCATTACGTAATCGTATTCCAAACCCTTTGAACCTTGCTGGGTAAAATAAGGAGATTGTTCATCCTTATAGTCAAAGTAACTTTTAAATTCGTCTAATGTTTCATTCATTGCCTCTTGCCAATTCATTGTTTTTGAATTCTCTTCATCAGGAAAGAGAAATGCATCAGGTAATTCCGTAACATTTAATTCTTTTATATAATTAACCGCTTCTCGAAGTGTGGTTTGTTCATTTATTTTGGGGCGTATATTGTCAATCTTTTGCTTTAATTCACCGATTTTTTGAATGCTAATCATAGTTTCAAATACTTTTTCTTTCCTAAAAAGCCTTAGCAATTCAAATTCTCCTGGTGCTTTCATCGCTTGGATGAATGGAATAACCAATTCTTTAACACATTTCATTTCTTTACCAGTGCCATCTTTCACAGCATCCTTAGTGTCACTATTATCTAAAGCAAGATATATATTCGAAAAGCCATTTCTTCTAGCTGCCATTTTGTGTTCCAAAATCAACGTAGTTATTGCTGCATTTTCATCAATTTCTTTGCTAAAGTGTTCCCTTATTTTATTCTCTAAATCTTTACGTTCTTGATCGTTATCTTTTTCCTTAATAATATACGTTCTTAAAATTCCAGCATTTTTTTCTTTATTTTGATACTGTTGTAATTCATCTGTTTCTTTTCTTAATTCATTTATAAAATCAACAATCCTTTTTTGACACCGCCAATTCATTTCCTTTTTTGGGGAATTCCCCCAATGAGCTACCCGTTTTTGAAGATCTTCCAGTCCTCCTGTATATACCCTTTGCATCATATCTCCAATAAGACCCAAACAGAAATTATCATGGTTTGCTTCTATTTCAATTAAATACGTCAACAAGTTTTTATTCGTGTCTTGGCATTCATCTATTAGTAATACAGGATATTTTTGAATCAAAATTTTTGCAAAGGAAGAATTGTTTTTCAGTAAGTCAGTCATTATTTTTATGACTTCAGAATGGGATAGGTATCCCCATTGTGTTATATTTGTATCTGGGGAATAATTAAACTTAGTTGCTTCTTTTGACTTCATTAGTTTTTTAGTATATTTTTCAATCTCTCTTTTCTGCTTATCTGTTTCCTTTTTAGTGCTGAGCTCACGTAATTTTTCTTCACAGTATTGGATTAAATACTCTTTTATATCCTTCTGAAAATGCCTTATCATTTCCCAGGAAAAACTATGAATAGTTGAAATATGAAATGTAGAATCATAGCTTATTCTTGCCTGTATCTCTTCACTTGCTGCTTTTGTAAATGTGATAACAGCAATCTTTCTTCCAGTATCTTTGAGGTTTTTTCTCCATTCTCTTTTAAGGTGTTCAAGCATACTTACTAATGAACGAGTCTTCCCAGATCCAGCACCTGCCATAAGAAAGAAACTTTGGAGATTATCTAGTGAAACATATTCATTTAACTGTTGGTTAGTTCGCTCATCTTCTTCACGCTTCACTCATATCACCACTTGTCTCGCTCTCTTTCCTAAGTTGCTCTTCTAACCAATCCAATCCATCTTTAATATAGACAGGTATTTCTGTAGTGCCCTGTTCTAATTCATTAAATAAAATATCAAGTGCAAAAGAGGACTTTGTACTATCTGTAGATTCAAACAATTCCTTCGTTAGTGATTCATCTACAGTGCCGGCACTATTAAAAGTTGTTTTATATTTCTTAGCCAATCCCTTTGCTTTTTCCATATTCTTAAAAAAGACTCTGTTTGTTAAAGCAAAATCATCTTCAAAAGTTCTTGAATATGCCTCTTCGTTATTTTCTCCATAATTTTTATATTGATATGTGATTCTCATATTTTTTTGTTCCTTACATTCCCTTCCACATGTCACAAGTTGCTTAATACTTACATTACTATCTTTGAACCACTCTCCAATAGTTGGATTTTTAGTAACTTTATTCATGTGGGTAGTGGTATGTGTTTTTTTCTTTTCTTTATTTATATCAACAGTATCTATATCTGTAATAATAAGTGTCGGCCTCTCTAAAGCTCTTAACCATGGAAAGAACAGATGTCCATAAGCCCCTCCCACTTCAAAAAACGTAATGTATTTGCTACTTAAATAATTAGAGTAGTTTTTAAGCATCTGTGGAAGTAATATCCTTTCCGCACTACCTTCTATTAAAATTATAGCATCAGCAAAAAACAGATCATGCTCGGCAACTTCCAAATACTTCTTTACAAACCGCTCATTAGCCCCTTCATTTCTCAATTTCTGTTCATCTTCTTTATCTTTTTTAAATTGTCTATCATAATTAAAATTTGGATCCAGATATACATTACTGAGATGAACAACATCCGCAATATGGTTGTTTTCATCTACTTCTCGTTTAAAATACAATAGATTATTAAACTCCGACTCACTTGCTACATGGGAAGAATGTGTACTTAAAAATAATTGAGAATGTAATGCATCAGGTTGATCTTGTGTGATTATCTCAATGGCTTTCTTAATAAAAACCTTCTGGGCTTGAGCGTGTAAATGTGCTTCAGGTTCTTCTATTAAGATAATATGTAAAGGCTTAACATCCTGCTCTGGCTCAACATCTAATCTACTGTGACAAAAATACTGAAGCTTTAAAAAGATGTATATTAAATTTTGAAAACCTAGTCCATTGCTGCTTTCCGGTAAAAGAAAATCTTTATCGCTACTGTTATGTGGGTTAAATAAAATGTTCCCCTCATTCTCAATCGTTTTTATAATATCGATTACAGGTTCAACATCTATGTTAGGACTCCCAAATGCAGGATAACCTAACGATTCAAGCGGGGTAATTAGATCCGTTAATGAACTTTTTAAATTACTTCCTATCGTTTGTTCTGCATAATATTTTGCATATGTTAACGTTCCATCATGTTCAACAGGATCTTCAATATTCTCATTAAATCTTTTATGGTACCTTGAAAATTGGCTGGATATCCTCTTGCTTACTTTGAATTCACTATTATTTTCATCATCCGTGAGACCACGTTGCGCATTAATTTCATCTACCTCTATTATATTAGCTAGTGGATCAGTGCTAAATTCATTTACTTCATCATGAAGGAATTCGTTCTCTTCTAAAGAAGGATTCGCCAAATAGTATCTTATAGTGAAATAACGGTGTAGATTACCATCCCTTTCCAGAAAATCTCGGAAGCTTTTTGGCCATATACTTTCCTTAACTTTATCGATATTTTCCTCTTTGTCATTATATAAACCATGTAATAACTCTTTCATTTTTTCTGCCTCTTCACAAGCCTTTCTATATCTTTCAAAAAGTTCTTCATAATTTTCTGGTTCAAAACGTTGATAAACTGCTACCTGACTAATATCATTATCTAATCTAGGGATCAAATCAATAGCCCTATATAATTCATCTTCCTCAACATCAATAACTATCTTAAGTGATGGAAACAGACTTTCTAATTCCTTTTGCTTTTCATAAGATTCTTCTAAAAGATTGTGAACATCCTTCTCTGTGGATATTTTTGTCTTAATACTCTGTAGCTCATTTAACAACTCATTGATTCTATTCCAATTATATATCGTGAAGTCGTATACACTGAACTTTCTTTTGCTCTCGTTTCGTTCCTTCTTAAGAAATTTAGATATTGCTTCAAAAGCTGATGTCTTCCCGCTATTATTCGACCCAACAAATATACTCTGATCCTTGTTTAATGGAACAGTCACATCTTTTAGCTTTTTAAAGTTTTTAATTTGAATTCCACTTATATGCATGGTTTTTCCTACCTTCATAATATACTTTAGATTTTCACACTACTCGTAATAGCTTGTCTTAGCTTTATATCCTTAATTAGTCTACTTCAGTAACCCTATATTTTTCTCTTATCTCTATAAACTAATCAATTACTTCCATTTTATTTAATAAGTACTCAGAGACTAAACCAATACTCTCAACCGCTGCTATTGATTCTTCAGTTGATATATTTGTAGTAAATGGCCTTCCATGCCCTGTTCCTTCTTTATTTCTTAAGTTATTGACCGAACAAGCTAATTCGTACAATGCCCGCTCAAACCTCCGCTGCGCTGGCTCATTGCTTTCTTTTGGATCATGTGATGTTGCTATACCCAGATATGTAAATGCTTGTCCAAGTAATGTTGGGAAATTTGCCTGTTTCGGATAGCTACCGATTTTATCCAATATAACATAGGCAGCTACCGCTTCCATTAAATCTTTCCCAGTCCCAGTTACGAGTGCCGCATCTTCTACTCCGCGCTTTGCTCGGCGGACATAAGATTTTAAAGCCTCTTTCATTTCTCTTTCTGTAAGATTATCAAGAATTACAGGTATAAGTTCTCCATCTGGGGTTAAAATATATCCTTCAGATTTAAATGCAGCTTTCAAATTTTGTATGTTTTCATCACCCGTAAAGTTTTTAGATCCTTTTCGAAAACCACCCACTCCTTTTACAATAGAGATAATTCTTAAGACTAGCTTTTCACCTAATAGACCATTATTTTCTATAGCCCAATATAAAACCTCCCTTACTCTTTTGGCTTTTCCTACTGTTCTACCCAATTTCTTGGGATCTATATGGTCTAATCCGATCTGCTTAAAATGAAAATCAAAATCAGAGTGGGTTGGTTCCCTTTTAGGATCAATTTGAGAATCATCAATAAGTTGGGATATTGTACTAATAATCTCATCATTCAACGGTGCTCCAATCATGTTAGCTCCCCCTCTAATAAGTAACTTTTAATTTATGTTACTTTTGGTATTTTAACTTACCTGAATGAATTTCATAATTGCGAAAACCAGCAACATCGATACATTATGTAGTTAAGAACGGTTCGACGAAACTATATGTTGTATCGATGTTGCACTAAATGGGTATTATGAAATTCATTAACCTTAATAAATCAATTTCCTAATTGCTCTTTTTAAAACCACAAAAACTTCTCCAGTTTCCTAAATTGTATTTTAAAAAATAGTAATCATGCAGTTTGAGGACAGTTTTTCAATAGATTGATGCGATTTGCAGCTAGCTTTGATGCATTGTAAACCAGTGTGATTAAATCAAAGTGAATTTTTGCCCGTTTACAAGAGCAATATCTTCCTCAATTGATCTTTCAGGCCGACAGATCCCCAAGACTCGCTATGGGTGAATGGCTAGCGCTTTCTCAACGGTAGTCTAATACCCGCCATATACTTAGCTGCTCTAAGAGGCACCCTAGTTAAATAAGTGGTTTGTGACACATATATTTATTTCACATTAATATAACGATCGATCTTTTTTTCCCATTGCTGATCATGAATAATTTTAGCAATATGAAACTTGTTATTTAAGATCTCCCTTTTTGTTAATTTAGATACTTCATGCCAATCCAATGTAAAAATATAAGTTGCATGACCATATTCCGGATTTTCTAGGATACAAATATTATTGTCTGGATACTCGTAAGCAACATAACCGTGAAATCCATTTATACCAATATTTACTTGGTACGGCTTTGCTTTAACTAAATGCTCATAGTAGAAAGCTGTTCTTTTCTTCTCAGATTTAGACTTACTCTGCATTCTTCTACCCAGATAATCCGCAATCCGTTCACCTATATCTTCCCCAACCGGTAATATCTCCCACTTGACTCTCACAGGCGTTTGCTTTGGTAGATTACTAAAATCCTCTCTTAATACCTGACACTCTTTAAATATCTCTAAAAACAAATTAATAGTATGCTTTATTATATCCTCATTCTCTTTAGTATTGATTAACTGTTTTGATACATAAAGAATCCGATTGTCTTGTTCTATTAATTGTAGATCTATTTCTGAGGGTTCAATAAACTCCCTTTGGTATCTTTGTCTATCATGATAAACAAACCCACTAAATGTTTGCCCATTAGATTTCCTCCATTTCCACCACCGATCAACTGTATACGTTTCCATTGGTAAGTTTTTTAAAGTATTCTCTTTCCCTTCACTATTATATTTTGATACAGGGCCAAAGCTACCCTCAGGTACAAATGAATCTCCGCGATTTAGCTTAAGTTTTTCAATCGAAGGCATCTTTGTATTCTCAGTAATTTCAACACCTATATAAAAACTTGTAACGTCTTTAGGAATATACCTTCCAATGTTACGAATTCTTCCTTTTCTAATAATCTCTTTATTCACCCTTTCCTTTTTAATTGAACCTTATGTTTGTAATTGTATAAAAAATTATACATGAGAATCCTAACCATGTATATATAATGCCTTATTTAGGAATTGTAACGTTAAACATCAATGGATTCAATTCTCGAAATATCTGAAGGAATGTTTTTGAAAATTGACTTATTCAAATAATAATGCTGAGAATTCATCTAGTTTAGTGTTAACATACTGCAATAATAATTTGTATATTAAATTCGGTCCTTGACAAATACCCCTCACAGATTATAGATGCTTTATGACTGATAAAATAAAGTAGACAGTTGGAGGTGCGGATATTTTCTTGGACCATTAATAGATAAATAGAAGTGTCCAGTTTTACTTGACGGCTACACCCCCAACCAAACTGTGCAGAAAAGTATAACCGAATCAATAAAAATAGAGACCTTACGGTCTCATTTTACTCCTTCCCATAATACTCCACATACCAGTCCGCAAATTTCTGCAATCCATCCTCTATCAATGTCTCTGGTTTAAAGCCAACGGCTTCCTGCAACAATTCAGTTGATGCATAAGTTGCTGGTACATCTCCAGGCATCATCGGTTCGTAGATCTTATTAAATTCCACGTCTCGATCTAGTGCCTTACTCAGCGCACCTTCAAGCGCACCAATAAACGTCATGAGTTTCTCTGGATTGTTGTTCCCGATATTAAACACCTTATGCTCGATATCGCCAACAGGCGGGTTACTTAACAACCGTTCAATTCCTTCTACAATGTCATCTATATACGTAAAGTCACGATACAGATCGTTTTCAAAATCTCCGTTATTAAATATTTTGATCGGCTCATCAGCAAAATACTTATCCGTGAATCCAAAATACGCCATATCAGGTCTGCCCATTGGTCCATAAACGGTAAAGAAGCGAAGTCCTGTGGCTGGAATGTTATATAGGTGGCTATACGTATGAGCCATTAATTCATTTGATTTCTTCGTAGATGCATACAGTGATACTGGATTGTCCACAAAATCGGTCTCTTCAAAAGGAACCTTTTTATTCGCTCCGTAAACAGAGCTGGAAGATGCGTAGACAAGGTGGTCGACTGGATGATGTCTGCATGCCTCGAGGACATTGTAAAATCCAACGATGTTGCTTTGGATATATACATCCGGATTTTCAATTGAATAGCGTACACCAGCTTGGGCAGCTAAGTTTACTACTACATGAGGCTTGTGTTCTTCAAAAATTCCCATGAGGCTATCCTTGTCAGAAATATCATCTTTTATAAAGGTGAATTTCTCATAAGGGTTGAGCTGCTCCAAACGGGTATGTTTCAGATTCACACCATAGTATCCATTCATATTATCAATGCCGATTACACGGCAACCCTCATCTAGTAGTTTCCTAGATAAGAAGTATCCAATGAACCCTGCTGCTCCAGTAATCAGATATGTTTTACTTGGGTCGAGTTGTTTATAATCCAAGGTTCTTCGACTCCTTTACAACTGCTCTAGGAGCAGGTTTCCTGCCGATAGAGTGATATTCCACCCCGGCTTGCTTCATGTCTTCCACATCATACACATTTCTGCCATCATAGATCAAAGGAGTTTGCATTAGCTTCTTATACGTTTCAGGCATTACAGCTTTTACTTCTCCCCACTCTGTAAAGATAAAGCAAACATTTGCTCCTTTTAATGCATCTTCCACATTTGCAACATATGTCATGCTTCCCTTACCATTCTTTCCTTCTGGGTATACCTTAGCAAAATTGTCCGCACCAACAGGATCAAATGCATAAACATCTGCACCTTGTTCTAATAGTAACGGTACATTCTCAAGGGATGCTGCTTCTCTTAAGTCATCCGTTCCCGGTTTAAAAGTTAATCCTAATACGGCAACCTTCAATCCGTTAAAAGTAATGAGTCGCTTACTCGCTTTTTTATATAACATCGTCTTTTGATCATCGTTTACATCAATGGCCGCCTGAACCGTTCTTAACTCATACCCGTTCTCTGTCGCTAGATTTTCCAATGCCTTTGTATCCTTAGGGAAACATGAACCACCAAAACCGATCCCTGCATTTAAAAACTTGCTTCCGATACGGTCATCATAGCTCATCCCTTGTGCCACATCCTGAACATCTGCACCAACAAGTTCACAAAGATTGGCAATATCATTCATATAAGAGATTTTAAGGGCAAGAAAGTCATTTGATGCGTACTTAATCATTTCTGCGGATCTTCTATTTACGGAAACAATTGGTAATTCAAATGGTTCATAAATCTTTGATAAACGCTCTTCAGCCCATTTACTTTCCGTTCCAATAATAATTCTTTCTGCATGAAATGTGTCATGTACAGCAGAACCTTGTGCCAAGAATTCTGGATTCGAAGCTACTTCTACTTTCACATCATTGACTAAAAAGTCATGAATGAACTGATCCACTTTATCATTCGTTCCAACTGGGACTGTTGATTTTACAACGATCAAACAATCCTTTTCAATCGTTTCAGCAATTTGTCTGGCAACTGTCGCGATATAGGAAAGATCTGCAGACCCATCAGGTTGCTCTGGAGTACCTACACCTATAAAGATGGCATCAGCATCTTTATAGGCCGATTTATAATCTGTTGTATAATCAACTCTGCCAGCAGCATAATTCTTCTGCATCAAATCTTCCAATCCTTCTTCATAGATAGGAGAAATACCTTGTTTCATTATATCAACTTTATTTTCATCAATATCAACACAGGCCACTTGATGACCCATTTCGGCAAAAGACACACCAGCAACTAAGCCAACATACCCTGTTCCAGCTACTGCTATTTTGTACATTATGACACTTCCTTTACACCTATTTTATATTAGTAGTACATTTGATAATAACATTTTAAAGAAAACCATCTTTCAAATACACCGTTAATTTATCGGATAATCATTCTATATTCAACTTTAAATACTCTGGGATCAATATCACACATAATACTGATGAAACCTAAAAGCTTAAAAAGTCACATTGTGTTTATTCTTCAGACAATAACAATGTTCGGAAACTGACAGGTACGGTTGATTTAATAACCATCGTAGTCTGCGTTCATTGCTAACACGCTTTCAATGACATTTGCCACGGTACTCGTCTCAAAAAAACTTTGATCCGGATCGTAGTTTGTCGGCGTATAAATAATGACAAAGCCAGCATCTGTAAATGCTTCTTTCGGATCGATGTTGCCGTTAAATCCAATTCTTTTGTTGCTAGATATTCTTCGATCTCATCATCTTTAATTGGAGATTTTGTATGATTAATTAAGTCTGCTTTTTCCTGGACAATATCTAATGCGACGACTTCATTATGCTCGGCAAGTAATATGGCGTTGGATAAGCCTACATAACCTGTTCTTGCGACTGCTATTTAGATTTGGTAAATCCCTCTTGGATATTCATGCTTAAAAGCATACCTATTATTAAGATTACCATGGTAGTTCCCATTGTTTCTTTAAATGGGGGTGCACAAAAAATCTAAAAGATATAAAATCGCTCAACTATTGACTTTCTTCAATTTGCCTTTTACAAATCATCTTTACTAATTTATTAGTTCATTACAATTATCTAATTGAACAACATTACTAGTTCGATAACAGAATACTTAAAATCAGAACATCTTCACCTATTATAACTCAACTACCGAACTAAATATTAATTAGTCTTTGTTATTAATCTTATATAGCGCCTGAGTTAAATTAATATATTGATGAGTCGATAACAAATTATCATCCAATATTTCCGTTAGTGATTTTCCTTTAAATGCTGCGGATGCTTTATTAAACCCTTGCGAATTCTTAATAGTTTTTTTCCATTCAGTGCTATGAATTAGTGTTGTCCATTCACTCCATGGACCTTGATTACCTTTAATCAATCCTACTTTTCTTGCAATCTGACGATAAAGCCATGTTGAAAATCGAACAGAATTATTAATATACCACGGAAAATAAGGGAGCCATCCATCTCCATGGAATAACCATTTTGATGGTTTTAAAAACGGCTTAGCTGTCGGATGAAACAGTTTTCGATTAAGTTTCCATTTTTGTGGAACACTGGTACTAATCTTAACAACATCTCTAGACATAAATGGCTCATAGCTGCGAAATAATCTCCTATTAGCATGGACGTTAGCGATATTAGCATTCATTGAACTTGGCCAAAGATGAAACCATTCTTCCGCCGATTCTCCCCGTATTTTATTCATATAATTTAAATGTGATCTTCTTCTATTTGTTAGCTCATATAGTACACTTGTTGTAAAAACAGTGCTTGTTAATTGATTTCCCACTGAATAACCCTTTTTCTTAATTTCGGGTATAAAAGGAATTTTCCCCGATCCTCGTACTTTCTTGACACGGGATCCTTTTAACAAAGCATCAGAAAACAAGCCACCAAAAACAGCTGTATATGAATGCAAGTTACAAGTATTATGAAATCCATATGTATGTGCGTTATGATATTGTGAACCACTACCAACTAAGTCAGAACAGCTTGGTAGGATATCTAGGTAATGTAATCTATTACGAGTTGCTAATTTAAATGTTGCCCCATATTTTTTTGCAACCTTTTCCGCGATATTACCCTCTCTATTCATTTGATCAAGAAAGATATACGCATCCCTTGGGTAATTACTTAATAGCCCAGAAAGCATACGTGAATCTTCTCCTCCACTTATAAATTGAGCTATATTAGTTGTTTCACATGTGATTTTATCTATATAACTTTGTATACTATCTCTCAAATCACATGAAGCTTCCTTGACTGATTTATATTTACTTTCCTCTGTTGGTAACCAGTATCCTGTTGAGTCTAATTTAATTGAATCTTTCAATATACAGTGTTCGGTTGCTGGAGCAACCTGAAAAATTTTTGTAAATGTTGTATGCGGGTATGTAACTATCCCATGTAATATGAAGTCTACTATAGAGACTTCATCTAAATCGCTATTATTATTTGTAATTTCAGCTAAAGCATCAACGTGTGTTGATAATACTATATTGTTTGTACTTACATATGAATATACTGGAATAAGTGACATTAAATCTGTTATACATGTCACTTCGCTCGTTTGTTTGTTAACAATCAACACTGTAAATGGGCCACTTAAATCCATATCCCATTCCATCTCTCCCGCTTGCCATCGTTCAAAAATAGCTTTAGTCCCTTCATAGCTATATATATCATTTAAAAAACTATTATCACGAAAAGTTAAAATAGGACCTCCGATCACGACAATAATGAATTGCCCATTCTCATATGGGTCAAAACCATGATATAAATTCTGACTTACCCCAAGTGAGCCCCAATCGCTATGGAACTCTTTAACGGTAGGCTGACCTATATGATAAATAGATTGAATTTTTTTTGTTATTTTATTTTGTTCGATATTATCTGTTGAAAATATAAAATCACTCATTATTTCACCATTCTCTGTCGACTTATTTTCAAAGTGATAGTTATTAATCCAAAGTTTAAAATTGCGCCTGATATTCCAAATAAAGCGATTGCTACAAGATCGCTTGAAAAAACATAGTAACCTATTGCTAGTACTCCCAATCTTGTAACCAGCATAATAATCGTATAAATTAAATGAAACCTTTGGGCAAACAATACTGGTAAAGCTCTTACACTTGGTCTATTCATAAAGCCAAAAAATGACCATAAAGCGATCCATCTTGCATATTCACCCGCTATAACCCAATCTGCACCGAATACAAAGCTAAATAAAAACGGTCCAAATAATATAACTAAACCAAATGGAAGTATTCCAATCCCCGCTAATGCTAAAGTAGCCTTTTTAATTAACGCAGTCACATTCTCTTTCTTGTTTGATGCTTCGGCAATACGGGGATAGAAAACATCCCCTACTGATTTCCCAATCAACTCAGATGGTACATTTAATACTGTTCTTCCTATTGTATAAAATCCGGCTGAAGCAGGACCAAAAAATGCCGTGAGCATTAAGACTGGCAATCCTTGTGAAACTGCGTTCAAGAACACTTCTGGAGCACGATATAGTGGAAAATCATAATGTTCCTTTGCTAATACCCTTAAGTTTTTCTTCTCTTCTTTTAACTGTGTGTCCATTTGATAACTAGACTTTTTAGCAAACATAATCATCATCGCAGCTCTTAAACCATTACCACAAGCGGATAATACGACTAACACAGCAGCAACTGGATTTAAAAAGCCAATACCGACTTTACTTCCATTTATTATGAGTGAGTGTAGAAATGTCACTCGGGCATTAATTGAAAACTGCTTTGTTCTAATTAACCATTGTTCGGCAACTTGCATTAATCCTGCAAATATGATCACTAATGGAATCAAATATAAATAAGTTCCGATTTCCTTTAAATTAAATATATTTATTATTTGTTTATTAAATAACAACAGTAATATAAGAGATATCATTGAAAGGATTGTAGTAATTATTAAAGATAAGCGAATTAGACCTTTCGCATCTTGATCTCTTTTAGGCAGAACAATAGCGATAGGATATGTAAGTGCTGCAATCGGAACAACAATACCCACTATTGCCATGAATGCACCCATTAATCCAAAAGCTTCTGGACCATACAACCTAGTGATAATTGGCGATAATGCCATTGAAACAGCTTGAGCCGCCGCTGTTCCACTCACCAAAATTACTACATTGCGTATAAATGGCTTTTTGCTAATTTCTTTCAACTTATTCTTCATTTCATACCCCTTTAAGCCAGTGACTATAAATATATTAATAGAATGATATCTAAAGATTAATTGCCTGTTTTCTCCAGCTCCTTTAGAGACATCTCTATAAAGGAGCTTAAGTCCTTGCCTAATACTTAACGTTCATCATTATACAAAGAAAGTAGTACATAGTTTGATTAATTAGCATAGCCTGTTCTAGCGACTAAAACTTGCATATGAAGTAGCGGATCCTTACTGCTGCATTGTTTTCTTCATAATTCATGTATTATTATAATAATCGACATACCAATCTGCGAACTTTTGTAAACCTGCTTCTAGGGAGGTTTCTGATTTAAATCCAATAGTTTCTTGCAGTAAATCAGTGGAATCATAAGTCGCCGGTACATCTCCAGGCTTAATCGCTTCATATATTTTATTAAATTCTACGTTTCTTCCCTTCTCATTACTCAATGCTTGCTCCAATGTATCAATAAACACCATGAGTTTCTCTGGATTGTTATTCCCGATATTGAATACATTATGTTGAACAGCACCAATAGATGGATTACTTAATAGACGCTCAATTCCTTCAACAATATCGTCTATATAAGTGAAGTCTCGATAAAGGTCATTTTCAAAATCACCATTATTAAATATCTTAATTGATTCACCTGAAAAGCACTTATCCATGAAACCAAAGTACGCCATATCAGGTCTACCCATTGGACCGTAAATGGTAAAGATGCGAAGGCCTGTGGCTATACGTATGAGCCATTAATTCATCTGATTTCTTCATATATGCATACAGTGATACTGGGTTGTCTACAAAATCGCTCTCTTCAAAAGGAGCCTTTTTATTCGCTCCATAAACAGAGCTGGAAGATGCATAGACAAGGTGGTCTATTGGATAGTGTCTGCAGGCTTCTAGGATGTTGTAGAAACCAATGATATTGCTTTGGATATATACATCCGGATTTTCAATTGAATAGCGCACACCGGCTTGAGCAGCTAGATTAACGACAACATTTGGTTTTTGCTCTGCGAACACATCCATCAATTCTTCCTTATTAGAAATATCTCCTTTAATGAATGAAAACTTCTCATGAGAATCTAGTTGGTTGAGTCAAACTTGTTTTAAATTCACATCGTAATAGTCATTAAGATTATCAATCCCAACCACCTGACACCCTTGTTCTAACAGTTTCTTTAATAGATAAGAGCCTATGAAACCTGCAGAACCAGTAATCAAATAGGGTTTCTAATGATTAGCGTTTTATAGGTCATCATTTTCTCCACTTAAGTGAAGGTATACAGTTTATATTTTTATTACTTTCTTTGAATAATTTTAAATAGGATCTTCTAACGTATGCATGGCTCTTTCAAAACATTTACTTAAAAACCGAATATTTATATTTCATTATTCCCTCTCTAAACTACTCCCAAATGATAACTAGATGATCGGGTATATCTAACGATATCTGGTAATGCTGGTAATAAAAAGAAGACAATTATACTAATGGTCTGGCTTGAGAAAGTAGGGTTAAGTAATGAGACAAATAGAAATACTAATAGGGATACAAAAAGGTTTCCATTAAAATCAAGGTTTTTCCATTGCTTATTAATATATTGATAAAAGGTATAAAAAAACAATGAATAAAATGCCATTCCAAATACTCCATAACGTGCCAAGTCATCTAATATTTGGGAGTGATAACCTATTCCAACCCCAGATACATAATAGTAGGGCCCTACTCCAGTAATAGGATGATTCATAAAAGTATTAAAGGACATATCATATAGTGTGGCTCTCATAGTGAAATGGCTTGATGTACTTTGAATTCCTTTTAAATTGTTTCCAATATCTTGAATCCGCTCACTTACATAAGGATTTTCTACATTATATGCCACTTGGTTAAAGTAACTCCCTAAAGTTTCTTTTGGAAGTAATTGATAAACAAGGCAAGTCAGAATAATAACCAAGATAATATTTTGGGGTTTCGTCTTGGAAATAAGGCCTAAAACCCCCCCCAAAATCAGAGAGAATAAAGCTATTGTGAATGAGGATTTTAAAGTTATAAAAAAGGTAAGCATTATTAAAAATAAAAACGGAAGCACTAAAAGATTAGTTTCTCCTTTTTTCTTATTAAATAATATGAAACTAATTAAAGTGGGTATAAATATTATTAGCCCATATACAAAGTCAAATCCTCCAATGTTTTTTGAATTTAAAATAAAATTGTCCTCAATTAAAGTTGCTGAAGATGTTAGCATTCTTGATGCATTGGGAATTGAAATTAAACCAATAAGTGTTGTGATACCTGTAATAAATAAAGATATCAATACTAAAGTCCCGATTCTTCCAATTACCATTCTCCATCCTAAACTAGCATAAAAGTGATACACATAGAGAGTAAACCAAAAACTTACCCCTATTTTCATATAAGCTAGAGCACCGCCACCTATACCTAATAATGCCATTATAATAAAACCTATTATTTGGATTGTTACTATTATTAAATGTAGATTCCATTGAAAAATCCATTTAGGATTTAATAATATAGCAGTTAGCAACCATACACCAATCAAGCCAATGATTATAGCATTAAAAAAGGTTCCATAAAAATACGCCCTGAAAATAGGGGTAATATACCAAATAAAATAAACAGTAATACAGGTAATGTTAATTATTTTAAATAGATTATATAAGCTTGTTTTTGTACTGTTTATATATCTCATTATTTAACTGGAACTCCTTCCTACAAGCAAAAGACTGATTGAGATAACTTATTAAGGAATCAATTCTTGCCAGATGTCTAATGTTTTAACATCATACATCATAGATTTTATAATATTTTTCGATACTTTGTTCTAAGTCAAAAAATCTGCTTTTTAAACTTTTTTTAATTTGTTGGTCTGTAACTTTAATAGAATCCTTACAATGATGATTAATTATTTTTTCCAGCCAAATTTCTATGCTATCCAAATCTACAAAATCAACTAATTCTAAACCTAGATCAACCTCCGATGAAACCCCATCAGAGGCAATAACGTAGTTTTTAGCAACTTGAGCTTCTACCGCCACATTTCCAAAACCTTCATGAATAGATGGAAACAATAAAATGTCAAAAACATGGTAATATATTTCTACATTTGATTGAGCTCCTACCATATAAAAGTATTGTTCCAAGTTTAATTCTTCTAGTTTATGTTCAAACCTTTCCCTGAGTTCGCCATCTCCTACCAATATTATCTTAAATTCAAATGATTGTTCCTTTAATTTTTTTGCAATTTCTAACAAAAAATCATGATTTTTTTCATAAGTAAATCTACCAACATGCCCAAGAATAACCATATTATCATTTAAATCTATTTTGCTTATTAAGTTTTCTGTTTCACCTTTTTTTACATTCATAAAACGGTGGATATCAAGAGCATTAGGTATTACTTCAAATGGCTTTTTACCATATAAAGATTCTCCAGCTTGTGTACTACTCGCTAACAAATGTGTAGCATTCCGTTTTATTAAATATTTAAATATAGGTTTTATAACTTTTCTTTTTTTTACCTTTGCAACATTAGTTCTAACGTGTGAAATTCTAATTCTAACCTTTGCTAATTTCGCTACTGATAGAATGAGACTGTCATTTAATCCAATATAAGAATGAACAGCTTGATAATTTTTCTGTTTAATTAATTGATATAACCTTTTAATGTAGGTAAACAATCCTATATCATTGAATTTACCAAAAAAATAAACTTTTCCCCCCATTAATTCTATTGTTTCTTCAAATGAACCTTCAATATCTTTTGTATGCACAAGAAAATCAAATTGAATCCTTGTTTTATCAACCTCTTTATACAAATCCATAACCTTATTCTGTACCCCACCACTCACTCCCAATGCAGTTAAGACCATAAGTACCCGTTTGGGTTTAGTTATTTCTTCATTCTTTTTCTTCAATAACATTTTATAATCCCCTATCATTAATGCCTATTCTGAGAGACCGAAATCAAGCCCTTATTCTGATTGTACCCAATTTCATTAGCTTGAAATTCATAGTATCCTGCATCATCATGATAAAAGCCATTTTCGCTTAAAAACCCTCACCATTTATTTATAAAACAAACCCCTAAAACTTTTATGGCATTTATTTCACTTAGTTAATGTGATTTTTTGAATAACAACTCCGGCATTAGAAGGATATTACACGATATATTAAGGTAATTTCATTTTGTGTCCTATATATTTTTTATGTTCTTTTGAAAATCATAAGATAATTCCACTTTTTTTCATATGCAGGTTTTTCTTATATTCTCGTTTGTCAATATAAGCTAGACAAATCAGATTCATTTACGTAACTCAATAATACTTCCAATGGTGTTCGATAGTTTAAGGACTTTCTTGGTATTTTATTTCTCTTATGCGCTACTGAAGAAAC
>Ga0209487_1001211_pt1 | contig 22104 bp, 20 predicted proteins | sample Poulit2012_FD_187524 | JGI IMG/M metagenome (GOLD analysis project Ga0209487, IMG submission 187524) | Agricultural soil microbial communities from Georgia to study Nitrogen management - Poultry litter 2012 (SPAdes) (version 2) | ecosystem: Environmental > Terrestrial > Soil > Agricultural land...
GGTCAAGCCCCGGGTAGTGGTGTAGCGCTGCGTTCTCCTTCTTGATGGTTCAGGTGGTCAGTGCGGGTAAGTGGTCGGCTCCGATCTCGGGTTCGGTGGTGGGCACGATGTTGACGCGGCAGCGCGCCAGGACTTCGAGGCCGAGGTAGCGGCGGCCTTCGGCCCATTCGTCGGTCTGTTCGGCCAGGACCGCGCCGACGAGGCGGACGATGGCGTTGCGGTTGGGGAAGATCCCCACGGCATCGGTGCGGCGGCGGATCTCTCGGTTGAGTCGCTCGGCGGGGTTGTTGGACCAAATCTGGTTCCACACCTCCTTTGGCAAGGCGGTGAACGCCAGGATGTCCTCCCGGGCTGCGGCGAGGTGCTCGTGGACCTCGGGAAGGTTGTCGGCCACGTAGTCCAAGAGCCGGTCGAACTGGGCTTGGACTGCGGGTGCGTCGGGCTGGTCGTAGACCGAGTGCAGCATCGCTTTGACCGCCGGCCACATGTTCTTGGGCGTAACCGACATCAGGTTCGCGGAGTAGTGGGTGCGGCAGCGCTGCCAGGCGGCGCCGGGCAGGTTGGCGGCGATCGCCTCGACCAGGCCGGCGTGCGCGTCGGAGGTGACGAGCCGGACACCGCTCAGGCCGCGGGCAACGAGATCGGCGAAGAACTCATTCCACGCCGCCCCGGTCTCACTGGTGGCTACGCGCATGCCCAGGACCTCGCGGTGACCATCGCCGTTGACCCCGGTCGCCAGCAGCACCACAGCGTTGATCACCCGTCCGCCCTCGCGCACCTTCATCGTCAAGGCATCGGCGGCCACAAAGGTGAACGGCCCGGCAGAATCCAGGGGGCGGTGGCGGAACTGCCCGACGTGCTCATCGAGGTCGACGGCCATCCGGGACACCTGGGACTTGGACAGCGAATCAATCCCCAACTGCTTGACCAGCTTGTCCATCCGCCGGGTGGAGACCCCGGCCAGGTAGCAGTCAGCCACGACGGTGATCAGCGCCGACTCCGCGCGCTTACGACGCTCGAGCAGCCACTCGGGAAAGTAGGTGCCCTTCCTGAGCTTGGGGATGGCCACGTCAATAGTGCCCACGCGGGTATCCAGATCGCGGTGGCGGTAGCCGTTGCGCTGGGCGGCCCGGCCCGGGGTCGGGCGCCCGTACTCGGCACCAACGACCGCGTCGGCATCGGCCGACAGCAAAGCGTTGATGATCGACTGCAGCAGCGATCGCATCAGATCAGGGCTGGCCTCAGCCAGGGCTTCACTGAGCAGACCGGCAGGGTCGACAATGTGAGGAGCGGTCATCGTGATGACTCCATTCGAGGGTGCTGTGAGAAGTTCACTCGAAGGATCACGCGATGGCCGCGTCTTCGTCGACGTACACGCCGATGAAGACCACGGCTACCGCGCTACACCACTATCAGGGACTCAACTCAATGCACGCAACGCACCAATGCCCGTGACGCTCCAATGCCCGCCACGCTCCAACCGCACGTAACACTCGATGCGCCGCCTGCCTCCCGCCTGAGAACACCTCAAACACCTCAACCGGCCGCACCGGCCACGATGGGCCGTGACTGCGCCCACACGCCGCCACCCCGCCGTCGACCCCGCGTTCTGTTAGGCTCAAACCACTGTGAAACTGCGACCTGCGGTTTCCTGCGTCGCAGAACGCACTCTCCTCCGGGGTGGCTCAGCACCATCTCGTGAGTGACTTTCTTCGGCGAACGGATGTGGCCCCTGCCACTTTCGCCACCGGGTCCACGCGACCCCGCCGGCCGCGTGCCGGCCACCAAAGTTTGGAAGACACACACTTGTCCAACAGCAGTTTCGGCGCGCTCGGCGTGCCCGCACCGTTGGTGAGCGCGCTCGCCGCTGACGGCATCACTTCCCCATTCCCCATCCAGGTCAGCACACTGCCGGACACCCTGGCCGGCCGTGACGTGCTGGGCCGAGGCAGAACCGGCTCCGGTAAGACGTTGGCCTTCTCCTTGCCGCTGGTGGCCCGCCTAGCCGCGTCCCGCAACCCGGGCCACAACCGCGGCCGCTCAGGTCGGGCCCGCTCCACCCGGCCCGGCTACCCCCGCGGCCTGGTGCTGGCGCCCACCCGGGAGCTGGCCACCCAGATCGCCCGCGTGATCCAACCGCTGGCGGCCGCGTACAACCTGTCCGTGACCACCATCTTCGGCGGCGTGAGCCAGCATCGTCAGGTGAGCGCGCTTCGGTCCGGGGTGGACATCGTGGTGGCCTGCCCCGGCCGTCTGGACGACTTGATGAAGCAGGGCCACGCGCACCTGGACGACGTGACGATCACCGTGCTGGACGAGGCCGACCACATGGCCGACCTGGGGTTCCTACCGGTGGTGACTCGGATCATGAACCGCACGCCGGCGCACGGCCAGCGGATGTTGTTCAGCGCCACGTTGGACAACGGCGTGGACGCGTTGGTGCGCCGCTACCTGAAGGACGAACTGCGGCACTCGGTCGACTCCGCGCACTCCCCCGTCGATGCGATGACCCACCGGGTGTTCGAAGTCGGTGACGTCAACGCCAAGCGGGACCTGGTGCGCACCCTGGCCTCGGGCACCGGACGCCGGATCCTGTTCATGCGCACCAAACACCAGGCGAAGAAGCTGGCACGCCAACTCACCCAGGCCGGCATCCCGAGCGTGGACCTGCACGGCAACCTGTCCCAGAACCAGCGGGACCGGAACCTGGGCGCCTTCGCCGACGGCTCCTCGCGCGTGTTGGTCGCCACCGATGTGGCCGCGCGCGGCGTGCACGTGGACGATGTGGAACTCGTGGTGCACGTGGATCCGCCCGCGGAGCACAAGTCCTACCTGCACCGCGCCGGCCGCACCGCCCGTGCCGGCTCCAGTGGCACCGTACTCACCCTCGTTCTCCCGGAGCAGCGCGGAGACACCCACCGGATGATGCGCAAGGCGCGGATCACGGTGAAGCCGGAACCGGTCACCGCCTCCTCCCCTACCGTGGCCGCGCTGGTGGGCGATGTGGCCGAGTATGTGGCACCGCCTCCACCGCACCAGCAGCAGCGCGCTCAACCCGGCCGCGGCCGTCATGGAGGCCGCCGGCCGTCCGGCACGTCTGCACGGGGGGCCGGCTCCGGCGGGCAAGGCAACCGCAGCCGGAACCGGGGGCGGGGCCGACGACGGTCCGCGCCCGCGGGATCACCCACCGGCTCCGCCGGGCGGCGAACCCAGGCGTAACGTCTCCCGCTGGTTTCGTTGGCGCTGTCGGTCCTCGCGGTTCAGCTCGGTCCGGACCCACTTGAGGGCGATGATCACAGCGAGCGCCAACACCGGTAACTCCCCGCTACCCCACGCCAACGCGCCCCCGATCTGCTGGTCCGCCAGCGGGTCGGGGGCCCACTGCAGCCGCGCGTAGTACGGCGTGGCCATCAGCGCGGTGCTGGAGACCAACCCCCACCCGAAGAAGGTGTGGAACACCATCGAGGGCGGCGACAGCACGAGGCGCAGCGGATAGAACGGGCGCCGCGGACCGGGATCGATACCGATCAGGATGTTGATGAAGATGTACCCGGCCAGGGAGAAGTGCACCACCATCAGCAGATGCGCGACATGGCTGCCAAGGGTGAACTCGAACAGCGGATCAGGTAGAGCCACCGGGCGTGGCCACCACCACCGCCAACACGCCCGCCAAGACGGCCGCCAAGACGGTCAGCATTACCGACCACGCGAGCACCCCGCCGACCTCGGTGCTGGTGACGAACTGCAGTAGCGAACCGGCGCCCGCTGACGACAACGCCACCCCCAGGATCGTGGAGTGCGCCAACACTAACCGCACCCCGTGGTGGCACCAATGAGGAAACGCCCGGTCAGCCCCGTGGCGCCCGCCGTCAGGAAGTGAAGAAGGACAGTTTGCCGTCGGACTCCAATATCGCCAGCCGGATGGCCCCGAAGGTCTCGATGCCCTGCTCTCGGGCTGCGGCCATGAACTCCTCCAGGGACAGTTGCTCCTGGCGCATCACCACCAAGTCTGGTTCGCCGTCGCGCGCGACGATTACCGGGGAGCCGTGCAAGATGCGGTGCGGTGCCTTGCGCCGGGCGTTCCACCACGACAAGCCGATGGTCAGCACCGCGAATGTGCCCACACCCAACACGGCCCCCACGATGGAGGAGTCTTGGCCCACCACGGCGCCTTGGATCAAGTCCCCCATGGTGATGAACAGGATCAGCTCGAATGAACTCAACTCGCCGAGCGTCGCCCGTCCGATCAGTCGAGTGATGACCCACAGGAAGAAGAACACGAGCACAGCCCGGATGACGATCTCCATCGAAGCCTCCGTCAGGGGATCAAGGTGGTGGTGAACTCCAACGGGGCGACCACCTGTCCATCGACCATGAGCCCCACAGTGCCGGAAGCACCAGACCACATCCTTGGTTTGACCGTGTGGTTCACGCTCACTACGAGTTCTTCAGCCTCTGCCGGTGCGGAGAACCTCCAGTAGGTGAATGTGCCGTCGGTGGACTCGGCCTCCGGCTGGGGCGTGATGTCGTGGAACTGGAAGAGGGAGAAGTATTCGGTGGACGCCCGCACTACTACTTCCTCTTGGCCGAACCCGCCGGGAGCGGAGATGGTGAGTTCCCACGGCACGTCCAACCCCGCGCGAGCGACTCGGGGGTACTCCAGGCTGAGCGTGAAATCCTGCTCGGTGGTAGTCACGGTGCGGTTCATGTTGCCCAGCAGACCGGTCAGGCTCAGGATAAGCACGGACAACAGCGCGCCCAGGGCCAGCCGGCGCAACCAGACGCTGCTCCGGCTCGGTGCGTCCCGGACGTTGCCCAGAGTGGACTTCGCCATATGTGAGGTCTATCACCGTCGTTGCCGTTTCGCCTGTGGAGCCGGCGCGCACCGGGTTCGGTTGCCGACCGGCTTGGTACCGAAGACCGACTTGGTACCGAAGACCGGCTTGGTACCGAAGACCGGCTTGGTACCGAAGACCGGCTTGGTACCGAAGACGGACTTGATACCCGAGCGCCCCGGCGGGTGATCCGCCCCGGTGGGGTGATTTCCCGGCCGGGTCGGGCGACCCCACGTGTACGAGCGGTTGCGCGGGACTGGTTGGGTTCTACGCTTGACAGGACCCCGCGGCGCCTCCTCGCGCCGGTGTTCCCGATCTAGCGGAAGGTGGCCGCGATGAAGCCGCTGTGGTCCGACGAACGCGCCCTACCCACATTCGACGCCCAGAACTTGGAGGGCCGCTTCGATGTCGCCGTTGTCGGCGCGGGCCTGACCGGCTTGGTCACCGCACTCCTGTTGGCCCGGCGGGGACATCGCGTGGTGGTGCTGGAGGCCCGCGCGGTCGGGTCGGGCACGTCTGGGGCAACCACTGCGAAAGCCACGGTCTTGCAGGGCACCCGCGCCTCGAGCATTGCCGCCAAACACCCCCGCGAGACGGTGCAGCAATACCTGGCGGGCAATCGGTTCGGCCTGGACTGGTTGGTTCGTTTCTGTACCCGGAACGCGGTGCCGTTCCAGCGACCCTCCGCAGTGACGTACGCCCCCACCAATGCCGAGTTGGACCGGGTGCAATCCGAGTACGACCTGTTGCTCACATTGGGTGTGGACGTCCGGTGGAGCGACACGGCACGGGTGCCGTTCGACTTCGCCGGCGGCGTCGAGGTACCCGAGCAGTTGCAGTGCGACCCGGTTGACCTTCTAACCGCCATCGCAGACCAAGCCCGTAAGGCGGGTGTCACCCTGGCGACGGGTCAGCGGGTGACCGACATCGGGACGGATCGTGACCCGCAGGTGCGAACCGTCCACGGCACGGTGAAAGCCGACCGGGTGGTGTTGGCCACCGGCATCCCGATCGCCGACCGGGGCGGATTTTTCGCTCGGGTGGTGCCCGAACGCTCCTACCTCGTGGCGGTCTATGATCCCGAGGCTGAGCCGCTGGACATGTATTGGGCCGCCTCCACCCCGGTGCGTTCGATCCGGACCGTCCCGGCAGGCGAAGGTCAGTGGATCCTGGTGGGCGGGAACTCCCATCAGGTGGGGCGGGCCGAATCCGAGGCGGCGAACGTGGAGGATCTGCGGCTCTGGGCCCTGCGCCATTTCGGGGGGAACGTTACCCACGCCTGGGGCGCACAGGATTACCACCCGATCGATGAGTTGCCTTACGTGGGACCCTTGTTGCCCACCAGCGATCGGGTTCTGATCGCCAGTGGGTTCGCCAAGTGGGGAATGACGAACGCCGTGGCGGCCGGCGCTGTCTTGGCCGGGCATTTCGGCGGCGCGATGCCGCCCTGGGCTAAGGCCTATGCCAGTTGGAGCACCCATGAGTTGGCCGGCGCGGCTGCCGGGGTCGGCCACAACGTGCGGGCCATGACCGACATGGCGAAGGACCGCATCGCGGCGCTGACGACGAGCACCAAGACCCCGGAGGAGGGCACTGGTTGCGTCGCCCGACGCGGCGGGCAGCCGGTAGCGACTTCCACCGTGGGTGGGCACACGCGATCGGTGTCGGCCACCTGCCCGCACATGGGCGGCCTGGTGCATTGGAACGATGCGGAACTGACCTGGGACTGCCCGTTACACGGGTCCCGCTTCACCGCCGCCGGGGAATTGCTCGAAGGCCCGGCGACGAGCGACCTGGCCGCAGTGGAGGAGGACGACGCTGACGCGGGCATGCCTGAGGTCGGCTCCGACTAGCCAAGGAGTAGCCTCGCCGGACGAAACACCGCACTCCCCCCGACGACGCTGGCCGCGACCGACTAGACGCTGGACTCGCCGGACGAAGATCCAGCCTCGCCGGGTGACAGTGCTGGCCCGGCCGGCTCGCCGGGTGACAGTGCTGGCCCGGCCGGCGTCCCCGGTTACGGAGTGGGTTGGCCTCCGTTGACGTGGATGGTGGCGCCCAACACGTAACTGGACTCGGGCGAGGCGAGGAACACGTACGCCGGTGCCAACTCGGTGGGTTGACCGGCGCGGCCTAGCCCCACGTTCTTACCGAAGTCCGGGAGTTTCTCGGTCGGTTGGCCCTGGCTGGGCTGGATCACCGTCCAGATCGGCCCGGGCGCTACGGCGTTCACGCGGATGCCCCTCGGGGCCAACTCCTCGGCCAGCCCCTTGGAGAAGTTGTTGATCGCGGCCTTGGTGGAGGCGTAGTCCATGAGGGTGGGGCTGGGTTGGTAGGCCTGGATCGAGGTGCTGTTGATAATGCTCGAGCCGGGGGGCAGGTGCGGCAGGGCGGCGCGGGTGAGGCGGAACATCGCGAGGATGTTGATCTGGAATGTTTCCTCCAGTTGTTCATCGGTCAGGTCCGCCAGGCCCTCGATCGCGGCCTGCTTGGCGGAGTTGTTCACCAGGATGTCCAACCCGCCCAACTCATCCACCGCCTGCTCCACCGCCCGAGCGGGGAACTCCGGATCGATCAGGTCCCCGGGTATCGTCACCGCCCGCCGTCCGGCGTCGGTAATGATCCGAGCCACGTTCTGGGCGTCGGGTTCTTCGGCGGGTAAGTACACGATCGCCACATCGGCGCCCTCCCTGGCGAAGGCGACGGCGGTGGCGGCACCGATTCCGGAGTCCCCGCCGGTGATGAGCGCCTTGCGGCCCTGCAGTCTGCCCGTGCCGCGGTAGGTGTGTTCGCCGATATCCGGCTGGGGCTCCATCCGCTCCTCCAGGCCGGGTTCGGGCTGGCTCTGCTCCGGCGGGCTGATCGCCGGATACCGCTCGACGGGGTTGACGAATTCCAGTTGGTCCTTGGCCATGGTTCCTCCTCGTTCCCGATGTGGATCGTTCGGTGTTGTCGGGCTGCTTGGTAGTGCGGTGCTGTGGGTCGGCTTGGTGATGCCGTGCTGTCGGGCTGCCTGGTGATGTCGGACGGGTTCGTGGCTCCGGCACTGATCCGCTCAAGCCGCTGCCGGGGTGGCGCACGGATGCGATACCCGCCTGCTCCGGTGCGCAGGGGATCACTCCCCCGGCTCGAAGACGACCTTGATGCATCCGTCCTGCTTCTTCTGGAACATCTCGTACGCCTGGGACGCCTCGGTGAGCGGCAGGCGGTGGGTGCGTAGGTCCAGCACGCCCAACGGGTCGGCCGGGTCGCTCACCAGCGGCATCAGGTCATCCACCCACCGGCGCACGTTTGCTTGCCCCATGCGCAGGGTGACCTGTTTATCGAACAGGGTGAGCATCGGTATCGGGTCGGCTTGCCCGCCGTAGACCCCCGAGAGGGAGATCGTGCCCCCGCGCCGTACGGTGTGCACAGCGGTGTACAGGGCTGCCAGCCGGTCCACCCCAGCGGTCTTCATCAGCGGCCCGGCGACACTGTCGGGTAACCATCCGGCAAACTTCTGCACGGCGCCGGCAAGCGGGGAGCCGTGGGCTTCCATACCCACTGCATCGATCACCGCATCCGGGCCCCGCCCCTCGGTGAGATCGGCGACGGCGCCGGCCACGTCGTCCACCGCCTGCAGGTCCAACGTCTGGATGCGATGGCGTTGAGCCATGGCGAGCCGTTCGGGCACCGAATCGGCCGCTAGCACGGTGCCGGCGCCCAAGTGTTTGGCGATCCGTGCGCACATCTGCCCGATGGGGCCCAGGCCGAGCACCAGCACGCTGCCATCGGCCGGGATATCGGCGTATGCCACGGCCTGCCAGGCAGTGGGCAGCACGTCGGACAGGTACAGGTACCGCTCGTCCGGAGCGCCGTCGTCGGGAACTTTGATCGGTCCGTAGTCGGCGTGCGGTACTCGCACGAACTCGGCCTGCCCGCCCGGGACCTGCCCGTACAAGGAGCTGTAACCGAACAGCGCGGCCCCTGTTCCATGCTCGCGCACCTGGGTGGTTTCGCACTGGGTCTGCAGTCCTCGCTGGCACATCCAGCAGTGGCCGCAGGCGATCTGGAACGGGATCACCACTCGGTCCCCGGATTCGATGTGCTGCACCTGCTCGCCCACCTCGACCACGGTGCCCATCGCTTCGTGGCCCAGCACATCGCCGTCGGCCATGAATGCGCCGAGGACCGAGTACAGGTGCAGATCCGATCCGCATAGTGCCGTGGACGTGACCTGGACGATGGCGTCGGTGGGCTCGCGCAACTGAGGTTGTGGGACGTCGCTGACCGCCACGTCTTCTTTGCCTTGCCACACTACTGCGCGCATATCGCCTGCTCTTCCGGTGTCTGGGCGGACGGGTTTCGACCGCCGTTCGTGCTGGGTTGGTATGCCGGACATGCTGGGCTCAGGTGCATCGATGTGCACGGGGTGCCAACGTAGGTCAGCCCGATTGCCCTCGCACCTCGAAATATCCGGGTTGGATTTCCCTATCGGGTTGCGCGCGTGCGCGGTCACAGGACCACGGCGAGCGCGGATGCGAACACACCAGTAGTGGGCGACCCTGAACAAGACATGGAAGATCAAATGAGGAGGACGGCATGGCCGTGTGCGACACCTGCGGAAACACCTATGACAAGACCATGACGATCACCCGCGGCCAGGAATCCGGCACGTTCGACAGTTTCGAATGCGCTGCCCATGCCATGGCACCGACCTGTGAACACTGCGGGGTGCGGATCCTGGGGCACGGTGTGGAAGGTAGCGATGGGACGATCTATTGCTGCGCCCACTGTGCACGAGCCAGCGGGGAAGGAGATGTCACCGACCGGGCGTGAGACCCCCGTCGCGCACCCGGGGCTCGCTTCGGGCCGCTAGGTCGTGTCCCCGCGGCCGCTGGACTGGTAGCTACGAAGCCGGTCGCTACCGTCCATGGGCGGCTCTCTCCGAGTCGAACTCCGAGTTCCGCTCGGGCTGCTCGATCCGGGCGCCTCGGGGTGCGCTCACTCCTCGGCCTTCAGCACCTGCAGTACCTGACGCTCGACGTCGGCGGGGACGGGCAGATTGAGGCGGCCTGCGTCGTCGTGCGGCGCATCAGTTTTCTCAGCATCAGCGCTCGCATCGGCAGTGTCCTCAGCATCAGTGCCCTCAGCATCGTTGTCCTCATCGCGAGCGTCTGTATGCTCGGCGATGCTCGCGGCCGCGTCGGGGGGCACGACGTCGATCGCGCCCTGATTTTGGTAGGTCTCGATCACGCGCGGGTCGATATAGGAGGACCGGCTCACCGCCGGGGTATTGCCCAGATGCTCGGCGACCAGGCTCACTGCCTGCCGGATCCGCTTTTGCTGTGCCCTCTCGGTCTCCTCCCTGGGGCCGAGCGCCAACGCCACAGCGGCCAGCACGGTGCTGTGCCAGGTGCGAAAGTCCTTGGCGCTGGCCTGCTCCCCGAGGTGGTACTTGATGTACTCGTTGATGTCGGAACTGGTCAGGTTCACCCATCGCACCGGGGCGCCCGGCCGGCGGTATGCCAGCAGTTCAGCGCCCCCGCCACGTCGGTTGCGCAGGGTCCGCAGCGCCGGCAGCAGGTCGGGGTCATCGATCTGCACGTGGGCGCGCACGCCCGACTTACCCGGGTAGTCGAACACCGCCGTGCCCTCGCGGGTGATCCGCAGGTGTTCCTTGCGGATCGTGGCCAACCCGAAACTCCCGTGCTCGTCGGCGTATGTCTCACTACCGAGCCGAAAGAGGCCCTGGTCCAACAGGAGGAAGGCGATCGCCAGCGCCTTGGTGCGGGGCATGCCCCGCTGGGCCAGGTCCGCCCGCACTCGCCGGCGGGCGGCAGGCAGACGGCCGGCGACGTCGAGCACACGATCATGCTTCAAGGCGTCCTGAGCGGCACGCCAGACCGGGTGATACAGGTACTGCCGGCGGCCCGCGTCGTCGATACCGGTGGCCTGGATGTGACCTCTGGCGTCGGGGCAGATCCACACGTGTTGCCACGCCGGCGGGATCACCAGGTCGCGGCAGCGTTGCTTGGTGTTCGCATCCCTGATCGGTTCCCCGTGTTCGTCCAGGTAGACGAAGCCTCGCCCGCTTCGCCTTCTCCCCCACCCCGGGCCGGATGGGTCCACGTGGCGCAATCCCATGGCATCAGTGTGGGAAGTCGTCGCCCGCGCGCACCCCGGGGCGTTAGGCGACGTGCTGACCGGCGGTGTAGAACGCCTGCACACGCACCCGCTCGTGCAGCGATTCCAAGAGTTCGGCCTGCTCCTCTGCCTTGTGTGCCAGGTCCAGGAAAATCCGCTCGGGCATTCCCAGGTCCTCGGCGTAGGTGGCCAGCACCTGCCAGCCAGACCGTTTACCGATGACCGCCGAGCGCATCAGTTCCAACTCCAACAACGGGGTCATCGGGGAGGGCTGAAACGCCCGTTGGTTCAGTTTGAGCCGGCCGGCTCGTTCGCCGATCGCGCCGAGCGCCTGGCGGGGGCCTCGCTCCCGCAGACCCAGAGCATGGATCAGTTCGTTGAGGAAGTCACACTCGCCGTCGATCTGCTTACTCACCCGCGCCAGGTCGGGACCGATGCGGGTGTTGCCGTAGGACTGGACCATCTGGTGGATGCGGTTCTTCCCCGCGGTCGCTCCGGTGAGGTGGTCGGAGAGGTACAGACCCAACAACGAGGCATCGATGTGGTCGGGAACCGGGCCCACGTCGGCAGGCAGTTGGGGCAGTTCCACCTCACCGGCGGCGGTGTCGTACACCACCTCGTCCAGGTCGCCGAAATTGCGCAGATCCGGGGCCATCACCGGGGTTGGCCTTCCGGCGGAGGAGGCGATGCCGTCCAGCATTTCCTTCAGCGTCTCCTGCGCGCTGTGTCGCGGCTGCCAACCCAGATCCTTGATCCGAGTGGTGTCCATCATCGGCAACTCCCGGGCCATGTCGAGCCAGCCTTCATCGGCGGCGGCCAGCCGTGCTTTGTGTCCGTAGTACAGCAGCGGCCGGATCGCGCGCCAGGGCACCTCCACGGTGCGGCCCTGCCCGAGGACCTCCCCCAGCATGGACACATCCAGGATCGGGTCGGCGGCCACGTTGAACCCGCCGTGGGCGCCCGCCCGCAGCACGGTCAGGTACGCCGCGGCGGCGTCGTCGGCGTGGATGACCTGTGCTTGCACTCCGGTCGGTAGCGGGACCACCGGCAAGGTGCCAGGTCGCAGCAAACTCGGCGGAAGGTACGGCCCGATGAAATACCGGGTGATCGAGGCCCCGGCATCACGCTGGAACACCAGCGCAGTGCGTAGTCGCCCCACACGCACCTGGGGGTTTGCCTCCTCGAACTCATCGAGGACCCGTTCTTGTGCGGCCTTGTCCACGCTGTAGTGCGAGGAACGAACCCCGCCCGTGGGCCAGTCCTCGGCACGAAGCTGCTTTTCCGGATCGGGACTGTAGGCGGCCCAGGATGAGGCGACGAGGAACTGGGGCACTCCGGCGCGGCCGACGGCGTGCGCGACTCGCCGGGTGCCCTCGACGTTCACCTCGCGCAGTTGGGAGCGGCGCGTGTTCGGTTGGATCTGCCATGCCAGGTGGATGACCGCGTCCGCGCCGGCGAACAACCCGGTGAGGTCTTCGACGATGTGGGAGCCTTCGGCGATGTCGACGGCGGCCCACTCCACGTCGGCGTAGGGCGATTCCTCGGTGGCCGGCGGCCTTCGTACGATGCCCAAGACCGAGGTGATCTCGGCGTCGTCCACCAATGCACGAAGCACCGCTGTACCGACGTTTCCGCTTGCTCCCACTACGACGATTCGGCTCATTTCTTCACGCTACGGGCTCCGGTTCGCCGCGCAACCGCTGAGCCTGCACGAAGACTGCCGCCAGTAGGTCGGTTGGTCAGGTCAGGAGCCGCAGCAGCGCGGTGACCACGATCGCGACGGCGAACACTACGAGGAACCCGAAACGCAACAGCAGCGCGACCACTCCGGCCCCGACGCCGACGAGCACCCGCCAGTCCACTTGGTAGCCGCCATCGCCGGCAGCCAGTTCGGTGACGATCAACGCGGACAGCATGGCCACCGGCAAATACCGGGCGATGGCCTGGACCATCGGATGGTCCAACAACGACTCCGGCATGGCCGTGCCGAGCAACTTCAACCCGAAGCACCCGACGGCGGCGACGATCGTGCCGATCCACAGCGCACTCATCGGTCGTCCTTTCCTGGTCGGCGCGGCTGCTGTGGGTCGCCCGAACCGGGCGACTCCGGCGAACCGCTTCCCTGCCCACCGAGCGGTCCTTCCGGCGCAGCAGCGCCCTCACCGTGGGCGGCCCCTGCCTCGGAGCCGCGTACTTCGTGCCACCCAGCGGCTACCGCGACCAGTACGGCCGCCAGCACCGGCACCCCGGCAGGCACCAGCGGGATCAGCACCAGAGCAAGCACCACCGAACCCGCAGCCACCCAACGCCCGCGGGCGGTGCGCAGCGCGGGCCAAAGCAACGCCAGGAATGCTGCCGGAGCAGCGGCGTCCAACCCGAACGTGGCGGTGTCCAGCACGCTGCCCAGCAACGCACCGGCCAGGGAGCCGACGTTCCAGAGCATGAACATCGCCGCCCCGCTGGCCCAGAACGCGTACCGCTTGGCCCGGGTGCTGCGTTGGGCGGCGGCCATCGCGGCGGTCTCGTCGATGGAGAAGTGTGCGGCCAGCACCCGGCGCCACCCTCGCGGGCGCAGGATCTGGGCGATCGTCACCCCGTAGAAGGTGTTGCGCACCCCCAACAACAACGCCGCCGGGATGGCCGCGAACGGTGAACCGGTGGCGGCCACGCCGACGAACGCGAACTGGGAAGCCCCGGAGAACAGCACCAGGGACAGCACTATCGCCTGGGGCACCGACAGCCCGGAGGCCACCGCGACCGCCCCGAACGACAGGCCGAATGCGGCCGCGTAAAGCGCCAGACCCAACGCGGCGCGGATGATCTCGGCACGCTCCACGAGGGGGCCTGACGCTTGCGCCCCCGGCTCTTTGGCGAACGGTCCCTCTGCCTGCGAGTGCTGCACCCCCCGATTGTCACACCCAGCGTGAACCAGCCGGAAATCGGCGCAGGCGGCTGTGTGTCAGCCCACCCTTGGCGGGACCGCTAGCGTGGGACGCAGTACGTGGTTGCCAACGGGAGGCAGTGAATGAGCGATATCGCCTCGGATGACATCAACACCTGGTTCGCCCCCGATGAGTTGGCGCTGATCCGGCGCCGACTGCCGTTCGTGTACGTCGATGTGGTTCCGGTCCGCGTGGACGCCGATGGGGCAATCCAGAACGTGGCCGTGTTGCTGCGAACGCCGCGGGAGGAGAGCATCCAGCGCGCGTTGGTGTCCGGGCGGGTGATGTACCACGAGCGCATTCGCGACGCCCTGGCCCGCCATCTGGACAAGGATCTCGGGCCGATGGCTCTGCCGCGTTTGCCGGTGTCCCCGGTGCCGTTCACCGTGGCCGAGTACTTCCCAACGCCGGGCATCACGCCGTATCACGACCCCCGTCAACACGCTGTGTCATTGGCTTACATCGTGCCGATCGACGGCGATTGTTCACCGCGCGATGACGTCCTGGAGATCTCCTGGCTCACCCCCGAAGAGGCCGTCAGTCCCGGGATCCAGGCCGAGATGGTCGGCGGGCACGGTGCGCTGATCCGCCAAGCGCTGTCCCATACCGGGCGGGTGGTGTAAGGCGCCGGGCGCACTGGGCACGCCGACGCTGGGCACCCCTACGCTGGGCACCCCTACTTTTGGGCGAGCCGCTCCAGGTGGCCGGTGAGCGCACGGAAAGCTTGGCCGCGGTGGGAGATCTCGTTCTTCTCCTCCGGGGTCAGTTCGGCACACGACCGCTCGTACCCGTGCGGCACCAGGATCGGGTCGTAGCCGAACCCGCCCGACCCTCGCGGTTCGGTCAGCAGCGTGCCGGCCAAGTAGCCGTGCTCGACCACCTCAGTGCCATCGGGGGCCACCAACGCGGCTGCGCACACAAACTGGGCCTGTCGGTGCTCTATCGGCACGTCAGCCAACTGTGCGAGCAGCAACCGCAGGTTTGCCGCGTCGTCGCCGTGGCGCCCTGACCAGCGCGCGGAGAACACCCCGGGGGCGCCGCCGAGCACGTCCACGGCCAACCCGGAGTCGTCGGCGATGGCGATCCTGCCCGAGTGGGCGCCGGCCGCCCGCGCCTTCAGCAACGCGTTCTCAGCGAAGGTCACGCCGGTTTCGGCCACATCGGGGGCCCCCACATCGCCGGCGCCCAGAACCTGGTCCTCGGGCAGCACGCCGGCCAGGATCTGGCGCAGCTCAGCGATCTTGTGCTGGTTGTGGGTGGCGAGCACCACCTGGGCCTTCGCCATGCTCAGAGCATGCCCGGCGTTTCGCGGCGCGGCAGGTCCTCGGCCAATGCCAGTCGTTGGCGCTCGGTCAGGTCTGCACAGCCCAGCGCGGCCAGGTCCAGCAACTCCTCCAACTGGGAGCGGCTGAACGGTTCCTGTTCGGCGGTGCCCTGGACCTCAACGAACCCGCCGGAGCCGGTCACCACCACGTTCATGTCCGTGCCTGCGCCCACGTCCTCGGTGTAGGCCAGGTCCAGCATCGCCATGCCGTCGACGATCCCCACACTCACCGCGCACACCGAGTCGGTCAGCACCTCTGCCTTCTTCGGGACGGCCTGATGCTCCCGCCCCCAACTGACAGCATCGGCCAGCGCCACGTACGCGCCGGTGATCGCCGCGGTGCGGGTGCCGCCGTCGGCCTGCAGCACGTCGCAGTCCAGCACGATGGTGTTCTCCCCCAGGGCGGAGGTGTCGATCACTGCCCGCAGCGACCGGCCGATCAGCCGGGAGATCTCATGGGTGCGGCCGCCGATCTTGCCCTTGACCGATTCCCGACCCGAACGGGTGTTGGTAGCGCGGGGCAACATCGCATACTCGGCGGTCACCCATCCCTGACCGGAGCCCTTGCGCCACCGGGGCACACCTTCGGTGAACGAGGCGGTGCACAACACCCGGGTGCCCCCGAACTCCACCAGGACTGAGCCCTCGGCCTGATCCGTCCAGCCCCGGTGGAACCGCACCGGCCGCAGTTCGGTGGTGGAGCGGCCATCGATTCGCTGCTGGGTCATGGTCTACGAGCCTAGAGCACCAGCGGGCGTGCATGGGCCACACTGACGACATGCGCGCTGTCGTTTTCGACTCCTTCGGGCACGCCCCCGCCGTCCGAAGCGTCCCCGACCCCGTCGCGCCAGCCGACGGGGTGGTGGTGCAGGTCGAGGCCACCGGATTGTGCCGTAGCGACTGGCACGGCTGGGCCGGGCACGACCCCAGTATCGCCTTGCCGCACGTGCCCGGGCACGAGTTCGTCGGCCGGGTCATCGCCCGGGGCCGAAACGTGCGCCAGGTGGCGATCGGTGACCGCATCATCACCCCGTTCGTGTGCGGCTGCGGTATCTGCCCGGAGTGCGCTTCCGGCAACGCCCAGGTGTGCCCCGCCCAGACCCAACCCGGTTTCACCCACTGGGGTTCCTACGCCGAGCAGGTGGTGGTGCGTAACGCCGACTTCAACGCGATCACAGTGGGTGACGAACTGGACCCCGTGGGCCTGGTAAGCCTCGGCTGCCGCTTTGCCACGTCGTTCCGGGCTCTGCACCAGCGCGCGCGGGTGCGTGCCGGTGAGCGGGTCGCCGTGTTCGGGGCCGGCGGGGTGGGCCTGTCGGCGGTGATGATCGCGGCTGCACTGGGGGCTGAGGTGATCGCGGTGGACGTGTCCCCGGATGCGCTGAACCTGGCGCGCCGGGCCGGGGCGAGCCACGTCGTCACCGTCCCGGCGAACCACAGCCCTGCCTCCGCCGACACGGATTCTCCGCCTCGGCAACTAGCAGAGCGGCTGCGCCGGTACGGGCCGGTGCACGTCACGGTGGAGGCGCTGGGCCACCACGTCACCGCGGCGGCGGCATTGTGGGTGCTTGCTCCGCGCGGGCGGCACGTTCAGATCGGGCTGTTCGCCACCGAGCCGGTGTTGCCCATCAGTCGAGTCATCGCCGATGAGATCGCCGTGCTGGGTTCGCACGGCATGGCCGCCGCCGAGTACCCGCCGATGCTCGACTTGATCAACGCCGGCCAGTTACGCCCCGCGGATCTGGTCACCCGCACGCTACCGCTGGCGGACGCCCCGCAGGCGCTCGTCGAGATCGCCGAGCGCCCCCACCCGGGCATGACCGTGATCCTGCCAAGCGAACCAGCGCCGGGGAGACCCCGCAGCCGCCGCGGTTCGCAGCGGCTGGCGAATTCCGAGGCCGACGCTGCCACCGGCCCACCGCCACGGAGGCGGATCACTGGAGGAGTCCGGGAGTACGGGTGGTGATTCGACGGGCCGGCCGCTTCGATGAGCGGGCCCGGCGCTCGTCCTGGCTGGTGTGGCTGGCCGGGGTGGGGGTCTACTTCCTGGCCGTGTTGCACCGGGCTTCGCTGGGGGTGGCCGGCCCGCAGGCGGTTGACCGGCTGAATATTTCGGCGACCGAGTTGGGCGCGTTCATCATGGTCCAACTCGGGATCTATGCCCTGATGCAGATCCCGGCCGGGATGATGTTGGACCGCTGGGGTCCCCGGCGGGTGTTGCTGGTGGCCACGCTGGTGATGGGAGCGGCCCAACTGCTGTTTGCCTTCGCCACGAACTACCCGACGGCGTTGCTCGCCCGTGCCCTGCTGGGAGTGGGTGACTCGGCGGTGTTCGTCGCGGTGCTGCGGCTGGCCGCGGTGTGGTTCCCCCGGGGGCGGTACGCGGTCCTCACCATGCTGACCGGCCTGGCCGGTATGGCCGGGAACCTGGCTGCTACGGTCCCGCTGGTGCTCGCCCTCGGCGGGCTCGGCTGGACCACCACCTTCGCGATCACCGGTGCCACGTCGCTGGTGTACACGCTGCTGCTGCTTCGGCCCGCGGTTGCCGCTCCCTATCGGCAAACCGATCCCGCGGACGGCGGTGAACCGGCAGGTGAAGGCGGTACCGGCCCTGACGACGAGCACAGCAGCGAGCGCGCAGCCGAGCCCGAGCAAGAACGGGCAGATGAGCCCGAGCAGGAACGGGCAGCCGAGCCCGAGCAGGAACGCGGGGGCGAGTCCCACCCAGAACGCGACGACGAGACCGCGAAGGGCACATCCAGCCCGTCGCGTCGCCGGGCTTGGGCACAGGTGCGGGCCGCGTGGGCCCGCCCGGAGACGCGCCTGGGGTTCTGGACCCACCAGGCCACGATGACCCCGGGCGTGGTGGTCTCCCTGGTGTGGGGGTATCCCTACCTGACCGAAGCGTTGGGGTACAGCAACGAGGCGGCCGCCTCTCAACTGTCCTGGTACGTGGTGGCCAACCTGATCGCGAGCCTGTTCGTGGGACCGATCGCGGGCCGCCGGCCCACCTGGCGCACTGCGATGGCCGTGGCGATCTCCGCTGCCGGAGCCATCGCGATCGCCGTGCTCGTGCTGTGGCCGGGCGGCCACCCCCCGGCGGCGGTGGTCACCGCGGTATTCGCGGTGCTGGCCCTGGGCGGCCCCGCCTCCCAGATCGGGTTCCACCTCGCCCGCGACTACAACCCGGCCGCCCGCCTGTCCACCGCGACCGGGTTGGTGAACGTGGGCGGCTTCAGCGGCGCGATGATCGTGGCGATCAGCGTGGGCGCAGTGCTGGACGTGGCCTCCGCCGGAGCAGCCGCCACTCTGTCCGACTACCGCTGGGCAATGGCCGCGATCGCGGTGCTAGTGGGGGTATCGACGCTGGCGCTGCTGATCTCACTGTTCGGTGCCCGGGCGCGCGTGCTGCGCCGGATGGCCCGCGGGGAGCGCGTGGTGGTGGCGATCACCGAACGCTGGTGGGACCGCGCCTACCGCCGGCTCCGCCCCAACTGATCTCCGGCAGGAGCGCCGAGGGTAACGCGGGCTCAGCAGCGGCGGGGTACCGCGGGCTCAGCCGGTGTTCTGCAGCCCGGCGGCCACGCCGTTGACAGACAGCAGCATCACCCGGCGCAGCTGGTCATCGACCGGCCCCTCCCCGTCGTCGGCCCGCAGTGCGCGCAGTGCCCGCAACTGGATCAGGGACAGCGCATCGACGTAAGGGCTGCGCAGTTGCACCGCCCGGCCCAGCACGTTGTGCCCGGCCAGCAACCGTTCCTGTTCGGTGATGTCCACCACCCACTGACGGGTGAGGGCCATCTCCTCCAGCACCAGTTCCGTCAGGTCCGGCCGGTTACCCAATTCCAGGTACCGCCGGGCGATACGTTCATCGGTCTTGGCCAGCGACATCTCCACGTTGTCGATCATCGTGGTGAACAGCGGCCAACGCCGGTAGGCATCGCGCAGCAATTCCAGGTCGCCCGCCCCGGCCAGCGCCGACCCCAGGCCGAACCAGCCGGTGAGGTTGATCCGGGCTTGCGTCCATGCGAACACCCAGGGGATCGCGCGGAGGTCCTCCAGGGACTCCACGCTCAGGCCGCGGCGCGCCGGGCGCGAACCCAGCGCCAACCAGCCGACCTCCTCCTGGGGGGTCACCTGGGCGAACCAGGCCGGGAACCCCTCGGCGTGAATCAACTCGAAGAACCGCTCCCGGGAGAGCCGGTCGAGCGTGGCGGCCACCTCAGCGAAGTCACGGGCCGCAGTGGCGTTGCGTTCCTCGATCGCGGGTGTGGACACCAGCAACGTGGCCGAGGCCACCTGCTCGATGTGCCGGGCGGCGATCACCGGGTCCCCGTACCGGGCGAAGATCACTTCACCTTGTTCGGTGAGTTTGAACCGGCCCTCCACCGACCCCGGCGGCTGGGACATCAGCGCCCGGTTCGCCGGCCCCCCGCCGCGGCCCAGCGCTCCACCGCGCCCGTGGAACAACGTGAGGGTGATGTCGTGCTCCTCGGCCCAGGCCGCGATGCGGGACTGGGCGTCATACAGCGCCAACGTCGCCGAAACCGGCCCCACGTCCTTGGAGGAGTCGGAGTAGCCGAGCATCACTTCCATGCGCCGGCCGGTGGCTGCCAACCGAGCGCTGACCTCGGGCAACTCGATGATCTGGCTGAGCACCTCGGTGCTGGCCTGCAGGTCGGCAAAGGTCTCGAACAGCGGCACCACATCGAGCACCGGCGCTTCCTCCGCCGAGCCGAGCGCCTCGGTGGCCAGCCGGAAAACGTTGGCCACGTCCTGCGCGGAGGTGGTGAAGGAGACGATGTAGCGCCGGGCGGCCAACTGCCCGTACCGGTCCTGGATCGCGGCGATGGAGCGGAAGGTCTCCAGCACTTCCTCGGTCATCGGGCTGAGGTCGTCGCCGGCGTCGATCTCGGCCAGGGCTTGGCTGTGGACCTGGGCGTGCTGGCGCACCTCCAGTTCGGCGAGGTGGAACCCGAAGGTCTCCACCTGCCAGATGAGGTCCTGGACCGGGCCGTAGGCCTTGCGCTTCTCCCCCACCTGCGTCAGTGAGTCCTGGACCACCCGCAGATCGGCGAGCAACTCCTCGGCATCGGCGTAGGCCAAGTCCGCGTTGCGCAGCCGGGTGGCCTTGATCCGCTCGGCGATCATCAGCAGCACCCGCCGGTACGGTTCGTTCGGGGAACGGGTGGCGATGTCCGCGGTCAGTTCGGTGGACATCCGCCGGTGCCGGTTCCACAGCGCCTCCAACTCCGCGGTAGCCGGGGTGGTCTGAGCGTCCAGGGTCAGCGCTCGGCCGATCCGGTCGGCCGCCTGCTCCAGGTTCGCCAGCACCGTCTCGGCGGCCAGGGCGGCGGCGGACCGCGTGATGTCGGCGGTGACGTTGGGGTTGCCGTCCCGGTCCGCGCCGATCCAGGAGCCCAGCCGCACGAACGGCCGTGACTGCGGTGGCCGCGTGATCGCTTCGGGCCCCCCGTCGATCAGGTCGTCCAACCGGCGGTACATCGTGGGCAGTACCGCGAACAGGGTCTGTTCGAAGACGCCCATCGCGGTGTGCACCTCATCCAGCGGGGTGGGTTTGTCCGCCCGTAGCGGCGAGGTACGCCACAGCGTGTCGATCTCCGAGATCAGCGCGCGGCGCACCTCGGCCCGCTCCCGGACGCCCAGGCGCGGGTCGTCCCAGGTGCCCACCAGATCACTGATACGCCGGATGCACGAGGCGACCGCTCGTCGTCGTGCCTCGGTGGGGTGGGCGGTGAGGACCGGGCGGAACTCCATCTGCTGCACCCGGGTGATGGCCTCCTCCCGGCCCACCTGTTCGGTGAGGTACTCCAGCGCCTGGCCCAAGGAGTCCTCCGGTGGGCGCCCGACGGCGGCGCGTTCGCCGGGAGGAACGTCACGTTGGCGCAGTACCCGCACGCGGTGAAACTCCTCGGCGAGGTTGGCCAGGTGGAAGTAGGCGGTGAACGCCCGGGCTACTTCCTCCCCGCGCGCCAGGCTGAAGGACTCCACCAGTTCCTCGGCGCGGGAGAAAGCGTCGGACCCCGGTTCGGAGTAGGCGGTGATGGTCAGTTCCCGGAGTTTTTCCACGTCGTCGAGCAGGTCCTGCCCGCCTGCCTCGGCGAGCACGGTGCCCAACATCTCCCCCAGCATCCGCACGTCGTCGCGCAGTTCCGCCGGCATCTCCAGGGCGGCACCGGTGCGGGAGCCGGAGGCCAGGTGCTGGGCCGGGGTGGAAAGGTGGTCGGGGTCAGACGGCGATACGGGGGCGGGGCTCTGGTCGGGTCTGCTCGGCATGGCCCACAGACTAACGAGAACTCAAGGTGCCGCTGTGCACCGTCTCATCCAGCAGACCCGGGGGCGGGTGCACGCGAGCAGGGCCGCCGCGCTTGGATTGCCGGGCCCTGGTCCGCGCACGGACAGGGCCGCCGCCCTTGGCGTGCCGGGCCTCGCCGGACTCCGGGAAGGTTGGGAACTCGACCCTCGGATGGCCCGGTCCTCGCCGGGCGCCGGACCGCCGGGGTATACCGGCTCTCGGTGGTCAGAGCCGCCAGGTGCCCCCGGGGACAGCGACGTCGATCGGGCCGGTGTAGGTTCCCTCGGCCTCGGCGCGCACCGTGTCCGAGCAGGTCCAGGGCGGAATGTGGGTGAGCACCAGTCGCCCGGTGCCGGCCTGGGTGGCCAGTTGGCCGGCACGGTGGCCGGTGAGGTGGACCCCGCGCACGGTGTCGCGGCCCTCTTGGAACGCCGCCTCGGCCAGCAGCAGGTCGGCGCCGGTGGCAGCGGTCACCACGCCGTCGCACAGGTCGGTGTCGCCGGTGTAGGTGAGCACGCGGGATTCGGTGCCGGTGCCTGCCGGGCCGGTGATCCGCATCGC
>Ga0209487_1001212_pt1 | contig 22085 bp, 24 predicted proteins | sample Poulit2012_FD_187524 | JGI IMG/M metagenome (GOLD analysis project Ga0209487, IMG submission 187524) | Agricultural soil microbial communities from Georgia to study Nitrogen management - Poultry litter 2012 (SPAdes) (version 2) | ecosystem: Environmental > Terrestrial > Soil > Agricultural land...
ATAGCTTCAAGAACTACTTGAGTTTTAAATTTTGCGGTGAATTTTCTTCTTGTTCTTTTCATAGGGTTAAATTTACATGTTTATTTTAAACTTAACCTCTGGATCGAATTTCGGGGAGTATTATAATCAATTAAGTTTACTGTAAATCAAAACTGATTAAACATAGTTAAAGCAATCTACACTAAATTATAAACTCAATAGGTAATTATATTAGAATATATTTGAGGAGGTTAAAATAAAAAATCACCTGCTAGAATCCTAACAGGTGATTGTATTATTGTTTGCGAACTATTCTCTTACTTAGTAAGAAGAAAAGATAGAATACATTAAACGTTTTTTATCGTTTATGCTTTCTTCCATAGAAATCATAGTTTCTGTACGAGTAACCCCTTCGATATCATCTATTTGATAGATAATCTCCTTAGCATGGGTCGTATCTCTTGCTCTGATTTTACAGAATATATTAAATTTACCTGTTGTGACATGTGCAACGGTAACAAAAGGAATTTCGTTAATTCGCTCTAAAACAAACTGCGTTTGCGAAGTCTTATAAAGGAACACACCAACGTAAGCAATGAACGAGTAACCAAGCTTATCGTAGTCTATTTTAAGAGAGGAACCTGTGATAAAACCAGCATCTTCCATTTTCTTCACTCTCACATGAACAGTACCAGCAGATATTCCTAAGTTTTTTGCAATATCTGTAAAAGGAGTTCTTGTGTTTTCGATTAACATCTCCAGAATCTTGTGATCTATATGATCTAATTTAAATCTTGACATAGTATTTAAGTTTATTCTTTTCTTTATTTGGCAATAATACAAAGTATTTTCAAATAACCTATTAATATTGCAGGTTTTAATACCATTTTATCACTTATATTAAAGGTTTCTTAAAGTAATCTATCACTAGTTAAACCTAATTTCCCAAGCTACAAGTTCATATAACTTAAGTTTTAAATATAATGGATACTACTGTAATTAACCTAATCTATGCTATATTATAAGGCACACACTTCTTTTGCTTATCAAATAACCATTAATAGATGAAAAGCTTTAAAAAAGCATTAATCATCTCATATTTGAAGCGTACAAATATACTAATTTTTAAATAGAAAAAAGCCCTTCTTTAGTCAATAAATCTAACAATAACATTTATATAACATGTTTTTCTATTCCATTATTACGAATTTCATCTAAGCGTTGAAAATTTTTTAACAAAACACTTTTATCTGGGTATCGAACCTCATTAAGAAAAGCTTTTGTCATTTCGTTTACTTCCTACAATACGTCATTGAAGTAAGTTAATTAAATAGTTATGCATGTTGTTTACAATTGTAATTATGTAAGATTATACAGTTGTAAACAGGTGTTAATAGCTAGTTTGTTAATAATGTAACACGCTTCGATTCATCAAACAAGCTGAAATTGCTAAGCAATAGAGGTTATCTATTCTATTTATTATTTCAACACTTATAATCTCATTTTCAGCAAATTACCTGACATCTTCGATTAAATACTTTAAGCGTTTGTATGGGTATTATAAAAGAATTTAGGATTGTAAATTTTTATTAATTACATTTGTAACAGTATTTTTTAAAAGTATAGTTTACAATGATAAACAGCATGGCGTTTGCAACAAGGTTGAAAGAATTGATGGAGTATTACAATTTAAGTGCCTCTGCATTTTCTGATGAGATTGACTTTAATCGTTCTACTATCTCCCATCTTATATCAGGCAGGAATAAACCGAGCTTAGAATTTGTAATGAAAGTTTTGGATCGGTTTCCCGAAGTCAGCGTTTCTTGGTTTCTTTACGGAAAGGGAGAATTTCCTGCGGTAGATAACAAAGAAAGCTTTACAACAAAACCTACCGATGACAACAAGGACTCTCCTTCTAACGAAAAATCCAAGTCTCCTAATGTCAGCTTTGAGAATAGATCTGACGCTCCTTCTCTATTCTCTAACCCTTCAAATAATAAAAAGGAGATCAAAAAAATAGTAATTTTTTACACAGACTTTTCATTCGAGACGTACGAAAATTAGGTGCTTAGAATAAAATTTCGGAAATTGTGCAAAATTCATATTTATGAGATTTTTAATAAGTGTAATTTTAGTAGGATTTTTAACAGTAAGCTGTTATAATATGGAACGAGATTGCGAGAATTTTCGCACTGGTACGTTTGAGTTTGAAGCTTTTATAGATGGAGAGCTACTCAAAACGACCTTTGTTCGTAACGATTCGATTGAAATAGATTTTTTCGAAGGGGTATCTGATACTTCTTCTATCAGATGGATTAATGATTGCGAATATATCGTTAAAAAATTAAATCCAAAGAATATGGATGAGCAAAAATCTATTCATATGAAAATTCTCTATACTGAAAGGGATACGTATACATTTGAATATAGTATAGTCGGTCAAACCAAGAAAGAACGTGGAGTTGCTAGAAAAATCTCCGATAAAAATTAAAATCAAGTAGTACATTAAAATTTTGATAAGATAAGAGAAATGGGAAAAGTCCAAAAAAGAAATTTAGTAGATAGGTTTTTAGGTGCAGTAGAACGAATAGGTAACTTACTGCCTCATCCAGCAACCCTTTTCGCTGGTTTTGCATTATTAGTTGTTATAGCTTCTTGGATAGCTAGTTTATTTGATATAAGTGTAATACACCCTGGTACTGGAGCAGAAATAACACCTGTTAACTTGATTTCTAAAGACGGGTTAGACTTTATCCTAAGTAAAATGGTGACCAATTTCACCGACTTTGCGCCTTTAGGTACAGTATTAGTTTCATTATTAGGTATTGGAATTGCAGAGGGATCCGGACTTATAGGTACCATCCTTAGAAGAATTGTTCTAGCGACTCCTAAAAAATTATTGACTTTTGTAATTGTCTTTTCTGGTATACTATCGAATACAGCAAGTGAGGTTGGTTACGTATTACTAGTTCCTTTAGCTGCGGTAATATTTCAAGCTGCAGGCAGGCATCCAATTGCTGGATTAGCTGCTGCATTTGCTGGAGTGTCTGGAGGATACAGCGCTAACTTATTATTAGGAACTATCGACCCACTCCTTGCTGGACTATCTCAAGAAGCAGCTCAGATATTGGTTCCGGACTATGTAGTGAACCCTGCGAGCAACTACTACTTTATGTTCGTATCGACTTTTGTAATTGCCGCCTTAGGTACTTGGGTGACAGAAAAAATTATCGTTCCAAGACTTGGTGTATACGATGGTGAAGAAGAGGCAATGGCTATAGAGCAGCTTACTCCTATTGAGAAAAAAGGATTACGTTATGCACTGATAGCGTCATTATTATTTACTGCTTTTATAGTTGGTGGGTTAATTCCAGAAAACGGATATCTCCGTGGTGATGATGGTGCTATTTTACGTTCTCCATTTATGTCTGGTATTGTAGCGCTTATTTTCCTTGGTGCAGGGGTCGCAGGAATCGCATATGGGGTTGGAGCTAAAACAATAAAGAATGATGCCGATGTTATGAAGGGGATGTCAGATGCTATGGAAACCCTTGGTACTTATATAGTTTTAGTTTTCTTTGCCGCGCAATTCGTAGCTTACTTCAATGAAACGAATCTAGGGATGATATTTGCTGTTAGCGGAGCAGAAGCTTTAAAAAGTTCTGGACTTGGAGCTATTCCACTTATGTTAAGCTTTGTTGTGGTTTCCGCTATAATAAACTTAGTAATGGGTAGTGCTTCGGCAAAATGGGCTATTATGGCTCCTATTTTTATTCCAATGTTTATGTTATTAGGCTATTCTCCAGAACTAGTTCAGGTTGCATATCGTGTTGGAGATAGTGTTACCAATATCATCTCCCCTATGATGTCGTACTTTGCACTTATTGTTGCTTTTATGCAGCGCTACGATAAGGAAGCAGGTATTGGTACAATAGTTTCGTCCATGCTGCCTTACTCTGTGGTATTCTTTATTGGTTGGTCTATATTATTGGTAATATGGATTTTATTAGAAATCCCTATCGGACCAGGAACCGAATTACTTGTTGAACTATAAACTATAGTAAAATGGAAATTCTATATGGTATAGAAGAAGTAGATACTATAGCTAAACAGCTACTAGAAAAGGCTACCTCACGCACTTTCTTGTTTTACGGACAAGTGGGTGCAGGCAAGACCACACTTATCAAATCTTTGGCTAAGCATTTAGGAGTTACAGACACGATAAGTAGTCCCACATTTTCATTGGTTAACGAGCATATTACCGCTTCTGGTGATAAGCTATATCACTTTGATTTATATCGTTTAAACAGTATTGAAGAGGCCTTAGATATAGGTATAGAAGATTATTTAGATTCTGATGCATGGATTTTTATTGAATGGCCAGAAAGAATTATCCCATTATTAGCTGCAAGTTTTCATAAAATTGAAATAATCCGTCAAGATACTGGTCAACGATTGTTACATTTAACTACGCTATAAAACAGCAACCATTTAAAAATATAGGTCTATGACAAGTTCGAAATCACCGTTTACTCGAAAACAATTACTTCCTCAAGAGGAAATGTTGGCGATCGAAAGGGAGAGAAGTGTATTACATATTGGCATACCTAAAGAATCTAGCCTTCAGGAAAAAAGAGTTTGTCTAACACCCGATGCCGTAGGTGCATTGGTTGCACAAGGCCACAAGATCTTGGTTGAGGAAGGAGCTGGGGTATATTCTGGATTCTCAGATATTGACTATTCAGAAGTTGGTGCGGAGATAACTACCGATAGGAAACGTATTTTTGGTTGTCCACTAATTTTAAAAGTGGAACCCCCTACTCTAGATGAGTTAGACCTTATTGCACCTGGAACCGTTTTGATTTCTGCTTTGCAATTAGAGGCAAGAAAAAAACAATATTTTGAGCTATTAGAAAAAAAGAAAATAACAGCTCTTGCGTTTGAGTTTATACGTGATACGGATGAAAGTTATCCAGCGGTACGAATGTTAAGTGAAGTTGCTGGAATTGGATCGATACATATAGCCGCAGAACTCATGTCGGAGTCCGAAGACTATTCTGGAATCCTTTTTGGTAATATAAGTGGTGTCCCCCCAACAGAGGTAGTTGTAATAGGTGCCGGCACTGTAGGTATGTTTGCAACTAGATCGGCCTTGGGTTTAGGTGCAAATGTTAAACTATTCGATAATTCAATAACCAAATTACGCAATCTACAAGCACAGCTAAAACAACCCATTTACACTTCTACCCTACAACCTAAAAACTTATTAAAAGCTTTAATGCGATGTGATGTTGCTATTGGCGCAGTAAGGGGTAAAAATAGATCACCTATTTTAGTTACCGAAACGATGGTCGAAAATATGAAGCCTGGCTCTGTAATAGTAGATGTGAGTATTGATATGGGCGGATGTTTTGAAACTAGCGAAATGACAAGTCATGAAAATCCATACTTTATTAAACATGGGGTTGTACACTACTGTGTTCCTAACATCCCTGCACGATATCCTAAAACAGCATCGGTAGCAATAAGCAATATAATAACACCTTATCTGCTAGAAATAGCTGAGGCTGGAAGCATTGAACAAGCTATACGTTCTAAATACGGGCTCCGTTCTGGTGTTTATTGTTACAAGGGCATTCCAACCAATAAATCGGTGGCTTCATGGTTCGATATGTCGTATAGCGATATAAATATAATTCTATTTTAAACAATGGGCTTACTTAAAAGATTTGCATATTATTTTGGCGGATTAGTTATTGGTACAATTTTTCTATTCTTTATTTTAGATAAAAAAGATGCATCCTGTGATTACAGTCCAAATGCAAGGGTGCTTAAAAACATTAGTACCAAAAACCAAGAAATAAATCCTGAAGTTTTAGAGATATTGGCGCTAAGAAAGATCGATACTGCATTTATTTCCAACACTCTACAAAAAGGCGATGTGTTATTTAGAGAAAGTAACACCCAATTAGATTCATGTAATATCTATGTAATACAAGGGGTAGATGAATGGAAAAACTGGAAGCTTTCCATTGAAAACTGTAAAGATATCGCTAGAATAATAGATGTAGAACAAGTAGAGAAGTAATAAGCGTTTACTTTAATTCTTGAAAGTATACAACATAAAAGATCGAAATCATAAGCATAAAATCTTCCTCTGAATAGGAATTCCTATTTAGAGGAAGATTTTTATTTATAGATAACTTATTTAATTCTTTTCGTTTTTACGTCTTTTTCTTTCTTTCGTTATCAAACTAAGTTCTCTACTACTTTGCCCAGCTACCGAAGTGTTTTCTTCTGCCCTTCTAATCAAGTAAGGCATTACATCTTCTATTGGTCCAAAAGGCAAATACTTCGCCGTATTATATCCATGTTCGGCAAGATTAAAACTAATATTATCACTCATACCGTATAATTGGCCAAACCAAATACGATTATCATTCCGAGCTATTCCTCTTTTATCCATTTCTTCGGTAGCTAATAAGCTACTGTTTTCATTATGTGTTCCACAGAATAAATGAATGTCATCAAGATTATCTAGTATATATAACAAAACCGAGTCAAACATCTCGTCTGTTTCTTGTTTGCTAGCACAAATTGGGGTTGGATAAGACATTTCAATAGCACGTTCATTTTCTAATTCTAAATAAGCACCACGTACTATTTTATGTCCAATTTTAAATCCTTTCTCTCTTGCTCGTTTATGTTGGGCTTTCAAATAATCTAACCTATCCCAACGGTAGCACTGTAAAGTATTATAAACGATGGGTTTTTCTTTGTTATATTTCTCCATCATTTCTTCGCAAAGCTCATCAGCTGCATCTTGTATCCAAGAATGTTCGGCGTCGATTAATAGAATAATGTCATGTTTGTGTGCTGTAGCACAAATAGAATCATATCGATCGCGAATTCGTTGCCACTCTGCCTCTTCCTCTTTTGTAAGGGTTTCTTTAGCGCTTACTTTGGCCCAAAGGTCAAATCTGCCTATTCCTGTTGGTTTAAAAACCGAAAATGGCATGGCTTTGTTTTTAGTTGCTAATACAGTAAGCTCGTTGATTTTCTTTGTAGTAAGGTCGAAACTCTCTTCATTTTCCTGACCTTCTACCGAATAATCTAAAACGGAGTAGACTCCTCCCTCGTTGTAAAGTATATCAATTACCGGCATAGCTTCTTGCTCGGTTTCCCCAGCACAAAACTGATTAAATACCGTAGCACGCACAATACCTTTAATAGGTAAGCGAATTTTAAGTGCGAAAAGAGTAAATGCTGTTCCTATATTTACTAATGCTTGTCGGCCGATTAACTTAAAAAGAAAATAGGCTCGTCGCAACTCTGCATTGCTCTTAGTTTTAAAAGCAACCTCCGTATTATCGAAAATAGATTTAGACATACACCAAGTTAAAATATTCGCGCAAATATACTTAGATTTGAATTCAAAATAGCCCGAAACTACGAAGAAATGACCTACCCAAATATATTAGACGGAAATTGTGAAATAGTATTCGAAGAAAATCTATGGAAGCAATTAGAACAAACGATAAACGATATTGATCCAAGTCAAATATTTGTATTAACCGATGAGAACACTAAACGAGATTGTCTTCCAATTTTCCGTTCAAAACTATCAGGAAATATAATTTATCATCAAATATGTATTCCTGCTGGAGAGAAATATAAAAACTTAACCACATGCACTAAGGTTTGGCAGGCTCTTTCTGATTTTGGTGCAGATAGAAAAAGTTTACTTATAAATTTAGGCGGTGGGGTAGTTTGTGATTTAGGAGGTTTTGTTGCCTCAACATATATGCGTGGTATAAAATGGATTAACATACCCACTACTCTACTTTCTATGGTTGATGCATCGGTTGGAGGTAAAACAGGAGTAGACTTTAATGGTTTTAAAAACATCATTGGCATCATACGCAATCCTTACTTAATTGGGATAGAACCGTTATTTTTAAAAACTCTGTCCTATAAAGAGAGACGTTCAGGTTTTGCCGAGATGCTCAAGCATGCTTTGCTTTCAAATGAAGCCCATTGGGACTACCTTCAAAACTTTGATTTAAAAAACCTAAATGCCATTACAGATTATATTTACAAATCGATAAAGGTAAAGCATCAAATCGTGTCGCAAGATCGAAATGAAACCGGGCTGAGGAAACAACTAAATTTCGGGCATACTATAGGTCATGCTATCGAATCCTATTTTCTCCAAAAACGTAAACCAATCCTTCATGGCGAGGCGATAGCAGCAGGAATGTTGATTGAGTTAAAACTATCGATGGACTTACTTAAGTTTCCAAAAATAAGGTTTGAAACAATAGAAAAGTTATTGTTAGATACCTATGGTAAAATTTCGATTTCTGATGGGGCTTTAGATGCGATAGTTAAAAATTTAGCTTTTGACAAGAAAAATGTGATGGGCAGGATTAATTTTGTATTATTGCATGATTTCGGTAATCCTCAAATAGATTACCAAGTGCCAAATAGCAAGATTATCCAAGCCTTTGAATATTATAAAAAAGCTTAGATAATAGTAGCATATGCCGATTTCTATTATAACTTTGGAACTTGATTAAATAACCAAACCTAAAATTGTTTCCGTTGAATTATGAAACGAATTATTGTAAATTATAAAAAGCTTACCCCAGAAATTCTTTCCCTGCTTGTAGAAAAATATCCTGATGGATATGACGATGCACATGTTATTTCTTTTAAGAATGCTAAGAAAGAGACCATCAAAGCAGTAGAGGTACGTACAGAGGATACGATTTACCTTGTAAAAGTAAGCCAGAAGCTAGAAACCTCAATGGAAAATTTTGATGAGGACGATTACGAATTAGATGAGTTTGATGAGCCTATTATTGATATTCCAGATGAAAGCATGCTGAAAGAAGATCCGGATGATGCTGATATAAAATAAGGAAAACAAGAAGTTTAGTATTATAAGTAAGCCTTTTATTCGAATGGAATAAAAGGCTTATTGTATTTAAGTGCTAGTGTAAAAGATGTTATTTAATTAGGGTAAATGGTATAAGATACTCATGCAAATCAATTAATCTAAAATTTAGATAACGCTACATACTCTATTAACAATTAGCTATTTACATACTGCATTTACCTGTGAAAATAAAAAGCCTCCTGAATATTCAGGAGGCTTTTTATTTAAGCATTTGATTCTCATAATTTATGGTAGGATATACTCGTACGATGCTTGTAAACCAAGTGGGATACCCAACTTCCAGTATACAAGTAAAAATATAGACCATAGAATAAAGAAAGCAATAGAATATGGAATCATCATAGAAACCAAAGTTCCAATTCCTGTATCTTTCACATATTTCTGACAATACACAACTACTAACGGAAAGTAAGGTAATAATGGAGTAATAATATTAGAAACCGAATCCCCTACTCTATACGATGCTTGTGTCAAGTCTGGAGAAATTCCAAGCTGCATAAGCATAGGAACCATAATCGGCGCAATTAAAGCCCATTTTGCAGAAGCAGATCCTATAAAAATATTTACAAAACCTGTTAATACTACAATACCAATAATAGTTATCTCCGCAGGCAAGCTTAGTGCTTGTAATCCATTCGCTCCTTTTAATGCTAATAAAGCACCTAAGTTAGACTTTCCGAAAGCATCGATAAACAACGCACAGAAAAATGCCATTACAATATAGTAGCTCATCCCTTCCATGGATTTTGACATGCTTATTATTATATCCTTACTGCTTTTAAAAGTTTTGGAAATCAATCCATAAACCACTCCTGGAATTAAGAAAACAATAAAAATTAGAGGTACAATGGCTTGCATCAACGGCGCAGAGAATGAAGCAATTTCGCCATCGGCATCACGAAGTGCAGAATCGGCTGGTGCAGCCCAAAAGTAAAGACCTAACAAACCAAGGAGCATTACTACAGTAGCTATATAAAAAGATTTTTTCTCTAACTTGTTTAATGCATCCATTGAAACTTCATCTCCTTCCTCTAACTCCACAGGTGAATTTTTTAACCTTGGCTCTACAATCCTATCGGTTATATACCATCCTACCAAAATGATTAATATAGAAGATGTCGAGGTAAAGAAATAGTTATTTAATGGGTTTAATTGAATAGTAGGATCAACAAGCTGTGCGGCTGATTGGGTAAAACCCTGAATAAGCGGATCGATCCCTGATGGTATAAAGTTTGCACTAAAACCACCAGAAACTCCTGCGAAAGCAGCGGCTATTCCAGCAACAGGATGACGACCAGCCGCATAAAAAATAACCCCTCCAAGTGGAATAACAAGAACGTAACCTGCATCGGTTGCGGTATGCGATACAATCGCTACTAAAATCAACATAGGAGTTAGAAGCTTCTTTGGCGTTACCTGCAACATGGATTTTAATCCCGCGTTAATAAATCCTGAATGCTCTGCTACCCCCACACCTAACATAGCTACAAGTACAATACCTAAAGGTGCAAACCCCATGAAGGTGCTCACCATATCAGATAAAAAATCGGCTAAGGATCCACTGGTTAATAGGTTGTTGATTTCTATTGCGCTTCCTGTAGTTGGATCTAACTCAGAAAAATTCATATTGGAGAAAATAGCAGACAAGCCCCAAATGACCAACATTAATATAAAAAATAATATTGCCGGATCAGGAAGCTTATTCCCAGCTCGTTCTACAAAATCTAGTAACTTATTAACTAATCCTTTCTTTTTTACAGTTTCTTCTTTTGCCATCGTATTTTTTAAGTTATCATATAAATATATCCAATTACAAACACCCTACCCTATTATAAGCAAGAGAGGGTTTAATCGTAACAAGACGTTATTTTTTTTAAATCGGATAAATTTACAATATATTAACACACCTGCACAAATAATTGGGAAGAATAAAAATTAATGTAGTCAGATAAAGGGATTAGATATAGGCAGTCAAGAATTTTTAAATAAAAAACGGCAACCATTTCTAGTTGCCGTTTCTATTAGATTAGACTAAACAGCTTATTCATTGTGCATAAATGCTTGTTTCTCTAGTAGCTCTTCTTCTGTTTCCACATTATCCTCATCTGGAATACAGCAGTCTACTGGACATACTGCCGCACATTGTGGTTCTTCATGAAAGCCCTTGCATTCAGTACATTTATCGGCTACAATGTAGTAAATCTCATCGCTAACTGGTTCTTGAAACTCTTCTGCATTTACTTCATTTCCATTAGGAAGGACTACATCGCCTGTTAAATCGGTACCGTCGGCATAACGCCAATCATCGGCACCCTCATATATCGCATTATTAGGGCATTCTGGTTCACATGCTCCACAATTTATACATTCGTCTGTTATTATAATTGCCATGGCTTATTCTTTTTTACCTTTGTATGTGAAACAAAATTACAATTTATTAAGCCAACTTCAAACATAACTATGGACTTAGAAACAAGAATAAATGCTTTTGTAAGCCTAGGAGAATTTTTAGGACAATTTACCAGTCAAGAGTCAATAAAGGAAAAAAACAAATCTGTAGAGGATAGATTTCATGAGGCGATGCCTGGCATTATGCAAACTGCAAAAATTCATAACGGGTGGTTTACATTAAATAATATACAATACACTTTTGATAGTTGGTCTAAAGTATTGACTAAAAGTAATTTAGAGAAATGGTTAAACACATATAATTTGCCTGTAAAAAACCCAAAAACCGTAGCGGTTGTTATGGCTGGCAATATTCCTATGGTAGGTTTTCATGATTTCTTATCTATTTTACTGGCAGGGCATAAAGCACATGTAAAACTCTCGTCAAACGATAATAAATTACTTCCATTTCTCACGGAATTTCTAATATCTAAAGATCCTAGTTTAAAAGAATCTATTACATTCACCGACGGTCAAATTGAAAACTACGATGCAGTTATTGCGACAGGGAGCGATAATACCGCACGATATTTCGACTATTACTTCCGAAACAAACCCAATATAATACGCAGAAATAGAAATGCAGTTGCTGTATTAACCGGAGAAGAAAGTAAAGAAGAGTTAGAACTACTAGCTGATGATGTGTTTCGTTATTACGGATTAGGCTGCAGAAATGTCTCGAAACTTTTTGTTCCGAAAGGCTATGACTTTACTAATTTTTTTCAAGCAATGTATAGATGGAAAGACATTGTACAAGAAGTTAAGTATATGAACAACTATGACTATAATAAAGCCGTTTATTTAATGAGCAATCATAAAACTGGAGACCTTCTAGACAATGACTTTCTTTTATTAAAGAATGATGAAGGCTTCTCCTCTCCTATCGGCGTATTGTTTTACACGTACTACGATTCTTTGAGTGAGGTTGAACAATTTTTAATCGAGCAAGAAGATAAAATTCAATGTGTAGTAAGTCAAGAGAAATTATCCCTGAATATTGTTGGTTTTGGACAAACCCAAAGTCCTGGACTAACAGACTATGCGGACAATGTTGACACAATAAAATTTTTAGAAACCCTATAAGCTATAACAATGAAGAAACATAATTTTGGTGCTGGACCATGTATTCTTCCGCAAGAAGTATTTGAAAGTGCATCGAAAGCTATAATCGATTTTGATAATTCTGGTTTATCTATTCTCGAAATTTCCCATCGGAGTGATGCGTTTGTAGAAGTAATGGAAACCGCTAGGTCTTTGGCTTTAGAATTACTCGGATTGGAAAACAGAGGCTATCAGGCGTTGTTTTTACAAGGTGGAGCTAGCTTTCAGTTTGTTATGGTGGCCTATAACTTATTAGAGAAAAAGGCAGGTTACTTAAATACAGGAAGATGGGCTAACAATGCTATAATTGAAGCAAGTAAATTTGGCGAAGTGGTAGAACTAGGAACTTCTATAGACAAAGGATATAATTATATTCCAGAAGTCACTTCTGTCCCTAATGATCTTGACTATCTTCATTACACAAGTAACAATACTATTGCGGGCACACAAATGCAGCATTTCCCTAAGGGCAACGCACCCATCGTAATAGACATGAGTAGTGACATATATAGTAGAGATATAGACTACTCTCAGTTTGACTTGATTTACGCTGGTGCACAAAAAAATATTGGTCCAGCTGGAGCTACATTGGTAGTTATTAAAGAAGAAATCCTCGGAAAAGTAAGTAGAGTAATTCCAAGTATTATGGATTATCGAAATCTAATTGACAAAAAAAGTATGTTCAATACACCTTCTACTTTTTCGGTTTACACCTCCATGCTCAATTTAAAATGGTTGAAAAAACAAGGAGGAGTTTCGGTTATGGATAAATTAAATAAGGAAAAAGCCAATTTACTTTATGAGGAAATAGACAGAAATCCATTATTCACAGCAAAGGTCCCAAATAAAAATGATCGATCCACCATGAATGTGGCTTTTCAACTCAATAAAAAGGAATTAGAAAGTAAATTCTCTACCTTATATAAAGAAGCCGGAGTTCATGGTATTAAAGGACATCGCACGGTGGGTGGTTATCGTGCATCATTATATAACGCCTTACCCCTATCAAGCGTAAAAGTTTTGGTAGATGTGATGCGTGAATTAGAAAAAACAAGCTAAAATACGATATGAAGATTCTTATAAACGATGGGTTATCAGCTAGTGCCATTACACAATTAGAAGCAGATAATCACGAAGTGAAAAACATACATGTTGCACCCTCACAATTAGCAAACTACATAAATAAAAATGAAATCAATGCTTTAGTGGTTCGCAGTGCTACGCAGGTTACACGTGAATTAATACAAGCATGTAACAGTTTAAAACTTATTGTTAGAGCAGGAATAGGTATTGATAATATAGATTTAGTTGCTGCCAAAGAGTTTGGTATAGAAGTAAAAAACACCCCTGGGGTTTCTTCTCGTTCTGTAGCAGAATTGGTCATGGCCCATATTTATACCGGTTATCGACATTTACATGATGCCAACAGAAATATGCCATTAGATGGAGATTCACGATTTAATCAACTAAAGAAGTCTTATATAAATGCATTCGAAGTAAACAATAAAACTTTAGGGGTTTTAGGCTTCGGATCAATAGGCAAAGAAGTGGCAAAACTAGCTTATGCTAATGGAATGCGAGTAATAACTTTAGATAGGAATAAAAAGGATAATAAACTAAATCTTAGTTTCGCAGATGGACAGCAAGTAAAAATCGAGATTCCATTATTATCTTTCGATGAAGTTTTAGAGCATAGCGATGTGATAAGTATTCATACCCCAGCCCTAGAAAACTATTTAATAGGTACAAAGGAAATTGATAAAATGAAAACTGGTGCAGCAATAATCAATACTGCTCGTGGAGGTTTATTAGACGAAAAAGCTGCACTTGAAGCATTGGAAAAAGATAAGCTTACTTTTGTAGCATTAGATACTTTTGAGAATGAGCCTAAGCCTTTTATCCAAACTTTAATGCATCCAAACGTTTCTTTAAGTCCACACGTTGGTGGAGCTACTTTGGAAGCTCAAAACCGTATTGGCGAAAAGGTGGTACACCTAATAAATGACTTTAGTAAGAAATTCAATTAGAGCAACTTACAAATCAAAAGTTAAAGTACAAATGTAGAGTAAAGATTAGGAGTAATTTTATATGTTATGCATTAAAATCGGAACTATGAAAACAATATGGCAACTAATTTTAATAGGAAGTGCTACAATATTTTTTCAATGTAGTAGTTCTAACACTGCATCGATACAGGTTGCAGAATCGGAAGAGAAACATGAATTAATCGTAATGGATTCAGGTTTTAACAGTTGGCTTGCTACGCAACCTTCAATAGAAATGTATTCTCATGCCTATCTTAAAACTAAAAATGTTACCTTTGTGGCGGAATATAATAGTAGGGTAAATAATCGACAATATTATGGTAATGATTTATATCCTCAACGAATAGAATATTCCTCAACGGAAGTCTATGATAAGGAGTTGGATTATACGCTGTATAATTACTTTATGTATTTCCAAGAAAAATATAATCAAAGATTATAAAAACACTTTAGTGTGAAAAAACTAAAAAAACGTTGGGGCATACACTCCAATTTTCAAATCGTTATAATACTCATAGTATTCTCTATAACAGGGAGTTCTTCTTTGTATGTAGGAAAACCTATTTTAGAGTTTCTTAATATCACAAAAGAACTTAACCCATTTGTATACTGGCCACTGCGCCTATTAGTTATATTACCTGCTTACAAGGTATTATTACTTTGTTACGGATGGCTGTTTGGTCAGTTTGACTTCTTTTGGAACTTTGTAAAGAAGATGCTGTCTAACATGGGCTTTAAATTCCTTTTTAAAGAAAAAAATGAGTAAACAGTATAGCAGGACATCCCTGTTTTTTTCTGTTGTCGGGATTTGGCTACTATTATCACCAATGATAATAGAGCTATATCACTCGGTAGATAAACTTCATGAGACTCATGAAATCTGCACAGAGCAAACTACACATGTTCATCAAACCCCTTTAGATTGCTCGATCTGTGATTTTCACACTTCATTTTTCACCTATATTTTTTTAGAACTTGATTTTGAATCGGTAACAACCTATTTTTATCGATCTTCCTTATTAAATACTTCTTTAAAGAATCAATATTTCACGTCTTACTACTTCTTACGTGGTCCCCCATTTTTTATATAATAATTATTAAGTATCCGATTTACTGTATGTAATTGTGAAAAGTCTTTCTTTTATCCAAAGGAAGCTCACAGTTAAAACTACAGTATATCTTAGTTATAAAAAGCTGTTACTATGCCCAAATACAAATTGGGTAATTCCCCATTAATTATATAATCATGAAAATTACAAAAATATTTTTTATACTTTTTTTATTTCCAACGTTGCTCTTAAGTCAAAATCAAATTTCAGGTACCATTGTCGATGAAGATGATGAGCCTATTCCAGCCGATGTTTATATTCCAGAATTAAGTATAGGAACCGTAGCAAACTTGGATGGAGAGTTTTTTCTAAATAACATCCCAAATGGTCGACATGAGGTCATCTTTTCATTCCTAGGATTTGCTTCTTATTCCAAAACAATTCAATTTCCAACTAAAACCGATGAACCTTTACATATAGTTTTAAAAACTAGCTCTGTAGAAATGGATCCGGTAATCTTATCGATTCCTTTTCATCAATTACAAAAAGATAACGTGATGAAAGTAGAACAGATTCGAATTTCCGATTTACAAAAAAGCGGAGCACTTAACCTATCCGATGGTATTTCGAATATGGCGGGTGTAAACACTATCAATACAGGTGTGGGAATTGGGAAGCCAGTAATCCGTGGATTAAGCTCTAATAGAGTGCTCACTTATGCTCAAGACGTTCGATTAGAAAATCAGCAGTTTGGTGAAGAACATGGCCTTGGAATAAACGAATCGGGAATAGAAAGCGCCGAAGTAATAAAAGGTCCAGCTTCGTTACTCTATGGTAGTGATGCGCTAGGTGGTGTACTGTACTTAAACCCTGAACATTTTGCAGCCGAAGGGTCTTTTGCTGCCGATGTAAATGCTAGTTTATATAGTAACACCAAAGGATCGAATATAAATCTAGGGGTTAAGAATACGGTAGATAACTTTGGAATAATAGCTAGAGGAGCTTATACCGAACATAGTGACTATAAAACCGGAAACGGAAAACGTGCTACTAATTCTAGATTTCAAGAAAGAGATTTTAAAACCGGTGCTCAGTATAAAACCGATAACTTCACTTCTGCTCTACGCTACAATTATAACCATAGCGACCTAGGAATTGCTGAAGAAATAGGTAATCAAACTACAAGTAAGTCTGTGGAATTGCCATTTCAAGAAGTAACAACAAATATCTTTAGTTGGAATAATACCTTGCGATTTGACAAATCTAAGTTAACTGCCAAAATAGGTTATATTTCCAATGATAGAAAAGAGTTTGAAGAGCCGCATGACCATGAAGGTAACGATACAGGAACACAGCAAATGGAGCCAAGTTTACGACTAAAACTTAATACATTAAATTACGATGTAAAGTATCATTTACCTTCCAGCAAAAAGCTGGAAACCATTGTTGGTGTTCAGGGTATGTACCAGCGAAATAAAAATACTGGAGAAGAAATCTTAATTCCCGATGCCACAACAAATGATATTGGGATTTTTGCTACTGGACATTATCATTTAAACAAGTTGGATTTCCAAGCTGGACTGCGTTTTGACAGTCGAAAATTAGATATAAAAGAAACTTGGGATGAACACAATCAAAACTTGACCGATCCAGCATCGAGAAGCTTTACAAGCCTTAACGCTGCTTTGGGTGTTAAGTGGGACATGTTAGATTATTTAGTGGGACGACTGAACTTAGCCTCTGGATTTAGAGCCCCAAACCTAGCGGAGCTTACATCAGATGGAGTTCATCATGGAACATTTAGATATGAGATCGGGAACATAGATGCTACCAATGAGCAAAACATACAAATTGACTTATCGCTGGAAATGACGTTAAGCAACATAGAGTTAAGCGCAAATGGTTTTTATAACACCGTAAAAGACTATATCTATTTAGATCCAACAAACCAGGTAATAGACAATAATCCAGTTTATAAATACAGACAAAACAACGCAGAACTATATGGTGGAGAATTTTCCTTCCATTACCATCCAAAAGGTGCAGATTGGTTGCACTTCGACAATATGTATGAAATGGTTATCGGAAAGCAAAAAAATGGAACCTATTTGCCATTTATTCCAGCACACTCATTAAGCAATCGTTTGCAAGTATATTTTAACGATGGAAAACTCTTAGAAAACACCACCGCTTTTATACAATTAAGAACTTCCTTTGCGCAGAATAAACTAAGCGAATTCGAAACCCGAACTGGTGGATATAGCCTTGTGAATTTAGGTGCTAGCACGGCTTTCGATTGGAGCAATGCTCGAATTGATGTGGGGATTTCTGTAAGCAATTTACTAGATAAGGAATATGTATCCCATCTATCTAGGCTAAAGCAATTACACATTCCAGATATTGGAAGAAATATAATAGGAAATATTAAAATTCAATTATAACAAAATCAGGCGTTAGCAAACATTAGTTAACGCCTGATTTATTTTGACTATCTTATATACGTTTAAAACTATTAGAAAGAATACAAATGAAATATCTATACTTAAGCTTAGCAATTGTTTTGGAAGTAATGGGGTCGAGTTTTTTAAATGTATCCGATGGATTTTCAAAATGGCTGCCCGCCACCATAGCTATTCTTTCCTACACCATTTGTTTTTACTTTCTATCTCTAGCATTCAAGTATATTCCTTTGGGTATAGCTTATGCAGTATGGGCCGGGTTAGGAATAGTATTAACCGCTCTAGTTTCTGTTTATATCTTTAAGCAAACGCTAAACCCAAAAGCTATTATCGGTATCATTTTAATCCTAATAGGTGTAGTTTTAATGAATTACGATGATATTGTAAAGTATATCTAGTGTAAAGCAATTGGATATAGTTAGTTGTAAAAGCCTATTATTTTTTTAATTTTTCCGCAAATTTTTTATGCACTAAATCTAGTTTAGGCGCAATTACCATGCTACAGTAGGCTTGCGTAGGATTTTCTGCATAGTATTCTTTATGTTTTTCCTCTGCTTCGTAAAAAGTACTAGCAGGCACTAATTCCGTAACGATAGGATTAGGATATACCTCTTCCTCTGTTAGCGAATCCATATAGTTTTTTGCCAGTTCTTTTTGTGCCTCGTTCTTATAGAAAATAGCACTACGATATTGCGTACCTTTATCTGCTCCTTGTCTATTTAAGGTTGTCGGATCATGTGTAGCAAAGAAAACACGGAGAATGTCTACAGTAGATATAACCTTCGAATCGTATTCTACCTCAATAGCTTCGGCGTGATTTGTAGTACCAGTACACACCTCTTCATAGGTCGGGTTTTTAGTGTTTCCTCCGATATATCCAGGAGTTATTTTCTTAATACCATCTAGTAAACTAAAAACTGCTTCGGTACACCAAAAACATCCACCAGCTAAAATTATTTTTTCATTCATATATTTTAAACTATAAATTAGATTCTGATTTTAATCAAAGCAAGATAATAATTTTATGTTAGTATGCTATGTCCGCATAAAGATGTATTTTGTATTTTCGCATAATTTTAAGTTATGATTAAAGCATCCAACATACACAAGCATTACGGAGATTTACACGTGTTAAAAGGCGTAGATCTTAACGTAAACAAAGGAGAGATAGTATCTATAGTAGGCGCTTCTGGCGCAGGTAAAACCACTTTATTGCAAATCATTGGAACCTTAGATGTTTATGATAGGCACGCAAATAGTAAGTTGCTAATCGACAATACCGATATAAGCACTCTACGAGCTAAAGAACTAGCTGCATTCCGAAATAAAAACATAGGTTTTATCTTTCAGTTTCATCAATTATTACCTGAATTTACGGCATTGGAAAATATTTGTATCCCCGCTTTTATTGCTAACACCCCTAAAAAACAAGCTATAAAGCGAGCAGAGGAACTTTTATCTTTTTTGGGATTATCCAATCGAAAAGACCATAAACCCAATGAGTTATCTGGCGGTGAGCAACAACGTGTGGCAGTTGCAAGAGCACTAAGCAATAATCCTGCATTAATTTTGGCTGATGAGCCTAGCGGTAATTTGGATACCGAAACGGCCGAAAACTTACACAATCTATTTTTAAAGCTTAGAGACGAATTCGGTCAAACTTTTGTAATCGTTACACACAATCTTGAATTGGCAGAGATGGCCGACAGGAAAGTTACGATGCAAGACGGAAAAATTCTTATATAAATGACTTGGGAAGAGACTAGAGATTTTCTGAATTTTAAAGCTGATCAATATAACACACCTGCATTTATAGAAGATGATCCCATTCAAGTACCTCATGCATTTACAAAAAAGGAGGATATAGAGATTATTGGGTTTTTAATTGCAACTATTGCATGGGGAAATAGAAAGTATATTCTAAATAGCGGCAAGCGGCTAATCGATATTTTTGGAAATTCGCCTTATGACTTTGTTATGGAATACGATAATAGCAAAGCAGAATACTTTGATGGATTTGTTCATAGAACGTTCAACAGTATAGACTTGGCCTATTTTGTAGAAGCCTTGCAAAACATATACAATCATCACGGCGGTTTAGAGTCAATTTTCACAAAGCATGCCACAAAAGACTCGTTGCAACCAGCCATACATGAACTTAAAAAAATATTCTTCGAACTCCCCCACCCTAAACGTACACAAAAGCATGTGAGCGATCCGAAAAGAAATTCAGCAGCTAAAAGAATAAACATGTATTTGCGGTGGATGGTACGGAAAGATAACAATGGCGTAGATTTTGGGTTATGGGAAAGTTTAAAGCCCAATCAATTATCTTGTCCGCTAGACGTACATTCTGGAAATATTGCAAGAAAATTAAATATTTTAAATCGCAAGCAAAACGATGCTAAAGCTGTTTTAGAACTAGATGCTGCTTTGCGCAAAATGGATCCACTAGACCCTGTAAAATATGATTTCGCGTTATTTGGTTTGGGTGTGTATAATGAATTATAAAATTTATTAACAAAATATTAGTGTTTATCGTATTGAATTGTTATATTTACATGAACCCCCTTGTAAATTGTGCGAAACATTGAATACTGTTTAGCCATCAATATTAAATTTAAAATATAAGCATAGAGATATGTTAAATTCTTTGCAGAATACTAGTTCTGAAAACACTCGCATAAAGAAGGATCTTGAAGCTATAGTAAATCTATCGGCTACGCTTTGTAATACTTCTTTATCAAACCTGCATTTATTAAAGAATACGGATTATTATATAGAGAGTCTCTCCAATACGCAAACAAAAGTCCAAAAGGAATATTCACCATTTAGTAAATACCTTTATACTAATAATATTTCGAGTATTATAATACCAGACACAAAAGTAGACCCTCGATTTAACCAACTAGAACCCGTTATAAACAATAGCATACGATTCTTTGCTGGCGTTCGCTTAGAAGATGCATCTGGTAATATCGTTGGCTCTCTTTATGTTATAGACAACGAACCAAAAGAATTAAACACGCGACAAGAAGAAGGTTTAAAACTATTAGGCCGACAAATGATTCATCGATTGGATGAACATAAAAAATCGATAAAACTAAACAGATTAAAAAACGAATTACAAAGTAAAAACGAACAGTTAAGACACTTTGCAGGAGTAGTGTCGCATGACATGAAAATGCCATTAGCCAACATGATTCTTACATGTGATCTTTTAAATTCTAAATACCAAAAGGTTTTAAATACAGAGGGAGCAAACTATCTATATAAAATAAAGCAATCTTCCTTAATGCTATCTACTTATATTACTAACATATTACAACATTATGAAAGTGATCAAGTAGCAGCCCTTGCCTCTGAAGAGTTTTACTTACATGACCTTTTGGAAAATATAATAGATTTACTAAATATTCAAGAAATCTGCGATATAAACTTACCTGATAAGAATTATTTGATTCGAGGAAATCAAACAGCACTTGAACAAATCTTCATGAATCTCTTTACTAACAGCTTAAAATATAATGACAAAGAGAAGATTATCATCGATGTAGACTGTAAAAAAGATAATGATTATTACCACTTTAGCTTCCGAGATAACGGTATAGGGATTCCAAAAGAGCAACTACCTAAAATCTTTAATTTATTTCAAACCTTTGGACAAATCGACAGAAAAGGAAATATTGGAAATGGAATTGGATTATCTACAGTTCGGAAACTAATTATGAGTCTAGGTGGAGAAATAGAAGTAGAATCCAAACTTGGGAAAAGCACCACATTCTACTTTAATATCGAACATGAATAGTATTTATTGAAACAAAATATTATTTAGTTATTCTATATTATTTTCAATGATTTAGAAATGCAACAAAGCTATTCTCTCACTCTTTAACTATTGTTCCTTCCATGCTCCTTTGCCTTAGCAATAATTGTATATTTGTTTTTATCTTTTGACAAAGAACGATATCTATGCAATTTGTACATCCAAATATACTTTATGCATTATTCCTACTAGGAATTCCTATTCTTATCCATCTCT
>Ga0209487_1001213_pt1 | contig 22084 bp, 19 predicted proteins | sample Poulit2012_FD_187524 | JGI IMG/M metagenome (GOLD analysis project Ga0209487, IMG submission 187524) | Agricultural soil microbial communities from Georgia to study Nitrogen management - Poultry litter 2012 (SPAdes) (version 2) | ecosystem: Environmental > Terrestrial > Soil > Agricultural land...
GAGCATTTGTCTTTCAATCTTATAGATTTAATCGAACAAATGATTTGAGCATTTGTCTTTCAATCTTATAGATTTAATCGAACAAATGCTTTGAGCATTTGTCTACTAACCTTAAAGATAACCCCTCACCCCAAATGATTTGAGCATTTGGGGTGAGGGGTTATCTTTTTTGTTGTCTTAACAGACGCATAAGCTGAAGTGATTTTTCTTTCCGATCTATCGTTCTATTTACGTCCACAAACAATTGGATAATGACGTCATTGTTCAGTTTTACAATGACGCTCATTCCAGCTTCTGTTATTTCAGGAAACCGCTCTTGGGCAACAACCCATTCTTGATTTTTCGATTCAACAAGGATGACCGCTTGATCCTGATCCTCCAAACGATCCACTACACCGTGAACAAACTGCACATGTCCATTTGGCACCTTTTCTATAGCTGTGGTTACGATAAGCCATATGATGAGCGTGACAAGATTAACCTTCAGAATAGCTCGCCTCCCTTCTTTTTCCTCCTCTATGTTAGTATCCCATAACAACGATATGATGCATCCAAGCAAAACGGGCGAATAGAATAGTCTTCTCTCGAAAACGAGCATTTTCTCCTTCCTTAATGAATGATATCTACGTTATTTTTTAGCCAAAATGAACTTTTAAGCAATCTATCAATCTCAATTCATCTCGTTTCTAGCTTTTTCGACTTGCATTTGATAGTCTTTATCGAGATGATATTATATTATGATTGGAGCAACAACATGAAGAATAGAGTTCTATTCCCCATACTCATCGCCTTGCTTTTAGCGGCTTGTGGTCAACCTGTTAATGAATCAAAACAAGCCGAATCCGTACCTGAAAGCGCCTTACAATCGGATGCTGAACCTGAAGCAGACAATAAAAAGAAATCTGAAAAGAAACCGGCGAAGGAAAAGGCAGAAGAGAAATCGAAGGAGGAGCCAAAACCAACGGACCTATCTGAACTACATGTTCATTATATCAATGTAGGACAGGCAGATTCCACGCTTTTTCAATATACGGATCATGATGATACCTACACGATTTTGTATGATGCAGGTGATTGGAATAAAAGTGATGTAAGCAATTATTTAGCTCAACAAAACATTCAGTTTATCGATTTAATTATTATTAGCCATCCACATGCAGACCATATTGGACAACTCAAAGATATTATTCATACATATGATGTTGGCGAAGTTTGGTTATCCGGGAACACGAGTTCATCTGGAACATTCCAAGATGCGATTAAAGCGGTAACCGATAGTGATGCTGACTATTCAGAGCCGCGGGCAGGTGATGAATTTGAGATTGGTCCTCTAGAAATTGAAATTCTACATCCTAGCAGTCTAACCGGGAATTTAAATGAAGATTCGATTTCAGCTCGCTTTACATATGGAGACATTGCGTTTGTCTTTACAGGTGATGCTTATAAAAATGAGGAATTGCTCATGATGAGTCGAGATGTGGAAGCCGATTTTCTACAACTTGGTCATCACGGATCAAATACATCCAGTGATCCAGCATTCATTCAAGCTGTCGATCCTGCTGTCGCTATTTATAGTGCCAGTCACAATAATTCATATGGTCATCCAAGCCCTGATGTCGTATCGCTTATCCAAAATAGTGGTATTACATTATATGGAACAGATATCCATGGAACGGTCTTGGTTACAACAGATGGGGTCGATTATGATGTGCAAACGGAAGCCGACGGAACAATAACTCCAGAAAGCACACCATCGACTCCGGTTGAAAAAGAAGAACCAACCGAAGAAAAACAGGAGGAGCCCGCGACAACAACTCATGAAGATTGTGTGGATATAAATGAAGCCTCTCTTGATGAAGTTCAGGCGATCATTCATATTGGTCCAGCACGAGCCAAGGATCTCATTGATCAACGGTCCTATGAAACGATTGATGAGATGACAAAGATACCTGGGATCGGTCCCGCTAGAATCGATGATATTAAAAATGAAGGTATGGCATGTGTACAGTAACCTTCTCTATGAATAAAATATTAAAAGACAGGGGGCAGCACTTTAAAGCTGTCTCCTGTCTTTTCGAATCGTGATGAGTTATTCGGTTTCCATTTGGTTATCTTCATTATTCATTAGAAAATACTTCTTCTGATGGGTACCATTCTACCGATTTCTATGTAGCGGTTCTAAAACATAGTGGTACATATATCAATCATTAATCTAACATAAGCTTTAATATCCACTTATATTTGGTTATCACACCACAATCATTTATAATGAAATAAATCTGTGTGTTATCAAGCACTTGTTATCAATGATGGGTACTCCTCGTTCATTGAATAAAGAAGGAGGAACGGAATGAATAAAAAACAGTATCAATGGTATGATCATGCGAAATTTATTATCCCATCCATTATTGGTATCTTTTTATTTATGTCACCAGTTAAAACGGCTGACGGATTCACGATACCGATTGCGATCCTAGCAAATTGGATTGAAGAACTATTAGCCAAGCAATTATCCGCTATCATGGTAATCATCATCGTACTGACTGCCTTATGCACCGTATTATCTAAAGTCAGGGAGCAGCAGCTATTCGCACGGACACCATTTTTTCAAAATCTATTTAATGTCACCCCTTTTTGGGCGATCACAAGAGTAATCGCCGCTATTTTTGCGGTCATGGTCTTCTTTGAAATCGGACCCGAGGCGATCTATGGGGAAAATACGGGACAAGAGCTTTTAGACGGCTTACTCCATACATTATTCGCGGTCTTCTTATTTGCTGGATTATTTCTGCCTTTATTAATGAATTTTGGGTTATTGGAATTATTCGGTACATTAATGACAAAAATAATGCGTCCTTTATTTAAGCTCCCTGGGAGATCTTCGATTGATGCGCTCGCCTCTTGGATTGGCGATGGCACAATTGGGGTCCTTCTCACAAGTAAACAATATGAAGCCGGCTATTATACGAAGCGAGAAGCGGCAGTCATTGGGACAACTTTCTCCATCGTTTCCATAACCTTTACCCTTGTTATTATTGAAACAGTTGGACTTGAGCATATGTTTATTCCCTTTTATTTAACCGTACTTGTCGCTGGGGTTGTTGCAGCTCTTATTATGCCACGTATCCCACCGTTATCACGAAAGAAGGATAAGTACATCAACCTTGATTCAGATGGAATTGATGAACGTATACCAGATGATCATAATGCCTTTACATTTGGTTATGAGCAAGCAATTAAACGAAGTCGCCAGGAAAAAAGCGTCTATAAATTCCTGAAAGAAGGTGGGCAAAACGTACTTGATATGTGGATGGGGGTCGCACCAATTGTCATGGCCTTTGGGCTCATCGCACTCATCTTAGCTGAATATACACCGTTCTTCGTATGGCTTGGAATTCCATTTGTACCGCTATTAGAACTCATGCAAATTCCGGAGGCAGCGAAAGCTTCTGAAACGATTTTAGTCGGATTTGCCGATATGTTCTTACCCGCGATTATTGGTTCTTCCATTGAATCGGAAATGACTCGCTTTATTATTGCAGCATTATCTGTGACCCAATTAATTTACATGTCTGAAGTAGGTGGTGTATTACTCGGATCTAAGGTTCCTGTTTCATTCAAGGACTTATTTATTATCTTCCTTTTACGAACCGTCATCACCCTACCAGTTATTACATTAATTGCTCATTTATTATTTTAAAAAAACATCCCAATCTGGGCTTAAGCCAGATTGGGATGTTTCTTTTTATCCATTTTTAATCCGTATCAATTATACCTTTTATATTATGGTGTGAGGGTCAATTCCAAGCCCTCTGGATCAGTTAAGGTTGTTTCATGAAATGTTCCATCGACCCAATCCGTCATTTGATCGTGGTACCAATCACTTCTAAAATGCTCGGCTTGACCTGGCCCAACGATATGGTGCCCAGTTTCTAAATCGGCTACATCAATGACAAAACGCCAAGATGCTCCATGATTGACTTCGCCTGTTTTTTGATCATAACTAGCAGCCATGGGCGTGACCCGGCTTCCCCCGACTGGGATTGGCTCCTCATGATTAAAGAAATAAGCGAGGACCGGGTGAATGCTTGATAAGGGATGTTTAAATTCTACTTGGTGATAATCGCCCCACTCCCATTTGGTTTGATCGATTCCATATTCCTCTTCTAATTGATCTACTGTTGATTCAAGAGATGCTTCCAGGACCGTATTCAATCCCCCTTGGTCTGTGAACCAAATGGATTCCTCATTTTGGTCAAATGATGTTCGTAATAATTGATCTGTCGTTTGTGCTTTCCCACTGAATAAATCTAGCATATTATCGGGAATTTCCGTGTATAATAACGCTTCAATCTCCATAAACCAATGCTGGAAAACTAATGGTTGTGAATCACTTACACCATCATTAAAATCCCATTCAGCAAGTGACTCCAGCGCTTGAGTTGCACTTTCATTGAGATCTGCTTCTGCTAACTGATCCACAAATAACGGGACAAATTCCCTTGCTCGTAAATTCATCGTATCCATCTGCAGCGCTTTCATATCTTCAGCCGTAAAGTCATCTTTCGCTTCAAGTACTTCCGCAATTCGTTCATATCGATAAGGTTGTGCCCATCTATGACTAATATGGTACGGGTACTCATCACCCACTACTTTATTATTTGCTGTGGCAATGAAACCCTTATCTGGATCGATCACTGTTGGCAACTCATCAAATGGAATATAGCCATCCCATTCATATTCCTTCTCCCATCCAGGGAGTGGTAATAACGCCTCCTCACTATTTTCATAGATTGGTATATTTCCATTTGCCTTATAAGCAATCGTCCCGTCCTTAGCCGCGAAGACAAAGTTTTGTGCTGGTGCGAGGAATTTTTCCAATCCGGTTTCAAACTCTTTCCAGTTTGTCGCATGATTAATTTCAATAATTGCTTTTAATTCTGTCGTCGGTTCCAATGCTGTCCAGCGTAATGAGAGTACATTATCTTCTCCACTATCTTCGGCAAACTCCGAAATGACTGGACCATGTCTTGTTTCAACGACCTGATAGTCTATGACTTCTCCTTTTACGTTGATTGGTTCATCGATGACTTCGGCCGTCTCCCATTCTCCTTCAAACATGAATTCTTCGGGGTTTTCAGGATTCCGTTTTTCAAGATACAATTGCTGTACATCTGGTCCTGTATTCGTAACGCCCCAAGCAATATCTTTATTATGACCTAAAATAATTCCAGGAACTCCTGCAAAGATAACGCCACTTACATTTAAATCATTTGTTTCCAAATGCATCTGATACCAGACAGATGGTGTTGCTAATCCTAAATGGGGATCATCCGCCAATAATGGTTGACCTGATGCCGACTTATTACCGCTGACGACCCAGTTATTACTCCCATTAAATGGCTCAGGAATTAGGGCATGTTCAAAGCTATGCGCTACATCAACCTCGTCTTCACCAATAATGGTTGGCTTCTCTTCTGGATAACTCGGAAATAACTCGTACGCTTTTTCTTCTTCAAATTGATGTAAGGCATAATAATTAAAGGCTTGACTTTCCCAATGCCCGCCTAAGTCATAGGCCATATACTTGCCTATGGTTAACGAGTCAAGCGGCGTCCATTCGGCCGGCTCTGAACCGAGTAATGTGAATTCAATCGGTAAGCTACCCGTCTCTTTTGCTTCTCCAATATAAGCATTTACCCCTTCAGAAAACCATTCCAATATTTGTTTATCTTCATCTGAATAAAGAGCCATTGACTTTTCCGCGGCACGACGTAATCCGAGTGTACGGAAATATTTATCCGTTTCAATGCTTGACTCACCAACGACTTCGCTTAATGTACCTGATGCTTGCCTTCTTGAGAGCTCCATCTGAAAAAGTCGGCTTTGTGCCTGGATATATCCTTGGGCAGCATATAAGTCTTGGTCTGTTTCTGCTTTTATATGGGGTACACCATGTTCATCGGTTATGACGGTTACCTCTTCTTTTAAAATAGGCAGTTGAATGGTCCCCTCATGTTCAGGTAAAGATTTATTAATATAATGATTGGCGTACAATAAGCCGGTTATAATGAGCAAGACAATTATTCCTATTGTTATAAAAATAATCTTTTTCCACTTTCTTTTTCGCCTATGTGGGCGTTGTTCTAATTCCAGTGCTTCCTCCATTTGCTTCCCCCTTTTTGTTTATCTTTAGATCTTATTTATGTAGAATTCCTAATTGCAAGACGATCTACTAATCTTTTGGGCCACCCGCCACATACAGCACTTGGCCATTAACAAAAGAAGACTGCTCGTCAGCAAAGAAAGCGACAGTATGCGCAATGTCAGCCGGTTTTCCACTTCGTCCGACAGGAATAGTGAAGATCCCCATTTCAATAAAGTCATCAAAAGGAACGCCCATCCGTTTGGCTGTAGCTTTGGTCATATCTGTTTCAATGAATCCGGGAGCAACAGCGTTTACCGTGATCCCAAACTTGCCTAGCTCAATAGCCAATGTTTTCGTGAGCCCTTGCAACCCAGCTTTGGCGGTTGCATAGTTTGCTTGGCCACGATTCCCAAGAGCAGATGTTGAAGACAGATTAATGATGCGTCCATACTGCTGATCAACCATATGCTTTTGCGCAGCGCGTGACGCATTAAAGGCTCCTTTCAAATGCACATCCATCACTTGTTCCCAATCACTGTCCTTCATTTTAAATAATAAATTATCCCGCAAAATACCGGCATTATTAACGAGAATATCAAGTGAACCAAATCTCTCTACCACTTCATTCATGGCTGTTTCCACTTCTTCAGGATGGACGACATTGGCAACTTTCGTATAGACATCATATCCTTCGCCTTTTAATTCCTCTTCCGCCTTCAATAAAGCGGTTTCATTAATGTCAATGACAGCAACCTTTGCCCCTTGTGCAGCAAATTCTGCTGCGATTGCTCTCCCAATGCCCTGACTTCCACCCGTTATAAAGGCTACCCTTCCTTGAAATCGCTTCCTCATCAAATAAACTCCCCCTATTATCTCTCTATCTTCTCATTTTTGTTGCCAAATAAAACGTGTTTCTCGATCTGGATCATTCATCAGTTTACTTTCTTTGTTAAAATGCATGGTCGCTCTATCCTGGTGATCATATGAAGGCCATTTTGGTAAAGTACGTGTATTCGGATCGCCTTGATAGGCAAAGGATATCCAAGCTTGTTGCATTTGTTCGGCTACACTCAGCGGTGGCGCTGGGCCAAGTAGGAGATCCATTCCACGTTTAGCTAGATTATTCCAAACAAAAGGAAGTTCCATGGCATGACAAGCTTTTAACCCTCCAAAAAAGACAGGGCTTTCCCAATCAAATCGGTACATCCAAACGGGTGATCCATAGCTTGCTTGGGCTTCTGCCAATCGGATAGCTGGATAAGTAAACATCTGCATCGACATCACTTTCTCAAACAGCTCTTTATTTAATGGCTCCTCATAAAAACCCTCTCGAAGGTCTTCCCAAGCAGGACCGAGCGCTTTTTTAAAACGTCTTGCCGACTGTTCTTCTGTTAATTTATCCCAGGATGAATCAAAAAAGGTGAATAAAACATATTCATCTTTATTCGTTCCGATTAGGATGGGAATGTCCTTCGCAACGCCTTGCTTTAAACTGATCTCCGGATGTTGCTGAATCGATATCCCGTCTACTACAGGACCAAGTGCCATTGGTGGAATATCTTTAGCAGCCTCTAATAACGCCTCTACGGGAACATCCACTATTTTATCATATTCATCTCGAGTTATGTTTAATTTTTCCAAAATCATGATGGCAACCTTTGTAGCTGATTCACTTGTTAGGACATCACTTGCGGCTCCACTTTGTAAAATAGCTTGTTGAAATAAGCCTTCTGCAGCCGGCATCGTGAGCATGGCTCCAATACACATAGCTCCTGCTGATTCTCCAAAGACGGTCACCCGATCTGGATCCCCACCAAAGGCTGCAATATTTTCCTTTACCCATTGCAAGGCAGCGATTTGATCTAGAAGACCGCAATTTCCCGAAAGCCCATATGTTTCACGATCCATCTCAGCCAAATGCAAAAAACCAAGTACACCGAGCCGATAATTAAAGGTAACGACGACAACATCACCAGCCTCCACAAATGAGGTTCCATCATAAATCCCACTTGAACCAGAGCCATTTATAAATGCACCACCATGTATCCAGACCATAACCGGTCTGGATTTTCCTTCTGTAGATGATGACCAAATATTTAAGTTCAAACAATCTTCACTTGCCTCGATATCAACCTGATCAATCAGTCCCATGATGCCATTTTCGGGTTGAATCGAAACAGGTCCAAATGCTGTCGCATCATATATGCCTTCCCATTTGCCACGTGGTTCTGGTGGTTGAAATCTTCGCTTTCCGTTCGGTGCTTCTGCGTAGGGAATTCCCTTCCATACAGAAATACCCCCAATTTCCTCGCCTTTTACTTGGCCCTTACATGTATCAACGATGAGGTTTTTCATCTTTCTCTCCTATCTCAGAAACAGTAGATTCACACATCTATAGATGTGCCCGTTCAGGTCATGTATATAAGTTGTTTCTGTATCTTATTTAATGAATTTCATAATACCGGTTTAGTGCCACTTCTTCACGACATATAGTTTCGTTGAACCATTCTTAACTATATGTGCTATCGATGTAGCTGATTAGGGTAATTATGAGATTCATTCTATTATATGTATGTTTTCTGTTTTAAGTCAGCGATTGATCATTCCGTACCATACAATCACGTATCTACTTCCGGTTCTTTTACTTGCTTCAAAGGACATCAGGACGTATAACGATTATGGTCATACGTCCTAACTTGAGATCACTTTAATTTGGCTTGCTTCATTAAATTTGTCCACATCTTTCCGCATTATTCTTGCAATTCTCTCCAGAGTATTTTCCCACTCATCGTTGTCGGAAACTTATCTCTAAATTCAATAATTCGCGGATGTTTATAGGCTGCCATTTGCTGCTTTGACCAGTCAATTAATTCACTTTTAGTCGTTTTACCTTTGAATTCATCATGCAATATAATAAGTGCTTTGACAGTTTCCCCACGTTTTTCGTCTGGGAAACGAACAACACAAGCTTGCTGCACGGCAGGGTGTTTATACAATATTGTTTCAACTTCTGTGGGCCACACTTTATATCCGGCTGCATTGATCATTCTTTTAAGACGATCAACCATAAAGAAATACCCCTCTTCATCCATTCTAACAATATCCCCTGTACGGAAAAACCTTTTACCTTGAATCTCAATATGTGACGCTGCATTTTCATCTTCGCGGTGATAATAACCAGTAAATACTTGTGGCCCATTCACAACCAATTCGCCCTCTTCCCCAACATCAAGTTCTTCATCTGTACCTGGAGAAAGGATCCGCGCATCCATACCAAAGGAAGGGATTCCGAGACATTGTAATTTCGGACGATCCGGTGGATTAAAATGAGTATGGGACATCGTTTCTGATAAGCCATACCCTTCCACATAATGAAGACCAGTTCGTTCAAACAGTTGTTTTCCGACCGCTTCAGGAAGGGGTGCACCACCTCCACCTACAATTTGAAGGGATGATATATCCACCTCAGAAAGTTTCGGATTCGCTAAGAAATCGATAAGCATCGTACTAATATTAATCCAATGTGAACAATGATATCTTTCAACCGCTTGTGCGGCATATGCGCGATCCCATCGGGTTAATAAAACAATGGTGCTTCCCGCATATATGGGTGAGAGAGCACTATGGACGAGACCTGTCACGTGAAATAATGGTAAACTTGTTAAAGAGACAGCATCTGCTGTCACATTCATCCAATGATACGCCCCTACAATATTCGCTTGAACGGTTTTATTCGTATGGACACATCCTTTCGGTAAACCAGTTGTTCCCGATGTATACGGAATGACTGCAACATCACCACTTTTACCTTCATAGTGAGCTGGATGTTCTTCTTTGGCCATGGCTTCTTTCCATGTCACTCCGAAGGCCCCTTCTTTATGTGATCGTTTAGTTTCTGGGGGTAGTGTTCCAATTGATTTTGTCGCATCAGCATAATCTCCATAGGAGGCAATCAATAGTTGCGCTAATTGTTGAGTTTCTCGTAAAGATGCAATTTTATCATATAATTCGGCTCCTACTAAAGCTGTTTTGATTCCGCAATCTTTCACAAAGAAAGCTAGGTCATCCGTCGTACTCATCGGATTAATCGGTACGACGACGGCTCGTATCCGTAAGATTGCATAAAACCCAATCAAAAACTGTGGTGAGTTTTGCATCAATAAAAGCACATTTTCTTCTTGTTTCACTTTTAATGTTCTCTCTAAATAGCCGGCAAGATGCTCGACCTCTTTCAATACTTGCTCATATGTGTATGATCCCCCATAATATTCAATCGCTATTTTTTCTGGGTATTTCTTCGCTGTCATGACAAGGTTGTCATAAATAGTCGTTTCCGGTATGGTTAGTGTTTTTGAAACACGTGCTGGAAAAAACTCTAAATGCCTAGTATGCATTTTTCCCCCTCCTCTTACGGAATTAATACGATTTTCCCATTTGTTTTTCGTGATTGTAATATCCGGTGTACCTCGGCAGCTTCTCGTAATGGATACTGATCCCAAATCGTTACTTTTAATTCACCCGTACTGACAAGCGTCATAATTTCCTGCAAACTTGGCAAGAGCAGATTCGGTCGCTTCATAATTTGCGGTAAGAAAAATCCAGATACAGTTTGATTCCTGCCCATTAACATGGATGGATTAAATTCCGCCATTTCCCCACTTGCAGCACCAAAGACAACGAGCCGACCAAATTCAGCTAAACAGCGAACTGTTTTATTAAACACCTCTCCACCAACCATTTCCAAGGCAATATCGACACCATTTCCATCTGTCAACTCCCTTACTTGCTTTTCCCAGTCCTCTTCGGAGTAATTCACAAGCTCATCCGCTCCCATGGATTTCGCAAAATTTAACTTTTCCTCACTACTTGCCGTGGCGATCACCTTGCTTGCTCCGAATTTTTTCGCTAGTTGAACGGCCAGTGAACCAACCCCGCCTGCTGCCGCATGAACGAGTACCGTATCACCTACTTCGATATGTCCCATTGTTTTTAATGTATGGTAAGCGGTTAAGCCTTGTAAGGGAATGGCGACCGCCTGTTCAAATGTAATCTCGTCTGGCAGTGGTATGACATGACTCGCGGCGACTGCAACATAGTCCGCATACCCACTATGTTCAATTAATACCGCAACACGTGATCCTAGTTCGACATTTTCGACCTTGCCACCCTTTTTAGAAATAACACCAGCAACCTCTGCTCCGGGAATAAATGGTAATGGTGTTGGCACGACATAGATCCCTTCCCGTCTTGCTGTATCCGCGTAATTTACACCAATCGCTCGAACATCGATCAATACTTCATGATCATCAATCGATGGAATTTCTGTTTCAATGATTTCCAATACATCGGGACTTCCATATTCTTTAAATTGAACGGCTGTCATCATTTTCATCAAACCTCCATATATTTCTTCATTTACTAAATTTGAGTTTCAAAAATATCGTGATCGATCCTTATGTTCTTATGATCGTTCCATTGATTAACTTCGGAATGACTGTTGATATGCCTTGCTGACTAATATAAGCAAGATCTTCTTGATAATCATATGTCGTGAGCATCTTTCCTACTCGGGTCTGTTTCATAAGCTCTGTTGTCCCTGTTGCTGCGCTTTCATAAAGAACCATAGCTGCTAGAGCATGATCTGACATATCCAATTCGATTTCTCCATATTGCTTAGCCATTTCAGATACAAAATAGCCGGCCCCATAGAAGTCTTCGAAACAGAATTGGTTTTGTGATCCGGAACAAACGAGTACAATCGTTTCGTTCTTATGCACCTTCCTAACTTGCTCCACAACAGCAGGTACATTGAGTAAGGATGATATATATACATGGTGTGCATCTGCTGATTTCCGGATGGCAATCGTTCCATTTGTCGTCAATAAAACAACCGTTTTATCGGATACCTTTTCTTTTAAATACAATGGAGTTGGATCCATAAATCCCGGAATAGATAAGCCACGATCTTCTCCTGCTAAACATATGTCTATAGAATTAAACCTTTCTGCTACCACTTTTGCTTCTGCTACATCCAAAACGGGGATCACTTGCTTGGCCCCTGCTTCAAGGCACGCTGTTATTGTTGATGTCGCTAGTAGGATATCAAATACGATCGCAATTTTATCATCTTTCATCTGAGCAGCATCAATCTCTTCCTTTTTAAACAATACATGGATTTTCATTGTGCCTTCAACCTTTCGCCGTTTCACTAGCATGGAGAATTAAGTTGTTTACGAATAAATTGAACTGAGAGAATCTTGGATCTGCTGTTTGCCCTTGTTGATAGCGGTAATAAATTTGCTGACAGATAACCGCGAGTTTGAAATAAGCAAATGTCAGATAATAGTGAATATGAGAAAGATCCCGACCACTCTTCTTCGCATAAGCTTCGATAAACTCCTCACGCGTAAAGAATCCTTCCATAACCGTCACTGGTGGCTGCCCGAGTCCTGTTTTTAATAATGGTGGATCATCTGCCTGAATCCAATAACTCATCGCTGCTCCAACATCAGCTAATGGATCACCAACCGTCGTCATCTCCCAATCAAATAACCCAGTCATTTGTGTGAAATCCTCATTAAACATCGCATTATTTAATTTATAATCATAATGAATGATTGTCGGTGCAGAAGAAACAGGTATATTTGCTTCGAGCCAAGCCGTTAATTCGCCAATACGAGGAACATCATCCGTTTTTGAGCGTTCATACCGGTTGATCCATCCACCAACTTGACGTTCCATAAAGCCATCTGGTTTTGTCATAACAGCTAAGTCCGTTTTTGTATAATCAATTTGATGCAAGGCGACTAATTGATCGACCATTAACTCAGATATTTTTTGCCCGATTTCAGGTTCATATATGATCCCTTGCGGAAACTCCGTATCAAGCACAAGTCCTTTTCTACGTTCCATAATAAAAAAAGGACTGCCTATTATCGTTTTATCCGCTGCATACACATACGGGTTTGGAGCAACCGGATAATGTGGATGAAGACTGGACAATATCTTGTATTCCCGCTCCATATCATGTGCCTTTGGTGCGACAGGTCCAAGTGGTGGGCGACGCAGAACGGCTTCCCATGAGCCGATTCTTAATAAATACGTTAAATTCGAATGACCAGCACCAAATTGTTCAATCTCCAACGGGCCTGTTGGTGCAGATTCGATCTGTTCATCAATAAATTTTTGTACGACTTCCACATTCAATTCCTCGCCCTTTCGAACATGGATCGTATCATTCACTAAATCGCTCATCCATTTTTTCCCCTTCCTTGTTCAACGTAAATGTACGCGTAATTTCTCTTTAAAGGAGTCAATCACTTCGATGGATACTTGCTTATCCACATCAAAATAAACGATCGTTGCTTGCCCCTTGGCAATGAGTCTTCCAGATTCCTTTTCAGATAACTGACTTCCTAGCGTAATGCTTTTCGTTCCGATGTGAATGACATCTGTCTCGACTTTCAATGTTTCTCCATAATATCCTTGACTTATGAAATCACAAGTAGTCGATGCGAGGATAAATACAAATTGTTCATTCTCAATCTCAATCTCTAATTCTTGTAAAAAGGAAATTCGTGCCTCCTCCATATAAGTGAAGTAATTGGCATTGTTGATATGTCCAAGTGCATCAGTTTCACTAACACGGACATTAATTTCCACAGCCTTTCCCTCCTTGGGTGATATTTATATCCCCATTATTCTGATCCTTCTTTAAAATTATGATCGAAAAAGACCTAATCGAATACATTAAGAACCAATTCCTGTTAAAATCATCTCGGAGAAAATAGTGACCAATTCTTCTTCCGCTACATCTCCATCTGTTTTGAACCAATTATAACTCCAATTTGTTACACCTAAAATCCCAAACGCTACCATATCGGCACGCAAGTCTGCTTTTAACTCTCCTTGCTCGATACCTTCTTTAATGACCGCTTCAATATTCAAACGGAATTGATCACGGTCTTGCTTAATTATTTTCATGTTTTGGGGCCCTAAATGCCGGACTTCTCTAGAAAAAACACGTGCACTTGGACCTTTATCAGCAATATCGTTAATAAGTAAACGGATGATCGCGGTCAACTTTTCTTGTTGTGAATATGTGTGATCATTCACGATCAATTCTTGCCTTTCAATTAAATTGGTAATATAGTCCTGATGGATATCCATCAGCAACTGCTCCTTGCTTGGGAAGTAATAGTAAAAGGTTCCTTTTGTAACATCCAATTCAGTTACGATATCCTGAATGGATGTTTGACTAAACCCTTTCTTCCCAAATAATAAAATACTTGTTTCCGTTATCTTTTCCTTCATCTGCTTTCCACACCCATCTGTCTGTTTTTATGATGTTATATTATACCTCTCATTATACAGAAAACAGATGTTAAAAGGCATGAGCTCCTCCGTCAACTGTAAGAATATCTCCACTTACATAATCAGATGCTTGTGATGCTAAAAATAAGGCAGCTCCTTTTAAATCGGAATCATTTCCTAATCGATGGAGTGGGGTTTCTCCAAGAATGATTTCTTTCCCATGCTCAATCACAACTTCAGACATTTTAGTAGGGAAAAATCCAGGTGCTAATGCATTCACATTAATATTATGTTGGCCCCATTTTACAGCTAAATCTTTGGTAAAAGTCATAATCGCCCCTTTACTCGTATTGTAGCCAATCGTCTGCATGAATGGGTGGGTCCCCCCAAACCCTGCGGTCGAAGCGATATTAATAATTTTCCCGTGTTGTTGTTCAATCATCACTTTCCCAACTTCTTGGCTCATAATAAATGTTCCTGTCACATTGACGTTCATGACCTTCTCCCACGCTTCTAATGGCATATCCTCTACTGTTGCTCCCCATGTTGCACCACTATTATTAACTAAAATATCAATGGATCCAAAATGGGCCTGTGTTTCTGAAACGACCTTTTTTACATCGGCCGGATTCGTAACATCACACTCGAACGCGAGGGCATCCACACCTAATTCTTTTAATTCATGACTCATTTCCTCACACGCTGCGAGTTTGCGTGAACAAATGACAATATTTGCGCCTGCTTCAGCAAGTCCCTTCGCAATCTGTGCCCCAAGTCCACGGGCACCTCCCGTAACAATTGCTGTTTTCTGATCCAATTTAAATAAATCCAGTGCATGCATCAATGATCAATCCTTCCCTTATTGGTGTTTTCTTAACTCTAATTTTGCAATTTGGCGACGGTGCACTTCATCAGGACCATCAGCCAATCGTAATGTTCGCGCATTTGCCCAAGCAGAAGCTAGTGTAAAATCACCACTCACTCCTGCACCACCGAACGCTTGGATTGCCCGATCAATCACACGCAATGCCATATTCGGTGCGACAACTTTTATCATGGCGATTTCAGCTCGTGCTTCTTTATTACCAACCGTATCCATCATATACGCCGCTTTTAAGGTTAATAAACGGGCTTGCTCAATATCGACTCTTGAATCTGCAATCCATTCTTGAATGACTCCTTGATCTGCTAGCTTTTCACCAAATGCCTTCCTCCCCTGAACGCGCTTACACAGATCAGCTAGCGCACGTTCTGCAGCTCCAATGAGACGCATACAATGGTGAATCCGACCTGGTCCAAGTCTTCCTTGCGCAATCGCAAACCCTTTTCCTTCACCCCATAACATATTTTCTGCGGGAACGCGGACATTGTCATAGATTATTTCGGCATGACCATGTGGAGCGTGATCATAACCAAATACGGAGAGCTTTCGGACAACGTTCACTCCAGGTGTGTCCATCGGTACTAAAATCATTGATTGTTGTTCATGTTTAGCTGCATCAGGATCGTTTTTCCCCATAAAGATCGAGATTTTACAGCGTGGATCACCAGCACCTGAGGTCCACCATTTTCGCCCATTTACAATATATTCATTCCCATCTCTTTCAATACTGGCCTCGATATTGGTTGCGTCACTTGATGCGACATCAGGTTCAGTCATTGAAAAACAAGAACGAATCTCACCAGCTAGTAGAGGCTCAAGCCATTGTTTCTTTTGTTCTTCCGTTCCGTAGCGTGCAAGTACTTCCATATTCCCAGTATCTGGTGCATTGCAATTAAATACTTCGGGACCGATCATCGAACGCCCCATGATTTCACATAATGGAGCATATTCTAAATTCGTCAGTCCGGCACCATAATCGGAATCCGGTAAAAATAAATTCCATAAACCTGCTTCTTTTGCCTGTTCTTTTAACGACTCGATAATCGGGGGAACAGCTGCCCACCGATCAGTCTGTGCATTTACTTGTTCTTCATACACAGGTTCATTCGGATAGACTTCTGTTTCCATAAATGTTGTTAGCTTTTCCTGTAGATCAAGCACCCTTTTAGGATGGGAAAAATTCATTGACTCCATCTCCTATCTCTTCCCTCGCGTACTAACCGTACGGTATGTATATTATAGCGTAATTTATAATAATAACAACCGCAAGTTTTAAAATACGCCTTTATAAATGAATTTATCATCCCCATTCATTGTTGGTTACGGTTATTATGAAATTCATTCTTATTAGTTCTCATTTTTTATACCGCGACATACACTAGTCGAGTGTCATGTTAAACATGTGATCATTCAAAAAGGAGGGCTGTTCATGACGACGGGAATTCACCAAGTAGAAGCCAACTTGCCGATTCATCATGTTTGGCTGTTTGTCCGTGAGTTGAATAATTGGGCACCACTTATACCGGGCTACCTTGAACATAAAATGGTTTCCGAACGACAATCCACCTGGAAGTTCACAGGGGATGCCGGGTTTATTAAGAAAACCGTTCATATGAGCTTGGACATTACAGAATGGAACAGACCAACAAAGATAACATTCGATTTAGTTGGCTTAAATGAAAAATTCGTAGGGAAAGGTTATTTTGAGGCAACATCATTATCCGAACAAAAGACAAGAATAACCGGGTGCCTTCGCATTACCGCCAAGGGAATGATGGGACCGATGATTAACTCCGTCCTTAAGACCATCATTCCTAAAGTGACGAGGGAGTTTACGACTGCGGTGGCACTTGAAATGACGCAAGTTGAAAAAATGCCTACATAAGTGGAAGTTCTACAACACATCCGCTTTTTAAGAATCTATAGCTAGCTGAATGGTGGTTAAATGCCATTCAGCCTGTTATTATTGATTGCATTATCCCCCTTTTGCAGATAGTATTTAAGATGGAATAAGCACGATGAGAGGGGGACTTTATGTGAGACCATGGGTATATGCATTATTAGCCTTTTTAGGTGGGGTAAGCTTTGGAATTCCATCGACATTTGTTAAGATCGCCTATCAAAATGGCTTTAATACGGCTGAAGTAGTTGGAGCACAGTATTTATTTGGTGCTTTATTATTTTGGGTTACAATTTTATTTATAAAAAAAGTGAAAACCCCCTTTTCAATGGTCATTAAATTAGCCGTCTCTGGAGTACCGATGGCAATAACGGGAGTGTTTTACTATAATTCCCTTAACTACTTAGATGCTTCGATCGCCATTATCATGTTATTTCAATTTACATGGATGGGGTTAATTGGAGAATGGATTATTGATCGGGTCCAACCGACTAGAGAGAAGATTATTTCTGTTACCGTGCTGTTTATCGGCTCATTATTCGCAGTCAACCTCTTCGGATCCTCCGTTGATTCATTGCCTATACAAGGTATTCTCTTGGGTTTACTTGGTGCACTATTTTTCACCGTATTTATCTTTGTTAGTGGTCGGGTTGGGGTTTCCACTCACCCCATTCGAAAGAGTATGTTTATGACGACAGGTGCACTTATTGTTATCTTTATTATTTATCCACCCGTGACGTTATTTACAGAAGCCATTGGGGATGGTCTCTGGATATGGGGATCAATTCTTGGCATATTTGGTGTCGTTCTACCGCCAATTTTATTTAGTATTTCGATGCCACAAGTTGGCAGTGGACTAGGCACAATTTTAAGTGCCTCTGAATTGCCGACTGCAGTATGCATGTCCATTATTGTATTAAATGAGCATGTATCATGGATACAATGGATTGGGGTTGTTCTCGTTCTTCTTGGTGTTATTTTACCGACAGCAACAACACTATATAAACAGCGTAGACATCGTTATGGAACATAAAAAAACTGTTCAAGTATCAAGATACTTGAACAGTTTTTTATTTAAGGATAAACAATCTCATCAAAAACTTCGTCTGTTGATTCATCTACAATCTGAACGACAACCTCATTCGCATCTTCTTCAGCACCATTGAAATGTTGATAATAAATTCCTGACATTCCAATGCCAATCGTACCTATTAAATCAAAACCACTTTCATATGTGGCCTTATCGACAACAAAGGTGAATTCTGACAGATCATCCTGATATGTGATGTCGTGAATCGAAGGGAATTCCTCACTGTTAATCACATCCTTGATCGTTTCTGTTGTATTTTCTCTAATATTATCGAGCATTTCTTGTTGTTCTGCATGATTCATCGTATACGTTATCGAACCATCCTCATTTTTTTCCACTTCACCGAGTCCTGAATCTTTTTCTGCCTCTATGAGTGCATCAAGATCTTCTTCTGTTTCGAAAAAATCTGCGGGTAACGTAATTTCGATCTGCGAATCGGCTTTCACTTCTTCACTTTCTGGATCTTCCTTTTCTATGACTTGATTTTCTGATGCAAGTGAATTTGAATCACCAAGCTTGTTTGCCTCTTTCGCCGATTCTTCCTTTGGCGAACAGGCAACAAGGATCAGGATGATAAGCATGACAACGGCATAATTCAATGTCTTCAAAATATCCCCCCATATTTTAGAATGTTTTACTGATATGCTTCCATTTCCTGCTCAATCTCTATCATAATCTCAGCCGCTTTTTCCCATTCTCGATCAGACATGGCTTGTTGATAATCATCAAATAAATCGGCGAGATCACGCAATGCTTCTTCAGATTCGATCATCGGATCCACCGAGTCTTCTGGCTCATCAACTTCAGCTTCTTCTTGATCTTTCTCTTTGTCTTTATCTTTATCTTTATCTTTATCTTTGTCTTTGTCTTTGTCTTTGTCTTTATTATCTTCATCGATTAACTGAAGCATCTTATCAAGAGCTTCATCAAATGTCGGCTCCATCACAATTTCCTCACCATAAGCTAACACAATTTGCTTCACTTCTGGTAGTGATGTTTTATTCGATGATTTAATGTAAATCGGTTCTACATAAAACACCGTATCCTCAATCGGAATCGCCAACAAGTTTCCGCGAATTATTTCTGATCCACCTTGTGACCATAAATTCAGCTGCTGGGAAATCGTACTGTCCTGATTTATTCGGTTCTCAATTTGTTGCGGACCATAAATGTTTTTTTGTTTTGGAAAACGGTGAACAAACATTTCCCCATAATGATCACCATCATTACGAACCCCAATCCAGGCAATCATATTTTGCCGCTTCTTTGGTGTATAAGGTTGCATGAGGATAAACTCTTCCTGATCGTTCTCAGGCAATTTCATCGTGATATAATATGGTTCCACTTCAATATCTTCATCAAGGTATTTCTCTGTTGGAAATTCCCAGAAATCTTCCCGATTATAAAATACTTCTAAATTGGACATATGGTATGTCCCATACATTTCTGCTTGGATGGAGAATAGATTTTCTGGGTAGCGGAAGTGCTCCTGAACATCCTCAGGAATCTCCTCTGTCAATAGCCCCGGGAAAATGTTGCTGTATGTTTTTAATAAAGGATCATCTGGGTCTACGACATAAAAATCTACTTCACCCGTATAAGCATCAATTACGACCTTAACAGAGTTTCTTATATAGCTATTATTTTGATCATAAGGTTCTGAATATGGATAGCGTTCAGATGATAAATACGCATCAATTATCCAAGCGAGACTTCCATCTTCACGTATGAAGATATAGGGATCCGTATCATACTGGAAGAACGGTGCGATTCGTTTCACCCGCTCCATAATATTCCTTGTTTCTAAATACTGACTTTCCTTCGTAATTTGATCAGACACAAACATTCGGAAAGAGCCTTCATTGATCGAGAATAACAATCGATTGATCCCTTTCATCGCAATACCCGTATCCGCATCAAATCGTGTTGGTACGTTTTCCTCGCCAGATGGATAATCAAACTCTTCCACTTTACTATTGGCAATAACGTTTGGATAATCCCCTTCACCAAAGTAAATTTGCGGACGTTCCACATCTATTATTCCTTCTGATGGGATATCTTTCATCATATACTCTGGTTGACCTTGTGAAGTTACACGGTTCACATGACTCATGGTGACGCCATATCCATGGGTATAACGTAAATATCGATTCACCCATGTTTGCGCTTGATCAGGAAGATCATCGGTACTTAATTCTCTAGCCCCAATGAAAACCTGCTCATAATTACCATCAATCTGATACCGATCAATATCAACATCTTTAAAATCATAATACGTTCGGAATGTCTGTACTTGGTTATATACTTCTAATAATGGTGTCACATCGTTGACTCGAATATTATCAATCGTCTTTTGATTACGCTCTATCATTTCAGCATCCAGGGATTCATTCCCAGGGTGTTCCATTTCTTCAATATCGCTTAGTTGATAAGCATCTCTAGTAAACTTTAGATTATGTTCCAAATAAGGACTTTCTTTCGTAAACTCATTCGGGGAAACAACAAAGTTTTGGACTCCGATCGAGATCGCTTGCCCACCAACGAGCAATACGAAATAAAAGATAACCGGAGCGATTAACGCTTCTAACCGACTGCCCCGTGCTAAAACAACAATCATCCAAATGAGACTAATGACAGCTGCCCCCGCAAGTACATAGGCTTTCGGGACATTCACTTTATCATCTGTATAACTTAATCCATAAACAACACTTTCTTGAAATAGATTCACGCTATTCGTGAGTAGTGTTTCATACGGAGCTAGTAAATGAATACAGGCTAAAAGCAATCCAATCGCAGCAACCGTTACACCTAAATGAAGCTGGGCTGTTCGATTCACTCGGTACATATTAAATACAGAATAAGCTACAATCTCAATGATAAAGATAAATATGCTTAATCCAAGTAAGAGGAAGACACCGAATTTCAAAAACGGTAAATCAAACATATAAAAGGATATGTCTAAATTAAAAAATGGATCGGTCTGCCCAAAGCTCTCCTGGTGAACAAACCGTAACATTCGTTCCCATCCAATCCCTTGTGTAAGACTACTACCAATAATACCTATAATGATTGATAAACCAATAATCATCATGAATACTTTCTTTTTCTCTAATAAGATCTTCGGCAATTGTCTTCGTGTAAAATGATTCGTATATGATCTATGTATCCAATACAATGTAAAAAAGATACTAACGGCAAATAATAAGAAACCAATGACCGCCAGGATAATCTTATTCCATAAAACCGTCGTAAATATTTCTGAGTAACCGAGCGATCCCATCCAAATGTACTCTGTGAAGAAATGGAATACAAACAACATCAGACTAATCAATATAAATATAGATAAGGCAATATATCCAGTGACCCGTGAGATCTTTTTCAACTTCTCTACTTGTTCCCTTCCTAAGGGATTTCTATAATTCAAAATAACTTCCTCCAATATTATAATCATACTTCACGACTCTCTTGATCTCGTGAAGTTGGTTGCTCTTTTAGGGAATGACACCCTCTTCTTAGTGTAACATAGGAAGTTCTTATGACTCGCAAATAATCGCTTTTAGTATGAATGAATGTCACCATTACCATAACCCCGCTATGTCACTTCAGTATGTAGCTATAAATAGGGTTTATGAAATTGATGAAGCTGATTAAAATGGAAAGATCGGAAATAGCCTCAGATAGCTATTCCCGATCTTTATTATGCACTAATATTCTTCCTTTTGAGATTGATTATCCAATGAACGCTGGATA
>Ga0209487_1001214_pt1 | contig 22074 bp, 17 predicted proteins | sample Poulit2012_FD_187524 | JGI IMG/M metagenome (GOLD analysis project Ga0209487, IMG submission 187524) | Agricultural soil microbial communities from Georgia to study Nitrogen management - Poultry litter 2012 (SPAdes) (version 2) | ecosystem: Environmental > Terrestrial > Soil > Agricultural land...
CTTTGCCTTAGCAATAATTGTATATTTGTTTTTATCTTTTGACAAAGAACGATATCTATGCAATTTGTACATCCAAATATACTTTATGCATTATTCCTACTAGGAATTCCTATTCTTATCCATCTCTTCCAATTACGTAAATATTCGCCAGTAGACTTTACTAACGTGGCAATGTTAAAACGCATTGAAAAGCAAAGCAGGAAAAGTCATAGTATTTTACAATGGCTACTTCTGCTTACACGTTTATTGCTATATGCGTGTATTATCTTTGCTTTTGCACAACCGTTTTTTCCTAAAAACGAAGAAACAATAGAAGATAAGGAAGTTATTCTATACCTTGATAATTACCTAAGTATGGATGCAACTATTGGTAAAACAAATCTGCTTCATCGTATTAAAACAGAGTTTCAAACATTAGAAAATACTCCCTCGCAAATAAGTTGGTTTACTAACACCGATGTATATTACGATCAAAGTCCACAGCAATTTATAGAAACAGTTAAAGAGTTAAGCATATCCCCAATAAAGCGTTCGCCCAATGAAATTCAACTACAAGTAGAGCAATTAGCAAATCGATATCCGGATAAAAATTTTGAGCTTTTATGGATTTCTGATTTTCATAGGTTTACAGAAACCGATTTAAATGACTTTAATAAGATAGCAGTAAAGGCTTATTCTATTCAACCAGATAAATTTCAGAACACTAGTATAGATACGTTGTATAGAAATACAGAAACATCGGAAATAACAGTTGAAATCTATCATAAAGGCGAAGACACCGAAACCACCGTATCTTTATATAATGGCGATGATATATTAGGAAGGCAAAAAGTTCAACTATCCGATTCTCTTTTAGAAAAACTTAGTTTTACAGTACCTGATGAGATTATAAAAAAAGGAAGAATACAGATTGAGGATCCATACATTGCGTTCGACAATAAGAAGTACTTTAGCCTGATGCCACAACAACCCATAAAAGTAAAAGCATTGGGAACTGGGGAAAACAGTTTCTTAAAGGTTTTTGAATCCAAGGAGTTTCAATTAGAAAGCTTAGATGAAAATACTAATGATTTAAGTGGACTCGCTGAAGCAGATCTTATAATTCTTTATAATTTAGATCGATTAACCACCCAACTTTCAAGCTTAATTGAAAATAGTGTAGCAAACGGATCATTTGTACTGCTACTACCCCCAGAAACAATGCATATTGAAAGCTACAATACACTACTGCAAAGGTTAGATGCTCCGAAATTTACTATAAAGAAAGCACATCAGCGTAGATTGTCTACCATTCATTACGATCATCCTATGCTACAAGGAGTATTTGAACGCAGAGTAGAAAATTTCCAAAACCCATATATAAAACAGTATTTTGGACTGCAAAACAACGGTTCCCCTATTCTATCCTATGATTCTGAAGAAGCATTTTTGACACAAGCAGGATCGGTATTTTTATTCACTGCATCCTTAACAGAAGAAAACACCAACTTTATAAAATCGCCGCTTATTGTACCTACATTGTACAATATAGCAATGCAAAGTCAACCACAGAAGCAAATATACCAGCTTATAGGCGAAAGCTCTACTTTTGCTATTCCTGGGGAGTTTATTACTCAAGATATAGTACATATTACTGATGTTGAGGATAGCTTTATACCGATTCAAGAACATAAACAAAATGGTATTTGGATTACCACTACCGATCGTCCATTAAAAGATGGGAATTATCAGATTACTTTAGATGAAACAACCTTAGATTGGATTAGTTATAATTATCCGAATTTAAATAAAGAAATCCATTATCCAGATCTTTCTAGTTGGAGTACTGTGTTGCACACAACGAGCCTAGAGCTTCCCAATATAGAACAAAGTTTAGACGAGGATTCCCATACATTGTGGAAATGGTTTGTTATTTTTGCCCTACTATTTTTGGGAATAGAAATATTACTGCTTAAATATTACCGATGAAAATACTTCTGAAATCTGCCACCATAATAGATTCCACTTCGGAACACCATCTTTCAAAAAAAGATATATTAATAAACAATGGAGTTATAGAATCCATTGCAGATTCAATCAATGTAAAGACTAATAAAACTGTATCCCTTGAAAATTTACATGTTTCCATGGGATGGTTCGACAGCAGTATATCTTTTGGAGAGCCTGGCTACGAAGATCGAGAAACTATAGATAATGGTTTGGAGGTTGCTGCAAAAAGCGGATTTACTCATATAGCGTTAAATCCAACTAGCAAGCCTATAGTACAGTCGCAAGCAAGCATTCAATATTTACGAAGCCGTGCTAAAGAACATGCGGTAAGCCTGCATCCAGTTGGTGCAATGAGTATAGATGCTAAAGGCGAAGACCTGACAGAATTATACGATATGCATTGCGAAGGAGCAATTGCTTTTTACGATTATCAGAAACCTATAGAAAATGCTAACCTACTTAAACTAGCCTTGCAATACACACAAAGTTTTAATGGCTTGATACAGTCTTTTCCTATGGACAAGTCTATCGCTGCAAAAGCCGTTGTAAACGAAGGAGTTACAAGTACCATGTTAGGTTTAAAAGGCATGCCTTCGCTTTCAGAAACCTTACAAATAGCAAGAGATATAGCTATTTTAAAATATACAGGAGGACGTTTACATATCCCAACCATTTCAACGGCAGAATCTGTAGAAATGATTAAACAGGCTAAAGCTTCAGGCCTTCAAATTAGCTGTAGCGTGAATATCACACATTTACTTTTAACCGACTCAGTATTAGATAGCTTTGATACACGATATAAAATTCTACCTCCAATTCGTTTAGCTGAGGATAGACAAGCCTTATTAGACGGTTTAGCCAATGGTATTATTGATGGTGTGACATGTGACCATAGACCACTTACCATCGAAGAAAAGAAAGTGGAGTTCGAACAAGCGCTCTATGGAAGTATCGGGATGGAGAGTGCATTTCCGGCTTTAAATAAATTAGTAGGAACTGAAAGAGCTGTTACTTATCTAAACGGCCTGAAAAAAGTGTTTGGCATTCCGGAGCAAACTATTAAAGAGGGTTCTGTTGCTAATTTAAGTTTATTTCAACCAGATGGGGAATGGAGTTTTGAAAAAGAGCATATTTTAAGCAGTCAAACCAATAGTTCCCTTTTAGGTCAACCTATGAAAGGAAATGTTTACGGAATTATAGCTAACAACCAATTAAGCTTACGAGACTTTGTCAAATAGTTCATTACGACCAGAAGTTGTGGCAATCATTGCCTATTTAACCCCTTTTGGACTAATTGCAGCTTACTTTTTAAATAAAAATAAAGGAGATATCTTCGCAGGCTTTCATGTTAAAAACATGTTTGGCATTACACTCTTACACTATATTGGCGTACTTTTTGGTAGTATGGGATTGGGAGTTTTACATGAAGTTCTGTTTTTTATTTCTATCTTATCCTGGATTCTGTCCTTTGTAAGAGTATTATTAAAGCAAATGGCAGGTGTGCCTTATTTGGATCAACTATTTCAACAATGGTTTAAATTTTTAGATTAAATGAGCAATGAAAATTTAAGGAAATATAGACATCATGCTATTATAAGCTATATGACAATTTTAGGAACGTTTATCGCAATAGTTCTAAATAAAGAAAAGAACGAGTACGTTAATTTTCACATACGTCAAAGCTTAGGCACCTATATAATATTAATATTAGCTTTACTTTGCTTGATAACCAGTCCATTATTAGCTTTAATAGTATATTTTTTATTTGTAGTATTATGGGTATTTGGTTTAGTTGCAGCATTGCAAAATAGCATCAAACCCATTCCCTTATTAGGCGAAAAATTTCAACAATTATTTTCAAAAATAGTTTAATTTCTATTTTAACATTATGCAAACAAAACAGACATTACCTTTAGTACATAATTATCGTCCATCGAATCTTAGTGAGAAAGCACCAGCCATTATCATGCTCCATGGATATGGTAGCAACGAAGATGACTTGTTCTCTTTTGCACCAGAATTACCAGAAAAATATGCTATTATAGCACTAAAAGCTCCTTTGTCTTTACAAGGAATGGGAAATGCATGGTATACAATACACTTTGAAAGTGCAGATAATACAAAGTTTAATGATATTGAAGAGGCTATAAAAGCTAGAGAAACTGTTGTTAAAACAATTGATAACGCTATAGAATTATACAATTTAGATTCTGAAAATATTACCCTTCTAGGATTTAGTCAAGGTACTATTCTTAGCCTAGCTGTGGGATTGAGCTATCCAGAAAAAATAAAGCGTATAGTAGCATTAAGCGGATATCTAGCAAAAGATATGCTAGTAGATGGTTATGAAAACAAGGATTATTCTCATTTAGATATTTTCCAATCACATGGAACAGCAGATATGATTATTCCTGTGCAATGGGCTCGCGATGCAAATGAATCCTTAAAAGCCATGGGAATAAAGGCAGAGTACAAAGAATATCCAGTAGGACACGGTGTTGCCCCACAAAACTTTTATGATTTCCGTAAGTGGTTAGACTAGTATAAATAATAGTATTAATAAATAAAGGTTAGCCTAAAAAGCTAACCTTTATAGTTTTATAAAACACTTAAGCGAATTATCTTGACGTATATAGAAATGAATTTAGCAACTCTACTTCAATAGATTGGTCATCAGGATTGTAAAAGTATTCTAGAACCATCTCGCCCCAATAAGTACCATCGGTAAAATCTGCCAAAACCCATTTGTGATTTAGCAACTGTACCTTATTCACTTGCATAGTCCCTTCCATTCCCGAATATGGTACAAGTGGATTATCCTCTCTCCCATTCTTATCATAAAAATAATTTTCAATTTTTTTAACCAAAGAGTCTGGACGCGTATTATAAACTTCTTCGATATAGCTAAGGGCACTTTCATTCTTTTCTAAAGAGAAATATGCTTTTTCAGAATAAGACGCTTCTAATTCTTTATTCTCAATTTCTAATCGGTCTATTACCCTTTCTAACGCTTGATTATCTTCATGTTGTCTCTCAAAAACTGACGATTGATATTTATATAAAAACACTAATATAACCGTAACAAACATCAATAGGTATAAGTAAATCTTCTCTCTCATTCTAAATTTTAAATTTCAATTTGTAAAGTATCGTAGGCTAAAAACACATTTTTTGGAAGTTTTTTCTCTACTTCCTTATGAAAACCAAGCAAATGACTAATATGCGTAAGATATGCTCGTTCGGGATTTACATCCTCTATAAACTCCAAAGCTTCTTTTAGATTAAAGTGAGAATGGTGCTCAGTTTCACGTAGTGCATTAACCACCAGCACCTTAGACCCTTTAATCTTTTCTCTTTCCTCTTTGTCCATTGTTTTTACATCGGTCAAATAGGTTAAGTCATCTATTCTAAAACCAAGTACTGGAATTTTATAATGCCAAGCTTCAATTGGAATTACAGTTTTTCCACCGATTATAAAGCTATGATCCTTATCTATATGATGTTCTTCAATAGTCGGTGCGCCAGGATATTTTTCTCCTTCTTTAAAAATGTATGCAAATCTCTGGTAAAGGGATTCAAACACTCTTTTATGAGCATAGAACGGCATAACTCCTTGTTTAAAGTAATAGGGTCTTATATCGTCTATTCCTGCGGTATGGTCACTGTGTTCATGTGTAAACAGAACGCCATCTACACGTTGGCAATTCGCGCGTAGCATTTGATATCTAAAATCAGGACCACAATCTATAACATACTTACTGTCCTTCCATTCTAGCAAAACAGAAACCCGCAAACGAGTATCACGTGGATCACTACTATGGCATACGGGATGCGAACTAGCAATCACGGGGATCCCTTGTGAAGTTCCTGTTCCAAGAAAAGTTAGTTTAATTCGTGATTTCATAATTGCAAAAGTAAAGTATATTTTTTTGTTTACCTATTGTATTTAGTACCTTTGTGGCTATTTCAAAGTAAAGCTCATAACACTATGACTAATACTCTTTTGGCAGATGGTCCGTATAAAGATATCCCATCTACTAGCAATAAGGCATTACGAATTAATTTAAATAAAAATATTTACGGTTCTTTTGCTGAAATAGGCGCAGGTCAAGAGACCGTAAGACACTTCTTTCGTGCAGGAGGTGCCTCTGGAACTATTGCTAAAACCATGTCGGCTTATGACAAGAGTTTTAGTGATGCTATCTATGGTGTAGAACCATCTGGAAGATATGTTACCGAAGAGCGTTTAAAGAAAATGCTAAGTCATGAGATGAGCTTATTAGAAGAGCGTATTCCTCGTGATATAAATCCTAACAAGTTATTTTTCTCATATGCTAATACCGTAGCTACTATAGATTTTTCTAAAAAATATAAAGGCCATGGTTGGGTAGGAATTAATTTTCAATTAGACCCGGATCAAAAAGAGTATAATGAGATAATTCTTCATGTGCGCTTTCATGAAAATGAAGCTATACATCAGCAAAATACATTAGGTGTGGTTGGTGTAAACCTAATATATGGTGCTTTTTATCATTACGATGACCCAAAGAAACTTATCGGTTGCTTGTATGATAATATTGATCATGATAGTATTGAGATAGACACTATAAACTTTTCTGGACCACAGTTCGAAAATGTAGATAACCGTTTAATGAGTTTAGTGTTACTTAGAAACGGGATGACAGAAGCCGTAATGTTTGGACCTGATGGAAATAACATTCTACCTGCGTCTAAACTATACAAGAAAAATATCCTTGCTTTCCGTGGAAGTTTTAGGCCTATTACCAAAGTTGGAATAGATATCTACAAAAATGCAGAAGAGCTATTTTTACAGGAAAAACGGGTATCTGAAAAAAATACCGAAGTGATTTTTGAAATAACCCTATCTAATTTAAGTGCTGAAGGGGAAATAGATGAAGCAGACTTTATGGATCGCGCCAGGCTATTGTCTTCGTTGGGATATACGGTTTTACTGTCTAACTTCAGAGAGTACTATAAACTTGTAGAGTATTTTGCTCGCTTTACCAAGATGCGTATTGGTTTAGCTATGGGTGTTAACAATTTAATTAAGGTATTCGACCAAAAATATTATCGAAACTTAAGCGGTGGAATATTAGAAGCTTCCGGAAAGCTATTTTCTAAAGACATGAAAGTCTATTTATATCCAATGCATATAAAAGAGACGGATGAAATTATTAATGGTGATTTATTGGGGCGTTATTTAGAAGATAGCACTTTAAAACTATATGAGTTCTTTAGAAGTTCTGGACGTATTGTAGATATAGAAAATTACAATAAAGATTATCTGCATATCTTCTCCAAAGAAGTATTAAAGATGATTGAAAACGATGTTGAAGGTTGGGAAAAACTACTTCCTGAAGGAGTGCCAGATATAATAAAAGAGCAATGCTTGTTTAGCTGTGTAGCGATTCCTTCTAAAAGGAAAGTCACACAGGAATAATAATAGATTTATAATAATAAAAAGCGTTTATCATTTATGGTAAACGCTTTTTTATTGGAAAGCTATTGTAAAGTATCTTCTGGTAACCTAGCCTTATTGTTTAAATAGTATTCAATAGGGAAAGTGTTGTCGTCTGGTGTTACTTCTAGGTCTTTTTGAGATTCTAGTTCTATCGTTTTATTAAATAGCTTTTTTACTAACTCTTTAAATGTATTAAAGTCAACAGAGTAAGAAATACCAGCGCCTTGTTCAAAAATCTGATTCTCTCCAAGAAACTGGATATCCGCTTGACGGTTAAAGAAAATTAAGCGTAAACTTCCATCTTCATTCACCAACCATTGCACATCTATATCACCTGCAATACTATTTTCATATATTCCACCAACTGGCACCCCTACTTTACCATTTATCAGTATTCGTTCGTTTATATGAGTAGATAAAGTTACTCCGAATCTATCGGCGGTTTCTTGATTGGGCAAGTTACTTCCTTGGGTATAATCCAAACCAACGGTAAATTTCCCATCCTTATCAGCAAATAATTCGTTTAGCAAACCAGAAACTTTATCAGCCAGAGTACCTGAGAACGCATTTGCTCCTTGGAAATTATCGTTTACAAACGAACCCGATGCAATCAAAAATAAGGCTTGTTTATCCCGTTCCTCCCTATTCTGTAGTTTATACTCTAATTCGCTTTTTACCGATGAACTCACTCTAGGGAACTCAATGTCGAAAGCTAAATCTGGTTGAGTAAGTTGTCCACTTAAATCTATTAATACTTCTACTGGAATGGTACGGTTGATAGAAGTGTTGTCTAATAGTACCGATGGATTCGCATCGGTTTCATATTTCGTTTGTAGGTTTATAGTGGCGCGTTCCGGATTTCCATCCCACGATATGAATCCACCTGGAACTACCTTAATTAACTTTTGAATTATACCTGCATAACGGAAGTCAAAGTCACCATCTATCACCTGGAAATCCCCTTCCATATTAAACTTACCCATGGTGTTAAGTTGTATTAATAACGTTCCAAATCCACGAGCACGTAACGTAGAATTATTAGTCTTATCGACTACTACATGAACTTCTGCATTATTATTAATATCTAAGTCAAAGTTTACAGACAATCCTCTAATATCTTTAGAAACAGTACCTCCGGTTAATCTTTTTTCCTTTTCTTCTGGTGATAAAAATACTATAAAGGAATCGTCGCCAATAGACTCTGCATCACTCAGAGGAATAGTAAAATTGGTATTTTTCTCTGTAGTAGCAGAAACGTCTATGGTTAACTCTTTAGCAGGTCCATGAATATAAGCTAAACCACTTATAAAAGCAGTTCCATAATACAAGGCATCTTCTTCTTCAGTGGTATCTAAAACGAGCATCTCATTGGCATTGATGCGCATATCAAAGTTTATATCTTTAAAATTATTGTGGGTAATCGTAGCATTTAAAACACCTTGGCTTTGATATTTGGTATCGGTCATACTTGCATTTCTAATTTGCCAGGAATTTTTACTAACTACTACTTCGGTATTATCCCCTAACCTATAATCCACATTTAAATATGGAATTAACATTCCAGTTTCTTTTAAATACAATCTTCCCAATACCTCTGGTGCAACAGGATTTCCTGATAGTTGAATACGGCCTGTTGCCATTCCCCTTAGCCTACTAACAACATGGGCACCAAATGGGCTAAATCCACCAATGTCAAAGGCATCAAAGTCCACATTGACATTCATATTTGGATTTCCCTCAGAAATATCTATATAACCCAAGGCACTAAAATGTTTTTTCTTATTATCAATCAATGAGCCTTCTATATCATACCTGGTTAGGTCTTCATTTCCTATAATATCCAATGCGAAATCGCCATAAGGTACATGGTTTAGCACCAAGCCATTCACTTTGATGGTAGAACTAGGGAAATAATTTCCTTTTTCTTGTTTTAAAGAAAGGTTACCGTTAATTCGACCCATTACTTCTAGGCTGTCTACATTTTGAATAAAATGGCTCAGCTTTACATTTTCAAAGTTTAAATGCACATCTTTATAAGTGGAATCTTTAACCACACCAGCCATGCGAATAAACTCTTCATTATGATTTAAGACCAACGAATCTATACGGATATTATCAAAATTATCTTCCATTACTACCCTGTTCCTATCGTCGTTCTCATGGTTAACATACCACAAGTTATTGTCGAACAATATTCCCGATCTTTTTATGCCAAACACCGATTGTCCTTTTGGGTTTATCGTGTGATAAAAAGACAAATCAAAATAGTCTCCTTGATCCTTTCCACCTCTAAAATTAGCCGATATGGCAAGGGTATCATTTTTGGTAGTATTATCGATTTCTAAACCGTTTATAGCATAGATTTTATTATTTATTGTACCTACGGTTAAGTAAGTGTTGTGCATTGGATTATCGTAATCTACTTGTAGATTTATCTTTTCGATATGATTATTAAATGCCATTATTTCTGGCGATACAAAATCCAATTTAAATGTCTTTTCATCGGACGAAACCTCACCTTTCAATCTAGTATTATCTCCTAATTCCAGTTGGGGAATAAATACGTCTACTATTTTATTATGTATCTCAAAATCATAGGATATGTACTGATTTTCTGTTACTTCTGCGGGAATATAATTGGTATAGATACTACCTATTCCATTTTTAATTAATTGTGGTAAATCAGCTAATTTAAATTTCCCTGTGAGTTGTCCTGTTACTATGTCTGGTGAATTAATAGCAATGGTTCGCTCTTTATTATCAATAGTTGAGGATATAGCAAAGTCATCAAAATAATAATACTTCAGATGGGTTTGGTAGAAGGTTTCTTTGAAATTTAACTCCCCTACTACATCATCTACATTAGTACCTTGCATATCCATGATTACTTTTCCAGTAAACTCTGCAATACTATCTCGTTTTACTAACCCCAATTGATTTAAATCGGAAAAGTTTACAGTAGCTTCAAAATCATATTCATTAATAACATCGCTCATGTCGATAAGACCATTGAAATCTAAATCTAAGTTCCGATCTTTTATTGACGCTACACCATTAAACAACGGATATTTAAGATCGCCTTCCATCCAAACGTTGGTATAGTTATAGTTGTTTACTATAAATGAGGAAATCTCTGCATTGATATCTGTATCTAAAGTCTCGGCTTTCGTGCCTTTTCCATCTACCTTAAGTTTACTGCTTATATTTCCAATATTTTTATTGTTTAATAATTCCCCTGCTTTGAATTCCCTTAAATCAATTTCCCCATGGTAATATGCATTTTCGAAATCTTTAATGTCGCTTAAACTCAAGTCCATTTTCACCACACCTAAGTTGGTATTCCAGGTGCCATTAGTTTGAATAGCATTATCACTTATACTACTTTTCCCTTGTATAGTTACATTTCCTAAGCGTTTAACTTCTTCTGGAATTACTCCTCTTAAAGTAGAAGGAAGCAAAGTCTCTAAGTCGGAAGAGTTGACTCGCAACACATGAGCATCGGAATGAATCTTGAATGGTGTATTTGGGTCAATTAAATCAGTAAATCTGAAATTCCCTTCCACACCAGAGTTTCTGTAGCTTATTCTATTGTCTTTTAATTCAAAATCGAGAAGTGTACCTCGCATTTTAGTTTGAATAGCAAAGTCAATGTTTGCTCCAAGTTCCGAATAGAAAAATCTTATATCATTAGAATTAACAACAGAAGGTTCTATGTCGAAAGTCCATTGTACTACTTCACTAAAATCTGAAAGGCCTTCGACAGGATAGTCTAATTGAATGGTTCCTTTTACATTACTGTTTTTTGTTTCAAGAATCATGTTTTTTAAACCCATTCCTGTTGGTGAGTAATGATAATTTCCGCTTAAATCGGTTACTTCTAACCCATCAAATGAGGTAAACGCAAGTTTTTGAATATCAGAATCGATAACATCTTTCACCAATTTGAAATTATCGGTTTTTAGATAGATATCATCCATAGAGAATACATTCGGTTTTTCTAAATTCTCGTCTGTTATAATGAAACTACCACGATCTAGAATCAAGCGGCTAAAAAACAGGGTAAAAGGATTGTTTGGATCACTTCCTTCACCAAAGTTATCAGCAAAGGTTTCAATTGTAGATTTTTCTTCTCCCTTATATGTTTTTATATGAAAGTATGGATCGTTTAAATAAGTATGTCGAAAATAGAGATGTCCTTTCAGTAAAGCTTTTGGACTTTTGAGTCTAGTACGCAATCTTTTGGTGTAAATTAGTGTATCTTGCTTATGATCGAGAATAAGTACATTTTGCAAGCTAACGCGTCCCGTCCAGCTCAAACCTACTTTAGAAACATGAATAGAAGTTCCGTGTTTTTCATTTATAGACTCTGTTATTTTCTCTGCTACAAAGGTTTGTATAGGCGGTATAGACAATAACAGCACAAGCCATGCAAAAAATGCAAAGCCTATTAAAAAGAGTCGGATTAATATTTTCCTAAGTTTTTTGATGTGCTATATATGTTTTATTTTTACGCCTAATTTTAATTCCAACTTTTAAACTACAAATCTTGCCTAGCAAATCCTATATACTCGGTATTGAATCTTCTTGTGATGACACGGCTGCAGCCGTAATTTGCAACGGAAAGATACTCTCTAATATTGTTGCCACACAAGAAATTCACACGGAATTTGGAGGGGTCGTTCCTGAACTTGCCTCCCGTGCACACCAACAAAATATTTTGCCAGTAGTGCACCAAGCACTTGCTAAGGCAAATATCGTTAAAAAGGACTTATCTGCCATAGCTTTTACGAAAGGACCTGGACTTATGGGTGCATTATTAGTAGGAACTTCATTTGCCAAATCACTGGCCATGGGATTAGATATTCCACTTATCAGTGTTAATCACATGCAAGCTCATATTTTAGCACATTTTATAGAGGAGGAAAATAAAGAGAAACCTAAGTTTCCATTCATTGCTTTAACAATAAGTGGTGGTCATACACAAATAGTTTTAGTAAAAGATTATTTCGACATGGAGATAATTGGTCAAACCTTGGACGATGCCATTGGTGAGGCTTTCGATAAAAGTGCAAAAATGTTAGGTTTAGACTATCCAGGTGGTCCACTACTCGATGAATATGCGCAGAAAGGAAATCCACATGCTTTTCCATTTACCAAACCTAAGGTAGGCCCAATGGATTTTAGCTTTAGTGGTCTTAAAACTGCAGTTCTTTACTTTTTAGAAAGAAAAGAAAAAGAAAACCCAAATTTTATTCAGGAAAATATCGCGGATATCTGTGCAAGCATTCAATTTACTATAGTAGACTATGTAATGGAAAAACTTAAGAATGCTGTAAAAGAAACCGGGATAAAGGAAATTGCCATTGGCGGTGGAGTGTCGGCAAACAGTGGAATTAGAAATGCAATGCTCCAAGCGCAAGATAAACATGGTTGGAAAGTTCATATTCCAAAACTAGAATACTGTACCGACAATGCTGCAATGGTAGCAATGGTAGGCCAATTAAAATACGAACAGGGCATTTTTGCAAGTAATGATATAGTGGCAAACTCACGCTTGAAATTTTAATATTCCATGCAATTATTTATTCAAAAGCAAATAAAAAAAGACAGTAGTTTAGTCACTTTCGATAAAATTGAAAGCCGACACTTAGCTAAAGTATTGCGTAAGAAAGAAGGCGATATCATACATGTAACCAATGGATTAGGAAGTTTGTTTACCTGTAAGCTTGAAGTGATAAACAATAATCAATGTATTGCGCGGATATTGGAAACGCAACTTGAAAAACCAAGGCCCTACTCCTTACATATCGCTATTGCACCTACCAAAACAAATGATAGATTTGAGTGGTTTTTAGAAAAAGCTACCGAAATTGGGATCGATGAAATTACCCCTATTTTATGTCAGTTTTCTGAACGAAGGAGGATACGATTGGATCGTTACGAAAGAATTATAGAAAGTGCTTTGAAACAATCCTTACAGACGTATCTTCCAAAAATTAATCCACTTACACCTATAAATGATTTTTTTGGAAATACCGATTCTTATGATGCTGTTTTTATTGCCCATTGCGATGATGATAGCCCAAGAGTTAGTTTAAAAGAAAACCTACTTCCTAATAAAAACTATTTAATATTTATCGGACCCGAAGGAGATTTCTCACCCAATGAAATTGAAAATGCTAGAAAGAACAATTGGAAAGAAGTACACTTAGGAAATACTCGTTTACGTACCGAAACCGCAGCCATAGTGGCATGCCACTCCGTAACTTTTATAAATGAATAAAAACATGCGATATATAGTATCTGTATTATTTTTTATGTCTACCGTATTATCTTGGAGTCAAGAAATTGCGGTAATGCAATACGATGGTGGCGGAGATTGGTATGTTAACCCCACTTCATTGCCAAATCTAATCACTTTTTGTAACGATAATATTCAAACCAAATTAAATCCAGAGCCGGAAGTAGTTAAGCCAAGCAGTCCCAATCTTTACCGCTATCCGTTTATACATTTAACAGGTCACGGAAACGTGGTTTTTAATGATTATGAACGTAACAATCTTAGAACTTATTTAGAGAGTGGTGGATTTCTACATATAGACGATAATTATGGAATGGATCCATATATCCGCAGAGAACTTGCTTTGCTATTTCCAGATATCGCTATGCAAGAAATTCCTAATGACCACCCTATATTTCATCAAGTCTATGAGTTTCCAAACGGTTTGCCTAAGATTCATGAGCACGATGGAAAGCCACCTCAGGCTTTTGGTATTTTTATTGACGATAGACTCGCTTTGCTTTACACCTACGAAACAGATTTAGGAAATGGTTGGGAAGATCAAGAAGTACATAATGATCCAGAAGAAGTCCGATTAAAAGCTTTACAAATGGGTGCCAATATTATTCATTACGTGTTTAATAATTAATTCATGGCCCTATTAAAATCTCTATTGACTGCCGAAGTACAAGCCTTCATTAAAGAATATGATGAGGATATTTCCAAATTAGCTTTTGCGGGGAGTCCTTTCCCATCGGTACCTATTCAATCTTTATTAGAGCAAATTAGTAGCCGCAGGCAAATTAAAGACAAGCTACCTACTTGGTTCAGCACCGATTATATATACTATCCACCTAAATTAAATCTTGAGCAAACTTCTTCGGAGATTACAGCGCAACACAAAGCTCGCTTTGTAGAAGGAGAAACACTAGCAGATATAACAGGTGGGTTTGGAGTAGATACCAACTATTTTGCAGAAAAAATAACATCGGTTACGCATTTCGAAAAGAATGAAACCTTATCCGAAATTGCAAGACATAATGCTAAGCAACTTGATGTAAGTAATATTACATTTAGAACTGGGAATAGTATAGCGTTGTTAGAAAAGCAATATGATATTATATTCGCCGATCCAGGAAGGAGAACTGCAAGCAGAAGTAAGGTGTTTTTATTAAAAGATTGTTTACCCAATATTCCTGATAATTTAGAGCACATTCTTAATCATACCAAACTTCTTCTTTTAAAGACCTCCCCTATTCTAGATATTAGCATGGGGCTAAACGAACTTAAGAATGTTAGCGAAATTCATGTAGTTGCGGTAAACAATGAGGTAAAAGAGTTGTTATGGTTTATTACGGCTCTTGCTCCTGTAGGGAAACCAAAGATTTATACTTTTAATTATTCAAAAAATAAAGTAGATACCTTTGAAACAACCGTAGAAGATTACGATATAGCCGATTATAGTAAACCTAAAGCTTATTTATTTGAACCAAATGCAGCCATTCTAAAAAGCGGTGCTTTTAATGCTGTAGCAAATGACTATAAAATATTTAAACTCGCAGAAAATAGTCATTTATACACTAGCGATAAATTAATTGATTTCCCTGGCAGACGTTTCGAAATCATAAAAGTAATGCCTTATAATAGAAAGGAAATGCGCTCATTTTTAAAGTCAAAGGCAAATGTTAGCATTCGGAATTTCCCTGAATCTGTTGCACAAATTCGAAAGAAATGGAAAATAAAAGATGGAGGGATGGATTATTTGTTTTTTACGAGTTTGGAGAATAATGAACGGGTGGTAATCAAAGGGAAGCCCATTCGTTAGGTTTATTGCAAAACGCTCTCACCTTTTATTTTTCTTTTTATAAGCATGAAACAGTTCTTCCTGTTTTTCGAATAAGCGCTGTTCTTCTTTTAACTCTTCCATCTTTTGAAATATAGCTGGCTCACTAAATCGATTTAATCCAATTTTATAATTTTTAAACAAGGCATACTGTACGGTAAACTCAGCCCCTAAGAATAGGATCAGACAGGAGTAATACACCCATAACATGATAAGAATTAAAGAGGAAGCCCCACCAAATACCGAGGTTGGATTACTCTTTCCAAAGTAAATACCTAAACCATAAACAGCAAATAAAAATAAAATGGTTGTAAAGGAAGCACCAACAAAGGTTACCTTCCATCGAATTTTTATATCCGGTAGTAATTTAAATATAGCAGCAAATAAACAAGCTATAAATAAAAAGGATAAAAAGAAGTTAATCAATTCCAAACCAAGCGCACTCAAACTTGGAGCAAACTGAGCTAAATAATCACCTAACACGATTACAATAGCATGAATCACTAAGGAAATCATTAACATAAACCCAATTACCAATACAATTCCCAAAGAAATCATTCTATTTATGAGCATCATTAAAACACTGGACTTTTTCTCCCTTACATTCCATATTCTGTTCATTGCTTTCTTTAACTGGAAAAACGCTCCAGTAGCACCAAATACTAAAGAACCAATGCTAATCAAAAGCATTAACGAGGAGGAGCTTTCAATACTAATATTACTTATTAATTGCTCTATAGTAATAGCCGCATCTGTGCCAATAAACTCAGCAAGTTGCTGAATGATTCTATCCTGTACCGTAGATTTACCAAAGAAGTAACCAGCTATAGAAATAACTATCATCAATAAGCCAGGTAATGAAAATAAAGTATAATAAGCTATAACAGCACTTTGCTGAAAGGGTTTGTTCTTTAACCACTGTTTTATGGTTCTTGTTATTAAGCCTACATACTCTTTCATAATTCCCCTTAAACGACAATTTATTTTTGATACTATAAACTTAGATATTAAAACATGGATAAATAAGGTATTTCGATGTTTTTTAGGATATAGCACCCCGGAATGACAAGCTATTAGCTATCCGATATTCTTACATATAGGATACTACAGCACTATTTTCTACTCCGTTACTAGATTTAATCCTACAATGGAGGCAACGAGTGTAACGATAAAGAATATACGCCAAAAACTAGTTGCTTCATTAAATACTAAAATTCCCATCAATGCAGTACCTACAGCTCCAACTCCAGCAAAAACTGCATAAGCAGTTCCCATAGGAATAGTTTTGGCAGCAATAATCAAGAACCACATACTAAAGAACAAGGAAACTAAAAAGCCTCCAAACCAAGCATAAGAAATCCATCCTTCTGTATTCTCGTATTTAACTAAGCACGAAGTAAAACCTACCTCACAAAGTCCAGCAGCAATAAGGAATACCCAATTCATAATTTTATGTTTATTGAACCGACAAAATAACGTAAAATATCCGTAAATGAAAGTTGTCCTAATAATATTGGTAATTCTTCCTATTTTTGATTTCACTAAAAAACACCTCCACCATGAAAATACTACATACTGCTGATTGGCATATCGGGAAAAAATTACATAAGCATAGCCTTTATCCAGATTTCGCCATTTTTATTGATTGGTTCTGCCAATTAGTAGACAATGAGAATATTGATGTTGTCGTGATTTCTGGTGACATCTTTGATCTTGCCAATCCCTCAGCAGAAGCGAGACAACAGTATTTTGATGCGTTGGTAAGTTTACACAAATTAGGATGCACTATAATTGTAACCGGCGGAAATCATGATTCCCCATCTATGTTAAACGCACCTAAAGAATTACTCAAGTCTTTAAACGTCCATGTAATAGGTGCTTTGCCAGAAAAGATGGAAGATTGTTTAATTCCACTTTATAAAAATGGTGAAATAAAATATATTGTTGCCGCCATCCCCTATTTACGTGACTCTAATTTACACACCGCTACACAAAGTAGTTCGTATGAGGAAAGATTAGAGGCTATGCGAACTGGAATTGCGAATATATATAAACAAGCTGCAGAGACAGCAGCAGCCAAATATCCAGAAATTCCTTGTATTGCAATGGGACATCTATTTGCTGCTGGGGTTACAACATCTGAGAGCGAACGTGACATTCAAATAGGAAACAACGCGATGTTTAATGCCTTTAATTTTGATAGTTATTTTTCGTATGTCGCTTTGGGACATATCCACAAGCCACAAAAAGTAAGCTCGAATATACCAACCTATTATTCAGGCTCTCCCCTAGCCCTATCTTTTAGCGAGCGAACCGATAACAAACGCGTTCTACTTATCGATACAGAAGTAGGTTGGGATCCTAAAAGCATCTCTATACCAAGTATTAGAAAATTATTACTAATTCAAGGAAACATGGAGGAAATTGAAGAGAAATTGGAAGCTTTAGAAAATCACTCAGATTTACCAAGTTTACTCGAAGTTGAATTGGTAGAAGAACAACATAGCCCACAAAAAACTCTAAGGTTTCAAGCTTATATAGAAGCTTTTGATAAGGAAGGTTTTATCATCGTAAAAGATCGAGTGCGCTTTACCGACACCCTCGATACGTTAAGCGAAGTAATGGGTACACAGCATACTTTGGAAGACCTAACCCCAAAAGACGTTTTTACTAGCTTGCTAGATCAACAAGACATGGACGAAGAATCAAAAAATATGATGCTTGCCTCCTTTCATGAAATTTTAGAATCCCTAGAATCCTAAACTATGCGCATATTAAAAGTTGCTTTTAAAAATATCCATTCACTTTCTGGAGAACATAAAATCGATTTCACCAAAGAACCGTTTACCTTCTCCCCCCTTTTTGTTATAACCGGAGCAACCGGTAGCGGAAAAAGTAGTATTCTAGATGCAATATCCTTGGCTTTATACAATACCACTCCACGAATGGGAAGGGTATCTAGAACTGGCGTAGATACAGGTGGAGCTATCTTGACTCGCGGACAAGAAGAGGCCTATGCCAAGGTAACCTATGCATGTAAACAAGGAATTTTCCGATCTGAGTGGCATATTACTACCGCTCGTACTGGAAATTTACGTGATTACGACATGTATCTGTATGATGTAGAAACCGACAAAGCATTAAATTACAATAAAGGAGCCATTCCTAAAGCCAACGAAGAACGCATCGGGTTAAGCTACGATCAGTTTAACAAATCTGTCATTCTAGCTCAAGGAGAGTTTGCCGAATTCTTAAAAGCACCAAAAAAAGAACGTGGCGATCTTTTAGAAAAAATAACTGGCTCTGGAATATATAGAAAAATAGGAATGGCTGTTTGGCAAAAGTTTAGAAGCCACGGGAAAAAATCGGAAGAGTTAGAAGTGGTCTTACAAAGCAAAAAAGACGAACAAAAGCCAAAAGAAGAAGTACAAGCTAAAAGTGCCGAAGAAATCCAATTGCAAAAACAGTTGAAAAAGCTAGTGGCTCAGGTAGACGTATTAAAAGAACAAAACAAACAAATTGATATTCTTTTAAAGAAACAAGCTGAATCAAAGAAAACACACGCAGAGCTAACAGCTTCTAGCGAGGCGTTAAAAAAGTTTATGGCACAAGAAGGAAAGCTTTGGCAAGAACATAAAAAGCTCCTACCCTATTTGTCTGACATTCAAACTTGGGAACAGACAGCAAACCACTTAAAAAGATTAGAAGAACAAAAAAATAAGTTAGTTCAGGAAAAACAAAGCTTAGCAGCAACTAACCAACAGCTCTGCGACAACATAGCCAAAATCGTTAAAACCGAAGTCACTGAAACAAACGCTATAGCCGATCTAGATGTATTTTATGGTAAATATGAACAACTAGAAAAACAAGTTTTAGAATTGCGAAGTGAATACCGTGAAGAACAGGCAACGGCAAATGGGTTAATAAGGAACTTTGAACCACAAATTAGGTTCGAAACTAAAAATGAAACCTTTGCTTCAGATGTAGAAAGTAGTATAGAAGAAACAAAGAGCAAGTATAATCACTTACTTTTAAAAGTAGCTATTGCTTCAAAAGATTTAACCGAACAATCGGTTGAACATTTCAGCAATAAAATAATAAATCTCCGTCAAGCTCAACTGGTAGCGCAAAACATCCAAAATTTGCACGCCAATGAAAAGAATAGCAGGAAGCAGATTGAGACTTCAAAGAAGAAGTTAACTGAGTTAGATGGACAGCAAAAGCTTTTGGACACACAAGTGAAACTTGCTTTAGCCAACTTTGAAAAACTAGATTTAGAGAAGCAAAATGCGGTATTGACACAAAGCTTAGAAGAGCACAGAAACCGATTAAAAGAAGGGGAAGCTTGCCCACTTTGTGGCTCTTTAGAACATCCTTTTGCACTACATACACCAACGCCACCTTCTGAATTAGAAGAAGCCTTGAAAGCAGCTAAGTCAGAATATGATAAAGCAATTGAAAAACAACTTAAAAGCAAAAGTGATAGAGAAAATATAGCGACTCAAATAGCAAACGACGAAAAAGCAAAGAAAGAAACCCTCGCTAAACTAGAGCAATTAGATAAGGATTTCAAAAAGCAATATCAGCAAATCACCGAAGATCCAGTGAATTTCGATTTCGCTAAAAACATAGCTTTACAAGAAGCGAAATTTAAACATTTGCAAAATGCCTTAGGTTTAAAGAAGCAACTACAAATTCTTACCGAACTTCTACCTGTAGCAAAAAAGATGGTAGCATTATCCAAACAAGGAAAAGAGCTAAATACAGAGAAAAATATGCTATATACTGGAGAGAATTTTAAAGAAGTTTATCATAAGATTCGAGAAGATTTCCAACAAAATAGAAGTACATGGCGAGTGAAAATAGACCAAGAGCAAAGCCTTATAGAAGAAGTAAACAAAACGCAATCTAGTTTAAAGCAAACCGCTAAGAATTTGGTAACTGAGCTTAAAACGATTGGTGTAGAAAGTATAGAAGCTGCTATAAAAATTCGCTTAAAAGACAATGTTTATCTAGCCTATGATAAGCAGCATAGCACCTTGCAACAGAAAATTCAGATAGCAACAACGCAATTGGAGTTACAGCAAAAGGAAATCTTGAAGTTAAAAGAATCTGTTTCGTTAGATAATAAAGATCAAGTTCGCAAAGACTTAAATAGCAAGGAAGAAGAGTTAGAAAAACTCAAATCGCAAGAAAAAGAAGTAGCGTTCTACTTGCGAAATCAAGCACGATTGAAAAACGAAATCGAAGTAATTGAAAAAAAGCTAGCTATCTTATCAAAAGAGGCAAAACCTTGGAAAATGCTCAACAGTTTAATCGGAGATGCCACAGGTAACAGGTTTAACGATTACGCACAAGACATGACCTTGACCCATCTTCTCCACTTAGCCAATAAACGTCTAGATAGCTTAAACAAGCGTTATAAAATGGATAAACCAAAGGAAGGAGAAGGCGATGGCCTAATGGTAATAGACCAAGACATGGGGAATCAACGACGAGCTATAAGCACGTTATCTGGTGGTGAAACTTTTATGGCAAGTTTGGCATTAGCCCTTGCACTATCAGATTTAGCAGCAAAAAACGTACAAATAGAAAGCATGTTTATAGACGAAGGTTTTGGAACCCTAGACGCAGAATCTCTTGACCAAACACTAGATACCCTAGAACGTTTGCAAATAGAATCCTCCAAAATTATCGGAATCATCAGCCACGTAGACTCAGTAAAAGAACGAATTGCCACACAAATACAACTTACTCAAGACGGGAAAGGTTATAGTAAAATGGAGATTGTAGGTGGGTAATTGATGCCTGGCAACTAGTTTTATTTTTGCATTCGAATATTTGCTAACGCACTGAATTATAGACTTCTGGTGGCTTAAATACAGATTACTCTTAAGTAATAAGCTTTACTGAGCAAGTAGCCGTCCAGTCACTCGCTGGCTCGCTAGGTTAGCGTTTTACAGTCTGAGTTTTATACTCTGAGATTGTAACTCCATGTTTATCGATTGTCCACTTCTAGTGGAAGGAACTTGTTGATTTAGTGATTGATTTTAATTACGAATTAGAATTTTCGCTAATTTGTTTATACGTTGATTGCTGTTGGTTGAAGCGCCTAAATGCAACACAGATTAATCTTATTATTATGAAAGTATACTCATCCAAAGAAGAAAGAATAAATGTTATTTCTCATGCTATAGGATTTCTACTGAGCATTGTTGCCTTGGTTTTATTAATTAAGAAAGCAAACACCTATGGAAATTCCCAAAGCGTCCTAAGCGTAACTATTTACGGTATGAGTTTGATTGTCCTTTACGCCGCCTCAACTTTATTCCATAGCGCTAAGCATGGAACGTTAAGGAAAAGGTTTCAAATTTTTGACCATGCTGCTATTTTTGTCCTTATCGCAGGAACCTATACTCCTTTCGCCTTAATTTCCCTACCTGATTCTACTGGGAAACCTCTTTTTATTATCGTTTGGAC
>Ga0209487_1001215_pt1 | contig 22058 bp, 18 predicted proteins | sample Poulit2012_FD_187524 | JGI IMG/M metagenome (GOLD analysis project Ga0209487, IMG submission 187524) | Agricultural soil microbial communities from Georgia to study Nitrogen management - Poultry litter 2012 (SPAdes) (version 2) | ecosystem: Environmental > Terrestrial > Soil > Agricultural land...
TAGCAATTTCTTTCCTTAACTCTTCTTCCTTTTTATCGATTAAATATATTCTTTGCTCAATAGTTTCATTATTTTTCTTTAAACTATTTTCAAATGTTGAAATAAGATCCTTTCTATTTTGTTTAAGACGTTTTATGTCATCTTGAGTTATATATATATCTTTAATATCTTTTAATAATTGATCAAGCATAAGCATATCTAGTATTGTTTCATAATCAGATAAAGTCGGATTCTGCCTTAATGAAACCAAACTAGACTTTGCTGTTAATATTACCTGTTTATCATAGTCCTGCCTTTTAATTCCAAAGAACTCCCTATATTCAGTGAGTTCCTTAACCTCACCATTAATATAAATAGATGAATCACCATTACCTATAATTCTTTTTACATCATATAACTCATTATTATATTTTATCTTTGCATCCAAATAATATTTATGAATCGCTTCTTTCATGATTGATGAATCATTATTTGCACCTAGTAAATAATCGATCATTTTTAAAAGTAATGTTTTTCCCAAACTATTTATTGTGGAAGTCCTATCTTCTGGGCGTTTTATATCACCATAAATGAAAGTTAATCCAGATTCTTTAAATTTAATATTTCTCACAAGTTCATCGTTGGGAGACATGATATTAAGTTCTAATATTTTCATTAAAAATCTCTCCTTGATTTGTATACTCAATCATATTGGCTAAGTACATAAAATTAATTGAATATACGAACTTCTGATAAGAGGGAAACTTAATATTATCCCCATGCTTATTTAACTTTGAAAATTCCACCCATAATTCATCTACTGTCATTTTATTCTTACCTAAACATTCTAATATCAAGCCACTAATGCCTATGCAGCTCTCAGCTAAAGTAATATACTTATTAGGCATTAACATTTTTCTTCACCTCTTTTTCAAAAATATCACAATGGTCAAAAATATAAATTACTAAATACTTAGCTGGTACCTCTACCCATAAATTATGCGAACTAAGCTTACTTATTCCCTTATATATTTCATCCAGTAATTTTGAACCCCGATAATCCTTTGATAAATGCTTATACAGATTAATTACATACTTTGTTATTTTATCAAATAAGTCACTTGTGTCAATGTTCTGGTTAAGCATAGATACAGCATTTTCTACTACATATAAGTTATCTATTATTCTGTTTATTTCTGCCTTCTTGTCATCTAATTTATTTATACTTATTTTCATAGGGTTCGAAATTCTTACATAATTGTTACTTTTGTTATCTTCATATGTCAAAGTCATTATTTTGTTTCCCAAGTTTGTTAAAAAGTCATACATATTCCAGTCAGTAATCGTGCCAGTTGGAATATCCATTGTTAAATTAATACTACTCCTCATTATTGCTAATATATTTCGATCATCAACTTCATGTAGTAATCTTTTTATGTATTGCAAATTAGTAACCTGATATTCAAATTTATACCCCGTTTTTTCTTGTAATTCTAAAACAGCTTTTTCAAAAAATCTATCTGGATCTTTTGGTAGATGATCATCGAATGTATTGGTTATGAAAATAAAATGATCGATATCCCCATTCCACTTTCCTTCAGAAATCTTTTCTAACAAGCCCGATAAATCCTCTACAAATTTGTTTCTGATTTCTTTTGCAAAACTTGAACGTATCTGTGCTGGAGCATACACTTGATAAAATTTCCTTTGCTCCACAACCCACCCATCATTTTTATCATCTCCACCACCTGCTGATGGCATTTCATATGTTAATCCTTTATATTCATAAAATTCCTTCAAAATATTACCCAAGTTAATCTGAAAATTTAACTTTGTAAGACTTTGCAATTTCATACAAATTAGTTCGATATTCTCATTCTTATTCATATCTTTCTCCATTTCCAATTAACTGAATCAAATTCATAGTTACATCTATAATCTATGCTTTCATGACATAATGATACCGATAGTAAGAGACAACTATACTATGCATCATAAGGGCGATTATTCAGTATTATGATATTGATTAAATTAATAATATTTTAGTATATATATTAATACTTTATAGGAAAATAACATGATCAAATTGATAAAATAAATTATATGAATTTCATATTTTTAACTATTAATAATTATAACATTAAATAGTAAAAACACCACTAAACAGGAACGTACGATCCTATTCGTTGACAACCACACCTTTATCACAAAGCATTTTGATTAATATCTATTAATTAGGATCACTAAAACATACTATTTATGACATATTTTTCACCGCACGACAGGTGTAGTACTCGTAAAGTTTATCTTCAATATAAAACATTTTTTCACTAAAATTATTTACGATAGATATTGCATATTATACTGAAGCATTCTGGTGTCCAATGAAGATATATTAATAAATCATATAGGTGAATGAATTTTATAATTACCAAAAAACAGTCCCTTCGAAACTGTATGTTGTAGAGTAATGGCATTAAATCGGTATTATGAAATTCACTAAAGTAATCTAACTCATATCCCTTTCCAGATATTTGCCGTAACTTTTTAAAGACTCTACTTAATTATTTTATTTAATCAATAGAACTCGTTACTTATGTGCTATCAAAATAATCCACTAGACTATCCAAATTTGGCATATCTTTAAATTCATCGCATCTAGCTCTACCATTTTCTGCAACTCATAGTGAAATACTGATGCTAGCATGATTTTATAGACAAACCTAAATTGAAATATTACTCAGCAAAGTAACTGTTCCTTTTCACAATGGCAAACAGTTACTTGCCAAGTGGTTGGCTAGTTTTTACAACCATTTTTGTCACAATCAATTCTAGAACTAGTATTGATCCAGTGATCACTTTTTACGTTAGTATCAACGCCACAGCCAGTAGTTCCACCTTTTATCCCCTTATGGACAATATCAGTTGGAGTATGTTTAACTGCCATCTTTATCCCCCCTTTTTAATTCCAAGAGATTGAAACTTAAAATTTAAAGTTTCATCTATAAGTATATATTCGACAAAACAGTACTAAAATCCTGCTTTTTCTATAATTTACTTCGTTTTTAGTCATAATTACTTATTCAATATAGTTAACTCAAGTTTTACAGTACTGAGTTCATTCATTTTCAGTACCAAGGGAAATAATCTCGAAGAAGAAAACTATTCTAAAGACCCCATAATGAATTATAGCTGTAGGAGTAATATAGGGGAGGAAATATCTGAAGATTTTTATGGAGAAAGAATTCTTGCTTTATCCACAGAACAGAATCGAACTAAAAACTCTATAAAATTAATACTGCACCCCACAAGTTAGAGTAAATATCTAACCTGTGAGGTGCATTCATAGCATGAACTTCAAACAGCTATCTAATATCCAACTAAAACTCCACCAACTCATCAACCTTCACGGCTTGTCCAGTCTTCAGTGAAATATTTCCAGCAATTCCTGTTAAAATTGATGTCGCTCCATCAATATGTGAGGCTGCACGATTGAATCCATCTTTCTCGGGAACGCCAAATAAATCCTGTAGTAAAATCGGATCTCCTCCACCATGCCCACCTTCACCTTCAATGACCTCTACTTCATATGGCTCACCAAACATCGGTAACACACGAATCGACTTTTCTTCTAACTTACCTTCATCTTCCTTCGATCCACCTGAGTTAATATATGACTGCTCCCGAACCTGAACTTCCATGCGACCCTTACTACCATTAAAAGAAACGATAAATCCTTCCCATGGTAAATAAGCATTTAATGAATAGGTCAAAATTGCTTTGTTTTTATACGTTACCATCACACCCAATGTATCTTCAATATCGATACCATCACCGAAAACACTTTGATCACGTTGATAGCCGTCATCTTTCTCAGCCTCTAAATACATCGCTTTTAAATGCTCATTATCTTCTAACTGAATCGCAAATGGATCATTTTTTGCATTTTCACTACCGTGTGCACGTTGGTAAAACTTTGTTACACCTCTTGCTTCTGCATTTTCTTTTCCGTAAAAACGCAACCCACCAGTCGCATATACTGTATCTGGTGTTGTGTTTAACCAAAAGTTTACTAGATCAAAATGGTGTGTAGATTTATGAACGAGCAAGCCCCCACTATTATTTTTATTACGATGCCATCTACGAAAGTAATCTGCACCATGTTGTGTATCTAAAGCCCACTCAAAGTTTACAGAGTACACTTCACCAATCACTCCATCACGAATAAGTTCTCTAACTTTCGTATTATGTGGTGCATAGCGATAGTTAAATGTCACACGCACTTCATTACCTGTGCGCTTAATCGCATCAATAATTTCTTGTGTTTTCTCAGCATCAACTGTCATAGGTTTTTCAGTAATCACATCGCAACCTAACTCTAAAGCCTTTACAATATATGTATGATGTGTTCGGTCAACAGAAGTAACAATGACAATATCTGGTTTTTCCTCCTCAATCATTTGATCAAATTCACTTGCTAAATATGTCGCCACCTTTGGATGATCATATTTTTCCTCAAGCAATCGATTCGCATAATCCATCCGCGTTTGATTTACATCACAAAAGGCTAGCAGTTTGCTTGTCTCACGATACTCCTCAACCATTGCTCCATAAAAAAACTCAGCTCTTCCGCCAGGACCTACTAAGACATACTTTTTAACCATACCGTCACCCCTACATTAGATATCATTTATTTACTATTTTCCATACTAAAATACTTTTCTCACCTTTGACCGATTAATTCCTACCACTTATCCACCTAACAATCCTACTACACTTCAATTAATGTCTTATTCGAATGAAATTCTCCCTTTTCAAAAAACGAACACGCCTCATCAAATGAAACTTTGTTTGTGATATACGATTTGTTAAGAAGCCCTTTCCTAAAACACTGTATTACATATTCAAAATCCTCTTTTAATGCATTTCTACTAGCCAATAATGATAATTCTTTTGCATGAAAATCCGGATGAAAGAAACTGATTGTATCATTGACTAGACCGACATATATCAGACTCCCACCATGCGACGCATATTTAAAGGAATTCATCATCGACTCCTTATTCCCTGTTGCATCAAATACGACAGAAGGCAGTTCGCCATCATTGATCTCCAATAGTTTCTGTGCAGTCACTTCATTTGCTTGGATGGCAAAATCGCTTCCAGCCCAACTCTTTCCGAACTTTAATCTCTCTTCAGATAGATCCATTATAATTGTCTGAGCCCCAGCTATTTTAGCAAATCGTGCCACACCTAATCCAATTGGACCTGCACCAATAATTAATGCTGTTTCACCTTTTTGAACACTACTCCTACTCACAGCATGTGCGCCTACACTTAGCGGTTCTATTATTGCAGCTTCGTCTAAAGATAAGTCATTCACTGCTAACACGTTTGAAGCAGGAACTTTTATATATTCTGTCATTCCCCCGTCTTGATGAACTCCAAAGACTTGCATGTTTGTACAACAATTCGTTTGACCATTCTTACATGCCACACACATTCCACAATGATTGTAGGGAATAACGGTTACAACATCACCAACATTCATATGCTTAACATGATTGCCTTTAACCTTCACTATCCCAGAAAGTTCATGACCCAGTATCCTAGGGTATGTAAGAAAAGGTTGTTCACCTTTAAATGCATGAATATCTGTACCACAAATTCCAATCCGTTTTACTTTAATCATTACTTCATCATCTTTAATCTCATCAATGTTTTTTTGCAAAACCATTTCTATTTGTGTCGGAGCTTTGCAAACGATAGATCTCATTTATACCATACCTCCTCTAAAAATCCCATACTATGTTTACTTGACTGCACCCAAAGTTACACCTTTTACAAAATATTTCTGGATAAAAGGATACACAATTACAATTGGTAAAATGGATAAAAATGCTGCTGCCGTTCTAACGGATAGACTTGTTGTATCGGCAATTACACCTGCATCTCCTAACATAGATGCCATTTCCATTTGAATAATCATATCCCTTAAATACGTCTGTAACACTTGTAAGTCCGCCCGATTAATATAGATAATCGCGTCCATATAAGTGTTCCAATGCATGACAGCTGTAAATAAGCTAATCGTTGCGACAGCTGGAAGGGATAGTGGCAAATAGATTCTTAGAAAAATAGAAATATCATTTGCGCCGTCTAATTTAGCCGATTCTTCTAAGCTTTCAGGCACATTTTCAAAAAATGATCGCAATAAAATTACGTTCCATGTACTAATCGCATTCGGAATGACCAAGGCCCAAATCGTATCCGTTAATCCTGTCCCATTAACGATCATATATGTTGGGATAATCCCACCATTGAACATCATCGTAATAATAATATAAACCATAAAGAATCTTCGTCCTGGTAAATAGTGCTTAGATAATGCATAAGCAATTGTTAATTGCAATGCCATATTTATAATCAAACCAAGCACAGTACGTGATATCGTATTAAAAAAAGCCGTCAAAAACTGAGCGTTCTCTATCATAATCTTATAAGCAGACAAATCAAAACCTTTCGGAAATAACATTAACTGACCTTCTCGGATTTGGTGTGGGTCACTAATCGACGCGACTACAACATAATATACTGGCATAAAAGTCAGTACTGCAAATATGAACAAAATCACACCGATAATAATATTTGCTACTGACAAACGAGATGACATATCATTCCCCTCCTTTGTTCATTTGTATCATTACCATATTGATACATTACTCGTTCTTCTAGCAATGGTATTCGCTACCCAGATTAAGATCAGTCCAATAAAGGATTGGAAAAAACCTATAGCTGTTGCGACGCTAAAACGAGCGTCTTGGAGCCCTATTCGATAAATATAAGTACTTAAGACATCTCCCACATCATAAACCATTGGATTGTACAAAATATAAATTTGTTCAAAACCATAATCCATCATTCTTCCAATTTGTAGAATAAACAACAGAATAATTGTATTTCTAATACCAGGTAAGGTAACATAGATAAGTTTTTGAAAACGTGTCGCTCCATCCATTGTTGCTGCTTCATATTGTTGGGGATCAATTCCCGACAATGCCGCTAAGTAAATGATGGCCCCCCATCCCGCTTCTTTCAATATGAGAGAAAGAATCACAATAGGTCTAAAATATTGAGATTCTGCCATAAAGTAAATAGGTTCTAAACCGAACAGCTCTAATATTTGATTGACAAACCCACTCGTAGGAGAAAGGATTTGGATAACGATTCCACCGAAAACAACCCATGACAGGAAATGTGGAAAATAAACGACCGTCTGAATAGTACGCTTGAAAAACATATTTCTTATTTCATTTAATAACAACGCTAAAATAATTGAAGCTGGAAAAACAAACAACAACTCATAAACATTTAGCAAAATAGTATTTTTCAGTATTCGGTAAAAATCAGGATATGAAAATAAAAACTTGAAATGTTTCAAGCCAACCCATGGACTACCAAAAATTCCTTTTGAAAAATTGTAATCTTTAAATGCAATAATCAAGCCATACATCGGTAAGTATTTATATATCAAATACCAGATAAAACCAGGTAACAGTAACAAATATAAGTACTTATACTTATTTATGTTTATAAGGGTTTTCTGTAATACACCTGTCTTTTCTGGTAATGTTGCTTCTGAATTACTTTTCATACCTGTTAACCTCCCTCGTATTCTATATTTCTAGAATAAGATTCCTTTTCTTTTGTCTCTGATGATAGAAATTCCATATGAACCTTCAAATCCCAAGCAATTGCCAAAGCTGATGATCAAAACAGCTTTGGCAATACAACAAGTAGGTATAAATGAATCACCATTAAGCCAGAATCGTATCGTCTACTTTATAATCACCTGTTATTCTTTTGGGAAATTATATTCTCCACGGTAATTTGATGCATTATAGTGCGGATACTTAATAGGGACTTTAACTGGATCAGCAAACGCTGGTCTATCCTGTGTATAAATATACATGTGCTCATGATCCCATAAAACAATCTCATCACGACCATCACCTGTAAGATCCAGTACTTCTGCACATAAATCAGGGTGACCATCATCTGGAAAAACAACTACCCTTCGACCATGTCCATCAATTAATCCCCCGTGCTCAATATTTCCATTTAAAAGTATCAAATCACGCCCATCACCTGTCCAATTTACTGGGGATATGATATTTCCATTACTCGTTGGCTCAAATTGTTCAATAATTTCTCCCTTATGATCGAATATATAAACAATACCTTGGCTCCCCCAATAAGTGACTGCTGCAAATTCTAATCCTTCTAAATCGGGTCTATAGTTTCCAACGCTGATTCGCTGAGCATGCCCAATCATTTGCTTCACAAGTAAATTACCTTCCAGATCTGCAATCATGAATCCTTCGTCCCCAGAAGCTATAGCAATTTGTGGATCTGACTCGGAAAAGTCCCATTTCCCAATAATAATTTCATCCGTATGATCGGTTTCTACAGGAAGTGTCCATAATAATGTTCCATCATGATCAACAAGATGGTAACCAACAAACATTTCATCTTTACCATCATGATCTAGATCTACTGTATAAGGGAAGTGACCTGTATTTCGTCCTTGAAACTTCCACAATAAACGCAATTGATTGTCAAATGCCCATACACGGCTATAACGATCCTTTATCACAATATCAGTTGGGGTTTCATTTCCAGAAAAGTTTGCGATTCGAATTGCATCCACATTGACACGATCAAAAGCGTACTCTTCAAATGGCACACTATGCAATGTATGATCAGGTTCCTTAGATAAAGGTGTATGAATCCACTTTTTGACTTTTCCCGTTCTCCCATCAAGTATCTTCAACTTGAAATCATGAGCGATTATCACTTCATCATAACCATCATGATCAATATCACACACTTGAAAAGGTAAATCAGCCGTCAATAAAGCGTTTTCAAATAATGGACTAGGTTCTCCAACTTGCCATAAGATCTCGCCTTCTAAATTAATGGCAGTTAAACAGCTAATTTGAGCATAAGCATCTTTATGAACGCGTTTCTGGTGTTGGGCAAATACAATTTGCAAGTCATCCGTACCTAATAAATGCCCGAATCGGACTTGTCTAGCTGCACCAAAGTTGCCTAAATGAATCTTCTTCCATAATAAAGGTTGTGGATACTCTGCTTGTAATTGTGTCTGGGCAATCTGTTTCTTTTCGTTTTCTCTTAACCAATCAGAATATTCCGTCTCATCCATCTTCACTGATACATCAGAGTATTGTGCAGGCACACGTGATGTTAAACCGACTTTCCCATACGTATAAGAATCATCATCACCTGACAGAACGACCTTTCCATTGACCGAGCAAGAAATATTTGATCCTGTACATTCAACTTTAAGTTGATAATAATGATCAACATTGTAGTCAAAATCCGTTGAAGCTATTTCTATTAAGTCATCTTGATCTCGTTTGAAAAGCAATACCCTTTCATTTTCAAATCCAAAAAAGTAATGACGTCGACTATGTTGATATCGAAACATTATACCGCTATGCGACCTTGTAGATAATGGACGAATCATTGCTTCTATCACATAATTTTTCCAAGTGACATTTCCTGATACAAGTGTTGGCCAAACATTTTCATTAATGGATATCTGATGACGTGTTTGCTCCATATAATGAATACCCTCATTTTCTGTAATAATCCAACTTGGTCCAAGCCAATTAAAGTATACGATTGGATCGTACCAATTACCCTTATATCCTTCAGTAGGATAGTAATGATACTCTCCCGTAGCTGAGTGCTTTGGATCAAAAGGAAAAGGCCCAATTGGAAAATCTGAAAATGTTTCATTTAATACAACAATTTCTTTCATTGAATCATCAACTCTCCCAATAAATGATTTTAAGGAATTTATTAATTTGAGTTATACCACTCTGTCCAAAACTCGATTGCTTCATCTCCACCTGATGAACGATATCGTTTAATATAGTCATCCCATGTTTGATCAATATCTTCACTACCCATAATCGCGTTTGCAGTATACTCCTCCACAATGGCGTCCAGATTGTATACACCTAAATCTGGATTATATGGTAGTGCAGAAGCAATTTCATCTAATACACCTGTATCAGTAGCTAAGTATAAATTTTCAAGAATATCTTCAGGATGCATAGCCTCTAGAATATTTTTAACTTCATCATTTAAAAGTCCATGTTTAATCATAGAAAAGGACCAATGTAATGGTTGAGGTTCCTCAATTTGTTCAATTCCTTGATCCGTCTTTTTATAATGTTCATCTTCTAAACCAAGATACGTGTATTCAGTTCCTTCCGGTGAAAGAACCCAATCATAAAATTCTAATAGCCCTTCTATATTCTCAATCGAGTTTGGAATCCCCATATAATGACGATTTACACTATCATAATTAAAAATAGTTTCTTCACCATTGGGTCTTACTGGTGGGGTAATGGCTATATAATGATCGAAAGTTCCAGGGCTAAACTCCCTCCCTGTTTGGAAATGCCAAAATCCATTAAAAGCCCCATATTTTAGTGTGCCAATTTTTTCCCTAAAGACAGAGCTATTGGTTGTTGACCATTCAGGATCTAGAATGTTATCTTGAACAAGCTTATTCATAAACTTTAAATATTCTTTGTACTCATCAGTAATTTCAGGTGGCAAAACTTCCCCATCAACAACCTTATAGGTTTCAGCATCAAACATCGCTTTAAACATACGCCCACCATAAGAAAGATCTTCATTACCAACCAATCCAAATGTATCATTTTTACCGTTACCATCAGGATCTTCATGTGTAAATGCATATAACACATCATAAAATTCCTCGATTGTTGTAGGTATTTCTAAGTCTAATTCATCAAGCCATGTTTTATTAATATAAATAACCTGGTTAAATGCATCATGCCTATGATAAGGAATTCCCCATATCTCACCATTATCCCCTGTTACAGGTAACCATGCTTCATCAGGTATATTTTTAAAATTGGGATAATCATCTAAGTACGGTTTCAGATCCACAAGTAAGTCATCATCAGCAAACTGCAATATTTTATTACGGTTCGGTGATGTAACCATAAATGCATCAGGATATTCACCAGATGCCATCATCACGTTCAATTTATCCATGTAGCCAGATGTTCCAGGAGATTCTAACTCAATACGAACGCCCGTTTTTTCTTCTAAATAATCGACATATTCATTATCAGTAAAAGACATACCTTGAGCATCAACATTAAAATCAAATAAAACATTATAACTTTTATCATCATTAGCATTTTCTTCAGTTTCATTTGAACCACTCGCACACCCAAATAACAACATCACTAATGTAGACAAAATGATTAAGAATCTTAAATTTACCCTCAATGCCTTTATCCCCCTATGATTTTATAGATTATTACTTCTTTTTTGGAGATTAATTATATTTTTAGTATAATTCCCCCATTCTTGACTTTCCGTATAAACGCTTACAAAATATTGAAACTAAGCCGCTATCCTTATTTTTCTATCCGAAGATACTGATAAATCAATATTAGCCTTGTCTATTTACCAGTTTATTGCTAAAATTATTTTATTAGTGGTCAATTTTAGTTAAGTTCGCGGCTATACAATCAATTATTATAGTTTATAAGCTTCCCCCCTTTGGTGTAATAGCCTAACATCTAAATAATTTAGTAAGACTATCATCACGCCATTAAAAAAGTGAATTAAATTCATCATCCAAATGCATTATATTGAATTTAATTCAACTTGTCAACTTATATGTTGAACCTTATTCAATTCATAAAAGGAATTAATGGTGAATAAAATTCAAGTTGGTGTATAAATATGATTAATGTTGGTAACAGAATAAAGTCATTACGAAACGAAAAAGGAATATCCGCTCGTTTATTGGCGAGTAAAACAGATCTTGATCCCTCTCAAATATCAAAAATAGAAAACGGAACAAGCAAACCATCGTTAGATGCTTTGCAAAGAATTTGTGATGTATTAGATATTTCAATTTCAGACTTTTTTGCAGTTTCTACACATGCTGATCATTCAGAAAATATTATTCCAGAACTAGAACAATTAATGGAAACAACAAAATCTCTTTCGACATCTCAAATGGAATTATTGAATAAATTTTTGAAGTCTTTTAATGAGGAATAACTCCTATATTGGTAGACTGATACAAGTTAGCTTTTAGAATGGAGAATATTAATAGATTGTCTATTAATATTCAAATAACATGAACAATCCCTAGAGCACATTTGATGATGCTATCAAATATTGCTTTGCTGTAACCAATATAGAAAGTTTGTGACATATTAGAAAGGCGGTTGTTTAGAGGTAAATAACAAACGAGCTAAACGAAGTATATTGTCGTTCATATTAACAGAAAAGCTATTTGTTTTTCAACGACACTAGAGGCATCGAGGTCAGTGCAATTATATTTCTGTCGCAGTGGCTAAGAAGAAAAATAAATTAAAACAATTCTATTATCTTAAATATTAATTAAGAAACCTATTAAATATAAATAAAAAATAAAAAGACATGTTACGACTTTCTCAAAAAGCAAGACTCTTTGTCATTGAAATATTGACCAGCAGTATAAAACAGACTTTTTTTAAAAGGCCTTCTACTATATAAGAGGCCTTAAGTATAAATATTATATTGTCATTTTATGGTTGAAAATCAACCTTTTAACAGGATGGTGCAACTAGAAAGACTGAGACAAAATGATTCTAACATAATAGAATACAGACGATTACCATATTAACTCCAAAACTTTAATGCTCCGTTCATGTGAGAAAAGTTACCAGTAGGCCCTTGGAAATCTAAACAGATTTCCAAATCGGTTGAAATGCTTTAATAAAATTCATAGTTAGAATCAGTAATTTATCTCAGTCTAATGTCTAAATAACATATTAGCAAACTTCTATCAATCGAGTTTTGAATACCATTCTTGGACGCGCTTTGTTACCTCATCTCCACCAGAATCATGCCATCTTTCAACGAATTCATCGAATTTTTCTAATGGCCATTCACCAATAACTATTTTAGATAAATATTCCTGAAACAATTTGTGGGACTGGATATCTGGGTAACCTGAGTAAACAGTTGCAGGCATACCATTACCTGCTATCACTCTTGCATCCGCAGTACTTACATCAAAAATATCCTTAACCATTTGCTGTCGATCTTTAGGAATAGTTGTTTCAATTCGAGTATCCATATCCTCTTGTGTAGTGTAATTTTTCATGCCTAATGCAATAGGCGTGTCATCCGTAGCTGGTATTAAAACTTTTTCGCCGTCTACTACTTCATGTTGGACTCCTTCAATTCCAAAGGTAATAAAATCATCATTTTCTGGGTTATACCAAAAATCAAGTAATTTAAGAGCATCTGGTGCCTTTTCCTCGGCTTCTAGTGGAATTAACCATTCAGGTTCACCAACACTTTTTTGAGTAATAAACCCTTCAAACCCCTCTACTTTAGGTAATGGCATACCTACGACATATGCGTTTGAATTAGCTTCCAACATCGCTTCATACCTCGCATTTAAGTTTGCAGGTAGATGATACCAACTTCCAACTAAATCATTATTAATTTTCGCTGTCCATACATCACCTTTATTTAGAAACGTTTCATTATCTAATAACTTTTCTTCATACAGTTCCCGAATATAAGCAATCGCCGCTCTCATATTTTCTGAAGTCCCAGCATAATTAATTTCTCCATCATAAATATCCCATTCTGGCACTCCCTCCCACATAGCAACCCCAAACATAGCAAACAAATGGTCCATCCACATTCCATATTCCCGACCACTTGTTGGGAGTTCATCAGCTTCCCCATTTCCATTAGGATCTTCATCTCTAAAAGCAATTAATAGTTCCTTATAATCTTCAATTGTTTCTGGCATATCATGCCCAACTGCATCAATCCAGTCCTGACGAATTAACGCTGCTCTTTCAGGTATTAAATATACCTTTGGAATATAATATATTTTTCCATCAGGAGAAGCTGTTCTAACAATATCCCACGCCTCGTCTGGTATCCTTTCCCATACATGGGGCGCATACTCCAAAAGTAAATCGTCAAGAGCCAAGGCACCACCCTGATCAATTAAAGTTTCTTCGACACCACCAACTGGTCTCAAAATATCCGGCAAATCATCAGAAACGATCATCATATTAATGTGTTCTGCAGCATCCGCACCGGCTGGGACATTTTCTAAAACATATTCAACTCCTGTTTTTTCTTTTACATATTCTATATGAGGATCTCCACTTTCAGGAAGTGTTCCTGTTCCTAAATGACTTTTAAATACCCTAACTTGAGACGCGGCTTCGTTATCGTTACTATTAGATGAATTATCATTATTATCTGAGTTATTGCTACACCCAAAAAGAACTAGAACAAGAAGTAACAAGAAATACAAGTATATATATGATTTACTCTTATTTAACATTTGAATACCTCCTAATTTATTAATAATGTCTAATTTCATAATAGTCCATAGATTAATCCTATTTATTCAAATTAAAATCCCTTTTATTTTTCCCTCCTAAATAGAAATAATAAAGCTCAACATTTAAGACTTTTCTGTAGTTAAGCAATTATCCTTTAAGGGATCCTAATTGAGCTCCTTTAACAAAGTATTTTTGTAAATATGGATATACTAATAAAATTGGTACAACTGCAAAAATAATTGTTGCGGCTTTTAATGTTGTCGTATTAAAATTATAATCCCCCATAACTAAATCAACAACAGCAATATCCTCGGGTTCTACGAAATATGATCGTAATCTTAATTGTAAAGGCCATAACTTTTGATTTCGTATAAATAATAATGCTGTTTTAAATGTATTCCAATATCCAGCAGCGTAAAACAAACCTATAGTTGCCAATACTGGTTTAGATAGTGGTAAATATATTTGAAATAATAATCGAAAGTCATGACAACCATCTATTCTTGCAGCATCGTCTAAATCACTTGGTATCCCTAAGAAAAAAGTTCGAACAATAACCATGTTAAAAGCACTTATTAAACCAGGAATAATAAGTGACCATATGCTATCCATTAATCCTACTGTTCTTACTGTTAGAAAAAACGGGATCATAGGAGCATTAAAAATCATTGTAATAACAATGGCGAACATAATTGGTTTTCGAAGTAGAAATTCTTTTCTCGATAAGGGAAACGCTGTCAAAACTGTAAAAAGTAAACTTAAAAAAGTTCCCATAATTGTAATTAACACAGTAACTCCAAACGACTGCCAAAGAACTTTGTTGTTTAAAACTTCTTCCCATGCAGCTGTTGTAAATTCTACTGGTATTAAGAACACTTTCATTGATTCAGCAGGAATTGGTCCGCTAAAAGAAACTGCCAGTAAATTAATTAATGGAAGAACCATCGTTGTAGCTGCTAAAATCAAAAAAGTATAGTTAAAGAAATTAAATACTTTTTCTCCCATAGATGTTTTCATTACCAAAGCCCCATTTCTGCTTTTCTAGCAAGTCTATTAAATATCCACAATAGGATTAAACCAACTACAGATTGGAAAATACCTATTGCAGTCGTTAAGCTATATTGACCTTGAAGGACTCCTGCACGGTAAACATAAGTTTCAATTATATCCCCAACAGAGTATGTCATAGGAGTTAGTAAGTTGAATATTTGATCAAATCCAAGCTCTAAGAAGTTTCCAATATTCAGAAGAAATAAAACTAAAATAGTTGGGAACAATAACGGGAGAGTAACATGAATCGCTTGTCTCCAACGGTTAGCTCCATCTATAATAGCAGCCTCATATAATGAGGGATTTATTGCAGTAATTGCTGCTAGGTATATAATGGTCCCCCAACCAATCTCCTTCCAAATACCTGAGAATATTACAATAGGTCTAAAATATTGTTCCTTCTGCATAAATAATATAGGCTCATAGCCCGCCAATTCCCGAATAGAGTTTATAATTCCTTGCCCGGATAATAGCTCGAATATGATTCCACCGACTACAACCCAAGACAAAAAGTGAGGGAAATAAAAAAAACTTTGAACTGTTCTTTTCACTCTAAGATGCCTGACCTCATTAAACAATAATGCTAGTATTATTGGTGCAGGAAATTGAAATATTAGTTGATAGAATGCAATTAATGCTGTATTTTTTAAAACAACATAGAAATCTTGATAACTTAACAACTTTTTAAAGTTTTCTAAACCAACCCATGGACTATCAAAAATACCTCTCATAATCTTGTAATCTTGAAAAGCTATCACACTTCCTAACAGGGGTATATACTTAAAAGTTATATAATATACAACTGCAGGCATAATCATTAAATATAACATCCAATGTTTTTTAATGTTGTCTATTAATGATTCTTTAATTTTCTTAGGTCTAACCTCTGTATCATTGCGTTTTCTCAAGATCTATCACACCCTTAAATATAACTTCTACTTTCCATTATGTTTTCGAATACCTATATCCCCTTTCAGTTCTAATAAAAAAGCACCTCCTCAGATGGTTTTAATTTACATTAATATCTTTAAAGGTAATCTTATCATCAATTTTTATTTTTTTTATTTAAATAATTGGGTAAAATATTGTGAATTATTGTAAGCGCTTTTAATAGGTCGAGTCTTTTTGTCCTTTAAAATGTATAAATTAATTCCTATTCATTTCTTTTAGCTTTAGCATACTTTCCAGGACTAATCCCATAATATTTTTTAAATACTTGACTAAAATGACTATCATCTAAATATCCCACTTTAATTGCTACTTGATGAACTTTCAAATCAGTATTTAATAACAACTCCGAGGATTTTTCCATTCTTACTTTAGTTACATAGGACCAATAATTGAGTGAAAAGTGTTCTTTATAAAGTTTGCTTAATTGATATTTATCAATATAAAACATTTTTGATATTTTCTGTAAAGATACATCCTCAAAATAATTACTATCTATATAATTCTTTACTCTTTCTAGTAGCTTTATCTGATCATTAGCATCCGCTTTTTGCATGGATATAATTTCATCTATTATTTTTAAAAGAAATGTTTGTAATTCTTCCACAGTGCGAAATTCCTTTTGTAATGATTCAGATGAATAATTAATTTGTAGCTCATGAACTACCTTCGGAGAGACTTGCTCCATTGAGTTTATTAACTTAAAAGTAAAATCATACAGGTTTATTGGATCAACTAACTTTTGAGTAGACAAATCAAAGAGAGCAATCATGTCAACCTTTACATGCTCATCGATAACTCCCAGTTTTAACCCTCTTATTATTACTTTCAAAATATTATTTGCAAGTAATTCGTCAAAATGATTTTCAAAATCATTATACGAAAATACATGTAATTTATTTGCCTCATAAAACCCTAATTTTGAAGTGTGGATGCTTTGTTTTATCATCCTATCTAAATATTTTGCGCTTGATTCAACTGGGCTACTTCCCCCTTGAAAAACCACACGCTCTTTTTGTATTATATTTAAACTTTGATTGAACTCCCTTATATCACCGTTAGATAGTGGGTTTGTAATCATTTGTATGATTACTAATTCTTGTGAACCATATGGAATTACTACACGACTTAGGTTCTGTCGAAAATTAGAAAATAACTTATCATATTCCTTTTCAAAAAACATAAAATAATTAACTCTAAAATACTGTATCCCCAGCTGCAAAAAGCAATTCTTAATTTGTAATAATGCTTCATTATCGACACCGTAATTAATAATCTGGGTAATCGTTATTCTTAACTTTCGTTCAATATCTTTTTTTATATCTGTAATTAGACTTATTAATTCCCTATTTAGTTGATCGGGATCAATTGGTTTTAATATGTAATTATGAACACCTAATTCTAATGCATCCCTTGCATAGTCAAATTCATCAAAGGCACTTATAATAATCGTTTTAGGTTGATAAATATTTTCAATCTTTTTTCATAACATTAATTCCATTCATTTTTGGCATTTCTATATCTAATATAAGTATCTCCGGTTTCTTACTTGCTAATAAATCCAATGTTTCCTGTCCATTATAAGTATGATAAACCTTATTAAAACCTAATGCTTCCCAGTCAAGAACAGCCTCAAGATATTGGTGTGTTGAAATCTGGTCATCTGCTATTAATACTTTCATATGTTCACATCCCATCGTCTAATTTCGGAATAATAATTTTCACTCTCGTATATTCCTTTTCCTTACTATCGATCCTTATTCCATAGTCATTCCCATATTGGTACTTTAATCTACGATCCACATTGTATAATCCAATATGATTTGGTTGTCTCGCTAATGTTCGTCCAGATAATAGTTGCTTTAACCACTCCATCTTTTGTTCACTTATCCCTATTCCATTATCTGAAACAGTAATTATAATTGCTTTATCCGTATGTAATCCTTCAATTGTTATTTCTCCACCTCCTTCCTGTAATCCATGTTTGATACAGTTTTCGACAATTGGTTGAATGGTTAATTTGGTAATTTTTGTTTTTAAAATATTGTCCGGAACGTCAACAATTAATTTAACTTTATCAAGAAACTTCTTGTTGATAATAAATAAATAGTCTTTAATATATTTTATTTCCTTACTTATCTCTATCATTTTATCTGATTGATTCATTGAATAACGAAGTAAATTACTGAGTGATAATATAATTTGATTAGACTCTTTTTTATTTCCATGTACTATTTCAGTCTGAAGTAATTGTAAAGTATTGAATAATACATGGGGGTTTATTTGCGAATATAGTGCTTTTATTTCACTTTCCTTTAAAGCAATGGTTGATTGATAGTTCTTTCGGGTTAAACCATTGACACGTTCTAATAAATCCATGTATTTAGCATTAATTTTGTTCAATTCTATAAATTTATAATCTCTCCTCTTAAGGTCAAATGTTTTATTTTTTGTAAGATCTGATAACAAACTCTTAATTGGATTATAGATCCAAACAGATAAAATAATAACTAAAGAAAAATTAATCAATAGAAATATCAACAACACTATAACATTACTTCGTTTTAAAACATCTGTACTTTTTGTCACTTCATCCAGAGTTATTGTATGAACTAGGTTCCATTCATCAATTGCTACTGGCATAGAGGTAATTATAGATCTTTCACCATTCAATTCTGCTTGAATACTGAAAGGTTCATTATTCAACATATCTTCATTCAAATCTAAAGGAAAATTCATTCCAATTATTTCTTCATTTGCATCCGCCAAAATTTGACCTTCATTACTTATAAGTTTTAACTCACCACGATTATATGGATTTAAATTAAGTAGCCCCCCTATATGATTTAATTCCAAATTACCAACAATCGCACCAACAACATTCCCGTAATAATCAACAGCAGGAATTGCGATAGAAAGTGTATCTTGATTATGATTACTATTTAAATAGTAATCATCTTGATGAAGACCAAGATTTTTTATTTTAACGGTCTTACTACTTATAGATTCTATGTACCACGGCTGAATTGTAAAGTCATATTCCCAATCTATTGGTTTACCTGACTTGAGGTTTTTCCTGTAACCATTTTCACCCAGGATTAAAATATCTCTAATAATAGTTTTATATCGACTTAGGCTATAACTTAACTCTTCAATTTCCCTTTCATACTTTAATTTGTCTGCATTACTCATGTCATTATAGTTCTTCATAACTTCAAGTACAGAACTGTTTCTAGATAATACATATAAGGGCTCCTTTATTTCATTTAACATATTATTTAAGCCAAGAATAACCTGCTCAACTATTTGGTAATTATATTTTTCAGCATCTTTTGTAAGAACACTCATAGAATCACGTATTAAAATAATTCCTAACGCAACAATGATAACTAGGTTTGTAACAAAAAACGTAATAAAAATATTTCTTACAATACTATTTTTAAATAACAAAAGCTTCAGACTACGTGTCAGCGCTGTCAACTTTATCATCTCCACGTTTACTAATCACTATATTTAAAGAAATTATTATTTAGGTGATTAAGCTAGTTCCTCCAATTCTATTTTTGAATACTTCGTCACAGAACGAGCAAATAAATGAGACAAATGTGGCAAACAGATGGCAGTAGTAACAACACCATTCTTTTTCAGTTATTCTACCATGTATTTTCGCATCCAAAAACGTATTTATTTTATAGAGAATAACATAATTTTTAAAGTCGAGATTTAGAATAAGACTTATGTGTTCCTAAATGTAAGATTTACCTCCTTTGCTTGAGATTACCTTTCAATTCAGTTCGTTTCCCCTCCTCACACAGTAATGCTTCTATATGCCCAACTGTTTTATTTTTACTTACTAAATTAATCAAGACTTATTAATTAGTATCAGACCTTTCACATTACACTACCAGAACATTAGTATATTCATTATGCTCATGGTGTAGTAATGCCACCATAGTTAATGACCATTTTTGTCCCGACGATAATCCACCTCCTAAACCTATTCTACCATTAATATGTAAAACAATAATATCTAATTCATACATGTCACCATCCCTGTAGTTGCATCATCGGGTCTAATCGTTAACAGAACATCAACAATTTTGGCAAAAGCACTCATTAAAAGAAATACTATAATATTAATTCTAAATAATCTCTTATGAATAAAACCAAAAAAAACTGCCAAATCAAAAATGGCAGTTTTTTTACCTACACTCTCACATCAACTCCTCCAACCTCTCCCTCACTTCTTCATCTCTCAGTTTCTTCCTCACTTCCCGTGCCCAGCTCTTCACCGCATCTGCTGAAACGTTCTCTATTTCCATGATTTCCTTGATCGACAAATTGGCAATGACAAAATAGTGAACCCATTTCCATTGTTTAGGTGTGAGCCCTTTGCGCACTTCTTCCCAAAATGCTTCATTTTCTAAAGTAATTCCACACTTATTTACGATTGGTAGTCCCGTCTCACTATGGCGGTTGCCGTCATCAATTTGAATGATACCTTCCTGGACCGCAGCTTCTAAGACTTCCTGATCGCGCGTTCTCTTTCTGATCAAATCTATTAATCTAAAACGGATTTGATAGTTGATAAATGTGCCGATTTCTCCTTTTTCCGCATCATATCTTTTATATGCTTGCCACAACGCTAGAATTCCTTCTGCGTAAAATTCATCATATAAATCCCTCGGTATATTTAATCGTTGTATTTGAAAATAAATCCGTCTCTCATGCACTTGGAAAAATTCATTAAAATCTACTTTCACTTCATTGCCTCCTACGTTTTATTACTGCTGCAGCTGTACCATCATCATAGGAGGGATTTGCTTAATTTTCTTCTTCACGTATTTTATGAAATCTCCACAAAATGCGTTTTTGCATATTTTAAGCATGCCAAAATTGATTTTTGACCCCCACATTTTCCAAGAAAATCAAAAATCAAGCAAAACGCCGAAATAAGCCCATAAATAAAAAATAATGCCCTCAGCATGTAATAGGCATTAAGAACTATTATAATTGGATTAAGAAGGTGTGTGTTAATGAGCCAGCCAGAAAAGGAGAGATATGCTGATAACTAGTATTCATCAAATAATCATCCAAACACTTAACAATAATGCTAGAAACATAGAATATAGAATAATAATTTAACTAAAACCAATACATAAATAGGCTAGCCCATCGCACCCATGCAAAGGGGAAATTATATGAACAAAATCAGTTCTTCATACGATATTAGCCTCAAAACAGTAGCATTACTTCCTGCAAGAGATATAAATTATGACACAATCGTGATCGAAGAAAATAAAACAGAATATGTCCGACAAACTGCATTCAATATCATAAACGAAGCTTGTCTTAAGAGGAATTGGACAACATATGAAGGTAGACGAGATGGAGTAATTCAACATACGAATTTCAAGCAAAAAACACCTATTCCAATTGATATACATAAAGGTATTTACTTTTTCCCGACACATTCACCAAGCAACATGGATAATATTTGGATTGCCTTTCACCATGTTTTATCGATTGGGAAAATACCAGCACGAGAAAGAACCAAAGATGCTCAATCCATTGTGTACTTTAAAAATAAACATGCACTTAAATTGAGCATTTCTTTTCATACTTTAA
>Ga0209487_1001216_pt1 | contig 22055 bp, 14 predicted proteins | sample Poulit2012_FD_187524 | JGI IMG/M metagenome (GOLD analysis project Ga0209487, IMG submission 187524) | Agricultural soil microbial communities from Georgia to study Nitrogen management - Poultry litter 2012 (SPAdes) (version 2) | ecosystem: Environmental > Terrestrial > Soil > Agricultural land...
CTCGACGCCCTCATGGCGCTCTTCCGCGCGGCGGAGCAGCTCGACGAGCGGCAGACGGGCGCCGGCGCGGCCGGGTTCGTCGCCGAGCTCCTCGCCCAGGACATCGCCGCCGACACCCTGGCGGCGCAGGCGCAGCGCACCGAGAGCGTCGCCATCCTCACCCCCGCGGGCACCGGCGGGGGGCAGTGGGAGGTCGTCGTCCTCGCCGGGCTCCAGGAGGACGTGTGGCCCGACCTGCGGCTGCGCGACACCCTGCTCGGGGCCGGTGAGCTCGCCGAGATCGCGGCGGGCCGGCGCGAGCCGGGGGCCGCGGTCCCCCGCGGCCAGGCCCGGCGCGCCGTGCTCGACGACGAGCTGCGGATGCTCGCCGTGGCCGTCTCCCGCGCCACCCGACGGGTCGTGGCCACCGCCGTCCTCGACCTGGACGACCGCCCCTCCTCCTTCCTCGAGCTGCTCGGCGGGGACGCCGAGCAGCACACCGTCGACCACGTCCCGCCGGCGCTCGACCTGCGCGGCCTGGTCGCCGAGCTGCGGGCCGCGATCGAGGAGGACGTCACGGCCGAGGGGCCCGGGCCCGCGGCACGTCGCGAGGCCGCCGCAGCGCTGCTCGCCCGCCTCGCCGCGGAGGAGGTGCCGGGCGCGGACCCGGGCGAGTGGCACGGCCTGGCCGCCCCGAGCAGCACCGCACCGCTCGTCGCCCCCCAGGAGCCGGTGCGGGTCTCACCCTCCGCCGTCGAGACCGCCGACCGCTGCCCGCTGCGCTGGGCGCTGCAGACCGCCGGTGGCCGGCGCGAGGACTCCCTGGACCAGTCGCTGGGCAACCTCGTCCACGAGATCGCCGCCGCCCACCCGCACGGCACCCTCGAGGAGCTGCGCGCCGCGCTCGACGCCCGCTGGGCCTCCCTCGGCCTGGGTGACGGCTGGGTGGGACGCCGGCAGCGCGCCGAGGCCGAGCGTATGGTCGAGCGGCTCGCCCACTACCTCGCCGGCGTCCCCGGCGAGGTCGAGGTCGAGCGCTCCTTCCAGGCCGACGTCGGCCGCGCCCGCCTCGTCGGGCGCATCGACCGGGTCGAGCGGCTCATCGACGACGGCGAGGAGCGCGTGCGCGTCGTCGACCTCAAGACCTCGAAGAACCCGGTGAGCGAGGAGGAGGCCCGCACCAACGCCCAGCTGGCCACCTACCAGGTGGCCGTCGAGGCCGGCGGGCTCGACGGCCCGGCCACCCCGGCCGGCGCGCGCCTGGTCTACCTCGGCACGGGCAGCACCGGCCCCACCACCCGGCAGCAGGTGCCCCCGCGCGAGGCGCAGGACCCGCAGTGGGCCCACGACCTCGTCGCCCGCGTCGCCGAGACCATGGCCGGTGCGCACTTCGAGGCGCGGCTCAACCCCGGCTGCGACCACTGCCCGGTGCGCCGCAGCTGCCCGCTCCAGGACGAAGGACGGCGGGTGACCCAGTGAGCGAGCTCCTCACCCCCACCACCCGGTACAGCCCCGCGGACATCGCCCGGGCACTGGGCCAGCACGTCCCCACCCCCGAGCAGCAGGCCGTCATCGAGGCCCCGCTGGCACCCCAGCTCGTCGTCGCCGGCGCCGGGTCGGGCAAGACCGAGACGATGTCGGCGCGCGTCGTCCACCTCGTCGCCAACGGGCAGGTGCGCGCCGACGAGGTGCTCGGCCTCACCTTCACCCGCAAGGCCGCCGCCGAGCTCTCCGACCGGGTCCGGCTGCGGCTGCGCCAGCTGCGCCGCGCCGGCCTGCTCGAGGACGTCGAGTCCCGGATGGACGTCGACCGGCCCACCATCGCCACCTACAACTCCTTCGCCGCCGACATCGCCAAGGAGCACGCGCTGCGGGTGGGGATGGACCCCGACGCCCGGCTCGTCACCGAGGCCGGGGCGTGGCAGCTGGCCGACCGGGTCGTCCAGGGCTGGCACGGCGCGCTCGACGTCGACGCCTCGCCCGCGTCGGTCACCGAGGCGGTGCTCTCCCTGTCCGGTGCGCTCGCCGAGCACCTCCTCACCACCGAGGACGCCCGCGAACAGCTCGCCCGGCTCGCCGACTCGCTCACCGACGCCGCTCCGGCCGGGCGTGCCAAGGCCCCCTACGCCGACACCCGCAAGGTCGTCGCCTCGCTGCGCGAACGGCTCGCCCTGCTCGACCTCGTCGACGCCTACGCCCGCGCCAAGCGCGACGAGGGCGTCATGGACTTCGCCGACCAGGTGGCCATGGCCGCCCGGATCGCCGAGACCGTCCCCGCCGTCGGGCAGGCGCTGCGCGAGCAGTACCCCCTCGTCCTCCTCGACGAGTACCAGGACACCTCCGTGGCCCAGCTCCGGCTGCTCTCCGCGATCTTCGGCAACGGCCACGCCGTCACCGCCGTCGGGGACCCGAACCAGGCGATCTACGGCTGGCGGGGCGCGGCCGCGGCCGCCCTGGCCGAGTTCCCCACCCACTTCCCGAGCCTCGGCCGCGCCGGCCAGGAGCACACCCCCACCCGCTACCTGCGCACCTCGTGGCGCAACGACTCCGCCGTGCTCGCCGTCGCCAACCGCATCTCCGGTCCGCTGCGCCGCACGGACGACACCACCCCCGCCCCGGTCGAGGTCCCCGAGCTCGTGGCCCGGCCCGGCGCGGAGGAGGGCCGGGTGCTGGCCGGCTACGCCGCCTCCGTGGAGGAGGAGGTCGCCGCCGTCGCCGACTTCCTCGCCGAGCGGTGGAGCCCGGACCGCACCGCCGCGGTGCTGTGCCGCACCCGCTCCCAGTTCGGGCCGGTGGTCGAGGCGCTGCGCGAGCGCGGCGTCCCGGTCGAGGTGCTCGGGCTGGGCGGGCTGCTCGCCGCACCCGAGGTCGTCGACGTGCGGGCCGCGCTCGAGGCCGCGCACGACGCCTCCCGCGGCGACTCCGTCATGCGGCTGCTCACCGGGGCCGGGATCGGTGCCGCCGACCTCCACGTGCTGGGCGCGTGGGCGCGCGAGCTGGCGGGGGACAGCCGCGCCGACGCCAGCCTCGTCGAGGCCGTCGACACCCCGCCCCCCGCGGGATGGCGCGCCCCGTCCGGGCCCGCGCTGACCGCCGACGGGCGCCGCCGGGTGGAGCGGCTGGGCGACCTGCTGCGCCAGGTCCGCTCGCTGAGCTACCTGTCGCTGCCCGAGGTGGTGTCCCACACCATCACCCTGCTCGGCCTGGACATCGAGGTGGCGGCCCGTGCCGGCCGCGTCGCCGCGCACGCCCGGGCCAACCTCGACGCCTTCGTCGACGTCGCGGCCTCCTTCGCCGCCGACACCGGCGGAGCCGGGCTGGGCACCTTCCTCGGCTGGCTCGACGCCGCCGACGAGCGGGAGCGCGGCCTGGAGCCCGTCGACGCCGACCCGCAGCCCGGGGCGGTGCAGGTGCTCACCGTCCACGCCGCCAAGGGGCTGGAGTGGGACGTCGTCGCCGTCCCGGGCCTCGTCGAGTCCCAGTTCCCGAGCTACCAGGGCAGACCCACCGCCGACGGCGCCGTCTCCACCTCCGGCTGGCTCACCGACCGCACCGCGCTGCCCTACCCGCTGCGCGGCGACGCCGCGAGCCTGCCCGCCCTCGACCTGCCCCCGGCCCCCACCCACGCCGACGTGCGCGAGGCGCTCACTGCGCTGCGCCGCGACAGCGGCCGGCACACCGTCGCCGAGGAGCGCCGGCTCGCCTACGTCGCGGTCACCCGGGCCCGGCACACCCTGCTCCTCACCGGGTCCTGGTTCCGCACCGGCAAGAGACCGCTGCCCCCCTCACGCTTCCTCGCCGAGCCGCGGGACGCCGGGCTCGTGGAGGAGGCCCCGCTCGGCTGGGCGCCCGAACCCGCCGCCGACGCCGTCAACCCCAGCCTGGAGCGCGTCGTGTCCGCGACGTGGCCGCTCGACCCGCTGGGGGAGCGGCGCCACCGGCTGGAGGCGGCCGCGGTGGCCGTCCGCACCGCCGGTCCGCTGCCGCCGCCGGAGGAGTCCCCGCCGGACGTGCGCCGCTGGCTGCGCGACGCCGACCTCCTCCTGCGCGAGCGGGCCGAGCAGCGCGGTGCGTCGCTGGAGGTCTCGCTGGGCCGCCACCTGTCGGCCTCCCGGGTCGTCGACCTCGCCCACGACCCCCGCGGCTTCGCCCTCGACCGGCGCCGCCCCATGCCGCAGGCCCCCAGCGACCGGGCGACCCTGGGCACCCTGTTCCACGCCTGGGTCGAGGAGTACTTCGGCGCCCCGAGCCTGCTCGACGTCGACGGTGCCGAGGACCTGCTCGGCGACGACGAGCCGGCGGCGTGGGGCGGCGGTGCACCGCCCGAGCTGGCCGCGCTCAAGCGCACCTTCACCGCCTCGCGGTGGGCGGCCCGCACCCCGGTGGCCGTGGAGGTGGACCTCGAGACCGCGGTCGCCGGCACAGTGGTCCGCTGCCGCGTCGACGCCGTCTTCGACGACGAGCAGGGGGTCCACGTCGTCGACTGGAAGACCGGCGCACCGCCCCGCGACGCCGCCACCCTCGCCGCCCGCGAGCTCCAGCTCGCCCTCTACCGCCTGGCCTGGTCCCGCCGCACCGGCCGGCCGCTGGAGGAGGTCGGGGCCGCGTTCTACTACGTCGCCGCCGACCGCACCGTCGAGGCCGGCCGGCTCACCGAGGAGGAGATCGAGCAGCGGCTCACGGCCGCGCTCCGCGAGGTGTCCGGCTGAGACGCCTGCGCCCCACGCCGCCCCGGTGCGGCACCATGACGGGGTGACGAGCCTCGCCCGGACACCCGGCCCCAGTGCGCGGTTCGTCCTGCTCGTCGGCGCCATGGCCGCGCTGCCGGCGGTGACCACCGACATGTACCTGCCCTCCCTGCCGGTGGTGGTCTCCGAGCTCGACACCTCACCGGCGCTCGTCCAGGCGACCATCACCGGCGTGCTCGTCGGCGGCGCCGTCGGCCAGCTGCTCGTCGGGCCGCTGTCCGACCGCTTCGGGCGCCGCCGGCCGGTCCTCGTCGGGGTGGCGCTCCACGTCCTCGCCTCGCTGCTGTGCGTCGTCGCCGCCGGGATCGTGCCGCTGCTCGCCCTGCGCGTCGTCCAGGGGATCGGCAACGCCGCCGCGACGACCACCGCCATGGCGGTCATCCGGGACCGGTACAGCGGGGCCACCGCCTCGGCGATCCTCTCCCGGCTCATGCTCGTCATCGGCCTGGCCCCGCTGCTCGCCCCGCTGGCGGGCAGCCTGGTCGCCGACCTCGCGGGGTGGCGTGCGGTCTTCGGCGTCCTCGCCGCCCTCGGCGCCGGGCTCGCCGCCGTCGTGTGGCGCTTCCTGCCCGAGACCCTCCCCCCGGCCCGCCGCCGCACCGACGGGCCGGCCGGGGTCCTCGGCGGCTACGGAGTGCTGGTGCGCGACCGGCAGTTCCTCGCGCTCGCCGTCCTACCCGGCCTCGGGCTCGGGGCGCTCATGTGCTACGTCGCCGGCTCCCCGTTCGTCTTCCAGGAGCAGTACGGCCTGAGCGAGGCACAGTTCGCGCTCCTCTTCGCCGTCAACGGCATCGGTCTCGTGCTCGGGTCGCAGGTCAACGCCTCCCTGGTGCGCCGCTTCGCGCCGCTGCAGCTCATGCGGGTCGGTGTGCCCGTCGCGCTCGGCCTCGCCCTCCTCCTCCTGCTCGTGGCGGCGCGCGACCTCGGCGGCCTCGTCGGCCTGACCGTGCCGCTGTGGCTGCTCATCACCGTCAACGCCGTGCTCCCGCCCAACGCCAGCGCGCTGGCCCTGAGCCGCCACGGGGAACGGGCCGGTGCGGCAGCCGCCGTCATCGGGGCGTTGCAGGCCGGGATCGCCGGTGCGGTCAGCCCGCTCGTCGGGCTGCTCGGCGAGGACGGTGTCGCCATGGCTACGGTGATCCTCGGGGTCATGGCCGTGGCACTGCTCGTCCTGGCCACCGGCACCCCCGCCTACCGACGGAAGGAGAGCCCATGAGGGACGACCTGCCTCCCGAGCTCCGCGACGACGGCATCGGCCACCGGCGGGTGCAGCCGCTGTGGTGGCGGGTGACCTCCGCCGTCATCGCCCTGCTCCTCATCGGGATGCTCGTCGTGGCCTACACGCTGTGACGCTCCCGACGCCCGCCCGCCCCGGGGGCCGGGCGGCGCGGTCATCGCGTAGCCTGGGTTACCGTGGCAATCGACTTCCCGACCGAGATCCAGAACCTGCGCAACACCTACCGGTCCATCAGCGCGGTGACGGACCCCGACGCGCTGCGGGCGCAGATCGCCGAGCTGTCGGAGCAGGCGGCCGCTCCCGACCTGTGGGACGACCAGGACCGGGCGCAGGAGGTCACGAGTCGGCTTTCCCACGCGCAGGCCGAGCTGGCCCGCGTGGAGAGGATGGGCGAGCGGATCGACGACCTCGAGGCCCTCGTCGAGCTCGGTGAGGAGGAGGAGGGCGCCGACGCCGACGCCTTCCTCGAGGACGCCGCCACCGAGCTGGCGAAGATCCGCAAGGACCTCGCCGACCTCGAGGTGCGCACCCTGCTGTCGGGTGAGTACGACCAGCGCGAGGCGGTGGTGACGATCCGTGCCGGGGCGGGCGGTGTGGACGCCGCCGACTTCGCCGAGATGCTCATGCGGATGTACCTGCGCTGGGCCGAGCGGCACGGCTACCCCACCAAGGTGCTCGACACGTCCTACGCCGAGGAGGCCGGGCTGAAGAGCGTGACCTTCGAGGTCAAGGCGCCCTACGCCTACGGCACCCTCGCCGCGGAGGCCGGCACCCACCGCCTCGTGCGGATCTCGCCCTTCGACAACCAGGGCCGGCGGCAGACCTCGTTCGCCGCGGTCGAGGTGGTGCCGCTCATCGAGCAGACCGACCACATCGAGATCCCGGAGAACGAGATCAAGGTCGACGTCTTCCGCTCCTCCGGCCCCGGCGGGCAGAGCGTCAACACGACCGACTCCGCGGTGCGGATGACCCACCTGCCGACCGGCATCGTCGTGTCGATGCAGAACGAGAAGTCCCAGATCCAGAACCGGGCGGCGGCGCTGCGCGTGCTCCAGTCCCGTCTCCTCCTGCTGCGCAAGGAGGAGGAGAACGCGAAGAAGAAGGAGCTCGCCGGCGACGTCAAGGCCTCGTGGGGCGACCAGATGCGCTCCTACGTCCTCCAGCCCTACCAGATGGTCAAGGACCTGCGCACCGAGTACGAGGAGGGCAACCCGAGCGCCGTGTTCGACGGCGAGATCGACGGCTTCATCGAGGCCGGGATCCGCTGGCGCAAGCAGCACGAGCTCGACGGCTGAGTCCGCCTCCGGCCTTGGCCCCGGCTCGGCCGGGCGCGGTCCCGGACCGGTGCTGCACGGCACGTCACGCGCGTCGCGCCGTCGGCGTGTCGCCACGGGCAGCGGGGAGCCGCGTGCCTACTCTCGACCGAGGGCCAGAGTTCCATCCTTCCCCACTTCCGAGACTGGCCGCAGACATGATCCGATTCGACAACGTCTCCAAGGTCTACGCCCGAGGCGCCCGGCCTGCGCTGGACCAGGTGACCCTGGAGATCGAGCGCGGTGAGTTCGTCTTCCTCGTGGGGCAGTCCGGCTCCGGGAAGTCGACCTTCCTGCGCCTCGTGCTGCGCGAGGAGCGCGCGACCTCCGGCCAGGTCTTCGCGCTGGGCCGCGACCTCGCCAAGGTCTCCCAGTGGCGCGTGCCCCACCTGCGCCGGCAGATCGGCATGGTCTTCCAGGACTTCCGGCTGCTGCCGGACAAGACGGTCTTCGACAACGTCGCGATCGCCCTGCAGGTCATCGGCAGACCGCGCCACCACGTGCTGACCACCGTGCCCGAGGTGCTCGAGATGGTCGGCCTGGAGGGCAAGGAGCGGCGCATGCCCCACGAGCTGTCCGGCGGTGAGCAGCAGCGGGTGGCGATCGCCCGCGCCTTCGTCAACCGGCCGGCGATCCTCCTCGCCGACGAGCCCACCGGCAACCTCGACCCGACGACGTCGATCGGGATCATGCGCGTCCTGGACCGGATCAACCGGACCGGGACCACCGTCGTCATGGCCACCCACGACGACGAGATCGTCGACCAGATGCGCAAGCGGGTCATCGAGCTCGACGACGGCCGGACCGTGCGCGACCAGTCGCGCGGCGTCTACGGCGCGGCACGGTAGGGGGCTGTCATGCGACTGCGGTTCGTCCTGTCCCAGTTGGCGTCGGGCCTCCGGCGCAACGTGTCGATGACCGTCTCGGTCGTCCTCGTCACCTTCATCTCCCTCGTCTTCGTCGGGGCTGCCCTCCTGCTCCAGATGCAGATCGACAACATGAAGGACGACTGGTACGACCGGGTCGAGGTCTCGGTGTTCATGTGCCCGGCGGACTCGGCCGTCCCCACCTGCGCGGCCGGGGAGGCGACCGACGAGCAGCTCGCCGCGATCGAGGACCTGCTGGCCTCCGACGGCCTGGCCCCCTACGTCGACGAGGTCTACTTCGAGACCAAGGAGGAGGCCTACGAGGCCTTCCAGGAGCAGATGCCGGACTCGGTGTGGACCCAGTCCCTCACTCCGGACCAGATGCAGGTCTCCTTCCGCATCAAGCTCGTCGACCCCGAGCAGTACCAGGTGGTGGCCGACGAGCTCAGCGGCCGGCCGGGCGTGGAGGAGGTCGTGGACCAGCGGGCGCTGCTGGAGCCGCTCTTCCTCATCCTCGACCGGGCCACCCTGCTGGCCGTCGCGCTGGGCGGGGTGATGACCGTGGCGGCCGTCCTCCTCATCACCACGACGATCCGGCTCTCGGCGATGAGCCGGCGGCGGGAGACCTCGATCATGCGCCTGGTCGGCGCGTCCAACCTCTTCATCCAGCTGCCGTTCATGCTCGAGGGAGCGCTCGCCGCACTCGCCGGTGCGGCGCTCGCCGTCGGCGGGCTGTGGCTGGCTGCGCGCTACCTCGTCGAGGGGTGGCTCGCACAGGAGTTCCAGTGGGTGCAGTTCGTCGACACGGGCGACGTCCTGGTCATCGCCCCGCTCCTCGTGCTCGCCGCTATCCTCCTCGCCGGGATCAGCTCCATCGTGTCCCTGAGCCGTTACACAAGGGTGTGAGATGACGACGACGACCCGCCGCCGCCCCCGCCTGGTGCGCACGCTGCTGACCGCGGCGCTCGCCCTCGGGCTGCTCGCCGGGAGCAGCACCGCCGTCGCCGACTACGACGACGACATCGCCCGCTACGACCGCCAGCTGCGCGAGCAGCGCGAGGAGCGCGAGCGGCTGGCCCGCGAGCGCGAGCAGGTCGAGTCCCGACTCGAGGGCACCAACGCCGACCTGGCGGCGGCCTACCTCGCCCTGGAGGACGCCAACGCCCGGCTGCCGGTCGCCGAGGCGGCGCTGGCCCAGGCCGAGGAGGACCTCGCCGCCGCCGAGCGGGAGGAGCAGGCGGTGGCCGACCGGCTGGCCGTCGCCGAGGGTGAGCTGGAGACCCTGGCGGAGGAGCTCGCCGCAGGGGAGTCGCAGATCGAGGCGTCCCGCTCCTCCATCGGCGAGCTGGCCCGCAGCACCTACCGCGGCGGCCCCTCCCTCAACGGGCTGGCGGTGGTCATGAACGCCACCTCCAGCGAGGAGTTCATCCGGCAGGCCGCGATCGTCGACACCGCCGTGCGCACGCAGACCAAGGTCATCACCGACCTGGAGACCATCACCGCCGTCAACCGCAACCGCGAGCTGCGGCAGCAGGCGGTGCGCGACCGCATCGACGAGCTGCACGTCCAGGCCCAGGAGGCGGTCGCCGCCGCCGACGAGGCCCGGGCTGCCGCCGAGGCACACCGCGCCGAGATCATCGCCATCCGGGAGGAGCAGACGGCGCTGGCCGCCGAGCTCGAGGCCCTCCGCGGGCAGCTGGAGGAGGACCTCGCCCAGAAGCAGGCCGACGACGACCGCCTCGCCGGGATCATCGCCCAGATCGAGTCCGAGCGGGCGAGCACCGTCGAGGAGCGCGAGCGGGAGCGGCGCGAGCGGGAGGAGCGTGAGCGCCGCAACGCCTCGCGCAGCGCCCCCAGCAACGGCAGCGGCGGCAACAGCGGCAACCGCAGCAGCAGCGGGGGCAGCGGGGGCTCCGCCGCGCTCACCCCACCGGTGCCCAACCCGCTGTACGTCACCTCGCCCTACGGCTACCGGATCCACCCGATCGCCGGCTACCGCTGGTGGCACGCCGGCGTGGACATCCGCTCCGCGTGCGGCAACCCGCAGTACGCCGCGGCGAGCGGCACGGTCAAGGCCACCGTCCCCGCCCGCGGGAACGGCTCGCACGGCAACCAGGTGATCATCGACCACGGCCGTATCAACGGCAGCGGCTACGTCACCGTGACCAACCACCTGAGCCGCTTCAACGTGCGGCCCGGCCAGTCGGTCAGGCAGGGCGACCTCATCGGCTGGACCGGCCAGACCGGGCGGGTCACCGGCTGCCACGTCCACTTCGAGGTGTGGAAGAACGGGTCGACGATCGACCCGATGGGGCTGCCCGGCTGGGTGCGCAGCAACTGAGCCGCCCGCACCCGGCCGGCCGGGTGCGCAGCTGGCCGAGCCGCCGGGCGGCGGGTCAGTCCGGCTCGGGCAGCGCGAGCCAGTCGTGCCAACCGTTGTGGAGCACCAGCCAGGCCAGCAGGCCGTAACCGGCCTGGCCCGGGTGCACGCCGTCACCGGCGGCGACGTCGGCGTGCCACTGGTCGTGGGTGCGCAGCGGGGCGAAGGTCTCGACGTACCTGACCTGCCGCCGGCCCGACACGTCGGCGAAGGCGGCGGACAGCGCCGCCAGGGCGTCGCCGTCGACGTCCGGACGCGGCGGGGGCCCGACGACGAAGACACCGACCTGCTCGGAGCGGGCGCTGTCGATGATGTTGGCGAGGTTGAGCCGGCTACGGGCCAGCGACAGCCCCGCGACGAGGTCGGCCGACCCGAGCGCGACCACGAGACGGTTGTCGCAGCCGGGGGCGAAGCGACGCCGGCACTCGGCCTCCCACCGCGCCGACAGCGCGGTGGTCGTCTCCTCCGGTACGGCGAGCGAGGTGACGAACATCGGCTCCTCGCTCTGGGTGCGGGCCACCACACGGCCGACCCACCCCAGGCCCCGGGCATCGCCCATGCCCGCGGACAGCTCGTCACCGACGACGCAGATGCGTAGCTCTCGACCGCCCACCGTCACTCCCTTCGTCTGCCACACCGAACCTACAACGACGCGGGCCGGTCCCGAGGGACCCGGCCCGCGTCGCGCGCTGGGGATCAGCCGAAGGCTGCCTCGAGGAGCTCGGCCTGCTCCTGCTTGTGCACCCGGCCGATGCCGGTGGCGGGGGAGGCCGCCGCCGGACGCGACACGAGGCGCAGTTCCCGGCCGCCGAGGGTCTGGGCGGTGAGGTGGTCGGACAGGAAGGTCCACGGCCCCTGGTTCGCCGGCTCGTCCTGCACCCACACGAGCTCGGCGCCCGGGTAGCGGTCGAGCTCGGCGCGGATCGCGTCCTGGTCGAGCGGGTAGAGCTGCTCGACCCGGATGATCGCCGTGCTGGTGTCGCCGCGCTTCTCCCGCTGGGCGGCGAGGTCGTAGTAGACCCGGCCCGAGCACAGCAGCACGCGGCGGACCTCGCCCTGGGCGCCGCCCTGGTCACCGATCACCGGCTGGAAGGTCCCGCTGGTGAAGGCCTCGATCGGCGAGGCCGCGGCCCGCAGCCGCAGCAGCTGCTTCGGGGTGAAGACGACCAGCGGCTTGCGTGGGCGGCTGTAGGCCTGGCGGCGCAGCATGTGGAAGTGGTTCGCCGGCGTGCTCGGCTGCGCGACGATCATGTTGTCCTCGGCGCACAGCTGGAGGAACCGCTCGATCCGGGCGGAGGAGTGGTCCGGGCCCTGGCCCTCGTAGCCGTGCGGCAGGAGCAGGACGAGGGAGGAGCGCTGGCCCCACTTCTGCTCGGAGGAGGAGACGAACTCGTCGACGACGATCTGCGCCCCGTTGGCGAAGTCGCCGAACTGGGCCTCCCACAGGACCAGCGCGTCGGGCCGCTCCACCGAGTAGCCGTACTCGAAGGCCATCGCCGCGTACTCCGACAGCGAGGAGTCGTACACCCAGAACTTGGCCTGGTCCGCCGTGAGGTACATCAGCGGGGTCCACTCGGCACCGGTCTTGGCGTCGTGCAGCACCGCGTGGCGCTGGACGAAGGTGCCACGGCGGGAGTCCTGCCCGGCCAGCCGCACCGGCGTGCCCTCCATGAGGAGCGAGCCGAAGGCGAGGAGCTCGCCGAAGCCCCAGTCGATGTCGCCCGTGCGGGACATCTCCTCGCGCCGCTCCAGGAGCTTGGCGAGCTTGGGGTGGACGGTGAAGCCCTCCGGCGGGCGCACGTGCGCCTTGCCGATGCGCTCGAGCACCGGGGCGGGCACGGCGGTCTCCCAGCCGACCATCATCCCGGCGTCGACCTGCTGGGACTCCGGCAGCTCGAGCCCGGCGACCTGCTCGTCGTCGTGCACCGGGGGGCGCCAGCCGGACTGGCGGGTCTCGGTGAACGCCTTCTCCAGCTCGGCCTGGAAGTCCTGCAGCGCCTGCTCGGCCTGCTCCGGGGTGATGTCCCCGCGGCCGACGAGCGCCTCGGTGTAGAGCTTGCGCGTGCTGCGCTTGTTCTCGATGAGGGAGTACATGACCGGCTGGGTCATCGACGGGTCGTCGCCCTCGTTGTGGCCACGACGGCGGTAGCACACGAGGTCGATGATGACGTCCTTGTGGAACTCCTGCCGGTACTCGTAGGCCAGCCGGGCGACGCGGGCCACGGCCTCGGGGTCGTCCCCGTTGACGTGGAAGATGGGGATCTGCAGCCCCTTGGCCACGTCGGTGGGGTAGTAGGTGGAGCGCGAGCTGGCCGGACCGGTGGTGAAGCCGATCTGGTTGTTCACGATGATGTGGACCGTGCCGCCGGTGCGGTAGCCGCGCAGCTGGGAGAGCTGGAGCGTCTCGGTCACCACACCCTGCCCGGCGAAGGCGGCGTCGCCGTGGACGAGGATCGGCAGCACCGAGAAGCCCTGCTGCCCCAGGTCGATGCGGTCCTGCTTGGCGCGTGTGATGCCCTCGAGGACACCGTTGACGGCCTCCAGGTGGGAGGGGTTGGCGGCGAGGTAGACCTTCGTCTGCTCCCCCGTGTGGGCGGTGAACTGACCGACCGTGCCGAGGTGGTACTTGACGTCGCCGGAGCCCTGGATGGACCGCGGGTCCTGGTTGCCCTCGAACTCGGAGAAGATCTGGGCGTAGGACTTGCCGGCGATGTTCGCCAGCACGTTGAGCCGGCCGCGGTGGGCCATCCCGATGGCCACCTCGTCCAGGCCGTCGCGGGCGGCCTCGGTGAGGATGGTGTCGAGCATCGGGATGAGCGACTCCCCACCCTCGAGGCTGAACCGCTTCTGCCCGACGTACTTGGTCTGCAGGAACGTCTCGAAGGCCTCCGCCTGACCGAGCTTGTGGAGGATGTGCAGCTGCTCCTCGGTGCTCGGCTTCTGGTACGGGGTCTCGAGCTTGGCCTGCATCCACCGCCGCTCCACCGGGTCGGCCAGGTGCATGTACTCGATGCCGACGGTGCGGCAGTACGTGTCGCGCAGGATCCCCAGGATGTCCCGCAGCGGCAGGCGGGAGGTGCCGGCGAAGCCGCCGGTGGGGAAGGTGCGGTCCAGGTCCCACAGGGACAGGCCGTGGTTGGCGATGTCGAGGTCGGGGTGACGGCGCTGGCGGTAGGTCAGCGGGTCGGTGTCGGCCATGAGGTGGCCGCGCGAGCGGTAGGCGTGGATGACCTCGGCGATCCGTGCCGGCTTGCCCATCTCCGACTCGGGGTCGACGTCGACGTCGCGCTGCCAGCGCACCGGCTCGTAGGGGACGCGCAGCGCGGCGAAGACGCGGTCGTAGAACCCGTCGAGGCCGAGGAGCTTCTCCTCCAGCAGGCGGAGGAACTCACCGGAGGCCGCCCCCTGGATGATCCGGTGGTCGTAGGTCGAGGTGAGCGTGAGGATCTTCGACACGCCGTTGCGGGCGAGGGTCTCCGCCGAGGCCCCCTTGTACTCCGCCGGGTAGTCCAGCGCGCCGACGCCGATGATCGTGCCCTGGCCGACCATGAGCCGGGGCATGGAGTGGACCGTGCCGATCGTGCCGGGGTTGGTCAGCGTGATCGTCGTGCCCATGAAGTCGTCGACGGTGAGCTTGTTGTTCCGGGCCTTGCGGACGAGGTCCTCGTAGGCCATGCGGAACTGGTCGAAGTCCATCTCCTCGGCCTTCTTGATCGAGGGCACGAGGAGCTGGCGGGTGCCGTCCGGCTTCGGCAGGTCGATCGCCAGCCCGAAGTTCACGTGGGCCGGCTGGGTCATCCCGGGCTTGCCGTCCACCTCGGTGTAGGAGGCGTTCATCTCCGGCAGCTTGCTCAGCGCCTCGACGACGGCGTAGCCGATGAGGTGGGTGAAGGACACCTTGCCACCGCGCCCGCGGGCGAGGTGGTTGTTGATGACGATGCGGTTGTCGACGAGCAGTTTGGCGGGCACCGCCCGCACGCTGGTGGCGGTCGGGACCTCGAGGCTGGCCTCCATGTTCTGCACGACCCGGGCGGCGGGGCCGCGCAGCTTGACGGTGCCGTCCTCGATGTCCGGCACGGTCTGGCGGGAGGCGGGACGGGAGGTGTAGCCCGCGACTGCGGGCTGGGCGGTGGCCTCGGGGGCCGGCTCGGAGGTCAGCGCCTCGGCGACCTCGTGGGCACGCGGGGTCGGCGCCGGGCCGCGCGCGGTGGTGTCGGACCCCGGCCGGGCGACCGGTCCGGGCTGCTTCGCGGCCGGGGCAGGCCGGGCCTGCTCCGCGGCGGGTGCGGCGGGGGCCGCCGGTGCGGCCGCCGTGCGCTCCGCGGTGCTGGGGGGCGGGGGAGCCGTCGTTCCACCTCCGTCAGCGGCGCCGTTGCCGGGCTGGTAGTCCTTGAAGAAGTCCCACCACGCCGGGTCGACCAGCGCGGGGTCCTTCTGGTACTGCTCGAACAGCTCCTCGATGAGCCATTCGTTGGCGCCGAACGTGGCGGCGACAGAGTCAGGGTGCTCCTGAGTGGACACTTCGGGGATCGCCCTCTTCCGAGACGGTATGGGTGGAGAGAAAGTGCTCTTCAAGCGTAGGTGATCGACCCCACGGGAACCGAGCGGGGAGGCCCGAATCACCCGGATCGGGACCCGATCCGGCGGCCCGCGGAGCACAGTCCCAACCCGCGGTCAAGGCAGTGTCACCCGGGACTCTGCATCGTCCCCACGGTCCGTGGTCCACGCGGGCCGCGGACGGGCAGCCGCATCCGCACCGTCGCCCCCTCGCCGGCGAGGGAGTCGACCACCTGGATGGTGCCGCCGTGGATCGTCACCGCCCACCGGGAGATGGCCAGGCCCAGCCCGGTCCCGCCGGTGCTCGTGCTGCCGGTGAGGGCCGGGCTGTTGCCCCGCTGGAACCGCTCGAAGACCCGCTCCCGGTCGGCGGGCGGGATCCCGGCCCCGGAGTCGACGACGTCGATGACCACCTCCCCACGCAGCGCCGCCGAGGACGCCCGGACCCAGACCACCGTCCCGGGCGGGGTGTGCTGGACGGCGTTGTCCAGGAGGTTGGCCAGCACCTGGGAGATGCGCACCCGGTCGACGCGGAAGCGCAGCTCGGGCGGGTCCACCCGCACCTCCCAGCGCACGTCCCGCCCCGCGGCGCTCGCGGCGGCGGCGGCCTCGGCCACGGTCTCGTCGACGAGCTCGCGCACCGAGACCTCCTCCAGCTCCAGGCCGACGACGCCGGCCTCCACCCGGGAGAGGTCGAGGAGGTAGCCCACGAGGCGGCCCAGGCGCTGGGTCTGGCGCAGCGCCCCCTCGAGCGCCTCCGGGGTCGGTGCGACGACGCCGTCGGCGAGGTTCTCCAGCTGCGCCTGGAGCGCCGCGACCGGGGTGCGCAGCTCGTGGGACACGTTGGCGACGATCTCCCGGTGGGCGGTGTCGACCGAGGCGAGGTCGTGCGCCATCTGGTTGAACGCGCGGGCGAGCTCGCCGACCTCGTCGCTGCTCGACGCCGTCACCCGCCGGGAGTAGTCGCCGCGGGCCATGGCCCGCGCGGCGGCGGTCATCTCCCGTAGCGGGGACGTCATGCCGTGGGCGAGCACCTGGGTGACGACGAGCGCGGAGACGATGGCCAGCGGGAAGGTGCGGGTGGGGCCGAGCTCGTAGCGCAGCCCGAGCCAGGTGATGAACGCCGCGGCCGTCACGGTGACCGCGACCAGCACCCCGAGCTTGAGCTTGAGCGACCGGAAGCGGTCGAGCGGCCGCGACATGCGCAGCCCACCGCGGGCGTGCCGGATGCCCCCGCCGGTCCCGCTCATCGCGCCCCCGCGCCGTCCTCCGCCGGCTCCAGGGCGTACCCGACACCGTGGACGGTGCGGATGAGGTCCGCACCGAGCTTGCGACGCAGCGCCTTGACGTGGGAGTCGACCGTCCGCGTGCCGGAGGCGTCGACCCAGTCCCACACCTCGGCCAGGAGCCGCTCGCGGGAGAACACGGTGCGCGGGCTGGACGCCAGGCACACGAGCAGGTCGAACTCGGTGGGGGTGAGGTGGGCCTCCGTGCCCGCCCGCCGCACCCGCCGCTGCCCCCGGTCGACCTCGAGGTCACCGAGCACGAGCGGGGGCTGCGCCGCCGGGGCCGTCTCCTGCGCGGCGGTGCGGCGCGCCCGCTCGGCGCGCCGCAGCAGCGCCTTGAGGCGGGCGAGCAGCTCGCGCATCGAGAACGGCTTGGTCATGTAGTCGTCGGCGCCCACACCGAGCCCGACGAGGATGTCGGTCTCGTCGTCGCGCGCGGTGAGCATGAGGACCGGGACCTCCCGCTCCGCCTGGATCCGCCGGCACACCTCCAGCCCGTCCATCCCGGGCAGCATGACGTCCAGCACGACGACGTCGGGCAGGAAGGCCCGCGCCGCGGCCACGCCGCCGGGGCCGTCGCCGGCGATCTCGACGCGCCAGCCCTCCGCGGACAGCCGGTGGGCGATCTGGGCGGCGATGTCCGGCTCGTCCTCCACGACGAGCACCCGGGTGACATCAGGGGTCGGGGGACCGGTGGAGCTCATGGGTGCACTCTGGCACACCGGCCCCCACCGGGACGTGCCGCCCGGTATCGTGGGGCCACTATGTCCGAGCGACAACCCGGTCGACCCTCCGTCGCGTCCGCGTCCGAACCGGACGCCGAGCCCCGAAGTCCCGGCGAGCCCGCCGCCCCCGAGGCCCCCGCGGGTGACGCCGACGCCGAGCCCCGAAGTCCCGGCGGCCGTCCGGCCGTCCCCGCGCAGCCCGGAGCGTGCCGGTGCTGACCGAGTGGCTGATGATCCTGCTCGGCGTGGTCCTCACCGCCGGCACCGCGGTCTTCGTCGCCGCGGAGTTCTCCCTCGTGGCCATGGACCCGGCCACCGTCGACCGGCGCGTGGCCGCCGGCGACCGGCGCGCGGTCGGCATCCAGCGCGCGCTGAAGAACCTGTCCACCGAGCTGTCCGGCGCGCAGGTGGGCATCACGCTCACCACCGTCCTGCTCGGCTACACCGCCCAGTCCGCGCTCGTCACCCTGCTCACCGGGCCGCTCGGCTCGGCCGGGCTGGCGACCGCCGCAGCGGGCGCCACCGCCGTCGTCCTGTCCCTCGCCCTGGTCAACGGCTTCTCCATGCTCTTCGGTGAGCTGGTGCCGAAGAACATGGCGCTGGCCGACCCGTTCGCCACCGCCGGCGTGGTCGCCCCGCTCCAGCGCGGCTTCACCCGGCTCCTGCGGCCGGTGATCTCGGTGCTCAACGGGCATGCCAACGCGATCCTGCGCCGGTTCGGCGTGGAGCCGGCCGAGGAGCTCGCCGGTGGCCGCTCGGCGAGCGAGCTCGCCGCGCTCGTGCGGCGCTCCGCCGAGCAGGGCACCCTCGACATCGGCACCGCGACCCTGCTCACCCGGTCCATCGGCATCGGCGCCCTCACCGCCGTCGACGTCATGACCGACCGGGTGCGGATGACCGCGCTGCCCCGAACCGCCACCGCCGCGGACGTCGTGGCCGCCGCCCGGACCACCGGGCACTCCCGGTTCCCGGTCGTGGGTGACGACCACGACGACGTCGTCGGGCTGGTCAACCTGCGCCGCGCGATCGCCGTGCCCTACGAGCGCCGGGCGGAGGTGCCGGTGACGTCGACCAGCCTCATGATCCCCGCGCCCCGGGTCCCGGAGACGCTCGGGCTGGCCGCCCTGCTCGTCTCCCTGCGCGACGGCGGGATGCAGATGGCGGTGGTCGTCGACGAGTACGGCGGCACCTCCGGCATCGTCACGCTCGAGGACGCCGTGGAGGAGATCGTCGGCGAGGTCTCCGACGAGCACGACCGCCGCCGCACCGGCGCCCACGCGGCCTCCGACGGCAGCTGGGTGGTGCCCGGCGTCATGCGGCCCGACGAGCTCGCCCACGTGGCCGACATCGTCGTGCCCGACGACGGGCCCTACGAGACCCTCGGCGGCCTCGTCATGACCCGGCTCGGCCGCATCGCCCGGGTGGGCGACGAGGTGGAGCTGCCCGGTGCGGTGCTGCGGGTCGAGCAGATGGACGGACGGCGCATCGAGGTGCTCCGCGTGCGCAGCGTGGAGGTGGCGCAGTGAGCTCGGGTACCGCGCTCCTCATCGGGCTCGTCCTCCTCGCCGCGAACGCGTTCTTCGTCGGCGCCGAGTTCGCGATCATGTCCGCCCGGCGCAGCCGCGTCGAGCCGCTGGCCGCCACCTCGCGCCGGGCCCGCACCGTGCTGTGGGCGATGGAGCACGCGACGCTCATGATGGCGTGCGCCCAGCTCGGTATCACGGTGTGCTCGACCGGGATCGGGGCGGTCGCCGAGCCGGCGATCGCCCGGCTCGTCGAGGGCCCGCTCACCGACCTCGGGCTGCCTGCGGCCTCCTCCCACGTCGTGGGCTTCGCCGTCGCGCTGGCCGTGGTCATCTACCTCCACGTCGTCGTCGGGGAGATGGTGCCGAAGAACCTCGCCGTCACCAGCCCGGAGAAGGCCGCCATGTGGTTCGGCCCGCCGCTCGTCCTCATCTCCCGGGCGCTGTCCCCGGTCATCTGGGCGATGAACGAGCTGGCCAACCTCGTCCTGCGGCTCTTCGGGGTCGAGCCGAAGAGCGAGGTCACCTCCGCCTTCACCGCCGAGGAGGTCGCCGCGATCATCGAGCGCTCGCAGCGGGAGGGGGTGCTCCAGGACGAGCTCGGGCTCCTGTCCGGGGCGCTGGAGTTCTCCGCCAAGGACGCCGCGGAGGTCATGGTGGCCGATGAGAACCTCGTCACGCTGGAGGCCGGCGCCACCCCCGCGGACCTCGAGGCGGCCGTCGCCCGCACCGGGTTCTCCCGGTTCCCCGTGCGCAACTCCCGCGGCGTTGTCGACGGGTACCTCCACATCAAGGACGTCCTCCACGAGGACGAGGCGGCACGTCACGTCCCGGTCCCGCGCTGGCGGCTGCGCGCCCTGCCCAGAGTGGCGCCGTCGGAGGAGATCGAGGAGGTGCTCCGGGTCATGCAGCGCACCGGCACCCACCTCGCCGCGGTGGCGGACGGGACCGACGTCCCCCTCGGCGTCGTCTTCCTCGAGGACATCCTGGAGGAGCTCGTCGGGGAGGTCTCTGACTCGATGCAGCGCCACAGTGCGCGCCCCTGAACCACCTCTGCACAGGTTCCGACGCGATTGTGGACTCGCCGCCTGGGCGTCGTTACTGTTTCGTGACACATGTGCCGGCCTCGGCCGTGTCCCCCTCCGCCCCCAGCCGAAAGGGTCCTTATGCCCGCGCGCGCCGCGATGCCTCACACGGCACCGCTGACGCGACGACAGATCCGGGAGGCGGAGCGCCGCGCCGAGCAGGCGGCGATCCGGCAGGCAGCCGCCCGCGCGGCCGCCTCGCTGTCCGGGTCCCACCTCGCCACCATCCCGCTCGACGGCACCCTCGCCCCGGTCACCGACCGCCCGGCGCCCCCGGCCCCGGCCCCGGCCCCGGCCGAGCCGGCAGCCGTCGACCCGACGCCCGCGACCGCCGACGCGCCGACCGAGGCGGTCGCCCGGACCGCGCGCGAGACGGAGGACGCCGAACCGGTCGCCCGTATCCCGCTCGACGGCACCCTCGCCCCCGCCCGCACGGCGGACGGGCGACCGTTCCGCAGCCGGGCCGAGCTCCGTGCCGCCGAGCGTGCCGCCGCGCGCCGACACCTCCACGCGCCGCGCTGGGTCCCGCGGGCCGCTGTCGTCTGCGTCCTCGGCGCCGCGACCATCGTCGCCCCGCTCACCGGCTTCGCCGGAACGGGGGAGCCCCAGGACGAGCAGCGCACCGCTGTCGCGGCCGTCCCCTCCGGCCAGACGCTGCTCGACGACCTGGACGCCGCCGCCGGCCGCTTCGACAGCGAGAGCGCCGGGAGCGCGGCCGCCCTGCTGGCCGACACCGGGGCCACGGCCCGCGCCCTCGTCCAGAGCTCGCGCAGCGTCGACCGCGACGCCGCGGTCTGCACGGTCGCCGCGGGCAGCGGCGCCAACGGTGCCGGGGCGGCCCTGCGCGGCGAGCCCGGCCTCGTCATGCCGCTCGTCGCCGGCTCGTACACGCAGAGCTCGCTCTACGGCAACCGCGTCCACCCGATCAACGGCCGCTGGTCGATGCACACCGGCCTCGACTTCGCCGCCCCACTGGGCACCGACATCCACGCCGTCGCCGACGGCGTCGTGGTCCACGCGGGGGAGGGCATCGACGGCCGCTCGAGCATGCTCGTCATCATCGAGCACGAGCTGGACGGCCAGACCTTCTACAGCTGGTACGTCCACATGTACCCGGACGGCGTCTTCGTCTCCGAGGGCCAGCAGGTGCGTGCCGGCGAGGTCATCGGTGAGGTGGGGAACAACGGCAACTCCACCGGCCCGCACCTCCACCTGGAGATCCACCTCGACACCGAGGGCACGACGACCGACCCCGGCGCCTTCCTCGCCGACCACGACGCCGCCGTCCTCGCCGCGGACTGCTGAGACCCGAGCTCCCCACGGGCGTTAGCCCGGCGCAGTGACCTCCGTTACCCTATGACGGACCGCGTGTCGACGCGGGGGTGACGGAGCCGAGGGGAAGCGGATGCCAGAGCATGCAGGGGAGTCGCCGGCCACCGGCGCCGACGTCTCTGCCCCGGGAGGCGACGGCCGCACCGGCCGTCGCCCGCTGTCGTCTGTCGGGCTGCGCCGTGACGCCCACCTGGTGGGGCGGCTGCGCCGGGCCGGAGTCGTCGGCTGCGCCGCCCTGCTCCTCGGCGTCAGCGTGCTGACGAACGCCGGCCCTGCCCCCAGCCCGGTGAAGGACTCCACCGGGGAGTTCCTCAAGGGCACCGACCTGCGTCTCGAGGCCGCCCCACCGCCCCCGCCCGAGAAGGCCGGCGTGTCGGCCGCCAGCGGGCTGCGCCTCGTCAGCCGCCAGCTCGAGACGGCCAAGTCCGAGGTCGAGCCGAGCGCCGAGACCCCGGTGTGCGTGAGCTACCCGATCGAGCCAGGCCGCTTCCGCCTCACCTCGCCCTACGGCTACCGGGTGCACCCGATCTTCGGCACGTGGAGCATGCACACCGGCAACGACTACGCCGCCCCGCTGGGGACGCCGATCCACGCGCTGACCGACGGCACTGTCGTCTACACCGGGCCGGGACGCCTGGGCCGCTCCAGCGAGCTCGTCATCATCGAGCACGAGGTCGCCGGCCACACGTTCTACAGCTGGTACGTCCACATGTACCCCGACGGTGTGTTCGTCGAGCCGGGGCAGCGGGTGCGTGCCGGCGAGGTCATCGCCGAGGTGGGGAACAACGGCAACTCCACCGGGCCGCACCTCCACTTCGAGATCCACATCTCCGACGCCATCGGGCTGGAGAAGACCGCCCCGCCGAAGACGCCCACCTCCTTGGTCCTGCGCGTCGTGCCGAAGCCCGACCCGTCCGACGACCCGTCCTTCGGGCTGGGCGACCCGGACGCGGAGCCCACGGACGAGCCCACCGACGGGGAGCCCACCGACGGGGAGCCCACGGAGGAGCCGACGGACGGGGAG
>Ga0209487_1001217_pt1 | contig 22050 bp, 22 predicted proteins | sample Poulit2012_FD_187524 | JGI IMG/M metagenome (GOLD analysis project Ga0209487, IMG submission 187524) | Agricultural soil microbial communities from Georgia to study Nitrogen management - Poultry litter 2012 (SPAdes) (version 2) | ecosystem: Environmental > Terrestrial > Soil > Agricultural land...
GGAGAGAAAAAAGAATTCTTTACAAGAATCAAAAATGAATGGAAAGAAAGAAAGTCAGAAGTAGTTAATCCAAGAAAAAAAAGACTGCCCTCTTCAAAGAAATCGCAATATGCAAAGGTTAGAGTTTCCAGACCATCAGTAGCATTAGAACCAAAGGTAACATACCCGCAAACAGGAACAAGTATAAGCGAAGATGTTCTGAAAAAAATTCTTTCTGAAGCAAACCCGGAACAAACAGATGAATTACAAATCAGGTACCTGCCTAATGGCTTCTTCGAACAAGAGAACTTATTATATACTTATCCGGTAGTTAAAATGCCTCAGCAGGAATCCTTTTTAAAGCTACCAAGGAAAGGGCGTGGGGGTAGTAAAGGATACAAAGAACGTGATTTTCATCAGGCCATATTGGCTCATTTTCCTGAAGTTGAAGTTAGTGTCAGGGGTCACGACTATTCCCCAGGGCGGGCCATTAGTATTCTCCACCCTTTTCCGAAGTTGAGCGGTTTAAATTAGGGCATTTCTGTTTCGGTTTCCAATGGTGTAAAATGGCGGCTTTTCAGCCGGAGTTTTTTGCGGATCGATTCTCCTTTCAATGTGATCTGATGAGCGGTGTGGGCAAGTCGGTCAAGGATGGCCCCGCCTATCACTGGATCGGGAAATACCTCCAATCAGTCAGGAAGTGCCCGGTTACTGGTCAGGATGATTGAGGTGGTCCGGTAACAGTCATCCACCAGCTGATAGAGCTGCTCACTCTGGCTCTGGGTAATGCGTCGGAAGGCAAAATCATCAATGATGAGCAGATCATGGCCAATCAGCTTGTTCCATTGGCGCTGCCGGCCTTCTTCCAATAGCTGGTCAAGCTCTTTGAAGAGTTCGTTGAACTTGAAGAAGCGTACCTTGTGCAGCGACCGGCAGGCAGCATGCCCCAACCCCTTGGCCAGATGGGTTTTTCCGGTTCCGGGAGGCCCGGTAATGATCACTCCCTGAGCCTTTTCAATAAACCGGCAGCTGGCCAGCTCCCGCACCAACGTGGGATCCAGTCCGGTCGACAGACTCACGTCATAATCCTCCAGACACTGCGGATTGCCGAATTTGGCCTGTTTGAGCAGCCGGTCGGCTTTTCGGTGACTGCGCGATTCCAGCTCCTCGCTCAGGAGCATCGATAAAAAGCTGACATAGTCGAGCGAGTTCTGCTGAGCGGCCAGCAGATGCCGGTCGAGTTCTTCGGCCATTCCGCCGAGCTTTAGTTTTTTAAGTTGTGGGATCAGTTGATGGGTTTTCATGGAGGTGTGTTCAGGATTCTGAGTTGTGGGTAAAGTAGTCGGCGCTTCTCACCAGTTGCCGGGTGGCCGGGGATATTGTAATCGGGAGTTCCCCCTGGGGGGCTTCCAGCAGGCGATCGAACCCTTTGCGGGTAAAAATGCCGCTGGCCAATGCCTGCCGGGATGCCGCCTCGATCGCCTCTGCAGGATGTTTGCCGGCCAGTTCCAGGACTCCTAAGGCTTTGCGCATGTTCTGCTTGGCGTGAGGGCGCAGCATCACCTTCAGGTAGTGATTCGTTTGTGGACCAATTCGTTCTGCCCGCTCCAGGAGCGTTCGAACCGAATAGCTGTTCATCATCACCTGCACGTTCTTTGGAAAATCCTCTGGATCCTGATAGCGCCTCTGCCCCGGCTCGCGAAGAAAGCATTTGACCAGTGAGAACGAGCGGTCATAAAGCTCGACCCGGCTCTCGTGGCAACGCAGCCATATTTCGCGGCCGGTGTACTGCTCCGGCAATGCGTAGTACCCTTTTTCATACTGGACATACTGATCGGGATGCACCCGGACCCTCTTCCAGTCGGCCAGGTCAAACTCCTGCTCCGGCAGGGCCAGAAGCCGGTCCTTTTCCTGACTCTCGAAGCACTCCCAGGGCTTCTCACCAGTCGTACCGTGCCTGGTCATCCCATTCTCGAAGCGGCACCAGTGCAGCGCCTTGCGGTTGGCCTCACCCATGGTCAGATCGGGATGCATCTTCTTCAGTTTGCGAAACAGATCCCGTACCGTTGGAACCACCCGTTCGACTTTGCCTTTGTCTTTCGGACGTCCCGGACGGGCTGGATCAATGAAGCAGCCGTAATGTTCGGCCATCTGCCGGTAGAGAGGATTGAGTTGCGGGTCATAGAGGTCGGGCTTCAGAACCCCACTCTTCAGACAGTCAATGACGATCGTTTTGGTGATCCCGCCAAAGAAGGCAGCCATCCGTACGTGAGAGCCAACAAACGAGCGCTGATCCTGGCTCCAGGTAAACTCCACAAACTTGTACCGACTCCACGACAGGGTGGCGATGAAGGCGTAGACTTTGCGGCGGCGCTTGGTAATCGGATCGTAGAGCAGCCCCATGTAGCCTAATCGACCTGGATCTGCAGCCCAGGCTCGATCTCATGGCGCCAGGTGCTTTTCTTACGAGGCTTCCACTGACGAACCACCCGTTTCAGGCTGCTGTAGGAGGCAGTGATCTCCGGATGGCGGTGCCGGATCACCTCCCAGGACGATTTGAGCGTCAATGGATCATTGGGGTCGTCCAGTAGCAGGAGGATCTCCTCCCGATGGGGCGCAAATTGTTCGGCTGCAGGCCGGGGGCGTTCATCGGCCGGCACCAGCCGCTGAAGAGCCGCCAGCACCTTCGGCTCCTCATCCAACGGCCGGTCACGGCTCAAACCGGCATCACGAGCCTGCTTGATGTAGCCTCGTACGGTCTTTCGGTCCAGGCTCAACGCCCGTGCGGTGCCGCTGATCGTATGGCCTTGATGCCAGCGGCGGATAATCTCGTAGATGTTCATGAGTCCTTGCGGATTGTAGCCCATTATGCCGGTTCTCTTTAGGGTTCATCTTGTTTGGATGAAGCCAAAAAAGAGAATCGAAAGCTCAACTCCGAAAGGAATGAGTCGGCCAGAATCGGTCGACTCTGAGAATCATTTTCAGGTGGGGAATACTAATGGCCCAGGATGGGGAATACTCGTGACCCTTGACAATTTCGGGGTAATAGAGTAAGTCCCTACCTGTCGATCAAGAATTCTGCCTACTGACGACCATGGAAAGAACAGCCCGGAAGTATGGGTATGCTTCGCCAGATGTTTTCACCCGGGCATTTCATTCCCTACATGGGATCAAGCCGTCGGAAACCAGGGAAGGGCGCTGGTCAACCTCTGGGAATAAATGAAAATGCAAGCCAAAGCATCTTGCCAGAAGTGGCATTCCTACTTCAGTACGACCGGCCAGATTAAACTTTTCACTGATGTTACACCTGTTGAATTCACAAAAAAAGTGTCAATTTTAGACAAGCAGACTCATCACCCGTTTTTTCTATTAAATACGGGTGCAAAACCGCGCAGAGGCATAGGCCCCTCCTCTTTCGATTCACCCGGCTCTCGCTCAAGCATCATTTCATACACAATACGGTCAGTACGATAGTATCTCTTCTGATAGTAGACTGGTTTTTCAGCGAGAGTGAATGAGAGACGATCAATCAGTAACAGAGCCTCTTCCGGAATCACATCAAGATGATCAGCCAGATAACAATCTGCATTCTCAGCCTCTATACGGTAACGTCCTTTTTCAATTGGAATATCATACTCCCGTTCAAGAACTCCATAGATCGTCTCCTCTTCCAGATTATAGTTTTCTATCAGCTGCCCATAAAACATCGGCAACCAGGTGATATCCAGTGCGATCGGAAGACCATCCCCCAGCCGTAGTCGATCCAGTCGTATCACGGTACTGTCGTAATTGAGCTTCAGCAGAGTCGCCACGGGCTCGGGTGCAGCAACGGGTTCCATTTTCAGAACTTTAGAGGAGGCATTCATCCCGGCACGGGACATCTCTTCAATAAAATCCGTCAGACGGATGAGAGGCTGATGTGAACGATTATCGGCTACAAACGAACCCAGTCCCTGAGAACGATAGATCAGCCGTTCTCCTTCCAGGGTCTGCAGCGCCCGGCGTACGGTAACGCGGCTGACATCAAACTTTTCACTGAGTTCATGCTCAGAGGGAAGCTTCTCATCCACCTTGTAATGGCCATTACTGATCAGTTCCCGCAACCAGTTGCTGATCTGTTCGTGGCGCGGGGTGCCTTTTTTCAGCATATCAAATTCTGCTTATTGGATAAATCTGAGCTGACCGCAATTGTCCGGAACAGCTTTTTCATTCGACCTGTATGTATGGCAAACTTGTCAGAGGAATGGCTGACTAAATATTCATATAGAGGATATATCCTCCCATAAAAACCAGAAACACGGCAAACCCTCTCTTCAGACCGTCATTAGAGATTTTTGATCCGATGAACTTTCCGACAAAACTGCCTACAGCTCCCACCAGACTGAACACCAGAATGAGCTCCCAGTTCATGGTCAAGTTGAGGTTATTCAGTACATCGATATATTTATAAAATCCACTGAAACTCTTCAACGCAATAATGGCCAGACTGGTCCCCACAGCCAGATGCATCGGGAGTCCTCCAAGCAGTACAAGTGCCGGTACAATCAGAAAGCCGCCACCGACTCCCACCAGTCCCGTTATCACGCCGACCAATAGCCCTTCCAGAGCAATCTTCCACCATGAATGCTGATCCTCGGAATGGCTGATCACTTTCAACTGCTTCCTGTCACGAAACATCAAAGCTGCAGCTATCAACATGACCATGGCAAACAGGATAAGCTGGAATGTACCGGAAACGAATTCGGCAATTGCCGCACCTCCATAGGTTCCGGCCATACCGGGTATTCCAAACAGAATGACACTTTTCCAGTGCACTTGCTTTTTGAAAGCGTAAGGAATAAACCCGGCAAAGCTGATGGCTCCTACAATCCCGAGTGATTCAGCAATGGCTATTTTCTCCTGCTCTCCAACCAGATACACCAGTACGGGTACGGTAAGGATAGACCCGCCCGAGCCAAACAGACCCAGCGATAATCCGATCAGGAGAGCACCCATCCAGGCGAGTATCATGTATTATTCTTGTTAATTAGCCGACAGGCTCCAGTAGTGACCCTGTCGGGATAGTTGCGCATATACGGAGCCTTCTGTTATCTATCTTTCTCCTGAACCATCTGCTGCCAGTTTTCATAATTGTCATCCACCCATTTCATCCGACGGCCCATGCTGCCCAGCAGGCCGGCGGCATAGGAGGCGCGCTGGCCGGACCCGCAGTGTATGATCAACTCCTTCTCTTCTGGCACAAGATTCAGGCACTCCGCGAGACGCGTATGCGGAATGTTCAGGGCGCCGGGGATATGCTCTTCATCATATTCACTTCCCGAACGCACATCCAGTACCTGTCGATTGCCGTCCTGATAGTGACGCAATACATAACCAAAATCCACAGCTTCCACTTGCTGTAACTCGCCACTATAGGCCTCCAGATCAGATGGAGTGATATACCCCCTGATCCTGTCCAGTCCTACCCGGATCAGATCCCGGTATGCCTGTTCAGCCCGATCCTCTTCTATGATCAGATAAATGCCCCGGTCAGGGTCCACATAGGATCCTGCAATGGTGTTGAAATTTTTACCATATGAAGCCAGAATTGAACCCGGCAGATGACCCTTCATATAATCATGCCGTTCACGAGTATCGATAACGATTCCCTTCTCCCTCTGAACCTCGTCTAACGAGATCCTGGGTGGCTTTTTTATCTCACCAAGTACAGCAGGTCCTTCTCTGTTGACAGTTTTCATCCGTCCAAAGTAGAGAGGAGGCTCAGGTTGTCCATCGAGAATAAAGTCTACGAACTGCTGCTCACTGTCAGCGGCTTTGAAAGCCGGACTAAAGCGCAGCTCATAGCCCACTGTCGATACAGGAACAGCACCCAGAGCCTTGCCACAGGCGCTGCCGGCTCCGTGACCCGGCCACAGTTGAAGGTATTCGGGAAGGTTCTTGAAATCTTCAACTGACCTGAAAAGTGTCTGTGCGGCTGGTGTCATCGTCCCGGTTTGTCCCGCTGCGGTTTCAAGCAGGTCAGGTCGACCTATATCGCCTACAAAGACAAAATCTCCTGTCAAAATGCCTAGAGGTTCATCGGTAGCTGCTCCGTCGGTCACAAGAAAGCTCAACGATTCGGGTGTATGACCCGGCGTGTGAAGAACGTCAAACCGGATGTTGCCGATGCTGAAGTCATCCCCATCTTTAAGCAAATGGTAGCTGTAGTCACTGTCTTTGAGCCACTCATATTTCCAGTCTGTACCTCCTTCATCGGAGGCGTAGACGATCACACCCTTCTCTGCAAACTCCCGCAGACCCGATACATAGTCGGCGTGGATGTGCGTATCCACCGCTGCAGTTATTTTCAGATTCTCCTCAGTTGCCAGTTCGTCGTACAGATCTATATCGCGCAAAGGATCAATAACTATCGCTTCACCTGAAGCCTGGCATCCTATGAGATATGAATACTGCGCCAGTTTTTTGTCGAATATTTGCTTGAAGAACATAACTGTCCTCTATAAGGTCTATCGTTTAGTGTGGAAGTTTCGGTCGAAGTGCTCCATATACCCAGGTACCCAGAAGAGCGCTGGCAATGGGGACGATGAAGATTCCAAAACCTGCTCCTGCCAGGGTAAACATGGGACCCGGACAAGCTCCGGTCAGCGCCCAACCCAGACCAAACAGGGTGCCCCCTGCCAAATAGCGAGTCACTTGGGTGGGATCCTTGGGTGTCACTGTAATCGGATTGCCTTCAATATCCTTGACACCCCATCTTTTTATGAGCTGGATAGAGATCATCGCTACGATAATGGCCAGCCCGATGATGCCATACATGTGGATAGAGTCGAAGCGAAACATCTCCTGAATACGAAACCAGGAGACGACTTCCGACTTGATCATTACAAAGCCGAAAAAAATCCCGACCAACAGGTACTTGAAATAGGCTCTCATAAATAAGTCGTGTTCGTTTTAAATTGGAGTTACAGTAAAAATGGAAGCACCAGGTGTGTAATGAAAAGACCGCCGACAAAGAAGCCGATGACGGCCAGAAGTGAACCAAACTGCAGATCGGCCAGTCCATTTATGGCGTGTCCCGAGGTACAGCCACCTGCATAACGGGCACCAAAACCGACCAGAAAGCCTCCAGCCACCATGATGACCAAACCCTGCCAACTGGCCAGATTTGTCCAGCTGAACAGGTCAGTCGGAATGAGACCTGAAAAATCACTGACTCCCAGCTGCTGCAGTTCATTAAGGGTCTGAGGTGAAAGGTTAACCGGCTCTGGATTGTTCAACAGCGAGCCTCCTATAAACCCCCCCAAGACGGCACCCAAAACAAAAATCAGGTTCCAGGCACCTTCCCTTCTCCAGTTGTACTGGAAGTATTCCACTTTTCCGGGCATACAGGCCGCACATGTGTGCCTGAAATTGGCCGATACACCAAATTGCTTTCCTCCAATTAACAGGAGCATGGGCACTACAAGCCCGATCAGCGGTCCGGCTACATACCAGGGCAGGGGATCACGTAATAGTTCGATCATACAGACTACCAGATTGTTTTTGAGTTATGAGCTGGTGCTCCAGCTCCACCGGGTCCTTTTATCATTTCGATAGACAACCAAGAATTATCCAACCGTTATCGATCAGAACCTCAATCGTTTTTAAGTCTCTGTTTCTGTTCAGTCTTAATATACACATATTATCAATACATGTAAATACATGTACACTTGTTCTTACAACCTGGCATGAACTTACTGAATGCTGCAGGAAGCGCTCAAACTGAAGTAAAGTGCCAACTATACCCATCCTGACAATTTTGACTGGACCCTTCCAGAAATCCTGCCGGTCCAGCCAGTTTTACCAAGAGCAACGTTCCACATGAGTTTTACCAGATACGATGGCCTGAAGGAATGAATAGGGTCACCAAAATCCTTGTACACCTACAATGACTATCCATTGACTATTTACCGGATATAGTGATTGTGTAATCGGAAGTAATGCGTTTGGCCGCTATACAGGGTACGGTGACCAGTGATGAAAAAGTTTCTGCAACTCTCCAATGGTGTCGCCCTCGTCGCCATGTTAATCATAAACTACCTTGCTACAACAGGTGCGTTAAACGGCCGTACGGTGGGCAGTGTATCGGATCAGTATCAGAGTCTGTTCACACCTGCCGGATACGCCTTCTCTATCTGGAGCCTGATCTATATAGGCCTCCTGGCGTTTGTGATCTATCAGGGGCGCAGCCTGTTTAACTCGTCGGCTGATGACGAGGTTGTTGATCAGGTGGGGTGGTGGTTTGTCATAACCAGCATCGCCAACATACTCTGGATTCTGACCTGGATCTACGACTACACCGGACTCTCCATTCTGATCATGATTCTGTTACTGTACGGGCTGATCCGGATCATCTTCCGTACCAATATGGAGATGGACGACGCACCGATGCACCGGATCGCTTTTGTATGGTGGCCGTTTTCACTCTATTCGGGATGGATCTCTGTGGCTCTGTTCGCCAATATATCAGCCTGGCTGACGAAGATAGAGTGGCAGGGTTTGGGAGTATCGGAAGTCGGCTGGACACTCTTTATCATAGCACTCGTTGGCATCATCCACCTCACCGCCACGTGGACTCGTAATTTGCGGGAGTTTGCTCTGGTGGGTACCTGGGGGCTGGTGGCCGTGGCTGTTACCAATTGGGGAGGTGTACCGGTCGTCGCCTGGGCTTCGCTTGGTGTTGCTGTGCTACTTTTTATCAGTAGCGCAATCCACGGTTTTAAGAACCGGAAGAGTTTCCCGCTGTCTACAGAGTCTTGAGTCTTGGAATCTTCAAGCAGGCCCCTGAGTAATGGACAAACAGGCCCCTGAGTTTCCGAATGGGTTCAGCCATTTCATTGTTGATGGCATTGATACTCCGAAGTAGCCAACTCGAAGTAGCCAACTCACAGAGCAGACATCTCACAAAGTAGACATCACTGAGTTGTGATCTGACATTCTCAGGTTGTCACGTCTGTTGACAGTCACATCACAACATCAGTTGAAAGTCACAACAAGTTTCAGTTAACCACATAAAAAAGTTATAAACAGGAGCAGGAATTATGGCGTTATTTAAGGATAAAGTAGCGATCATCACAGGTGCCAGTTCAGGAATTGGAGCGGCGGCTGTCAAGGCATTTGTAAGAGAGGGGGCGAAAGTTGTCGCTTCTGATGTCGACGAAGAGGGTGGCCAGAAGGTTGTTGACGAGATTAAAAACGGTGAGGTCATCTTTGTCAAAGCTGATGTCTCGAAACCGGACGAGCAGGAGGCACTGGTGAAAGCGACCGAAGATCAATTCGGGGCACTCCACATCGCATTCAATAATGCGGGAATCGTAGGTCCCGTCGGACCGGTTGCCGATATCGATATCAGCGAGTGGGACAACGTGATCAGTATTAATCTGTCTGGAGTGTTCTATGGTATGCGCTTTCAGATACCTGCCATACTGAGGGCGGGCGGAGGGAGCATCGTCAACACAGCATCCATTATGGGTCAAGTCGCTGCGGCCAACCAGTCTGGCTACAATACGGCAAAACATGGTGTGGTCGGCCTGACAAAATCTGCCGCGCTGGAGTATTCAGAAAAGGGTGTTCGTATCAACGCGATCGGACCGGGTTATGTGGATACCCCACTTCTCAATTTTCTGAATGAGGAGGAGAAGGAGCATCTGGTCAGTCTTCATCCGATCGGGCGTCTTGGCAAGTCCGAAGAGATCGCAGAGCTTGCAGTGTGGCTGGCATCAGACAGAGCCTCATTCGTCACCGGGGCCTACTTCCCCGCAGATGGTGGCTATCTCGCACGCTAACTCCCGGTTTACTGATAGTACAATGAAGGGAACCGGTAGTGCAATGAAAGGAAAGGGATGGCTTCAGAGATGAAGAGCTGTTTGTCTGAAGCAACTCCTATCAATATACGGCAGATCACAGAATCCACAAAATCAATTCACCAGACGGTGAGTAACATCATTCTATATATAAGTAATGATAAGACACGGTAACTAAAATAGTGATAATATGGATTACGAAATTGTCACATTCACTCCTTCTGATTGGCAAATCACCCCCTTTCACGCCATCTTTTCGCCATATACCTTTCATGTAGCTTAAACGAGAAGTATATCTCAAACTTACTGAAGTGTCAGAAACCTGACCGGATGCATAGCAGTTGTCGTCTGAACCAGTGTTAAACAGAACGGATCAACAATGGCGATCCATCTGAACCAGCACGGAGATACGGTTCAGCAGAAAGCAGCTTCTCCGGTCTCAAATTAACAGAGAGTCAGATATGGCAAAGTCACAAAAGATTATCCCCCACCTGTGGTACGACAAGGAGGCCGGGGAGGCCGCAGAGTTCTATGTCTCTGCATTTGGCGGGGATTCCAGAATCATAAACAGTACAACACTCAACGACACCCCGTCAGGTGATGCGGAGTCGGTGACGTTCAAGCTGCTGGGTTATACATTTATGGCCTTATCAGGTGGTCCGATGTTCAAGCTCAATCCGTCAATCTCCTTCATGGTCAACTTTGATCCATCGCGCGATGACAAAGCAGCTGAGAATCTGGACGCCTTGTGGAACCAGCTCTCCGAAGGGGGCAAGGTGCTGATGCCGCTCCAAAAATATCCCTTCAGTGAACGTTACGGATGGATCCAGGATCGTTTCGGCCTGTCGTGGCAGCTGATCCTGACAGATCCGGAGGGGGATCCACGGCCTCCCATCATACCGTCACTACTCTTTGTCGGTGATGTCTGTGGCAAGGCAGAGGAGGCCACCGATCACTACATCTCCACCATCAGCAACTCACGTCGAGGCCAGATTGCCCGCTATCCAGCCGGAATGGAACCGGACAAAGAGGGAGACATCATGTTCACCGATTATACGCTCGGCGGAGAGTGGTTCGCCGCCATGGACAGTGCACAGGCTCACGACTTCCAGTTCAACGAAGCGATCTCACTGATGGTCAAATGTGACACCCAGGAGGAGATCGATGACTATTGGGAGAGGCTCACTTCCGTACCGGAATCAGAGCAGTGCGGGTGGCTCAAGGACAAATATGGTGTGTCCTGGCAGATCGTCCCGAAAACCCTGAATGAGATGATGACAAACGGTACGCGTGAACAGATTGACCGCGTCATCCAGACATTCATGCCGATGAAGAAGCTGATCATATCGGAACTTCAGCAGGCCTATGATGCGGCAAAGCCAAAGCCAGATGTCGTCACTGAATGAGCCGAAAGCTGATCTACGCCCTGACAGTCTCCCTCGACGGATACATTGAAGACCCGAACGGTGAGCTCGACTGGTCTGAACCAGGAGAGGAGCTGCATCAACACTTCAATGATCTCTACCTGTCCGGGGAGATCGACACCTCCATCTACGGCCGCAGACTGTATGAAACCATGGCCTCCTACTGGCCATCCATACACGATGACTCCGATGTGTCGGATGTTGAGAAGGAGTATGCCCGGGTCTGGAAGCGAGTGCCAAAGATTGTCTATTCGAAAACACTGGAGACGGCAGAGTGGAGCTCTTCACTGGCAAGGGAGGTGATACCAGAAGAGATCCATCAACTCAAGCAACAGTCCGGCAACAAAATAGAGGTTGGAGGTGCGGAGCTCGCAGCCTCCTTTCTCAAAGCCGGGCTGGTTGACGAGTGCTGGCTCTATGTCCATCCGGTGATTCTCGGTGGCGGCAAACCATACTTTCCGGCAGGTCTGAGACTAGATCTGCAGCTCCTGGACACTTATACGTTTCCGTGCAACGTCGTCAGACTGAGGTACGATCTCCGGCCTGTTTTTACTCAGTCAGACCGGTATAGGAGCCCATGAACAGAATCGTGTTGCTGCTGTTCTCCCGGATAAAGAAGAGGAACGGACGGTCCAGACGGACGCTGCCGACCTGATCACCCACGGAAGACAGCTCCCGGATCTCGATGACAGTTGCCGCTGCGGCTTCACTCCCCGTCTCATCGAGTTCGATAATGGCTTTATGCACCACATCCGAGATCTCCAGGGCGAGATCAGCAATTCCTGAAAGATCTGCTCCCGAACCAAAAGGCAGCGTCAGGCCCATGTCGATAAGATCATTCGGAAAGTCTTCAATCTCGTACTCCAGCTCGAAGCGTGGGACGTAGATATCGAGTGTCTCTTGCCGAAGGTTGTCGGTGATCCGGGCGAACCTGTCTGCAGTCAGGCCGGCAGTGAGTTTGCTGAGGTCCCCCTCACCTTTAGGCAGCAGCGCCGTGAAGGAGAATCCTGCATCACCATACCACAGATCCAGCGCTGTCCACTCCTCGCTGCTCCAGGTACGAAACGTGTCGCGGGCACGCATCATCGGCACCTCTGTGATCGCGCCATCCTGCAGGTAAAACGGCTCCTGACGAGTCATCTCCGGATCGAACTGGATCGTCCAGTCACCGTTGAAATAGATCGCGTTAATGAGATACATAATGACGTCACCACCGATCTGATCGATCATCTCTTCGATCATCCCTTCGGTGCTCTTTTCGATCCAGGCATTGATGATATCGGGAGCTTCAGGATCATTGAAATCCATCTCCTCCACTTCAGCCTCGAAATACTCACGGTTGTTCCTGATGAACTCCTGTTTAACGTCCACTCCCTGCCGATACCAGATGGAGTTGGCAATGTTCATCACAACCTTGGGATCCAGACCGGTCAGCAGGTCGATCAGCTCTCTGTTGGCCTCGTTGATCTCCTCCAGGCTCAAATCATTGTAACCGAAGAAATCCCGCATCTGATCAAGCGTCTCTCCTCTCGCTCCGTTGATGGCCATTCCGAATGCGGTCGAGATGCTCAGAGGAGAGACGAAAAAACTCTGCCCCTGCTCTTTTTCATTGAGTTTCTGCAGAAGATTGAACGCAAAATCATTGGAACCCTCCACCATGATCTGTTCGGAAGCAGAGAGCTCTCTCAACTGTTGCCGGTTCTGGTCTGAACCGGCTGATCCATCCGAATCATCCATGGAGCTGAACGCATCACACCCTCCAAAGGTCAGCATCAGTACCAACACCCCTATCCATCTATATCTGTATCTCATCATTTTCACTCCTGTAATTGGAATTTCAGGCATATATGCAGTTAACACTCGTCACTGCATTCTTTCGGTTTCAGAGGCTTGCTACCGGTTTCAGATCTACCTGTTACCACTTTAAACTTACCTCCTATCAGCACTACGCTCCTCCATGCAGGTACGCTACTTGCGCCAGAAAGCTGACTCATTGAGTACATTTACTGGATAAACCGATGAGGTTTCAGACAAATATAGATGATGAGCCGTGGTTCAGACAGTCACAACCGTTTGCATCCATGACAAGACTGACTAAACAAACTGATGTGAATACTATCAGATGATGTGACTATATAATATTGAGTAATAATATAATGTTGAACAATAAGCCGCTCGAAGTGGAATGTCAGATTATAACCCGAACTGATATGGACAGATAGACTGGGAGATGATATATTGTTCCCGTCGAATAATTCAAAAGAGAACCAGAATAATGGATCATGCACCTCCGCCTGACCTTTCTAATCTGATGGAGTACAGGATACAACATGGCTGACAATGAATTCACTGTCACCCCACGGACACTGCCAAAAATGCCTACCCGTGTCAGTGGGCTGGATGAGGTCCTCCACGGGGGTCTGCCTGAAGGCCGGCTGACAATTATCAATGGAGGTCCGGGATCGGGGAAAACAATCCTGGGTCTTGAGATCGCTGTTCGCCTTGCTGAGTCGGGACAATCTGCCATCTACATCTCATTTGAAGAGTCGAGCGACGCCATCCGCCTGAACGCTCTGTCACTCGGCTGGGACCTCGCCTCTTTAGAAGAGAAAGGCCAGCTCGCCCTGATCAATCCCGAAATAGATTACAAAGCGCCGGCTGCAGGCGACTTCACCATTGACGGACTCTGCGCAATCATCGCAGGACAGGCTAAACGGATCGGATCACGTTTTGTCGTGCTCGACGCTGTGGATGTGCTGATGCGGATTTTTTCTGATCCGGATTCTGCCCACCAGCAACTGGTCCTTCTGCACCGCTGCCTCAGAAGCAATAACATGACCGCCATTCTGACTGTAAAGTCCGAAAAGAATCCCCGGTGGGAGTACGCCTACCTGGATTTTATGGCGGACTGCGTCATAAAGCTGGACCAGCGGATTCAGAAGCAGGTCAATACACGAAGACTGCAGGTTGTAAAGTATCGGGGATCCAATTTTGCCAGCCGTGAACTGCCTTTTATTATCACAGACGCCGGGTTCGTGGTGATGCCCCTCTCCTCGGTAGACCTGGTTCAGCGGGAGAAAGGGGAGTTTGTTTCGATTGATGGCGGCAAGCTGGATGAGATACTAGGTGGCGGGTTTCGGCAAGGCTCATCTGTTCTGATCAGCGGACCAAGCGGAAGCGGCAAGACAACGCTCGCATTCACACTGTCCATTGCAGCTGCCAAACGTGGAGAGCGGGTCATCTACATCAGCTTTGAGCAGTCTGAACCTGCTCTCATCAGCGAGATGAGGAGTGTAGGATTTGACCTTGAATCCCTGGTAAAAAAAGGGACCATGATGATCACCCCCATCATGCCGGAAGCCCTCGGCATGGAGGAGCACCTCTACCGGATCATCCGCCAGATAGAGGAGTATAAACCGGATCATCTTGTACTGGATGCGATATCGGCCACGCCCCGGATCGGTTCCGAACAGGCAGCGACCGAGTTTCTGATACGGCTGCTGCATGTGACAAAGACACGAGGGATCACCTGCATCTATACCAATCAGACCTTCTCCTCGATACAGAGTGATATGGATATCAGCGGTGCAGGCATCTCCTCTCTTGTTGATACAGCAATTCTTCTGAACTACTTCAGAAAGAAGGACCGGGTGGGGCGATCACTGCTCGTCCTGAAATCCAGAGGGACCAGTCACTCCCACAGATACCATGAATTCAGGATCACAGATGATGGAATCATCATCAATGGTTCAGTCGATCTGACAACCTGAACTGTTCAAAGCAGTCTAGTCTAATACCGGATATGATTCATCTATATCGTGAGTCTAATGGATAAAGCGGAAGATACAGGCACAGCGTGCTACACATTTGTATTGTTTGTCATCAAAGATGCTGAGCACTCAAAACGTGCACATGCCAACCTTGAGCGACTGTGTGAAAAATGGCTGGCAGGGAAATACCAGATAGAGACGGTGGATGTGGTTGAAGATTTCCAGACGGCGCTGGACTACAACATTCTGCTCACGCCATCTGTTGTAGTAAAGTATCCGGAGCCGAGATTAACTATCCATGGGGATCTCTCTAACGCCCAGAACTTTATTGACGCACTGAATCTTGATCAAGAGTAATTCGAGTAACTTATGACACCCAAATCAAACAGAGAGGCAGAACTGGCAAAGAGACTCACAGAGGTAGAGCAGATTCTCGATGCACTGCGAAATCACAAAGTAGATGCAGTGATCGGTGAGAGCAACATCTCCCTCCTGCGTCTGAAAGAGGTAGAGGACAAGCTGCAGGAGCAGATGGTCATCTCTGCTGAACGTCTCAGAAAAATTGAACAGTCTGAAAAAAGGCTCCAGCAGCTCAATGCAACACTGGAGGAGCGGGTGGCGGACAGGACAGCTGTGGCAGAGGAGCGGGCAGAGAAACTGCGGGAGATGGCGCTTCAGATGACCCAGGTCGAGGAGCAGGAGAGACAGCGGCTGGCACGGGTCCTTCACGACGGCCTCCAGCAGCTTCTGATCGGTGCCAAAATGAACACCAGTCTGATCAGCGGCCGACTGAGTGACAACACTCGGGTCAGCAGAGAGCTGGATCAGCTTCAGGAGATTCTGGATCAGGCGATCGAGGCTTCACGATCACTCTCCTACGAACTGAGTCCTCCCATTCTGCATGATCATGGACTCACTGCAGCACTGCACTGGCTGGCTGATCTGCCGCATATGCATGGTCTCTCGATCGATATTGACGCAGATTCAGACATACCACCCCTCTCGCAAAATCTGAAGGTGTTCCTGTTCCACGCCGTGCGTGAACTTCTCTCCAACATTATCAAGCACGCAGAAGTAAACCAGGCTGAGGTGGTGTTATCTGTCCAGGATGGTTATGTCTGTGTGGAAGTGATCGATCAGGGCAAAGGATTTGACAACAGCATCCTCTCCCGAAACTCACCCAGCCTTGGCTTGAGAAGCATTCGGGAGAAACTGGATCTGCTTGAAGGGGAGATGACGATCAACACCAGCCCCGGTCACGGCAGTCACTTCACGCTACGCGTACCGATTGATGAGGATGAGTAAAGAGAGTGAGAACAGACGACTGATGAAAGACGCCGGCGCAAACGATCTTCTCAACAAAGCAGGACCCGTCGAACAGCTTTTTGATGCGATACGGGTATCAACCGATCATGGCTCCTCGACGCCGATTACCGGTTAACAAAATTCCAACGAGGAGTTACCTACTCTATGAGTCCTGAACCTTTTGATCATCAGGCGCAATTTTATGCAGACTACCGGCCGATTTACCCGGAGGAGATGTATCGGTTTATCTTCAGCCACCTGAAACGCAGACAGTTTGCCTGGGATTGCGCGACCGGTTCAGGACAGATCGCCCGCTATCTGTCAGACCACTTCGAGGCTGTTGATGCCAATGATATCAGCTCAGGACAGCTCCGACATGCGGTTCAGAAAAAGAATATCTCCTATACACTCTGTTCTGTCTATGAGACGCCCTATCCGGAACACCGTTTTGACCTGATCATCGTGGGACAGGCTATTCACTGGTTTGACTTCACCGGGTTTTACAAGGAGGTGAAGCGGGTAGCCAGAGAGAGTGCACTACTGGCTGTCATCGGGTATGGACGATTGCAAATGAATGATGATATCGATCCGATTCTCAACAAGCTGTATGCAGATGCTTTTGAAAGCTACTTCAGCACACCGAGAAGCTATCTCGACAATGAGTATCGATCCATTCCCTTTCCGTTTGATGAGATCCCTGCACCCGAACTGACCATTCCGGTCCGCTGGACACTGGACCATCTGAAAGGGTATGTCAACTCCTGGTCCGCGATCCAGAGGTTCAAGGATGAACATGGCAGCAGCCCCGCCGATCAGGCTCTCAAGGAGTTAGAGGCGATCGTTGGCGGATCATCCTTGGAGGGCCAGTTCCCCCTGTATATGAGATTGGGGCGGGTTGACAGTTGAAGTGTCAGTCCTTCACCTACAGGGCTACCAGCCCTCTTGTGCTAAGAGCCCTCTTCGAGAATAACGGCAACTGTATCAGAGAGAGGCGTCGTCGGGCGGCCGATCAGTTTGGAGAGCTGACGGCTGTCGTTGAACAGATCACCTTTTGCGGTGGAGACATCCCAGCTGGCGATCTGTTTTGCGTACGCCTCAGGCAGTCCGGCATCAGCGAGAGCAGCAGCATACTTTTTTTCCGGCATGTTCTTGTAGGTGATGCTCTTCCCGCTCTGTCTTGAGATCTCATCAGCCAGATCTTCCAGAGTGAACGCGTCATCACCGGCCAACTCGTATGTTTTACCCTCATGTCCGTCACCTGTCAGCACAGCAACCGCAGCATCGGCATAATCAGCGCGGGTAGCTGCCGAAATTTTTCCATCCTCTGCAGAGCCAATCACTGCACCACTCTCGAGAGCCATCGGCACAGATGCGGCATAGTTCTCCGTATACCAGCCGTTGCGCAGTATAGTGAACGGAATGCCGGTCTCTTTCAGCGCTTTTTCTGTGATGACATGCTCCTCCCCCAGATTTATCGAGGTGGAGTCCGCATGAAGCAGACTTGTATAGACGATCCACTTGATGTCAGCGTCTTTGGCAGCTTCAATCACGTTGGCGTGCTGCCTGGCGCGCTTTCCCACTTCACTGGCTGAGATCATCAGCAGCGTGTCCACACCGTCAAATGCGGGCTTCAGAGTCTCCGGCTTGTCATAATCAGCTTCACGAACCTCTACCCCGAAATCTTTGGCCTTCTCGGGTGAACGGGCCAGTGCGATAATGTTCCCGGACGGAATTTTATCTTTCAGCCGGCTGATTATCAGTTGTCCCAGCTGCCCTGTTGATCCTGTAATCGCTATTTTCATAGTATCTTTGTCTTAATGTCCTGCTTCCGGCAGTACGTGATATAGTCTGTATTGATGGTTTTCAGTCCGGTTTTCGACGCCAGAGTTGCCATCTGTCCCCGATGGTGTGCTCCGTGAACCATCAGGTGCATGAGTATGTCTGACACTGCTGTCTGATGCTCTTCGCCTGATAGGCGTTTGTAGCTGATCATCCGCTCCGCATCCTCCTCCAGAAGTCGTCTGTACAACGGCTTGTGACGGCTGTTCAGTTCCTCCATCTGCGGCAGAGTCAGGAGCTGCCAGATATCTTTATCCGGGGCTACCCCCTCTATCCGTTGAAACCAGACCATTTCGCTCAACAGTATGTGGCTCATCCTGGAGAGAAGATTCGAATCATGGACAGCGTTGTCTGTGAGAAAGTGCAGCCACTCCGTATTGGCCCAGATCGTGTAGCCGATAGATTTTCTCAGATCACTCATTGGCATTTTCTCAGGTCACTTTTTCAATACCTCTTGTTCATGTTATTTCATCTCCACGTATTCTTATACATTTTCCTGCGTTCAGGTATAATCTGCCATGCTCACTCATGCGCGAAAACTTCCAGAGAAGATGACTCAAATTCAGGTTCAGAAAGCTCCCCAACCTGCCCTCCCGGAGAGGCAGCGAGTGCCTGCATGCTGAGGGCGAGCATCCGCAAGGATTGTGTCAGCGTCCGGTTGACCATCAGCAGACTGGTGATCTCGTTTTCACTGATCTCATTGCTGTGAATCGCTGAAGCACAGCTTCTGATGAAGGCCTGGTCCGCCTCCTCGACTCTTGTATAGGCGTTTTCAATCACCGCAATCTCAGAGTCTGAAAGAGAGTTTTCAGGTTCAGCAGTCACTCCTTCAGAGAAAATGTCTGAACCGGTATCATCCGAAACTCTCTCTGCAGTAAACATGGAAGCCAACTCTGCCATTTCAGCGATCCTGGTTCGGATCGTCTTTCTGGCATTGTGAAGGAATGGATTGTCCTCCCGGCGCAACGTCTCTACCTGAGCGTGGATCTCATCAAGATTTTTGGCCGTATTCATGATGCTTCGGCTGGCGCGCAGGTAGAGTTCCAGTCCGGCCACCAGCTTCTCCTCCACCTCCTGACCCAAAAGCCGGGAGTAGTACGTGAAGATATCCGCATGGAGCTGTTCCAGATGGCGGTACTCCGGAGATACGGAATACCCCGATCTGCCATTCGCTGCTGCTGCTGATAGACCGTAACGGGTCGTGATGAACTTCGTGGTCAAATGGAGCTGGTGAATAATCTCCTTCCGGATGGCCTCGACTGCAGCTTCGGGAATCTCCTCACTGGTGTTTCTGATGTAGATAGAGATCTCTTGGTGGTCCGGTTCAGGTATAACCCTCTGAACAAACCTCACAAGTGCCGGAATCAGCGGGTAGAAGAGCAGAACTCCAATCACATTGAGAACCGAATGAAACATGGCCATTCCCAGGACGGGATTCTCCGCAAACATAGGCAGGCTGAGAATGATCCGCGTCAGCAGGGGCAGCAGAAGAAAGACAAGCAGGGCAGACGTCACCGCAAAGATCACTTGACTGATAGCCGCCTGTCGTTTCGATGGTATGCCGCCAATGGAACTGATCATAACAGTGGTGGTGGTACCGATATTGGCGCCAACTACAATAGATGCCCCCTGTTCAAAATCAATCACATTGCTGAACATCATCGTCAGAACGATCGCAATGGTGGCTGAACTTGACTGTGTAATTGCAGTGATTACCACTCCGGCCAACAGATAGATCCAGAGGCCAAATTGCGGAAGAGCTTCGAGGTCGATCACCGCTGTGACATCCTCCACGCTGGATTTCATGAATCCGAGACCGAGAAAGAGGAACCCTGTGGCAGCCAGTAACTTGCTGATATTGACATAGCGCGGTGACCCCGACAGCAGGGCAAGCCCCAGGCCGCCGATGCCAACCAGCGGAAGCGCAAACGACTCAATCGAAAATTGAAAACCGAACAGGGCGACAATCCAGGCGGTCATGGTCGTGCCTATCTTTGCACCCATCATGACAGCGATTGCATTGGCAAGACTCATCACGCCGGCTCCGACAAAAGCCAGAACCATCAGGGAGACCGCTGTACTGCTCTGGAGAACCGCCGTACTGAAAATTCCGGAGAAGATGCCCTTGATCCGGGTCGCTGTATATCGGCGGATCAGCCGCTTGAAAGTACGACCGGAGAGGAGACGGATCGACTCCTCCATCATGTAGATACCGAACAGGAAGATTCCGAGTCCGGCAAGGAAGGTCCAGATGTCAAAGATTTCTGTCATTGCTGACTATTTCGGGCGAAGATTCCCATACCGCTAAATACATGTATCACCGTTGGTTCAGGCTAAGATACGCTTCTTTTTTTACTTTGACTCTGGTCACTATCGTCAGGCATCATTTTCATCGGGGGCGAGTCTTCACTGGCAATGCTATAACTTGCAAGGCATCTGCCATCGGCAGCGCTCCGACGAGCCGGACACTTCACGAGAGCATCTTTTTTCCAGCCTTGCCACTTCTCCGCTTGTAACTTGCATCTATTTCAGCACCAAGATCACCGGCGGGTCGAATCTCCCAGCTTCCGCCACCACGACCCAATCGCAACGACGGATGATCCGAAAGGATCCGAATGGCGTGGTTCAGATCAGTAGCTTCCAAAATGAGTATGCCGCCAATCTGCTCCTTCGTTTCAGCGAAAGGTCCATCAGTGATGGAAACTTTGCCGTTCTGCCATCTGAGGGTGGCAGCCTGACTCGCCTGCTGCAGCGCCTCACCACCTGTGTAGTATCCCCTCTCCCTCATCTCCTCATCATAGGCGAAACACTCATCCATAAAGGTGTGTCTCTCTGCTTCTGACCAAGATTCCATGACTGATTCATCCATGTATCCAAAGCATATATATTTCATCTGAACCTCCGTCTGATTTTATCTGATATCTGAATTTATAATGCCAGCTCTTAATGCCAGCTCTCAAAAAATGGCCGGCCGGCCCGATTGATGAGAGGTAGCCTTCAGGAGCCACTCTATCAATCAGGTATACCGAGACAATTCAATCAGGTATGCTGAGCCTGTTGTCATCATAAAGAGGTAACAGCCAGCTCAGCGCCAGCCGGCAAATGATCATGAGTGACGTGCGACAGCTTCTTTGACTGCCGGATTATCTGCAGCTCTCTTTACATCCTCAGGAAAATCCTCCTCCTGAAAAATCTGACGGATCTCGATGACATCCCCCTTTGCGACAGGGCATTTTTTGGCCCACTCAATCGCCTCCTCTTTTGACTTTACATCGATGATCCAGTAGCCGCCGATCACCTCTTTGACCTCGGCAAAAGGACCATCGGTCACCGTCGGGGAGTCTTCCCTGAAAGATACACGGGCTCCCCGTGTCGGCGGGTGCAGACCATCGAGTGAGATCAGGGCACCTGACTGGGCCAGCTCCTCGTTGAACTTCATCATTTTTTCAACGTCATCGGCTGGCGGTGCGAATTCATCTCCTGCCTCTTCACCTTCTGGTGTATTGGGTTGATAGACGTTGGGAATCATAAACATCATGAACTTCATGGTAAACTCCTGTATGATTTATGTTATTGGTGTGTTCATCAGTGAGTCGAACAGGAGAGGAGCATTTCGACAGGCTGTGCAAATTTTTTACAAATCAGCCAGTTTTCTCTTGATAAATCGACGCTCCGGACCCTGTTTGGTAAGAGACAGAGCCCGCTCCCACGAAGCACGTGCCTCATCCTCTCTGCCCAGTCTGCTGCAGAGTTCAGCCCGTGCTGAATGCGCCAGGGGATAGTGAACCAGCTCTCCACGATCAAGTATCAGGTCGATCTGGTTCAGACCAATCTCATCTCCCTCACTCATCGCCACGGCAACTGCACGGTTCAACTCGATCACCGGTGATG
>Ga0209487_1001218_pt1 | contig 22033 bp, 18 predicted proteins | sample Poulit2012_FD_187524 | JGI IMG/M metagenome (GOLD analysis project Ga0209487, IMG submission 187524) | Agricultural soil microbial communities from Georgia to study Nitrogen management - Poultry litter 2012 (SPAdes) (version 2) | ecosystem: Environmental > Terrestrial > Soil > Agricultural land...
CAGGCGGCGTGGTGGAATCATTCCCGCTCCCCGGGCGGATGTGCCGCTGGGTGGCCCACACCGGCACCCAGCTTGTCACCGAATCAGCCGAAGTTCTCACCCGTATCATCGCCGAGCGCACCGGCGAACACGTGGACCCGATGACCTCCACCATGCTCAGCGCGTTTCATGTGCACCGCCGTTTAGCACAAGAGATGGTGCGCGGGCGATGCCTGATCATCGGCGACGCCGCACACGAAGTCAGCCCCATCGGTGGCCAAGGAATGACGCTGGGGTGGCTGGATGCCTTCGAGGTGGCCCCACTGCTGGCACGCGTCGTCGTGGACGCGAATACTGCTGCGCTGCAGGAGTTGTCACAGTTCCGAGCATTTCAACGTGCACGCATGAAAACCGCGCGAGCTACGGCTCGGCAAGCAGAACTCAATATGGCGCTGGGACGACCGATGCCAATCTCGGCGGCTGTCATCCGCGATGCAGCGCTGCGGACTGTGCTCGCGACAGGCCTGCGCCACCGGCTAGCCAGAGCCTTCACGATGCGGCAGCCATTGGGTAGCGCCGAAATTCAGCTGCCACCGTGAGGCACATGCTGAGTTTGATACCAGGGAACGCACCGGTCCTGCATTCTCCGAATTTTACGCCGGTTATAGAGCCAACACTCACCACAGGTGTCAAAGCAGCACTGACCGTTTTACTGTCAAAGCTCGGGAAATAACAGCACAAGGAGATGGTCCAAGATCTTCGGGTCAGCCGGCCCAGAAGGTCCTGGAACCCTTTTTAAATTCAACACACCGTTCGATTATGTCGTGCAGCAAGTCATAGTTGACTTCTTGATTCCACCGGATTTGGAATTTCATTTTTGTGTGCCCGTAGCCGTTGTCAGTAATTTGGTCCAGGAACTCTTGGAGCACCTGGATCTCTGGGGCAACCGTTAAATATTTGCTCGCGGCACCATAAGCCACGATGAAGGTGCCGTTATGGATGAACATGGGCTGGTTCCACTTGATGGTTATCTCAAGATCAGGGAAAGTCCGACCGGTCCATTGCATAACTTCTTGAAAACGGGCGCGATGCGTCTCGTTGGGAATGGTCGCGAAGAATTCCTGCGGGGTATCCATGGTCATAGTTTAGTGTGTGCATGCGGCATTTGCCGCACAGCCGGGTGCACCAAACAAAACAGCAAGTGACAGCCGCTAAGGTGGCTGTGTGACCTCTCCAACTGCACCCCGTTATGCCAAAAGGCCTCCCGCCGCAATCTCACTTGCGGCATTTACCTCCAGCGTGGACCGCTTCGGGATCTCCCCGCTACTAGTCATACTGGCCACGGATTTCGGGGTCCCCTTGAGCGTAGCGGTGACCGTCGCGTCGGTGTACTTTTTCACCTACGGTCTCAGCCAGCCGCTGTGGGGCATGCTCTCCGACACATTCGGTCGGTTACCGATTATGCGATTCGCGCTGGCCGGAGCGTTCGTTTGTGGCCTGTGCTCAGCTTTTGCACCAAACCTGATCATCCTCATGATCGCACGAGCCCTGACTGGGGCTTTCTTTGGCGCGATCGTCCCCGCCGCTATTACGCACGTGGGTGACACCACGGAGCTAAAAAACCGACAATCCTCGTTATCTGATCTTATGGCGGCGATCGCAATCGGGACCGCGTTAGCCACAGCTGCAGCTGGAATACTCGGCCAGATCATTGGCTGGCGAGTCGTGTTTGGGCTGTCTGCAACCCTGGCCCTGGTGAGCCTGCTCCCGCTCTTTCGATTGGTTGAGCCCCACCGTGAGCACACTGCCGGTGTCCTGACAGCACTGCGCATGATTGTGCACGATAAATGGGCCATACTCGTGGTGAGTCTCGCGTTTGTGGAGGGCGCCGTCGTGTTGGGCATCCTGACGCTATTTGCGCCAGCACTAGAATTTCAGGGGATTGAGACAAGTCTGGCCGGGCTCTCAGTAGCTGCCTACGGTGTGGCAACGCTGGTCTTTTCCCGGTTCGTCCGTCCGCTTACGACCCGGTTGACCAACTCAAGAGTCATTGGCTTAGGCGGCATATGTCTGACCGTAGGACTCGGGGTGGTGGCCATCCATCTGTCGGTACCCACCGTGGTCCTGGCCGCGCTGCTGTTCGGTGGAGCATGGGCGTTCATGCACACCGGCTTGCAATCATGGGTGACCCAGATTATCCCGGCTGCCCGCGGTATGATGGTCGCCTTCTTCGCAGGAGCACTCTTTGCCGGAAGTGCGGTCAGCTCAGCTATCGCCGGGGCCCTGGCAGAAGCCGGCGCATGGGCGTGGATCTTTGGCATCGGAGCTGCCATCGCATTGGTGCTGACCGTGGTGTCCGTGGGTGCTCGGGCACGCTATGTCTACCGATCCTGACACGGAACCGCCACGAAATTGCGTTAGCATCGCAAAAACTTGTGCTTTTCAAAGTGCGCTACCTCACGGATACTGAGGTATATGGCCACGTAATCAAGAACCCTAAGGAGTCATTGTGCCCAAGAATCTTGAAGAAGCCATCCAACAAACCGGCAACCCCGTTGACCTATTGTGGGAAGCTCAAACCCCACCGTCCGTGGTGCCACGACTCGCCCCAGAATTTTCGAACTGGCGCGACGAACAACTCGCCTGGCGTCGCACCGCTGTCATCTACGATCAGTCACACCACATGGTAGACCTCAACCTCAAAGGTCCTGACGCACTGCGACTGATCAAAGACCTCGCGATCAACTCGATGGAAAACTTTCCCGTCGATAAGGCCAAACAATTTGTTGCCGTCAACTATGACGGATATATTATTGGCGACAATATCCTGTTCCATCTCGCCGAAGATGAATACCGCGCCGTAGGTATCCCACCATCTATCAACTGGATGCATTACCACGCTGAAACAGGCGACTACGACGTCGAAGTCCGCCGCGACGACAGTTCTGCGGTTCGGGAAGGCACCCCAGAGTTCTATCGTTATCAGCTCCAGGGCCCCGGCGCCATGGACGTGCTCGCTGACGCCACTGGCGAAGCACCACCAAAACTCAAATTCTTCAACATGACCACCGTGACCATCGCGGGCAAACCCGTACGCGTGCTGCGCCACGGCATGGCTGGTGAACCCGGCGTGGAAATCTGGGGACCGTGGGAAGACCACGACGCAGTCCACGGAGCTATCCTTGAGGCCGGTAAGAACCACGGGCTGGTCCAAGTTGGGGCCCGCGCCTATCACACCAACGCGCTAGAATCCGGCTGGCTACCACGCCCGCTGCCAGCCATCTACACCGACGACCGACTGGCTGATTACCGCCGTTGGCTCGATGACAACGCTTACGAAACAACCTCCCCGCTGGGCGGGAGCTTCCGCTCGGATAATATCGAGGACTACTACTTCACACCTCACGAGTTAGATTACGGGCGCATCATCGCCTACGATCACGATTTCATTGGCCGAGAAGCGCTCGAAGCGATGCCCGCCGAAGGCGGGCGACAAAAAGTCACGCTGGTGTGGAACGGTGATGATGTGGGCAAAGCCTATGCCTCCATGTTCCAAGAAGGCGTTGGTGCCAAATTCATTAACCTGCCCATGGCGTTATACGACACCTTCCACTTCGACCGGGTTGAAGTCAACGGAAAAACCGTGGGACTGTCCACTTGGACCGGGTACTCCTCCAATGAACGCGCCATGCTCTCACTGGCCGTCATAGACCAAGAGTTTGCCGAGCCCGGCACCGAAGTAGTGGTCAAATGGGGCGAAGATACGCCCTCGTCCAAACTCCAGGTCGAAGACCATAAACAAGTCGAAATTCGAGCCACCGTGCAGCCGGCACCCCTGACCGAATACGCGCGGACAACCTACCGTGCCTAACCGCTATCAACAGTACAAGGCCCGGTGGACATGTCCACCGGGCCTTGTACTGCTGGATTGTTGAATCAATACGGTATTAGCCGTTCAAATCAGCCGACATGTCGTCAACAATTTCTGGGTTTTCTTCCAACCAGGCTTGCACCGCGGCCTGATCATCATCGTCGAATTCGTTGACCATGATATTTTCCATGTCACCGAATTGTTCTTCAGTCAACGAAAAGTTCTCGATCATATTCGCAACCTCAGGGAAGTCGTCGGTAAAGCCCAGCCGGGCAACCGTATGCAACGATTCTGGTTCGCCATATACGCTATCGGGATCTTCCAACTCGCGAACATCATAGTTTGTCGTCGCCCAGAATGGTGTCCACAGCGTGACGACGATTTCTTCTTCATTGTCCATGGCAGTTTCCAGTGAACTGAGCATCGCCGTGGTAGATGACAGGGCCAGCTCAAAGTCGTCATCGAGGCCGTAGTGCGGCATGACCTCATCTTCGGTAATAATGCTCAGTCCGGCACCGGGCTCGATGCCCATGATGGTGTCGTCAAGCTCATCGGCATATTCCGGTAAGTCTTCAATGGATTGAATATCCGAATACTCTGGCACCGCAAGGAATAATTTAGCGTCGTCATAATAGGCACCGAGATCTTCGAGATTATCCTGGTGCTCTTCCCAGTACACATCATGCGTGCGCTCTGGCCAGGTTGAACCAAACAGGTCCGCATCGCCCTGGGCCACGGCCGTGAACGACGGCGCCATATCCCCAAGGTTTTCGACTTCGACGTCGTACCCATTCTCCTCCAGGACATATTCGTATAGATATGCCATGCCGGTTTGATCGGTCCAGCCCGGAATCGCAACTATAGAAATGGGCCCACGATCCGTATCCTCCTCGCCGCCGGTATCAGCCGTTTCGCCATTACCGCAGCCTGCCAGGATCAGGGCACCGGCAGATAGGACCGCCGCCATCTGGCAGGTTTTCATTACACTTTTTGTTTTCATGTCTCCTCCAAAGTCGAGATGTGAAACATGTGTGTGTGTGTCATGAGTAGGCATTCACTCTATCGAAGCCAGCCAACCGCACAAACTGTACAGCCCCGATCGTTTCGGCGTGACTCAATGATTTCACACCGGCCCGTGTATTGCGTAGCGTGGAGACCGTCATACCTGTGCAACTACAGGTCCCCTAGACGAAACAGTAAAAGAGGTAGTGAAGATGACACAGGATGCAGAATTCCCCGAACAGACTGACCTGATTGAAAAACTGACCATCGCTACTGATGGTGAGACCAATAATGACCAGGTCGTGGACGTCATCAACGCGTTCCTAAACTCCCAGGTGGTATTCCCATCCGTGGATAAAGCCGGTGAGGACGGTTCAGTGAGCCCACTGATGCTGCAGGACACCGAAGGTAACCCGGTGATGCCGTTGTTTACGTCTCCCGAGGGTATCCCGGAAGACTTTACTGAAGCCGCACCGCATGTGAGCGTGGTGCCGGGCTCGGCCATTATCCAATCAATCACCGATGCGGGCATCGTCATTGATTTTGGAGCAGACCACCAATTCGGTTTGGCTCAAGAACAAGTTGAGGCCGTCCGCCAAGAGATTGTTTCCCAGATGGATCAACAATAAGAGCACCGATGTCTGAGACTTTTCACGCATAAAAAAAGGGCTGAAGCGCATCGTCTAGCGATGCGCTTCAGCCCTGTGTTGTGTGCGGTCTTAAATATGTGTTTCGATGTCCGCGTCCTCGCGGAGATCTTCTAATAGCTCGGTGACGGCTTCATTTTCTTTTTGCGCAACCGCCTGTTCTTCTAATTCAGGCTCCAGCTCTTCAAATGACGGCACCTCTTGGGCTTGGTCTTCTTCGACCTGCTCGTTCATCGCTTCTAACTGTTCGACCTGCATATCGTATATTTCCTGCAGCTCGTCATCAGAGGGCTCGGGAATATCGATGGTGTCGATGACCTGCTCGATGAGCACTTCCTTCTGAATGTCTTCGCGAACACGGTCTTCACTGAGGCCCTGAGCTTCAAACTCTTCCTGGAGTGCATCGGCGGATTCCAGACCGTTCTCTTCGGCCATGGAATCTAGATATTCGTCAATATCGTCCTCAGATGCGCTGAAACCTTCGTCTTCAGCTTTGGCCACGAGGAGCTCAGAGTTGATCATCATATCCAAGGCCTGGGATTTCAGCTCTTCCTGATCCGGCTCCTCGCCGGTCATCTGGGCCTGCATGGTCAACTGCTGGTACTGGGACTCATAATTCTCGGAAAAGCTTTCTCCCGAGATTTCTTCACCATTGACCACGGCCACAACATCAGGGATGTCATCCAATTCGGGCTCCGGCATCGCCTGCTCGCCCTGCTCTTGGCTCTGAGCTGCGTCGTCAGTATCGGCATCGTCTCCATCGGCGCCACATGCGGCAAGACTGAACGCGGCAGCGACGGCGGCAATGCTGAGGAGTAATTTCTTGGGCATTAGGACCCTTCCTGTGGTTCTGAAACTCTGCGTGTGGGCGACCCTAACAAAGCAGACTGAGAACCATGTTCAGCGGGTACTCAGCCAGCACTCAGCGCCACCGAACGCCGAATTATAAATATTTCGTTGTGAAAAACGGGTCGCGTTACTAAGCTCATAACTGTAGGCCGCATCACAATTGCCGGGTGTGTGGGCGGCAAACGCAGATCCAACATCGTTCCGGTAAGGACTCTTTCATGGCTGCTGCACGCCACACTGATCCATCCTCTGCTTCACTCCAGCATGTGCTCGACCAGGCGAAGAACCCAGTTGAGCTGATGCGTAATGCACCCACCGGTGCATATATTTACCCGGTGGTTGCCACAGAATTCACCAATTGGCGAGATGAAGTGCTTGCCTGGCGTAAATCGGCGGTCATGTTTGACCAGACCCACCACATGGATAATTTGCGCATCACGGGCCCAGACGCACAGCAGCTCTTGTCATATACCGGCATCAATTCCTTCGAAAACTTTCCGGTGAACCGTGCCAAACAGTTTGTCCCGGTGAGCCCAGCCGGGTATGTGATCGGTGACGGAATCTTGTTCCATGACGGGCATGACCAGTACACGTATGTTGGTCGCGCGCCGGTGACCAACTGGTTGTTATTCCAAGCCGAATACGGCAACTACGACGTCGAGTTCGTGGTGGATCGACGCTCGCCGTCACGACCCATGGGCAAAGCCGTGCACCGAGAATTCTGGCGTCTCCAGATTCAGGGGCCGCGTGCCTGGGACGTAATCGAAAAATTGCACGGCGGACCGGTCGAGCCACTGAAATTTTTCCACCTGAGTACACTGCATATCGGCGAGTTGACGGTCCGCACACTGCGCCACGGCATGGCAGGAGCACCCGGGTTAGAACTGTGGGGACCGTATGAAGACTACGACCGAGTGCGTGATGCGGTGATGGAGGACGGCGCCGAATTTGGTCTGGTCGCGGTGGGCGCCCGAGCTTATTCTTGCAACACTTTGGAATCCGGCTGGATCCCGTCACCGCTACCGGCGATCTACAGCGGTGACGGCATGCTGGCCGAGTATCGATCCTGGTTGGGCGCGGATTCCTATGAAGCAAATAATACGATCGCTGGATCGTTCGTGTCGGAGGATATTGCCGACTACTACACCACACCGTGGGAGTTGGGATATGGCGGCTTCATCAGTGACGATCATGATTTTATCGGGCGGGCAGCCTTAGCACGCATGGATCCGGCATCCCAGCGGCATAAAGTGACACTGGCCTGGGACGACGAAGACATGATCCGCATCCATGCTTCAATGTACGACAGCGACGCGGTGCCCTATAAGTTCTTTGATCTCCCCAACGCGAATTATGGGTCGTCGAATTTTGATGCGGTTATTGACGACACAGGCGCCGTCGTCGGACTATCGATGTTCACCGGGTACTCAGCCAATGAACGGACCGCTTTGTCGCTGGCCGTGGTAGATCCAGATATTGCGGTGGGGGACCGGCTCCACGTGGTGTGGGGTGAGCCCGGCGGCGGCACAAGAAAAACCACGGTGGAACACCACCAACAGTTGGAAGTGGGTGTCACTGTGGCTCCGGTGCCGTATTCCAGTGCAGTCCGCGAAACCTATGAAGGCGCCTGGCGCAAGAAGGGACAAGTGTAATGATTATGCAACCCAAAATTCTTTCCACCCCGCTGTACTACGGCGGGCACGAATATCAGACTGCTCACACCATGGAGATCTTCAATCCGGCTCGACCATCACATATTGTTGGACAAGCCGCTGCAGCAACCCGGGCCCAAGCATTAGAAGCGGTGGCTGCCGCAAAACAGGCGTTTCCGGAGTGGGCGGACACCAGTCCCAAGTATCGTGCTGAACGATTATTAGCCGCATCCGAAACGGTCATGGTGGGTGCCGAGGAAGAGGCTGCATTGCTGTCGGCCGAGAACGGCAAAGTCGTAGGCGAGTCGACATTTGACCTGATGGGTCTGGTGCAGCGTACCGAACTGGCATGCTCTTTGGTGGATGAAGTCGATGCGGTAGAGATCCTGCCCGGCCCACCAACCGAAACCGTGGTATCGCATAAACCCACGGGCGTGGTGACGATTATTGTGCCATTCAACTGGCCCATCGCGATTCTGGGCGCCTCCCTGCCGTACGCGCTGCTGGCAGGCAATACGGTGATCGTCAAACCACCGCCGTCAGCGCCCTTGGCTATCACCCGTGCGGTCATACGGTTCGCGGAGAGTTTGCCCCCGGGTGTGCTGAACGTGATTACCGGAGAAGACGCCGAGATCGGGGCCGCCTTGGTGTCCAATGAGGATGTCGCCAAAGTGTGCTTCACCGGCTCGGTCAACGGTGGCAAACGCATTATGGCCATGGCCGCTGAGACCATGACCGGTGTCGTGCTGGAACTGGGTGGCAACGATGCTGTGCTGATGCTGGAAGATGCAGAGCTCACAGAGGAGAATATGGATGGGCTATTTGCCGGCATCTTTGGTTCCACCGGCCAGATCTGTATGAACGCAAAACGCATCTATGTGCATTCGTCGAAGAAACAAGAGCTCATTGAAGCCCTCGCAAAGCGTCTGGAACAGGTGAAACTTGGTCCGGCATCCGACCCTGAGACGACGATGGGCCCGCTCCATCAGCGGGCACAGATGGAGTTTGTGACCGAACTCGTTCAGGAGGCCAAGGACTCCGGTGCCGAGGTGCATGAATTTGGTGACATCCCCACGGGCGCCTGGGCTGGTGGCAACTTCATGCTGCCGTCGATAATTATTGAACCGGACCCGGACCTGCGGGTCGTCACGCAAGAACAGTTCGGCCCGACCATCCCGATTATCAGTTTTGAGGACCAAGAAGACGGCATCCGAATGGTCAATGACTCCCGCTACGGTCTGTGTAATAGCATCTGGACGAGCAATGAGCAGACCGCCAGAGACGTCGGTTCTCGTCTGCAGGCCGGTTACGTATTTCATAACGCCCACGGCGCCCCGAGCCTGGATCAGCGAGCGCCGTTTGGTGGTGTGAAGCAGTCTGGTCTGGGTCGCGAAATGGGGCTGATCGGCTTGCGCGAATTCCAAACCCCGCATGCATTAGGCATCAGCGCCAGCTAAGCCTTGCTCAGTGCACAGCAAAACCCATCGCATACGGTACTCCCGCCGCCTTGCCTTGTGCTTCGAGCATCGGGGGGATGAAATCCTGTGGTGCAGGATGATCGGGAAGATCCGCCAAATACTGCTCGTGGGCCGCAAGAGACGCCACAGCTTTCTGGACCCCGCTGTCCGACACCTCCACAAAATGCGTTGGCACTGTGCCGGTGAGCAGTAGGGTGGACACTTCCCAGGGCTCGATACCGTCCTGAAGCTGTTCGGTAAAGAGCCATTGATTGCCGGCATCCCGGGCGGCATCCACGGTGGCAAGTCCCACAGCTCGGTGATCCGGATGATCAAGCCCCCAGGGCACATGCAGCTCTCCTGCACCGGTCACGACCGCATCTGGACGGAATGCCCGTATTTCATAGGCAATGGCTTTGCGAAGAGCCACACCATATTGCACCAGGCCATCTGGAAAATCGAGGATACGCAGGTGGTCTACGCCCACGATGTCGCAGGCCGTGCGCTGTTCGGCTGCGCGGACTGCGCGAGCCTGTTCGGGGGCCCGCTGCATCCCAGCTTCTCCCGCGGTGGCTAACACATAGCCGACTTCGATGCCGCGTTCGGTCCAGGTAGAAACTGCTGCAGAAGTACCGTACTCCGCGTCATCTGGATGCGCCACCACCACGAGCACACGCTGAAATTGGCTATCATCAAGCCGGTCCAAGGAATCTGAATTCCGTGCGTCAGCAGACATGGTTTACTCCACTGCCATCTCGCCGAGTTCATCCCAGTGGTCACCGTCGATCAGCATGTTGCGGACCTTGGGTGTCTCCTGCAGTAGTGGTGGCAAATCCTGCTGCGCCTTTTTGAAATGATCTGAGGTGACGTGAGCCTCGGCAGCATCGTCTTTGAAAGCCTCGAGCAGCACATATTCATTGGGGTCATCAACGCTGCGAGACCATTCGAACCACAGGCAGCCGGGTTCATTGCGGGTTGCCTCGGTAAATTCGCGAGTGTGCTCGGGCCAGTTATCGGCATATTCTGGCTGAACTTTAAATTTGGCTGCAATAAAAATCATGGTGTTCAACTCCTGTAATGATCAAGACCAGTTATGCTGGCCCCAATCTGCATTCTAACGAATCACAGCCCGACCTGGGTGGCAGGCTCACTCATCCTTCAGCCAGATCAACTCTGGCCCATCTATATCTTGTTCCTATAAATGTGGCCTGATCTTGTATTTAAAAGATCTCAACCATATGTGTAGGCTGAAGCACACATCGGATCGTGAGGGTCATCACGCAAGTTGGTTTTATAGGAGTGAAGAGATGTTCGTTGCACCGGCTGAGGTTGTAACAGTCACGGCGTCCCCAGATCTTGAAGCAGCACGACGTCAGGCTGCAAACTGGCGTTCTCGTGACATGGGCATCTCTGAGAAGTACCTCACCGATGATGCGCTGGCAGATCTTGTGAATGCGGCACAACAGCTAGATCATGAGCCCTTTGCACGCGCCGTGATGGCAGTACAGTCTGCACGTGCCGGCAACTTCCAGCCGATTCCGCACATCGATTCCGCCGCAGAAATGTTCCGAGAATTCCTGAAAACCGACCTGATTGATGGCTGGCTCTATGTGCAAGAACCTGACGGGTACCTGCACCCCTATCTGGTGGTAAAAATAGAGATGGAACATGCGGATCGTTCCCGCGAGGCACGCATCAAAATCGTTATGGAAGCTGATAATCCAACGGTGCGGCGCCCATCGCGTGCGCCACGCGTCCTCTACTTTGAAGACTCTGAACTCGTCGGCAAAACCCCGGCTGATGTTTTAACAGGTCACCGCGTCTATAAAGAATCTCCCGGTCTGAAAGCCGAATACCAGAAGCGGCGTGACGCCTTTCAGGAGATTATCGACCACGGATTCGGAACCCAGTACCTGTTCACCGGCAACGCGATCCGCACCGAAGATTTTCGCTCTGCAAAACAGCGCACCAAACGTAAAGTCGTCCACGATATCGCACCGGATGATATTGCTCCGCTGCGCATGGTCACCGCGTCCACTCTGTTTGATGCCGGCGAGCACGGTACCGTACCGGTCGTCACGGCTGTTCGAGTATTCGACCTGTCGGCACAGGACTACTTGGACGTCAACACCGCTGACCTGACTGAATACGAATACGACACACAGCTCAAAGACAAACTTGTCCTACCCGATGACCAGCGTGAGCTGCTGGATATTCTCACCTCAGATATCAGCGTCTTCACCGGCGACATCATCGAAGGGAAATCCGCCGGAAACGTCATTCTGGCCCGCGGTCGGCCCGGCGTAGGAAAAACATTGACCGCAGAAGTTTATGCTGAAGTCATTGGCAAGCCGCTCTATTCGATTCACACCGGGTCACTGGGCATTACGGCAGATCTGGTCCGCCAAAATCTCGAAGAAATCTTTGAACGGGCCAAACGCTGGGACGCCGTCCTGTTATTGGATGAAGCCGATGTTTTCGTACTGGAACGCGGTTTTGAGCTGGACCAGAACGCCATCGTAGCGGAATTCCTCCGCACGCTGGAGTACTACGACGGTCTGCTGTTCTTGACTACCAACCGCATCGACGGGGTTGATGAAGCCATTCTGGCGCGGTGTGCCGCCGTCATCGACTACCTGCCACCCAATGCTGAACATGCCCGCCAGGTTTGGCAGAACCTGGCCGCAGAACATGAGGTCACCCTTGAACCCACCCTGCTAGACCAGCTCGTAGTCGGCTTTGATGGCATCACACCCCGGGATATCAAAATGGTGTTGCGACTTGCGCTGCGTATGGCCGTGCATCGTGGAGTCGAGCTCTCCATGGATGTGTTTGCTGCGGCAGCCCGGTTCCGTGGTCTGGCCCCACAATTACAACTGCAAACATAACGCCGCATTTCTCAATCGAATACCCCATCCGAAGAAATACACATTGGCCGTCCTCTCGCAAAATACGGCGCATTGATGAAAGAAAGTAGAACGAATATGTCACAAGAAGGCTACCTCACAGAAGCACCAGCGGCCTCCACCTCCGGTGCACTAGCTTCCGAACGCTTCGCCGAGCGCATCCAGAGCGCCCAGACAGGCGGTGTTGTCGACACCGAACGTGTCAACCTGTTGGCCGGTCGTGCTGTCAAAGCACTCAACGACATCATCCTTGAAGAGCGCGTCAGCTATGACGAGTACAACGCCTTGAAAGCTTGGCTCATCAAGGTCGGTAACGACGGCGAATGGCCACTCTTCCTCGACGTCTGGCTGGAGCATTCCGTTGAAGACGTTGCCACCGATCACCGCGAAGGCAATAAAGGCTCCATCGAAGGCCCATACTACGTCGAAGATGCCCCGGAGCAGCCATGGAACGGCAACCTGCCAATGCGTGAGGGAGAACCGGGCACCCCACTGGTATTCTCCGGTCAGGTTCGTTCAACTGACGGTACTCCACTGAACGGTGCCCGCGTTGAGCTATGGCACGCTGATGACGATGGCTTCTACTCGCAGTTTTCACCGGGGATCCCGGAATGGAACCTACGAGGCACGTTCGTTGTGAACGACGAAGGGCGCTTCGAGATCCAAGCCATTCGCCCGGCCCCGTACCAGATCCCAACTGATGGTGCCTGTGGTCAGCTCATCGCTGCCGCGGGTTGGCACGCCTGGCGTCCAGCACACCTGCACGTCAAGGTTTCTGCCCCGGGACATGAGCTGCTCACCGCACAACTGTACTTCCCGGGCGATGAACACAACGACGACGACATTGCTTCAGCCGTGAAGCCAGAACTGATGCTGGATCCAAAACCATCCGCTGATGGGAAGGGTGAAGTCGTCGAATACGACTTCGTGCTCGATCCAGAAGCCTAGGCGGCAGGCAGTTCATCTGCCATATCGAAGTTCATAGTCTGTGCGGCGGGCGGTTTCTCGAATCGCCCGCCGCACAATTCTGTTTACTATCCTCACAGGGACTGGCACTATGTCGACCAACGCGAAGCGAAGTTGACAAGAACCCATAGTCACAGCAGCGGCAGCGTCGACTAGAGGGTGCTCCTGAACCCCCGTGTAGCGAGTAAACCTGGAAAACTCCTGTGCAATTCCAGAGTTGTCCAACAATATCAGCCGTAACGCCTCGCAGATGTCGGTGAAATCTTGCTGGACCAGTGGTCGTAAAAGATCATATTTAACTATTTTGAGGGCCCTCGGAGCACGCTGCGACCGTCGTGTTCCGAATAAAATCCGGGATAACTTGGCGCGAGTAGCTAGGAATGTCGAAAAAGTCCACAGGGTTCGGCAACGCGGCCGCGTCTTTGCCGAGACGTCCTGTTCGCTCATACCGAACCCAGCGAGCAGTTCTAGGAATGTTTTTCAGATAGGCGCAGGATTACGTGTAATAAAACGGCTCGATTGTTCAATACTTTGCGCTTAATGGCCATCTGGAACCTACAGGAAGGGCCGCTGTACGTGGAATCAGGCCGGGCATTCCTGACGCGCAGCCAGGTCTGCCCGCTTCGATGTCGACCAGCTGCGCTGAATGTGCACATTAAATATGCGACAAGCATCGCGAGATATCAACGGATTTTGCCATGATCTGAGCACTGCTTCGTCGAGCGCCGTAGCTCGAGAATGATGTTTTTGGGAGGGGCGTAGCCTGCCAAGAGCGTGATCTATTTTGTGACCTAGCTAACCCATTTTTGTCAACCATTCTTGTGGTCGGAATGATCATTCTGGAATACATAACACGGAAGCGTGGTGTCGTCTACCCCTAGTGTGCGCGATGTTGCCGCATGGTTTCGCGGTTGACACCACCTCAAGCGACTGGAAAAGTACTTTTCATTACAAGTGCGTCGCGCCTTTAACTTTCTTGATTCCCGATGAATTAAAGAAATGACCGCTTGTGTTCAAAATCCCGATTGGAACGACCCATGGCACAACCAGAGACTCTAGAAGATGTCAAAAAACTCATCAAAGAACATGACATTGAATTTATCTTCGCCTCCTTCACTGAGGTGCAAGGAAAATCCAGTGCCAAGCTCGTCCCCGCCAGTCAGGTGGACCAACTCTTTTCTGACGGAGTAGGCTTCGCCGGCTTTGCTGCCGGACACATTGGCCAGGGGCCACAGAGCCCGGACGTCGAGATTATCCCGGATCCAAAAACCTTCCGCATCGTGCCGTGGAAGAAAGGTCTGGCTCACGTCATCGGAGATGTGACCGTCGAGGGCAAACCATGGGAATACTGCCCTCGCACCATTCTCAAAAACCAAATGAAAAAAGCAGAAGAGCAGGGCTACGTGTTCAAGCTCGGTTTCGAAGCAGAATTCATGTTGGTCGACTTTGACGACGACGGAAAACTCCAGGTCGCTGATAAGTACGACAATTGGGGACGGCCCTGTTACGACGTCAAAGCCCTGACACGCCAGTACGACCTGATGACCAGGCTTTCCAAATACGTCACCGAACTCGGCTGGGAAAACTACGCGGTCGACCACGAAGACGGTAACGGCCAGTTCGAAATCAACGTAACTTTCGCGGATGCACTCGAAACAGCTGATCGCGCAATCTTCTTCCGCTACATGGTCGACTCACTGGCAGAAGAATACGGCATGATCGCGACCTTTATGCCCAAGCCTTTCACAGACAACACCGGTAACGGCTTCCACTACACGATGAGCCTCTGGGATAAAGACACCGACGAGAACCTGTTCCTTGACGAGAACGATCCTCGCGGCCTAGACCTGTCACAACTTGGCTACCAATTCTCCGCCGGCATCTTAGACCACGCTCGTGGCTACATGGCCATGGTCGCTCCAACGGTGAACTCCTATAAGCGTCTCAAAGCAGGTACCGAACTCATCCGCACCTGGGTGCCAGTCGCCATCACCTACGGCGGAAATAACCGCACACAGATGCTGCGCATTGCACGCCCGGGTGCTATCGAGGACCGCACACCAGACTTCGCCGGTAGCCCGTATTTGGGCTTTACCGCAGCACTAGCCGCCGGTATGGACGGCGTAAACCGCAAGCTGGAACCCGGCGAGCCAAACGACATGGACCTGTATATCGCGCCACCCAAAGAAATTGAACGCCGCGGTATCAAGATGCTCCCGCACTCGCTCATGGAATCAGTGCACTACCTATGCCAGGACGATGTCCTACGCGAAGCGTTTGGCAAAGTTCCCGTGGATGGCCCATACGGCGAACCATCGGATGCCACCGAGTCCTTTGTGGACTACTACGCCCGCATCAAACGGGCCGAGTACCACGAAGTCACTGACGAAGTGACAGCGCACGAAATCGATCGCTACCTGCGCTTCCCATAAGCCAGCGCCACAAACACTGGCCCGACATAGAGAAGTGACCCAATGAATTTAGCTCTAGAAGCACTCACAAGTTTACGAACCGCTGCATCAGTCTTTGACGATCAAACAGCGGAGATGTTCCAGTTTCACCGCGGTCAAGATGTGCTCTTCATGTTAATGCTTGTTGCCTTCTTGATGATGTTCATCAGGCGATACGAGTGGGGAGTTGCGCTGGCCACCCTGCTGGTCTTCGCAACGGTCTTCCCGCTCTACATCCTGATCCACACCGGAATATTTGGCACTGAACTCAGTATTGAACTGATCATCGGAGCCGCCTTCGCGGCAATCACACTGGTGATAGCCATAGGCGTATTCTTGGGTCACATCTCCACGATTTCTTACCTCATCGTTGGGGTCCTCTTTGTTCCGTGCTACATGTTCCTTGAATGGTTCCTATTCGAAGGACTCGACGGCGTTCTCGATGCCGGCGGTTCCATCCTGGTCCACATGTTTGCAGCCTACTGGGGGCTCGGAGTCATTCTTGGGCTGCGAAATAAAGCAGTGAATGACGAGCCTGCAGACACCAGCGTCCACTCCGTATCATTTGTGTGGTTGGCTTCCATGTTACTGATGGTGCTGTGGCCATCATTTGTAACAGCCCTGGTGCCGCCAGAAGCCGTCATCGCAGGAATGGCCAACACCTATCTGGCCATGGTGGCTTCCATTCTGGTTACCTACCTCATCCTTTGGGCATTGAAACGTACCATTGACCCGCTGATCTTCACCTACGCCATCCTGGCCGGTGGTGTGGCCATCGGAGCAAGCATTGATATCGCAACCCCATTACAGTCCTGGCTCATTGGCCTGGTCGGTGGTGCTGCGTCGACGATCTCCTTTTTGTACCTCGACGATTGGTTGCGAGGCAAGACAGGCGTCCTGGACACCATGGGCGTCCACAACCTGCACGGTGTACCCGGAATCGTCGGTGGTCTAGCCCCGATTGTGCTGGGCTTTGCCGGCGGTTCCCAAGCCATCGCCGTGGTTGGCACCATTGTCATCGCGGTAGTCTTGGGAATCATCGTGGGGCTGATACTTCGGATTATGCCGAAGCCGACAGCTATGCTGGATGATGCCGAAGCATTCCCCGCCGAGGAAATGCGAGCAACTGATCCTGCTTAGGCTCCAAAAACGAACAACATCATAAAACTTAAAGGGAGGTCTATCCATGTGTGGAATCGCTGGAATCCATCTGCGTGACGAATCACTCGTGCCGCAGCTCGGTTCTCTCATGTATGAGATGGTCGAAGGTATCGTCGTGCGCGGGCCAGACTCCGCTGGGATTGCCATTTATGGCGATCATGATCGCTTGCCTGAAGATTACTCGTCTGTCTCGCTGCTGCACGCACCGGAAGACATTGAACAACTCGTGAGCGACAAACTGCCCGACGCCGATGTGGGTGTCGAAGAACTAGCAGAAACCACGTTTATCCGGGCAAAGGTTAAGAGCCAAGAACTGGCCAAAACTGTCCGCGAAGTTGCCCCAGACGCCATGGTCATTGGTACCGGCGACGACAGCGTCGTCTACAAAGGCGTGGGCAACCCAATGGACCTGCGCGACACCTACCGTCTCGCGGATGCCACCGGCTGGCAGGGAGTTATCCACACCCGCCTCGCCACCGAATCAGCCGTTGATGCAGAAGGCGCGCACCCATACTCGGTGGGCAATGGCCTGTCGATGGTACACAACGGATCATTCGCCAACTACGCGACCGTCCGCCGCGACCTGGAAGATAAAGGTGTTGAATTCGATTCGAATAACGACACCGAAGTTGCCGCCCGTTTTATTGCCTACCGCATGGAACACGAAGGCGACGACCTGGATGCAGCGCTCAAAGAGCTGGCCAAAACACTCGACGGCTTCTTTACCCTGCTGGTCACCACCGAAGACGGTTTTGCCGTAGCGCGTGACGAATTCGCGACCAAACCCGTGATCATCGCGGAACACCCACAGTGGGTTGCCATGGCATCGGAATTCCAAGCGATTGCCCACCTACCAGGTATCGAAGATGCTGAAATTTTCGAACCAGAACCAGGGAAGGTCATTACATGGAAACGCTAACGGACACCACTGTAGACATTGACTTAAACGAAAGCACCGTTCGCGAACTCAACGCCGAACTCCACGCGCCAACCGCCAAGAGCTACCGAGTCACCAACTCGCGCGGTATGCACTCGGTAGCCGTTGGTATCCAAGACGAAATTGATGTAGAAATCGACGGCGACGTCGGATACTACTGCGCCGGAATGCACCAAAGAGGCAACCTGACAGTGACCGGCATGGCCGGTCCAGGTGTTGCTGAAAACATGATGTCCGGTCGAGTACACATCAAAGGTCACGCCTCACAGTCAGCGGCAGCAACCGCACACGGCGGGCTGCTGGTCGTTGACGGTAACGCATCGACCCGTTGTGGAATCTCGCTCAAAGGTGGCGACATCGTCGTCAAAGGCAACATCGGTGCGCTCAGCGCGTTTATGGCCCAAGCAGGTCGTATCGTCGTCTGCGGTGACGCCGGCGAAGCCTTGGGCGACTCAATTTTTGAGGCCCGACTATATGTGCGCGGTACAGTCGCATCCCTGGGATCCGACTGCATCGCTAAAGAAATGCGTGAAGAGCACCGCGAAGAGCTGGTACAGCTATTGAAAGACGCCGGCATGGAAGAAGAAGCCAATGATGCCGACTACGTTGATTCCTTCACCCGTTACGGATCCGCTCGTACCCTGTACCACTTTAACTCTGGAGAGTAAATGAGAAGTCCTGAAGATCGTGGGCTCCGCGAGTCCGCTATTTTTGATAAGGCAGCCATTGCCGCAATCCAGCACGCCGCCGATACCGGCATTTACGACATTCGCGGCTGGGGTGCCAAACGCGCCGTCCCACACTTTGACGACCTGCTGTTCCTCGGATCAGCTATTTCGCGTTACCCGATGGAAGGGTATCGCGAACGGTGCGACACCGACGTCACCATGGGTGCCGAAAACGCTAGTCGCCCCATGGAACTCGATATCCCCATCACCATTGCGGGCATGAGTTTCGGTGCGCTATCCGCCCAGGCAAAAGAAGCCCTGGGCCGTGGCGCATCCGCCATGGGAACCTCCACCACCACCGGTGATGGCGGTATGACCGACGAAGAACGTGGCCACTCAGACAAACTGGTCTACCAGTTGCTGCCATCCCGTTACGGGATGGACCCGGATCACCTGCGTCAAGCTGATGCGATCGAAGTTGTGGTCAGCCAGGGTGCGAAGCCAGGCGGTTCGGGCATGCTCCTGGGACAAAAGATCTCGGAACGTGTTGCCGAAATGCGGACCCTGCCCGTGGGCATTGACCAGCGCAGTGCGTGCCGTCACCCAGACTGGACCGGTCCGGACGACCTGACCCTGAAGATTCAAGAACTCCGGGAAATCACCGACTGGGCAGTGCCTATTCACGTCAAAGTCGCAGCGACCCGGCCCTACTACGACACCAAACTCGCGGTTGCCGCGGGCGCCGACGTCGTGGTGCTTGACGGTATGCAGGGTGGCACGGCTGCAACCCAGGAAGTGTTCATCGAACACGTTGGCATCCCAACCCTGGCCGCTATCGGCCCGGCAGTCAAAGCACTCAAGGAAATGGGTGTGCACCGCAAGGTCAAACTCATCGTCTCCGGCGGGATCCGCACCGGTGCCGACGTAGCCAAAGCACTCGCCCTGGGCGCCGACGCAACCGCCATCGGTACCGCGGCCCTCATCGCGCTGGGTGATAACGACCCACGTTGGGCAGAGGAATACGAGAAAATCGGTTCCGCTGCCGGCTACTACGACGACTTCCAGGCCGGTCAAGACCCCGCAGGTATTACCACGCAGGATCCAAAACTGGCTGCCCGCCTGGATCCGGTAGCAGCAGGCAAACGCCTCGCAAACTACCTGCAGGTGCTGACACTGGAAGCCCAGACGATCGCTCGTGCCTGTGGCAAGTCACACGTTACCCACCTGGAGCCAGAAGACATGGTTGCGCTAACCATCGAATCGGCTGCCATGACCGGTCTGCCACTGGCAGGAACCGACTGGGTACCAGGCCGCAACGGCGGCTTCTAAAAACCGGCTCGTACGCCCTGTACGATTCGACCCTGTAATTGCACTCAAACTGCCGTCCGGGTCCCCACCCGGACGGCAGTTGCGTATCAATCTACAACACGGAAGATGACCTGGAGGAACCCCACCCGCTGGATTTCGACATCAACATCAACCGGAAGTACCTAAGAGTCAGCACGGTTCTACGTTCTGTTCGGGAGACATAACAACAGCAATGTCACTTGCATCCCGAAAACTTAAGAGAGGAATAGAAGAATGATCGACTCACGTGAAAAAATGAAAGAACAAGCCAAAAAAGACGGCATTGAGTTTTTTATGGCCATGGGCACCGAGGTGAATGGTAAACCTAACGCTTCGGTTGCCCCCGCACAATACATCGACGATCTGCTGGATAACGGTGCAGCATTCGCCGGATTCGCCAGCGGTGGCCTGTGGCAGGAACCCTCCGACGGTGACATTGCCTATATTCCAGATCCCACAACATACACCCGTTTGCCATGGCGCCCGGATATGGCTGTCCTCATGAGCTTCCCACACGTCAAAGGGGAACTCTGGCCATACGCGTCGCAGAACATCCTGAAACGTCTGATGGATAACATCCAGACCGAACGCGGTTGGACCTTCAAAACCGGTATGGAACCAGAATTCTTCTTGGTTCGCAAAAATGAGGACGGCAGCATCAAAATCGCTGACGAACTCGATACCTCGATCAAACCGTGCTACCACGCTTACGGTATCGAGCGCGCCTGGCCGTACCTGAGCAAGATCTCCAAATACATCAACGAAATGGGTTGGGGCAACCCTGCGGTTGACTCTGAAGATGGCAACGGACAGTACGAAGTCAATATTGACTACTCGGACGCAATGACCACCTCCGACCGGCTGATCATGTTCCACTACATGGCGCACGCCGTTGCCTATCAAGACGGTGATGGTGTCATCCCAACGTTTATGGGTAAACCATTCACTGGAAACACCGGTAACGGTCTGAACACCCACTTTAGTATCTGGGATGAAAACGGTAAGAACCTCTTCCAGGATGACAACGACCGGTTCGGCCTGTCCAAGATGGGCTACCACTTCATCGGTGGACTCATCGAAAACGGTTGGGGCATGCAGGCACTGATTGGCTCCAACGTCAACGCCTATAAACGTATTGGTGTTCCACACCCAAGCTCCGGCTCCACCTGGACCCCAACCCACATCATGTACGGTGGCAACAACCGCACGACCATGCTGCGTATTCCAGATGGTGGACGCGTAGAGCACCGCGGTGTGGACGGCGGCGCTAGCCCGCACTTGGCCTCCGCTGCCATTCTTGCTGCCGGTCTCGACGGTATCGATCGTGAACTGGATCCAGGCGAATGCATGGAAGAACGCAACACCTACACCATGAGCCGTAAAGAACTCGCCGACTTCCAGCCGTTGCCTGCCACCCTGTGGGAAGCAGCCAACGCACTGCAAGAAAACGACGTCATGCGTAAAGCCATGGGCTCCGGCCCACACGGCGATTTCGTCGACTTCTTTGCCGAAGAAAAACGCAAAGAATTCGCCATGTACCACTCACAAGTCAGCCAGTGGGAGATTGATAACTACCTGATGGGCCCAATGCCAATGTGGTAAACCTCCACATCAGTAGTGAAAAATAAGATGAGCTGGATCGGGAGACCCGGTCCAGCTCACTTTTTAACAGCCCGCACATGTGACCGGCGTGGTTTAAGTACCGCAGAAGGTCTGATAATTTAACGCAAACGCCATCGAAGCCGGACGTTCCAAGTGGGCCAGTGAATCGACTCGGGTATACGGGGCAGTGACCGCGGATAACAGTGTGTTAAACGTGTCGTAGTTCTGCTCAGTGACCGCATCTTGGATGGCGCCTTCAACCAAATGATTCCGCGGCACATACACCGGATTATAGCGGGCAACCGCTTCCGCATCCGGGGCCAGCGCCAACCATTGTTCGTACCACGACGTGAGCTCCGGTGTGACGTTTGCGGGAATCAGCCCGGAAGTGGCAGTGGAGGCCAGATTCGCAAAAAATGACGTGAAATCAGTGTTGCTGGCACGAAGGTCTTCAAAAAGCTCCGTACCCAGAGCACTCACATCGGTCTCCGAAGGCAACCCTAAACGACGGGCCAAGAGTTCCGACCACACCCGTGAAT
>Ga0209487_1001219_pt1 | contig 22032 bp, 15 predicted proteins | sample Poulit2012_FD_187524 | JGI IMG/M metagenome (GOLD analysis project Ga0209487, IMG submission 187524) | Agricultural soil microbial communities from Georgia to study Nitrogen management - Poultry litter 2012 (SPAdes) (version 2) | ecosystem: Environmental > Terrestrial > Soil > Agricultural land...
GTCTGCCCCCATTTCTCTTCTGCGGCCGACAGAAACTGGTCGTAAATAATCTGCGCACCGTTGGCGAAGTCGCCAAACTGGGCCTCCCAGATCACGAGTGCAGAGGGATCGCCCACCGTATAGCCATACTCGAATCCACAGGCAGCATATTCAGAAAGCAAGCTGTCATAAACGAGCAGCCGCGACTGCTCCTCACGGATATGGTTCAGGGGGATGTACTCTTCGCCCGTCTCCTGGTCATACAGTACCGCGTGGCGGTGGCTGAACGTGCCTCGCCGCGAGTCTTGTCCGCTAAGTCTGACGGTCGCGCCCTCCTGGAGTAGCGTGCCGATGGCCAGCGCTTCTGCGAACGCCCAGTCGATGCGCTTGTCCTCCTTGAACAGCTTCTCACGCCGCTGGAACTGGCGCGCGAGCTTGCGATGCACGTTGAACTCGGCGGGCAGGTTCGTGAGGGCCTTCACCACGGCAATCAGGTCTTCTTCCTTCGCCCGAGTGTCTACCTTCGCCGGCTGGGGCGTCGTGCGTCGGCGTTTCTTAAGGAGTTCAAAGCCCTCCTCGACTTCGACCTGATCGAGCTCACGTGTCCGGTCGAACGCCTCCTGCAATCGTGCTCGGTAGTCGTCGAGAATCGCCTCGGCTTCCTCAGGCTCCATTTCCCCGCGGCCCAGCAGAGACTCTGTGTAAAGCTTCCGCGGTGACCGCTGTGCTTCGATTCTCTTATAAAGCAGCGGCTGCGTGTAGGTGGGCTCGTCGCCTTCGTTGTGGCCGTGTACTCGGTAGCACACCATATCGATGACGACGTCTTTATTGAATACCTGTCGGTAGTCAAGTGCCAGGCGGGCCACGCGGACCACGGCTTCGGGGTCGTCTCCGTTGACGTGGAAGATCGGCGCCTGAATCATCCGGGCGATGTCCGTCGCATATCTCGAGCTGCGTGCATCCGACGGGGCCGTCGTAAAGCCGATCTGGTTGTTGATGACGATGTGGATGGTACCACCCGTCTGATAGCCGCGCAGTTTGCTGAAGTTGAGTGTTTCTGCGACGACGCCCTGGCCGGCAAACGCTGCATCCCCATGAATGAGAATGGGAATGACGGCATCGAGATAGTCGCCCGAGGGCGTCTCGAGGTCGTGCCGTGCACGCATTGTCTCCTGCCGTGCCCGCACCATCCCCTCCACCACGGGATTCACCGCTTCGAGGTGACTCGGGTTTGACGCCAGCCACAATCTGACCTCACGGCCGGTCGGCGACTCATGGGTTCCGCGCGCACCGAGGTGGTATTTGACATCCCCCGAACCTTGCGTCGTCTCCGGGTCAATGCTGCCCTCGAACTCCGAGAAGATGACCTCGTACGGCTTATTGAGGATGTTGGCCAGCACGTTCAGCCGCCCGCGGTGTGCCATCCCGATAACCACTTCCTCAACTTCCTGCTCGGCCGCATCCGACATGATCTTATCGAGCATCGGGATGACGGACTCCGCCCCTTCAAGGGAGAAACGCTTGTGGCCGATGTACTTCGTGTGCAGAAAGCGTTCGAAGGCCTCGGCAGCGTTCAGTTTCTTGAGGATGCGCACTTTGGTCGCGTGCGAGAGCGGCTCTTCGCAGCGCACCGGCTCGATCCGTTCCTGAAGCCAGTTACGCTCCTGCGGACTCGAGATGTGCATATACTCGATGCCGATCTTCCGCGTGTACGTATCGCGGAGTATCGACAGGATCTCACGCAGCGGTAGGATGTCCTTTCCGCCCAGTCCGCCGGTAATAAACTTGCGGTCGAGATCCCAGATGCTGAGCCCGTACTCGTTTGGATCGAGTTCAGGATGGTAGGTCCAATCGTAGCCGAGCGGGTTTACATCGGCCTGCAGGTGGCCTCGCACGCGGTAGGCGCGGATAAGCTGAAGCACGGCCGCGCGTTTGCGCGTCATCTCCATCTCATCGTCGACCGAGGAGCCTAACTGGGGAGTTGAATCAGGAATGATCCGGTACGGCTGGTACGGAACGCCCAGGTCGGCGAAGAGCTTGCGGTAGAAGTCGTGCTCGCCGAGCAGAAGTTCGCCGATGTGCTGAAGAAACGCACCACTCTCGGCCCCCTGGATGACACGGTGATCGTAGGTCGAGGTGATGGTCATCACCTGCGAGATGCCGGTTTTGCTGACGACCTCCGGAGAGAAGGCGTGATATTCCTGCGGATAACCGATGGAACCGGCTCCAACGATCACACCCTGGCCGGGCATCAAGCGGGCCACGCTCATCGTCGTGCCGATCATGCCGGGGTTCGTCAGCGTCGCGGTCGTCCCCTCAAAATCCGAAACCTCGAGCTGGTTATTGCGGGCCCTTTTGATGATGTCGCCGTAAATCCCGAGGAACTGGGCAAACGTCATCTCTTCTGCCGCCTTGATGTTCGGGACGAGCAGTGAGCGCCGGCCGCGCCGTTCGACGTCGATGGCAAGGCCGAGGTTGACGTGATTTGGGATGATGTGCTCGTACGTCCCGTTGTCGTGCCGGAACGTGGTGTTCATGTTGGGGAATGCCTTGAGCCCCTGCACGACGGCCCACGCGATAAGGTGCGTAAATGACACCTTCTCCCCGCCCGCGTAACGCTGATAATCGTTGATCAAGGCCCGGTTTTCGGCCATCAGCTTAACCGGAACCGTGCGGAGAGAGGTCGCCGTGGGCACACCCAGGCTGGCTTCCATGTTCTCCACGATACGGGCAGCCGGTCCGCGGATAGCCTTTGTCTCGACGCCGTCAGCCGGGGTAGGCGCGGATGCCGGTGCGATAGGCTCCGGTGTAGCTCCATCCCCCCTCACCTTGACATCGTTGCGCGATTCCGTAGGTACAGGCCGTGCCTCGGCCGCTGCAATGAACGACTCGCTTGGGCGATAGTCGGCGAAGAACTCGCGCCAGCTTTCGCTCACGCTTTCGGGTTCTTCGAGATACTGTCGGTAAAGCTCTTCTACGTAACCGGTATTGAATCCGAGCGCACTCACGGGATACTCTCTCTCGCAATTTTAGGTTTACTGCCGAATACGCTATGTAATCGGTGATGATTCCTCAGCACTAATGTGCCGCATTTACATGTGTGAAGTCAGAGCCATTCGTTCGTTCGATACCACCGGATGGTCTCTTCAATTCCTTCCTCCAGGCCGACTTGCTGCGCGTAACCGAAGTCCCGGCGAGCGCGCGCAGACGAGCAGATTTTGCAAGCATCCCGGATCTCACGTGCCTTCTCTCTATTGAGGGGAGGGTACGTGCCGGTCAGCCGGCCAAACATCTCGACAACGGCCCCAACCGGTGCGATCAGCGCGTCGGGCACGGTGATCGTCAGCGCGCGTTTACCGAGCGCTTTGCCGGCGGCGTTTTTTATCTCGTTCCAGGTATACGCTCGGTCACTGCCGATAAAATACGTGCGCCCGGTGGTGCGGTCGCTTTCAGCGGCATCGACCATTCCGCGCACCAGATCTCGCGCATGAACCAGCGTCAATGCGGGTTCATTGCCACTGCCCACAACCGGCGCGATACCTCGCGACAATGTCTTGAAGAACTCGAAAATGTCGGCCTCACGTGGCCCATACACCGCGGGTGGCCTGACCACCACGATAGGCAGAGCCCCCGGGGCCTCCTGATATCGGGCTATCGCGCGCTCCATCAGTTCTTTGCTGCGACCGTAATCGCTCACCGGACGCAGGGGTACCGTCTCCGTGGCAACAGCCGTATCACACTCACCGACTACGGCAAGGCTGCTCGTCATCAGCACCTTTTTAATGTCCGGACTCTCTTCCTCGATCAGTTTGAGGAGGAGCATTGAATCATCGATGTTGGCTCTTTCAAACGTCTGCCAGTCGCGGGCGCGTGTGACGCCGCCGACATGGTAGACGTAATCGACGCCGCGGAGGGCGCTGCGAAGCTCAGGTGTGTCGGCCAGTTGTCCCCGCACGTGTACGACGTCGAGGCCCTCCAGCCAGCGCGGTTTGCTCCGTACGAGTGCGCGCACCTCGGCATAGCCGCGCCGATGCAGTTCTTCCACCAGATGCGAGCCGATGAAACCGGTTCCACCCGTGACAAAAGCTATCTTGCCGGAGCCGGCTGCCTCCGGCCGGGCTGTTGCAGATACATCCAACGTCTATCGGTGTGATGTTAGATGGAATAAGGAAGTATCGGACATCAAGCGTGGGTCCTTACAGGCGTCAACAAAGTCCATCGTCTTTTCGTCCCCCGCCAAACGCCCGAAGCTCACCATCTGTCACGCGTCTGAGCGAAGCCGCAGCCCGATGACGTTCTCGATGTGATGCGTATGCGGAAAGAGATCAACCGGCTGAACCGCTTCGATATCGTACAGCTCGATGAGGTCTTTCAGATCACGCGCCTGCGTGAGCGGATTGCAGCTCACGTAGACGAGTCTCTCCGGCCGCAGCGCCGCAATCCGCTGCACGACTTTCGGATGCATCCCTGCCCGCGGCGGGTCGACAATCAGCACATCCGGCCGGCCGTGCCTGGCAACGAATTGCTCGTTGAACAAGGCGAGCATGTCTCCTCGGACAAATGTGCAGTTATCGACGCCATTGGCTTTCGCGTTGACCTCTGCATTGCGAACGGCCTCCTCCACGAGCTCAATCCCCACCACACTCCGCACGTACGGCGCGACGAAAAGCGAGATGGTACCTGCGCCGCAATATAGATCGTACACCAGATCGTCGGGTTTGAAGGAGGCAAAATCCCGGGCAACTTCGTAGAGCCGCTCGGCCTGGCTTGTGTTGGTCTGAAAGAAGGCGTTGGAGGCGATTTCGTAGGTCCGATCGCCAATTTGATCGTGAATCACGCCACTGCCGTAGATGACGTGGGCCTGCTCTCCAAAGGCCGTTTGGGCGACCGTACTGTTGATCGTGTTTACCAATGTGACGACTTCCGGGAACGACTCCTTGAGGAACCCTGCGACGGTTTCCATCCTCTCCTCGTCGTAGTACGCGGTGACGAGGTTGACCATCCACTCGCCGGTTCGCTCCCCGATGCGAATCACGAGGTGACGCAGGAAGCCGACGTGGGCACGGATGTCCCACGGCTTCCAGTCGTTCTGCTTCGCCAGGTCACGGAAGGCGTTGACGAGCTCGGCACTACGGGGCGACTGGAGGTGGCACTCCGTGAGATCCAGCACCTTATAAAAACTGCCGGGCACGTGGAGGCCGAGTGCAAAGTCGGTATCGAACTCCTGCCCGGTCTCAATCTCGGTGGGTGTGAGCCATCGTTCGGCGCTGAACGAGAACTCCATCTTGTTGCGATAGAAGTACTGGTTCTCCCCCCCGATGGTGGGTCGGACGGCGACGTCCGTAACCCCCGCCTGATGCTCGAGTGCTTCACGCACGCTCTCGCGCTTGGCGTCGAGCTGTGCTTCGTACTGAACATGCTGCCATTTACATCCGCCGCATGTGCCGAAATAGAAGCACCGAGGCGTGGTCCGAAGATCACTCGGCTCGAGCAGCTCTTCGATGCGGGCTTCGGCATAGCGTTTCTTCTTGCGGATGACACGCGCCCGAACCCGGTCTCCGGGAACGCCGCCGGGAATAAAGACGACCTGCCCATCAATACGAGCGAGCGATTTACCGCGGTCGGCGAATTTCTCGACCTCGAACTCGAGGAGCTCGCCCTTCTTAACCTTCTTTACTTCAGCCATGGTAGGTAGGCACACGATCGTCGGAAATCGCATTCTCGGCTGATGCTGCCTCCTCCATCACACGCGCCACGTTCACGCGCCCGTGAAGACGTTCGAACTCGCCGATGAGGGCGGCCTGACGCGTTGAGAGGTAACGGGTAAACATCTGCAGAATCTCGGAGCCGCTGCGTGGGTGCCGTTTGATCAGGGAATTGAAATCGGGGCGAAAGAGCCCGAGCAAGCGCGTTTCTTCGACAGCCTGCGCGGTCTCCATCCGCCGGAAGCCAGCAAGTACCGAGAGCTCCCCAATGAGTTCGCCGGGCCCCGCTCGCCTGATCTCGGTTGCGGTGCCGTCGGTGTCCTCGATCAGCAAGGCGATGCGACCGGAAGCCACGATGTAGAGCCCGAGCCCGGGGTCGTTATCGTAGTAGATGTACTCGTGCGGACGGTAGTCTCGGATGTGCACGAAGTCGGCGAGCGTCTCGAGCGTTCTTGAGGACATGTCGGCAAAAACCGGCGTCTGCCGCAGCGACTCGACGATTTCGCGAGCCCGCTGGTCTTCTTCACGTCGGAACGTCCGGCCGAAGAAACGGCTGAGCCGGGATGGACGGGGCTTTGTGGACTTCATCAGGCCATAGTGGTGTCGTCAGAAACTGTGACCGATGCCGAAATGGATGACGGGCGAGCGCAGGCCATCCGGCAGCAGTCCGGTCGTCGCCGGGTCGTGAACTTTGTACGCGGCGTCGAGACGAATGATCAGGTAATCCCACACCAGCCTGAGCCCGATTCCGGCGCCGACGCCGATTTCCCCGGCAAAATCCGGCACCCGAAAACGTCCGTCTTCGTCGTGCGCCGTGACGGCGAACCCCGGGTTGCGCGGGCCGAACCAGACGTTTCCGGCATCTACGAACGTAGCGGCTACCCAGTCGGCGGCGAGCAAATTGCGGATCAGGCGCTGGCGTAGCTCCACACTGGCTTCCAACTTGATGTCTCCGCCGAGGATGTTGGTCAGTTCCTCACCCGTATCGGTGCCGAAGCTTGCCGCACCCGGACCCAGAAGCCGGAGTCCCCATCCGCGGACGCTCGATCCTCCGCCGGCATAGAAGCGCCGGTCAAACGGCACCACGCGCGACTCGCCGATCGGATGCGCAAATCCGAAGACTACTTTACCGGCCATCACCGCACCTCGGCCGATCGGCCGGTAGCGCCGTCCATCCAGCATGAACCGCATATAGCGTCGGTACATGAGCCGACTCTCTCGATCCCCTCCAAAAAATGGAAGGCCTGGGAGGTTACCTTCGACCTCCCCAGGGCTAAACACAAAGCGATCAAGTGCATAGGGCAGGTTGCCTCCCGTCTCGATGGCGGCTTCGAAAAGATAGCCTTGCTCACGTGTCAGCGGATTTACGCGGGCGGCGCGAAGGGTGTACCGGAGGGCGTTGTTGATCTGCGGCTGTGTGTAGTCCTCCAGGATCTGCGCCCGCTGGACGGGATCGAGGACGGGCCTGCCGCTTCCGCCGGGGTTGCTGACCACGCGGTCGAGGAACAGCTCGCGAAAGCCCGTCAGCGTATCGGGATTACTGATGCTTAGATCAATGAGATCGAGCCACGACGTAAGCGTCGCCGTATGTTGTCCTTCGAGACGGAACAGCGCAGCGCCCCGACCACGGATGACGAGATTGAGATTGTCTCGCCGTGCCGTGAGAAGATTAAGCGACAGGCGGGTGCGCGCGTCGTACAAATCGAGGACACGGTCGAGTCCGCCGAACGGACTTACGAGATAAGGCAGGATGAGAGATGCCGATACCTCGGTCTGGGCCGACGTAAAGAGCCGGGACTCGACGTCGGCCGCGATCGATCCGCCCACACTGGTACGAAACGTCTCGCCGCCGCCGAACAAGTTGAGGTTCTCGTAGGTCGCCCCGATGCCCGCTCCGATCTCATTCTCGGATCCTAACACGCCACTCCGCTGCAGCATAAACGTCTCGAACCGGATCTGATGCCGAGGACGCGTCCGCAGCTCGATGCGGTGAGGGAGCAGCGGCGCACCGTCATCTCCGCGCCGCGCGGTCGAGAACTGCGGTAGGATGTCGGTGAAGTTAAAGACACCAGATGCTTCGAGCCTTCGGCGCGTGCCGATCAGGCGCGACTGGTCATACCAGTCACCGGGCTCGAACTGCAGGCTGTTATATAGCAGCCGCGGTCTCAACCACGAATCATTCGTGATGGCAACGCTCGCCTGCCGACCGCTCTCGTAAACGAGCGTATCTCGCCGTTCGACCGCCTCTTCCTCTCCTCCGATCACACTGTAGTGGATATCGCCGAATCGATATCGTGGCCCTGGCGACAGCTCGAACGAGACGTCGAACGAATCGGGCTGCGTGGCAAAAACAACCGCGGTAATCGAATCACGGGCGACGGCAGCGTAGCCATTGTCGCGCAGAAATGTCAGGATACGCCGACGCTCATCGAGGAGCATCGGCTCGGAGAACCGGCGATCAGCGGCGACAAACGACGTGCTGTCGGCCCACCGCGCCTGGCGCGACGTCAACAACGACCCTCGCGCGAGTTCATGCAGCGTCGAGGATTCGAGTCCGTCGTCAGCATCGAAGCGTACCCGGCGGATGTACGTCGGCGGACCGGGTTCGACTCGGAAGGTGACCCGTACGCTTTCACGGCTTAGCGTATCGATATCCGCATAGACCTCGGCATCTCGGAACCCCTCCTGGTGATAGAGGAACTGGAGACGCTCGACGTCGGCGTTGACCACCGTCGTGTCGAGATACGCGGGAGGCTCGCCGGTCGCGATGAGTGCACGGGAAACGGCACCACCCAGCGTACCGGCATCGCCCAGCCGGTGCATCCACAACCACCAGTTGAAGCCGGGGATGCCCAGCAAGCGCCGGTTCGAGCGCGTCCGGACGCGCGCCATGAGCTGTTCGTGCGAGAACAGGTGTGCGCCAGCGAACGAGACGCGGCTTACCCGAGGCGGCTCGTCTTCGACGGCGTCACCATGAGAGCCGGCCGACTGTACGGCGGCCGAGGGCGCAAGGCCCCCACAGATCACAAAAAAACCGACGATCCACCAGGCTCTTCGCAACCGCAAGGCTTCAACACCTGGATAAATCGTCGGTACCGGAATGCCATTACGTGCGGGCTGTCCCACACGCTCCCGCCGGTTATTCTTCTTCGTAGTAGAAGTCGTCGTCGGCCGTGGGGAAGTCTGGCCAGAGCTCTTCGATGCTCTCGTACGGCTCGCCATCATCTTCCGTCGCCTCCAGATTCTCGACGACTTCGAGAGGGGCACCCGTCCGCTCAGCGTAATCGATGAGCTCATCCTTAGTGGCGGGCCAGGGCGCGTCCTCGAGATACGAGGCGAGTTCGAGTGTCCAGTACATACCGCTATAACGCTTGGCTACTTATCGTCGGAGGTCCCGATATTCAAGGTCGTCCGACTATACCTTCAGGAGTTTAGAAATGCAAGCAGCCTGATGGGCGGCCCTGTTAGGATTCGGTGAGGGCCGCCACGAGCGTGTTACGACGTCAGTCCAGCGACGCCGATTCGCGCTGTGATTCCTCCAGCAACTCCCGGTACGCAGTCGGTGTCATGCTGGGGGCGAAAAAGTAGACGGGGTTAAGCGTGCGGTCATCCATATCCCGCACTTCGTAGTGCAGGTGCGGCCCGGTCGACCGGCCGGTGTTGCCGCTGAGACCAATCTTCTGCCCGCGCTCGACCGTCGCTCCGGCGCGTATCCCCGACCCGATCTCACTCAGGTGGGCATAGAGCGTCGTGTATCCTGTTGAGGGATGCTCGATTTCTATGTAGTTACCGTAGCCCGCGTTTCGGCCCGCGTCCTTCACGATGCCGTTGCCCGTCGCATAAACCGGACTTCCAATCGGCATGACGATGTCGATGCCGTGGTGCATCCGCCGTACCCTGAGTATCGGGTGGTACCGCATTCCGTATCCCGACACGAGGCGACCATCTGCAGGGAGAATCGCCGGCATCTCCTCTAGTTCGCGCTCCCGGCTCCCTGCGAGCGTCGAAAGCTGCCGATAGCTGGCGTTCTGAAGGTTGATCCGCCGCTCGAGCTCGTCGAGCAACTGCGCCGATTCGCGCAGCATCGACGACGACTGCGGACTGAAGCGTGCGTATGATTCGTACGCGTCGGCACCGCCAACACCCACACGGCGCACATCCTCGGAAATAGGATCGGCCTCGAGAAGTGTGCGGTAGATCTCCTGATCGGCTTCGGAAAGTTCTTCCAGGCGCGTTGAGTATTCGCTCACGCGGGCGGTAAATCTCTGGAGTTCCTCCTGTAGCGCGTGATTCTCAGCGCGAAGTGCAAGCTCTTCGGGGGAGGTGACCATCTTGTCGGCCATCCACGTCATCCCCCCTGCCAGCAGAACGACGGCCGATGCGATCATGGCCAGTTGCTTATAGAAGCGTACTCCGCGGCGCTTCACTTCCACGAAGGTGCAGGTGTCGTGGTCGTAGTAATAGTATCGGTTGTTCGCCATGGGTGGGTAACGGGGGAGGGCGCTACGCCGCCGAAAACGCGACGGATCCGGGCAGGTCAGGACAGCCGGCGTAACTACATGCGCCACTCATACGAGGGATATCGAAGGATACAAACCGGTTACGCGGACGCCGACGAAGATAGCGGCTTCATAAAGCGTTGTCAACGACTCGCTTAATTAGCATGGCGTCTTCAGCGTCCGTTTACACCGCACCAAGCGTTGTGCCAGCACGTTTATTCGTAGTCATGCTCGAAATACTCCGTCCCTCGCGACGGAAACGGCGATTCCCGGTTTCTAATTTTTTCCGCCAGGCGTTTCGAAAACACCTCTGCAGGGTCGTATCCGTAATGCCGTAGCAGGTGATTCAGCGCGATCACCTCGCAAATCACAGTCACATTTTTACCCGGCATGATCGGCAATTTGACGAGCGGCAGCGCGACGTCAAGGATTTCATGCGTTTCGTCGGCCATCCCCAGCCGCGTGTACTCCTGGCGATCATCCCAGACGTGCATGTTGACAACCACCTCGATGCGCTTCTGATAGCGGATGGCGCGCACGCCGAACATCGCCCGGACATCCACGAGGCCGAGGCCGCGGATTTCCATGAAATGCTGGACGAGGTTCGTGCCTGAGCCCATGATCACTTTCTCTTCCACGCGCGTCGCCACCACCACGTCGTCCGCCACCAGCCGGTGACCTCGTTCGACGAGATCGAGTGCCATCTCGCTCTTGCCGATGCCCGCCTTTCCCGTCAGCAAAAGGCCGATTCCGTACACATCCACCAGCGAACCGTGGATGGTCTGTTGGAGGGCGAACTGATCGCTCAGGAAGTCTCGCAGCACCGCCATGAAATCGGTCGACGGCATGGGCGTGCGGTAAACCGGGACTTCCCGTTCGCGGGCCATCTCGAGCAGCGCCGGCTCAAGCGTGTTGTCGCTCGTCAGGAAAATGCAAGGGATAGGAAAGGTGATGAGGGTTTCGAACGACTCTCGGCGCCGCTCCGGCTGCAAGTGCTCGATGTACTGAGACTCCGTGTTTCCAACAATCTGTATGCGCTGAGCGGTAAACAGCTTTACGTATCCGGCCAGCACGAGACCCGGACGGTGCAGGTTGCGCTCTGTCACAAGCCGTGTGTCGGCTCCGGCACCGACGACTTCCTCAATCGGCAGGCCGACGATCTGCCGCAGCGCATCGACCATGTATGCGACGGTGATCGATTCCTTCTTGAAGGATTTGGCCTCGCCTGGCATGGACGGTATCTCGGAAGTGGATTAAGGGACTTCGACGGACTCGAGGACGCGCTTCACAATGTCGTCGGACGTCACATTCTCAGCTTCGGCTTCGTAAGTGACGGCGATTCGATGGCGTAGCACATCCGGCGCCACCGACCGGATATCATCGGGCGTCACGTACGCACGGTGGGCGAGCAGTGCGTGGGCCCTGGCCGCAAGGTTCAGGCTGATCGTAGCACGCGGCGACGCACCAAACTCTATGTACGAGCGAAGGGAGCGGAGGCGGTACCGGTCGGGCTCGCGCGTGGCCATGACCAGATCGACGATGTAATGTTCAACGCGTTCGTCGATGTAGATGTCGTTCAAGACGCGGCGTGCCGCGAGGATCTGCTCCGCCGTGACGACGGGCCTGACTTCATATCGATCGCCCGTTCGTCCCATTCGGCGCATAATCTCGAGTTCATCCTCCCGTGTTGGATATCCGACCCTGATCTTCATCATGAAGCGGTCGACCTGTGCCTCGGGCAGTGGATACGTTCCCTCCTGCTCAATCGGGTTCTGCGTCGCCAGAACAAGAAAGGGCTCCTTTAGCGGAAACGTGGTCTCACCGATTGTCACCTGCCGCTCCTGCATCGATTCGAGCAGCGCGCTCTGCACCTTGGCCGGCGACCGGTTGATCTCGTCGGCAAGCAGGATGTTGGTGAAGATGGGGCCCTTCTTGATGAAGAAGTTGCCCTCCTTCTGGTTGTACACGAGTGTACCCAGCAGGTCGGCCGGCAGGAGATCCGGCGTAAACTGAATGCGCTGAAAGGACGTGCCGATAGCGCGCGCGAGTGAACTCACCGTGAGCGTCTTGGCCAGGCCCGGTACGCCCTCGAGCAGCACGTGTCCGTCGGCAAGGAGGCCAATCAGCAGCCGCTCGACCATATATCGCTGGCCCACCACCACCCGACTGATCTCATCCAGGAGCGGATCGATGAAGGCGCTCTCCAGCGCGATGCGCTCAGTGACTTCCGTGAGATCAAAATCTACCATAACACTGCCGAGTCGGTGGCCGACGTAACTGAATCAGATCAAAAAGTTCTCGAACGGGGTGCCGAACGTTGTGCCGAATCGCGTTTCGAGTTGATCGAGGAACTGCGGCACCGAAAACGGATGGCCGCACACCACGGCACATCCGCCGCGGCTCGACGTGCAACCGCCGAACATGCCGTCAATGGTTGATTCCTCAACCTGACCGACAATGTAATCAGTCTGCGGCGTGGTGTCCTGCCAGTCCGTACGGTGCGACGCATGGGACATAAGCAGGAGCGCGCCGAGGAGCTGCCAGTCCTTCCTGCGAAGCGCGGCGACAACCTTCTGCACACGTCGATTCTCCGTGACGAGATGCCGAACCGTCGGCCGCAGCCTCTCCGGCAAGACACTCAGTGCTCGATCGAGATCGCGGTGCTCGAGTTCACGCAGTGACGAGAGCCGCGGGAAAATCTGCCGAAGGAGGACGACGGCTTCATCGCCGGATTCCCTACGCAGGGCGTACTCGTCGGGTGTTACCGGCGGAGGGCACTCAACCAGAGCGAGCCCCCATCCGATGTCCTCTTCGCCGTCGATCAGCACGGGCAAGTGCTCGAACGTCTGCGTATCCACCAGCAGGTAGCGACCTTCCTCGGCGTGGATCGAAGCGATCAAATTGGCCGAACCGAACGGAAGCCCCGTTTCAGTCTCCACGATTTTACGCAGGCGGTCGACGCGTGGGTGTTCTCCGACGTGAACGCCCGAGACCTGCATCGCGACGTCGGAGGCAGCAACGGCAAGCGCCGCCATATATGCGTCTCGGCAGTACGGGTAGACCGTGCTGGCGACCACGAACGACGTCTCATCCGGCGGACAACCGAACGCCCTAAGCGTGGCATCGACCACGCGCACCCAGGCCGGGGCGGTGTCGTCGACATCCGTGCGACGCCAACTCCGATCACCTCCCTCAAAACGAATATCTCCGTTGGACGCCGGCGCGGCTACGATCCCCGTACCCAGTGGAAGCGAAAGCAGGATCGCAAACCCCGGAAAGTAGTGCGTGTGGGTACTGATGAGACCCGTCGGGCCGTACGCAAACGCCTCATGAACAACCTGACTCCCTGCCGACACCTCATCCGTCAGAGCTCGAGCCTGCTGCAGGATATCCTCGCGAGTGCGCATCTCGCGGTCCTGCAGGCGGTCCATAGCTATCTGGTACGGCCGCACATACGGAGGCTTTCGCGTACGGTCCTTAAGAAGACGATCGGGCATGCCACGTAGAAAACGGATGGTACTGCGGCGAATGCCCCGGAAGGTGGTCAGGCCTGGGGCGTCCGCCGTATTAAACGCCGATAATTACCCAAAATACAACTTCTTCCGGTACACGTCACACCAAGTATCCGACAGGTCGGCACGTAGCGCGGCTGGTAGGTTTTCGGGTGCGGAACGTTGGCCGGGGCACTTGATGACAGGGACCTCCGCAGAGACGGTGCTTCTGAGGAACCTCAGAATGGACGAACACTAAGACTGCGGGTCGTTCGCAAACCCGCCTAACTACCCGATGTACTTCTGGCTGCGCGTCGCGCGTTTCATTCTGGCCCGTGCACGCTGGATCGTTGCAGGCGTCGTCCTGCTAACGCTGTTTTTCGCCTATTGGGCGGTTCAAGTCGACATCGACCATGCTTCGGGTAACTTTCTTTCTGAAGACTCAGACGTCGTGCGGAATTTCCAGCGCGCGAGCGAAACGTTCGGGGAAGGGCAGTCGGCGCTTTACGTCGTCTTCAGTGGAGTTGCCTACGATGACCCCGAGTTTCTGAGGCAGCTCGACAGCTTCACGAAGCGTGCTTCCTCATACGACGGCGTCGAGTCGGTACTAAGCCTGACGAACGTGCCGGCGTTGCAGCGGGACGGCGACAGGCTCGTTCCTGTTCGGTTGTATGATGAGGCTGCACCGGCCGAAGCAAATGCCGAGCGGTTTCGAAATCAACCGTTTTTGAAGGGGCTATTGATTGCGGAATCGGACTCTGCGACGGTCGCGCTGGTGAATGTCGACGCCGCGTTCAACAGTACGCCGGCCCGGATCGACCTTGTCAACCAGATCCAGGCCGATGCCCGCGCCATTACCGAAGATGCAGCGCTTGCGGGCTTCCCCTATCTCCGTACGAGTTACACCACGCGCGTGAAAGCGGAGGCGCCGCTGTTCACTATCCTTTCTCTCCTCATCTCGCTGCTGTTGTTGTACGCCGCGTACCGATCCTGGCGTGCCGTATTCATGCCCGGTCTGGTGGTCGTGCTGGGTATCATCTGGACGTTCGGCATGCTGGCGCTGTTCGGGCATAAGATCAATCTGGTGATCGCCGTTCTTCCTGCGCTGATCGTGGTGATTGGCACGGCCAACGCCATGCACATCACGACGAAGTATTACGACACCTATGCTCTTCTACAGAAGCGGCGCGAGACGCTCATCGACACGATCCGCGTGGTTGGGCTCGCCACATTTCTGGCGTGCCTGACGACGGCCGTCGGCTTCTTCGTACTCAACCTCTCGGGCTCGCGGCATCTCGAAGTTTTCGGCACGTTCGCGAGCATCGGAATCTTGTTTCTGTACATACTCTCGATCACGCTCATCCCGATCGCATACAGTCGGATGAAGCCGCCGACCGAGCGATCGACCTCGGTCGTTGAGCACCGATTGCTGTCGTCGTTCTTTACCCGGCTGGCCCGCTTTACCGAGCGGCGCGCGTGGCATATCGTCGCCGGCGTCGTCGTCGTCGTGATCGTCGCAGTCATCGGCGCCACACGGATTTCATCCGACATATTTGTGTTTTCGGATTTTTCCCGGGACGACCCGTTCCGCACTGATCTCGCGCAGTTCGAAGACGCCTTTGGAGGCGTCTTGCCGTTGGAAGTCGTTATCGAGTCTGAGCGTGAAGGCGCGCTCCGAAATCCGGCAATTCTACGGCGCATCGATCAGCTCGAGTCAGACTTCCGCGAGATCGAGCCCATCGGCCGCGCCATGAGTGCCGCCGGCTTGCTCAAGCTCGCAAACCAGGCGTTCTTCGGTGGCCACCCCGCCAACTTCAGGCTTCCCTCAACGTACGAGATGCCCTTTCTCGAAGACGCCGTCGGCGGTTTACTCTCGGGCGAGGGAAACGAGATTCTGTCGAACCTGCCACCGATGGTGGATTCGACATTCTCGATGACGAGAATTTACCTCGGCGTGGAGGACATCGGCACGGAGGCGATGAACGCGCTGGCCGATTCGATCGCCGCGATGACGCAGGCCGCGCTCCCTTCGGGGTATGATGTCTTCGTGACCGGTACGGCCGTAACCTCGACGCGATCAGGCGAGAACCTGGTTAGAAACCTCGTCGAGAGTCTCGCCGTGGCCCTGCTGGTGATCTCCGTTCTGATGGCCATGCTGTTCCGATCCGTGCGCCTGACCGTGATCAGCGTGGTCACGAACGCGCTTCCACTCCTGGTCGTCGGTGCGACGATGGGCTACTTTGCGATCGCACTGAAGCCATCGACGGCGCTCATTTTCTCGCTTGCCTTCGGCATCGCCGTCGACGACACCATCCACGTTCTCGCACGCTATCGAATTCTGATGGACGACGGCCTCGGTAAACGCGAAGCAATTGCGGCAACGCTCGGCCAGACAGGCAAGGCGATCATGCTGACCTCGCTTGTGCTGATCTCGGGCTTCATGGTGTTCACCTTGTCGAGTTTCGGTGGAACGGCCAACCTCGGCGCCTTGACGGCGCTTACGCTTGCCGTTGCGCTGCTCTCGAACCTTATCCTGTTACCGGCGCTGTTGTATCTGGTGGTACCCGAACATGAGGCCACCGAGCCTGCCGATACTTTCGATCAGACGCAGGCCGCGACTACGTCAGTTGATCTCCCTTCGTGATTTCATATCCGCGCACGAAATCAGTTGCCTTGGTACGCTTCCGCCCCTCTTGCTGCAACTCGAGGATCTGAACGGCACCGTCCCCACATCCCACAATAAACTGCTCGGCATCGATGACCTCGCCGGGCGCTCCACTCCGGGCAATCGGCCGTGACCGATAGAGTTTGATCAGAGTGCCGTTGTGGTGGGTCCATGCGCCGGGATAGGGCGAGAGGCCGCGGATGTGATTGTGGATGTCGGCCGCGGACCGGGTCCAATCGATGCGCCCATCCTCGCGGAATATTTTCGGTGCGGATGTGGCGAGGGAGTCGTCCTGAGGCTTGGGCTCAACGGTGCCGGCATCGATCATCTTCACGGTTTCCAGCACGGCATCGGCGCCGAGGATCATCATGCGATCGTGCACCTCACCGGCCGTCTCATCCGGCCCGATTGGCATAGATTTATGGAGGATGATGGAGCCCGTGTCCACCGCATCGCGGAGGAAGAAGGTGGTGACGCCGGTCTCGGTCTCGCCCGCCATGACCGCGCGATTGATGGGCGCTGCGCCTCGGTAGCGGGGCAGCAGCGAGCCGTGCAGATTGAAGGCGCCTCTCTTCGCCGCCGTGTACACCTCGGGCGGAAGGATGCGGAACGCGACGACAACGATCAGGTCGGCATCGAGCGCGCGAATCTCTGCATGAAACTCGGGATCGCGCACGGACTCCGGCTGCAGGATCGTCTCGATGCCCAGGCGCTCGGCGGCTGCCTTCACCGGCGTTGGCGAGACGCGCCGGCCCCGGCCCCGCGGCTTGTCGGGCCCCGTAACCACCGCAACAGGTGTGTATCCATTGCGGGCGAGTATTTCGAGCGACGGGACGGCAAAGTCGGGCGTCCCCATAAAGACTAAGCGCATACTGCTTGCAAGAGGCGAACGAAGGTCGGACGAACGGATTGGCCGGCGGATTGACGCCGTCTCAGGCCGGTGAGCGATGGAGGATTACCGCGCAACGCGTTACCTGATCCGCGTACGCTCGTCCCAGATGGGTACCATCAGCTCGAAGTTGCCCATGCCCGAGCGGTCGATGAAAATCGCGCGGCGGCCGATACGGTAGTAATACCAGACCTCGTACGGACGAACGTCGAAGTTGAGCGGGCGCTCTACATAATCCGGCTCGCCGAACAGCACCATCACATAGCCGCGGTCGGTGCGCCAGCCGTCCCGCAGGTGTGTGTACCGCTGATTGGCCGCATTGACCCGGTAGTAGTACTCTTCCATCCGCTCGTTGCGTTCGGTACCGGGCGTGGGGTCACGTTTATCCCAAAACTCTTTGAACCGTGCGAGTCGTTCCTCACGCGTCCGGGCGTCGCGGATATGACGGATCTCGCGCTCTTTCGCGATATACTCGAGTTGTTCAATGGCCTGGTCGAGGTCGCTAATATGTTCGTCGAGGCCGCTCCATCGGACGGTTACGACTCGCTCCGCGGCGTCGATCAGCCTGCCGTTCGTGTCGAGCAACTCGAGTCGAACGACGTAATCGCCCGCCTTCAGATCGGCCATCGGGATGTCGATCAGTGAGGCATTGCGCCCCGAAACGACCTCCCGCGGCTCGGTACGCTGATACGTCACATCCCCGCCCGTCTCGTCACGTTCTCGCCCGATGCCGAGCACGGAACGAAGTAAACTGCGGTTGCCCGAGGCCACGCGCCGCACCTGCTGCCTGACTTCAAGCTCGAGCGGCACGCGTGCATAAATCTCGTAAAACAGCCGGAAGCCCGTCACATCGGTGCCCACGTTCGCGCCGACGATGGGCGAGATTGAGCCTGCGTCCGCATCGTAATCGCGCAATAAAATGAGGTCGCTGACGGCGACGCTGCCCGTCAAGTCTCTGACCACAAGTAACTGCTCGACCGACGACACGTTGTTCGACGCGGAATCCCTGAGCCGGATGTTCAGCAAATATCGGCCGGGCGGCACGCTGAGGGTATTCGTTGAGAGGTCGGCGTGTTCAGTCGATCGGGTCTGCGCGAAGTACTGAGTTGCGGCTGTGGATTCCCACGTTCGCGTCTGCATCAGGCCGGCCCGCCGTTCGCGCTGATCGACGCGGTGGAGTTCGGCGGTGACTTCATATGTAGCCTCAAAACCGTTGCTCGCGCTCAAAAACGTTAGCGAGTTGAACGGCACCTCTACGTAGACATCGACGCGCGCATCCCTCGTCTCTTCCTCTGCTCGAACGACTACGGCGTCGACACGAAACGCGCCGTCATCCGATACGAATGACGGCACGATCAGCGACAAAATCGTGAGGACGAGCGGCAGTAGGGTCATTGACAATGTGGGCGGCCATGCCGGCACCCGACATCTGTGATGTGCGGTGGAATGACCTTTATGTGGTCATCCCTGACGGCTGTTACGGGCGAATATCCGCACCCGGCCGGCGACCCACGCCGCACGACAGCTCGTTCCGTCTCAAACTATCTGCGAGTGGTACCCATTGAATATTGAACGGCTTCAGGAAAACAGCGCGTCGACGAATGCCTGCCGGTCGAATACTTGCAGATCCTCCATCCGCTCTCCCACACCGATGTACTTAACGGGAATCTGGAACTCGTTTGATATCCCGATTACAATACCGCCTTTCGCCGTGCCGTCAAGCTTGGTCAGGACGAGGCCCGTGACATCAACGCTTTTCGTGAACTCCTCTGCCTGGCGTATCGCGTTCTGACCGGTTGACGCATCAAGCACGAGCAGCACCTCGTGCGGGGCGCCCTCCACCTGACGATCCATCACGCGCTTGATCTTCGTCAGCTCGTCCATCAGCCCGCCGCGCGTATGCAGGCGGCCGGCAGTATCGATGATGGCCACGTCGATGCCGCGCCGCTTCGCCGAGGCCACCGTGTCGTAGGCAACGGCGGCAGGATCTGCACCCTCGCCCTGCTTGATGATGGGCACGCCGGCGCGTTGCGACCAGATGTCGAGCTGCTCGACGGCGGCCGCGCGGAACGTGTCGGCTGCGCCCAGCAAAACACTGTGGCCGGCTTCCTTATAGCGGTAGGCGATCTTACCGATCGACGTGGTCTTCCCCACGCCGTTCACACCTACGACCATAATCACGTGCGGCTTATTCGCCAGCGGCGCGTCGAACGAACTCGGCCGACCGGGCGCCTGAGCCAGCATCAGCGACGAGATCTCCTCGCGGATCATCCGGTTGAGCTCAGCCGTCGAGACGTATTTATCGCGCGACACGCGCTCCTCGATCCGCTGGATGATGTCGACCGTCGTCTTGACGCCGACGTCGCTCATCACGAGCGCCTCCTCGATATTATCGAGGACCTCATCGTCGACACGGTCCTTGCCGAGCACGGCCCGGTTGATCTTGCCGAAAAAACTGCTCTTCGTTTTTTCGAGCCCCTCTTCGAGTTTCTCTTGATCCTTCGCCTTGAAGCGATCGAAAAAGCCCATTGCGATGTGAGATAAATAAATGAGCGCCGTTTCAGCCGGTGGCTCCGCGGGATGCCGCCGTCACGGCATCTTCTGAAGCGTCATGCGGACGGAAGAAACGAATTGCGTAGACGATAAATGAGTAGGTCATCAGCACGGCCGTAGCAATGACCAACACCATCAGAATTGGTTCGTCGGCGCGGAGCAGCGCTGCAACAACCGTCAGCGCGAGCACGGTTACCGCCACCTTGCCCGGCATCATACTCATCGGCACAACACCCGTACGCCGCCTCAGCACAACACCGCCGAGCACAATCAGAAGATCTCGAACGAAGAGCAGGAGCAACAACCAAACGGGCAAACTCCCCTGAACGGTGAGGGCGAACACGATGACCACGGCGGCAAACTTGTCGGCGAGCGGGTCGAGCACCTTGCCCCAGTCCGACATCACGTTAAGCTTGCGCGCGAGGAATCCGTCGAGCCAATCGGTAAAAACGGCCACAATTGTCATGACGGCGATAACCAGGAGCGGCCCGTCAGTCATAATCAGATAGCCGATCGGAATCACGAGAAGCAGACGGAAGACGCTGAGAATGTTCGGTATCGTCCAGAACGTTCCCAGCGACTTGATCAACCTGTCGTCTTTAGACGGAGTGGAATCCGGCATGTACACGGTGTCACATGGATGGCGCGGCGCAAACTTACGTCGCCACCGGCATTTCGTTTTGCGGCCCGGATGAGCATCCGGCGTCTGTACAGTAATTTCAGCGAATGCTTCTGTCCCTTTTGCTTACGACGGTCTTCGCGGTCCAGATCGCCTACGTGATTGCACTCGCGCTGGGTGTGGAGCGTGCCGCTGCGTGGCGGGCCGTCCCTCACGGCCGCGGCGAGAACGAACCCGGCGCTCCCGTCTCGGTCGTCGTCGCAGCGCGCAACGAGGAAGACAATCTCCCCGCGCTGCTGGCCGCGCTCGCCGAGCAGCAGCACGACAATTACGAAGTGGTCGTCGTGGATGATGCATCGACTGACCGTACGGCTGACGTCGTGCGCGAATGGCAGAAACGCCTGCCGCACCTCCGCCTCATCACCGTCGAGGAACCCATTCATCCTCGGAAGAAGAACGCACTCACGATCGGCATCCGCGAGGCGCGGCATCCCAACCTCGCGCTGACGGATGCTGACTGCAGGCCGGCGCCGTCGTGGCTGCGCGACGGCTCACCCGGCGATCAAAACACACTGGTGATCGGATACAGTCCGTATGCGCCCGAGCCGTCACTTTTAAATCTCTTTGCACGTTACGAAACGCTGGTCACCGGGCAGCAAACCGCCGCCGCCGTCGGACTCGGACGGCCGTTCATGGCCGTCGGCCGCAGCCTGTTTTACAGCAAGCACGTCTTCGACCGGACGGATGGCTTTCGCGGAACGCTACAATCACTAAGCGGCGATGACGACTTGTTTCTGCAGCAGGTCGTAAAGCGGCGTACCGCCCGTGTCCTGCATTTGTTTGGCCCCGACAGTCTTGTGTGGACGGACGCGCCTCAGACATGGCGCGCATGGTTCAGGCAGAAGAAGCGCCATGCCTCGGCCGGCCGTTTCTATCCGCTCGACGTGAAACTACACCTCGGCTCGTATCATCTGTCGTCGCTGCTATTATGGCTCGCTCCTTTTTTGTGGGGATGGACAGGCGCCTCGCTCCTTGCCGTTCGCCTCGCCTGCCAGACCGTTGCGGTTCATCGAGCGGGCCGGCGATTGAGCGATGACACGATCCCCTTCTACCTCATTCCCCCGCTGGAATTGCTATACGTGCTCTACAACAGCGTCGTAGCTCCGCTTGGCCTGGCCCGCATCCCGCGCGAATGGTGAAGGCAAGCCGGCCGCGTCAGCGAATGGCGAACGGGATGATGTAGGCCGTGCGATCCCAGAGCAGACGCAGTTGCCCGCCCTCCGGCGCTGGAACGGCGTCGATGAGGAAATCTTCGACGACGTCGTCGAGTGGCTGAACGTGCATCGGCACCCGACCAAGATCATGCTCGGGATTGTAGCTGTTGCCGTTCTGCCCCGTCTGGGAGCTGATGATGAGCACGCCGCCATCACCCTCGGGGATCGAGAACAAGGTGTAGGTGCCGGGCTCGACGACGGTGCCGTTGAACTCCAGCGTGCGATCGGTGGTGATGTGGGTGGCGAGGTTGGCTCCGGTGCGCCAGAGTTCGCCGAACGGCACGAGCGCGCCCCAGATGTCTCGGCCGCGTTTGGACGGCTGCCCGAAATCAATCGTGATGTTCGCATCGCCAACCGT